>Ga0364900_10123_pt1 | contig 33616 bp, 27 predicted proteins | sample ExccelJu500002D3_FD_206974 | JGI IMG/M metagenome (GOLD analysis project Ga0364900, IMG submission 206974) | Enriched cells from Trout Bog Lake Hypolimnion, Wisconsin, USA - BchlTB.July09.5000.02.D3 | ecosystem: Environmental > Aquatic > Freshwater > Lake > Hypolimnion/Profundal zone | place: USA...
TGCCGATATTGATTTGGCGAATTTCGGTCGCAAAGAAATTGCGATTGCTGAAACCGAAATGCCTGGCTTGATCGCAATTCGTGACGAGTTTGCTGCGCAACAACCACTGCGTGGGGCGCGCATTACTGGCTCATTACACATGACCATTCAAACGGCAGTGCTCATTGAGACGCTGGAGGCGCTGGGGGCAGAAGTGCAATGGGCATCTTGCAATATTTTCTCAACACAAGATCATGCGGCTGCAGCGATTGCTGCTAATGGCACACCAGTGTTTGCGATTAAGGGTGAGACCCTTGAGCAGTATTGGGATTTCACGCACCGTATTTTTGAATGGGCTGATGGTGGTTTTACCAATATGATTTTGGATGATGGTGGCGATGCGACATTGTTGCTGCATCTTGGCGCGCGCGCAGAAAAAGATCAAGCGTGTATTAGTCATCCCACCAGCGAAGAAGAAACTATTTTGTTTGCAGCCATTAAACAGAAATTGGCTCAAGATCCTACTTGGTACTCCACTCGTCTGGAGAAAGTAAAAGGTGTTACTGAAGAAACCACGACTGGTGTTCATCGCCTGTATCAAATGCATGCCAAGGGAGATTTAAAGTTCCCAGCCATCAATGTGAATGACTCAGTAACAAAAAGTAAATTTGATAATTTGTATGGTTGCCGTGAGTCTTTGGTAGATGCTATTAAGCGTGCAACTGATGTGATGATTGCCGGTAAAGTGGCGGTAGTATGTGGCTATGGTGATGTGGGTAAAGGTTCTGCGCAAGCTTTGCGCGCCTTATCAGCCCAAGTATGGGTGACTGAGGTTGATCCTATCTGCGCCCTACAAGCTGCCATGGAAGGTTATCGTGTAGTGACGATGGATTACGCTGCAGATAAGGCCGACATTTTTGTGTCTGCCACCGGTAACTATCATGTCATTACACATGACCATATGGCAAAGATGAAGGACCAAGCAATTGTTTGCAATATTGGCCACTTCGACAATGAGATTGATGTAGCGGGTATTGAAAAATATCAGTGGGAAGAAATTAAGCCTCAGGTAGACCATGTGATTTTCCCGGCGAGCAATGGTCAGCCTGAGAAACGTCTGATTATTTTGGCTAAGGGGCGCTTGGTGAATTTAGGTTGCGGTACTGGCCACCCTTCTTATGTCATGAGTTCTTCATTCGCCAATCAAGTTATCGCCCAAATTGAGTTGTGGAATGCAGTAGGCACTACGAAATATCCAATCGGCGTTTACACCTTGCCTAAGCATTTGGATGAAAAAGTGGCGCGCTTGCAGTTGAAAAAGCTCAATGCTCAGTTAACGGAATTGACCGATCAGCAGGCAGCCTATATTGGCGTCACGAAGGAAGGTCCATACAAGGCCGACCATTACCGCTATTAATCCAATTTGTATAGATACCTGGACCCGAGATCATGGAATTAAGCATCGAATTCTTTCCTCCTAAAACATCAGAAGGGGAGAGCAAATTGCATTTAGTGCGCGAGCGCTTGAGTCAAGCACTGAAGCCCGCGTTTTATTCCGTGACTTTTGGGGCCGGGGGCTCTACTCAATCGGGCACGCTAAAAGTGGTTGGCGATATTCATGCGGCAGGTGCAGCAGTCGCTCCGCATTTATCGTGTGTCGGAAGCTCTCGCGAGAGCGTGCGTGCAATGCTCAAGCAATATCAAGCCTTGGGTATCAAGAGGATTGTGGCGTTGCGTGGCGATTTGCCATCTGGCATGGGGCAGTATGGAGAGTTTCATCATGCCAATGAGTTGGTTGAATTTATTCGCACAGAGACAGGTGATTGGTTTCATATTGATGTTGCGGCTTATCCAGAAACGCATCCTCAGGCAAAATCACCCGCTAGTGATGTCACATTTTTTGTTGAGAAGATGAAGGCGGGTGCAAATTCTGCTGTGACCCAGTATTTTTACAACAGCGATGCATACTTCCGATTTGTAGAAGAAGCCTACGATCTTGGTATTACCCAGCCAGTCATTGCGGGCATTATGCCAATTACGAATAGTACCCAGTTATTGCGCTTCTCCGATGCCTGTGGTGCGGAGATTCCTCGATGGATTCGTTTGCGTTTGCAGTCGTACGGTGATGATATTGCCTCAATTCGCGCATTTGGTGAAGAGGTGGTGACAGATTTGTGCGATCAGTTATTGGGCGCGGGCGCTCCGGGTTTGCATTTCTATTCTTTAAATCAGGCCGATGCAGTTCTTGCGATCGCCGAGAATCTTGATTTGGTGAAATCAGCCTAAGAGTGTTGACTCGGTCAGTAGTAAATCTAAGGGCTCGTCGTGTGTTTGAGGGGCCCACTGAGCATCATTCAATTCTTGCCAATCAAAGCCAATGCCTAAGCAAAGTAAGTTTGGGTTTTTCTGGCGCAATGCCGAAAGCGTGCGATCAAAGTATCCGCCACCATAACCCAGACGCCAAAAGCGCGTCATGCCATTTACTGTTGATTGAGACCAGCCTACGCAAGGAATGAGAATGCAGTCAGGGGTATGTTGGGGGCGTGCCGTATTGCTCGGATCTGGTTCGGGCACACCATGACGACTTGGTGATAGCGCATCACCCTCTTTCCAAAGGTAAAAATCCAAATGCTGATCAGCGCGAGCAAAGGGTAGTAGTAATTTCCGGCTGGAGTGTCCTTTTTCCCACGCCAGCAAGGTGGGGCGTAGGTCGATCTCGTCCTGTATGGGGACATACAGGGCAATGGCATTTAGGAGGGCGCCTTGATTGACTAAAAAGGCCGCTAATTGTCTCTGGAGCTTATCTGCAATATCGGGATAGGTGGCGGCTGCGGCAAATTGCTTGCGTTGCGCTAATAAATTTTGTCGTAGGTTTTTTACTGAATTGCCGTGCATATCGTTCATTATCAGGCGAAAATCAGGGAATATAGTAACTCGTTCAATATGTAGTCATGACGAAGAAGGTTTGATGGTGGGAAACAGGTTTGAGATTCGATTAATGGTGAGCGCCGGCGTGACGGGGGTAATCCTGTTGGGCGCCCTGCTAGCCCCTTCTGCCGCATTTGCGGATAAAGCAAAAAAGCCGGTTTCTAAGAAGTCGTATATCAGTCAAATCATCAGTCAAGACTTAAGTGATAGTGATCGTGCTTTCATTGAGTTGCGCGAAGCTGCCAAGAGGAATGATGTGCTGCGCACACAGCAATTGGCGGCTAGCTTAGCGAGTTATCCATACGATGATTACGTGGCCTATTTTCGAATTAAGCCTCAACTCTTTGATAGTGCGGGCAATCCGCGCGCTGATACTACTGCCGATTCTCAGGTAAATGCGTTTCTGAGCCAATATCAAGGTAGCGCCTTGGCTGATCGGCTACGCAATGATTGGTTATTGGTGTTAGGTAAGCGTAAGGATTGGGTGAATTTTGATGCTCAATATAGTAAGTTTGTTCTGGATGATGACACGCAAGTGAAATGCTATGCCTTGCAATCAAGGCTAGAGCAAGGTGCAAATCCAGCAAAAGTGGCAGCTGATGCGCGCGCGGTATTAATTGATCCTCGCTATTTTGGTCAAGCATGTCAGGATTTAGTGCCCTCGCTAGTGGCCTCGGGTGGTATGAGTCCAAGTGAGGCGGCGGCGATTGGTCGCGCGGCTAGTGAAATGGGCTTTGATACGATGGCTCGCCACTTGGGCGGGGATGATCCGATTGCCGATATTGTGAAGGCGGCCAAAACGGACCCAGCAAAAGCATTTAGAGATTTTTCTCAGAATGCCTCTCGTTACAGCAAAGAAAATCAAGCGCTTGCTTGGGGTGTCATCGGGCAGTTCCTTGGTAAAAAATTGGATCCTAATGCGGACGATGCATATCGGATGCAACAAGACCTTGGGTTTAATGAGCTACTCTCGGCTGAAAGTCAGGAGTGGAAAGTGCGGGCCGGTTTGCGCGCAAAGGATTGGACGCTAGTGAAAAGTGCTATTGAGGGCATGAATCCCGCTGTCCGTAGCCGTGATCCAGCCTGGGTGTATTGGTATGGGCGGGCACTCAAAGCCGATGGACAGGACGCAAAAGCACGCGAGAGTTATGAATCAATTGCAGACCAATTTAACTTTTATGGACAACTAGCGCGCGAAGAATTGGGGCGACCCAACCATGCTCCCGCACGAACGAAAGTGTCTGAACCAGAAATTGATGCAATGGCCAGCCGTAAAGGTTTTATTCGTGGGCAACGGTTCTATGTCATGAATTTGCGCTTTGAGGGTAATCGGGAGTGGAATTGGGAATTGCGCAATATGACCGACAAGCAGTTGCTGGCTGCCGCTGAATATGCAAAGCGCATTAATTTGTATGATCGCGTTGTCAATACAGCTGATCGCACAAAGCAAGAGCATGACTTTAGTTTGCGCTACCCTACGCCATACCGTGATGAGCTATCTCCCATCGCCAAGCAAATTGATTTGAACTTAGCCTGGGCGTATGGCTTGATTCGTCAAGAATCTCGATTCATTATGAATGCCGCTTCGTCAGTTGGAGCATCCGGCCTGATGCAGGTGATGCCAAATACGGCAAAGTATGTCGCTAAGAAAATTGGTATGACCTCTTACTCCAAAGATCAGCTGAGCAATACCAACACCAATCTCACTCTGGGAAGCAATTACTTGAATATGGTATTGCTGGATTTAGATGGCTCTTGGGTATTAGCATCAGCTGCTTACAATGCTGGCCCTGCGCGCTCAAAACAATGGCGTGAAAAGTTGAGTGGGCCGACAGAGGGTGCCATCTTTGCTGAAACGATCCCATTTCCTGAAACGCGGACATATGTAAAAAATGTTTTAGCAAATTCAACATACTATGGTGGCATTGTTCAAGGTCAGACACAGTCATTAAAGCAGCGCCTTGGTGTGATTGCCCCTAAGGCCGCAAATGCTTCAGACTTACCTTAATTTGTGATGCATAACCTTGGTATTCGGAGCTGATGAAATACGACATTCTTCTGATCGGTGGCAATGGATTTGTAGGACATGTTCTTGCAGCCCGCTTGCAAGAGGCGGGGTACTCAGTTCTTTTGCCAACACGACACCTAGCTAGTGCAAGAGATTTACGCGTGTTGCCCGCGGTCCATATTGAGGAAGCGGATGTGCGAGATTTTGACGAGCTACAAAACTTATGCTCTCGTATTCATGCTCATGGTGCTGTGATTAATTTGGTGGGTGTGCTGCACGACAAACCAGCTTCTCCATATGGGTCGATCTTTCGTGAAGCTCATGTTCGCTTGCCCGGCAATATTGTTACTGCGATGCAGTTGCATGGATTAAAGCGATATTTACAGATGAGCGCTTTGGGCGCGGATGTGAATGGTCGGTCGATGTATCAACGCAGTAAAGGTGATGGCGAACAGATCGTCAAGGACAGCGATCTAGATTGGACAATTTTTAGGCCCTCCGTCATTTTTGGCGAGCGCGATCAATTTATCAATTTGTTCGCCAATTTAGCCAAGCGGATGCCCGTCATTCCTTTGGCTCACGCGGATGCTCGATTTCAGCCGGTGAGCGTGGATGATGTTGCTGCTGCTTTTGTAAAATCATTGCGTTTGCCTCAGACCATTGGTCAATCGTATGATTTGGTTGGGCCAATACAGTTGACTTTAAAAGAAATTGTGCAATTGGCCGCACATCAAGCTCAGTCAACTTGTGCAGTGGTTCCAGTTCCCGGATGGATTGGTTATATGCAAGCCTTAGCATTTGAATTTTTGCCTATTCCGACGCTGATGTCGCGTGACAATATTGCTTCCATGAAAGTCCCCAATGTATTGCCTCTTGGTAGCAAGAATGCGCTAACCGAAGTATTTGGTATTAGCCCTCGGCGAATTGAGGGTACGCATTAATGAAGATCTACGCAGTGGGTGGGGCCATTCGCGATACGCAGATGGGCTTGCCCATTCACGATATTGATTATGTTGTGGTCGGGTCTAGCGTAGATGAAATGCTGGCTAAAGGTTTTCGTCCTGTAGGCAAAGATTTTCCAGTGTTTCTGCATCCCCAAACTCAGGCCGAATATGCCCTGGCTCGCACAGAGCGCAAGACGGGTGTAGGTTACAAAGGCTTCATGTTTCATGCGGACCCCGCAGTTACTTTAGAGCAAGATCTCGAGCGACGCGATTTAACGATTAATGCAATGGCTCAAGAAGTTCTTGAGGATGGTCAGCTTGTTGGGCCGATTATCGATCCCTACAACGGTCAACGGGATCTTGCGATGAAAGTATTTCGGCATGTATCTCATGCTTTTGCAGAAGACCCCTTGCGCTTATTGAGAATTGCTCGCTTTGCTGCGCGTTTTCCGGAATTTACGCTAGCCCCCGAAACATTGGAGGCACTAAAAGCCATTGTTCAGTCTGGTGAGCTAAAAGTCTTGTCTCCTGAGCGTATCTGGCAAGAATTGGCGCGGGGTTTGGTGGCGGTAAAGCCGATGCGCATGTTCCAGGTGTTGTTGGATACTGGGGCGGCCCCCACAATTTTGCCATTGACTTTAGTGACGGAGCTCTTGAAAGAGTCAGAGCGAGAAAGTCTAAATGCAGATTTTCATGTAAGCCCGGCATGCCTCAATGAGCGATGTGCCGTTGCTTTAATGCATTTGCCTGCCACAGAGATTCGGTCTTGGGCAGATACTGTACGCATGCCGCTTGAAGTACGTGACTTCAGTGAGATTTTTAGTGAGCTTGTACGTTTCATCGGCAATCATCCAGAGCCATCCTTGTCAGCGGTTGAGGCGCTTGCTTGGTTCAATAGGGCAGATGTTTGGCGCAAGCCAGAGCGCGGTCATGCGCTCTTAGCGCTTGGCAAGATGGTGGGTTTATTGGTGGATCGCTTGCTTAGGGCGATGGAGCAAAGTCTAGCCCTAGAATCGGGAGCAATCATTGCTAACCTGGAGGCAGGGGATCGATTGAACGGTGAACGAATTCGGGAGGCCATCGAGTCTGCAAGACTGCAGAGCATTACAGCGGCCTTACTGCAGGCGAGCTGAATCTATAGCCTGTTTCTGCCCCTCAACCCAGGTAGATCTTCCAGGGAGTGATTAGGTAGTAACTGCTCGAGGTGTTTTGAAAAAGCAAAGACCTTAAAGAGTTCTCCCATCTCTGCTTCAGAGAGTAATTTCTGCAAAGCGTTTGAAATCGGTAAAAAGGTCGCAGGGTCACTCGGATTTCCGATCTCCAAGGCGATTTCGCCAATGCCCGCATCTAATAGGTAGGCGGCTTGGTTCGTAAGATACACATCGTCCGCATTTTCCCGTAATGCTGCACGAGCAATTTGAGACCATTCTACGTGGGTAGTGATATCTGATAATCCGGGGAGATAAAAAGGATCCTGAATGGCATGGTGACGATGATGCGCTATTAATGTACCGTCAGTTCGTTGGGGGTGGTAGTACTCACTCTCAGGGAAGCCATAATCAACTGTGAGAAATAAGCCCAACTCCATTGCCTGAGCGATGTGTGCAATCCAGGCATTGGCTTGTGTATGCAATTCCGTTATGTAGCCTTCAGAGAAGGTGCCAGTAGTGAGAGCTTCTGGTAGTAGATCTTGATCGACTGGGGCACCAATCTTCCAGGTCAGTCGATTGTCCTCAAGAGTGACATCACGCCAATACCAGAATCCTTGTTGGTGCATGATGAGATCACAAGGGATGGCATCAATTACTTCATTGGCAATGATGATGCCCTTGAAGGGGGTCGGCATTGAGCTTAACCACTCACATTCTGTTGTCAGGTGCAATTGAGCGGTCAGCGCGTTTAATCTCGCTTGTTGGCGCTGTGCTAAATCTGGAGAAATTTCAATAATGCGATAGTGATCTAGATGAAAATCAAGATCGTGGAGGCGCTCAATGATGGATTGGGCTAGCTTGCCAGTGCCTGCGCCAAATTCTAGGATTTGAGTGGGTAGACCTTGTGCCTTGAGGGCCTCAAGTACCGGCAATAGGGTGGCAACAATGGTTGCGCCGAACAGGGGGGTTAATTCCGGGGCGGTGGTGAAATCGCCCCCTGCCCCTAATTTATGGGCTCCCGCACTGTAATAACCCATCCCAGGCTCATATAAAGCCATTTCCATGTACCGGGAAAAAGGAATAGAGCCATTCTGCGAGGCGATTTCAGCACCAATTTTTTGGTGTAGAAGCCCGGTATGCTCCGTTTCGAGGCTGCTCAAGGTAATATCCATAACTCGTTAGTCTAAGAGAATTTAGGTCAATTTGAGCTCAGTATCCCCTAACCCACAAAATAAAGCGGTTTTAGTCACGGGCGCTGCCAAGCGTTTGGGTCGGGAGATTGCTTTGGAGTTTGCGCGACAGGGATGGGATGTGGCTGTGCATTATGGACGTTCCGAAGCGGAAGCTCTAGCCACGGTTGAGCAGATCAGATCCTTGGGGGTAGGCGCACATGCTTTTCAGGCGGACTTCGCTAAAGAAGTTGATGTTGATGCGCTATTTAGTGCGGTTATTCGTGTTTTCCCAAATCTTCAGTGCCTAGTCAATAGCGCTTCTATTTTTGAATACGATCGGGCCAGTGCTCCCACTGTCCTACGCGCCGAGATGATGCATCATCATATGCAGGTGAACGTGATTGCCCCCATGTTGTTGTCTCAGCGGATGTATGGTGCGCAACAGCATCAGAGTCAGCGTGAGGGCGGTAGATTGCACGCGGATGTGGTGCCAGCGATTATTCAAGTGTTGGATCAAAAGCTGATAAATCCCAATCCTGATTACTTGTCCTATACCTTGTCCAAAAGCGCTTTACTGGCTTCGGTGGAGTTGTTGGCAATGGATTTTGCTCCCTATCTGCGCGTAGTGGGATTGGCGCCGGGAATTTCCTTGCCATCCGGCAATCAATCGGCGGATGATTTTCATAAGGCTCATCAGTTGACGCCATTGAACAAGTCCTCTACGCCAAATGATATTGCTAAGGCCGCTGTATTTTTAGCAGGCGCAGGCGCGATCACGGGTACTACCTTGTATGTGGATGGTGGACAGCATTTGATGTCATCCGAGCGCGATGTGATGTTTAAGACAAATTCATCTTCCAGTAATTATTAAGGCCACTATTTATGCATGCCATTCTTTCTCATCCCGCTTTAGTGGATTGTCGTCGTTTATTTTTACGAGACTATGAGATTTACATCAATATTGGTGTTCATGATTTTGAGAAAAAGGCGGAGCAGCGCGTTATTTTGAATGTGGATTTATATATCCCACTGAAAGACAATACCCCTACTAATGATTTATTAGATGAAGTGGTTGATTACGATTTCATGCGGGAAACCATTAAGAATCGGGCCTCTCAGGGCCATATTCACTTGCAAGAAACCTTTTGTGATGACATTGTTACAGCTATGTTAAGGCATCCTAAGGTGCTGGCTGCGCGTGTTAGTACGGCTAAGCCAGATGTATACCCAGATTGCCATTCGGTGGGCGTTGAAGTCTTCCGGATGAAGAATGATTAGAGAAGAATGCACTAAAACTATGGGCGATATGCGTAAGATTGTTTTCGAGGAAAACAAGCTCGAGAAAAAATTATGCCGCTTGGTCGGCCAAGCGATTGGTGACTTTGGCATGATCGAAGATGGTGATAAGGTCATGGTTTGCTTATCGGGTGGTAAAGATAGTTATGCCATGCTTGATATCTTGCTGAAGCTTCGAGAGCGTGCGCCCATCCATTTTGAAATAGTTGTGGTGAATTTGGATCAGAAGCAACCGCATTTTCCAGCAGACATCCTGCCAAATTATTTGACTGGTCTAGGAGTGCAGTTTCATATTGAAGAGCAAGATACTTACAGTATCGTCAAGCGAGTGATTCCTGAAGGAAAGACAACGTGTGGTTTGTGTTCACGTTTGCGACGCGGTATTCTGTATCGGGTCGCAGATGAATTGGGCGCGACCAAAATTGCTTTGGGGCATCACCGCGACGATATTTTGGAGACGCTGCTGCTCAATATGTTCTATGCCGGCAAGTTGAAGGGCATGCCCCCCAAGTTGCGTTCTGATGATGGTAAGCATATTGTGATTCGCCCGCTTGCTTACGTTCCGGAGAAATTGTTGGAGCGGTATGCAGTTGATATGCAATTTCCGATCATTCCTTGTAATCTTTGCGGTAGTCAGCCTAACTTGCAGCGTGCGGCCATGAAAGATATGTTGCGTGATTGGGAGAAGAAGTATCCCGGCCGAGTGGAAAATCTGTTTCGCTCGATGCATCACATTGTTCCATCCCATCTGATGGATGGAGAAGCCTTCGATTTTCAGGGTTTAGAGATTTCGACTGAATTGAGCGGAATTGCCGCTCGATCAGCTGGTGATAAGGCGATTGATGAGTCTGAATTAGACGAATTATCTTGTGGGGCGGTAGTGGGCGGGATTTATAATTCTTCCCTATGAATATTGTTATTTTGGCCGCAGGACAAGGAAAGCGCATGAAGTCTGCGCTTCCCAAAGTGTTGCAAAATTTGGCGGGTAAACCGTTGCTGCAGCATGTATTGGCGACCGCATTGGCATTGCAAGGAAAGTGGGCCAAAACGGGCCCCATTGTGGTGGTAGGTCATGGCGCTGCAGATGTGAAGACATTTTTAGTGGATGCCGCAAAAACGGATGCGGCATTTGCAGCGGTAAGTACCGTATTGCAAGCAGAGCAAAAGGGAACGGGCCACGCACTTTTACAGGCGCTACCAAAATTAGATCCGCAAGAGCCCACATTGGTTCTGTACGGCGATGTTCCTCTAACAACAAAACAGACTTTGGCTAAATTAGCCAAATTGGCCGATGGAGTTCGTGGTCAAGATTCCGCATTGGCACTACTCACCCAAACTTTAGAAGATCCGACTGGATATGGCCGCATTGTGCGCGACGCGGATGGTTTGGTGGTGGGGATCGTAGAAGAGAAAGACGCTACCCCAGCTCAAAAGGCAATCTCAGAAATCAACACTGGGATGATGGTGTTGCCTACTCATGCTTTGAAGAAATGGTTGAGGGCATTACGGGCCAGCAATGCTCAGGGAGAGTATTACTTGACGGATGTGATTGCGATGGCCGTGAAGGATGGTGTGCCGATTCGGACGACGCAAGCCGAGGATGCATATGAAACAGTTGGGGTTAATAGTCGTGATCAACTTGCTGCTCTGGAAAGAGTTCATCAGCTCAACCTAGCTAAGCAATTGCTTGATGCTGGCGTATCACTTGCTGATCCAGCCAGAATTGATATTCGCGGAACATTAGTCTGCGGCACGGATGTTTTTATTGATGTGGGATGTGTATTTGAGGGTGCAGTCACATTAGGCTCGGGTACCCAAGTGGGGCCCTATTGCGTGATCCGGAATAGCGAGATTGCGCACGACGTTACTATCCATGCATTTAGTCATATTGATGGAGCTACGGTAGGGGCGCAATCATTGATTGGGCCTTATGCACGGTTACGTCCTGGTGCAAGTCTGGCAAATGATGTTCACATTGGTAACTTTGTTGAGGTAAAAAATAGCAAGATTGCTGCTAACAGTAAAGCCAATCATCTCGCTTATGTTGGCGACTCCATCGTGGGCTCTCGAGTCAATATTGGCGCTGGCACCATTACTTGTAATTACGATGGCGTTAATAAACATCAAACTATTATTGAAGATGATGTATTTATTGGTTCGGATACGCAATTAGTCGCACCAGTTCGAGTTGGTCGTGGCGCTACGTTAGGTGCAGGGACTACTCTGACTAAGGATGCCCCCCCTAATCAATTAACGGTGTCTAGGGCGAAGCAAATTTCTCTACAGTGGCAACGTCCAGTTAAGCAAGAAAAGAAAGCTGCCCCTAAAAAGCCGCTGGCGAAAACAGTAGCTGCAAAGTCTATCAAGGGGCGGAAATAATGTGCGGCATTGTTGGCGCAGCATCGCGCAAGAATATTGTGGGGGCCTTGGTAGAGGGTCTGCGTCGTTTGGAGTATCGCGGTTATGACTCTTGTGGTTTTGCCATTATCAATGGCGATGATCCGCAACATCCGATTGAGCGTGCTCGCACCACTGCGCGAGTTTCTGAATTAGCGGAACAGGGTAAAGAGTTTTATGGCACGCTGGGTATTGCGCATACCCGTTGGGCTACCCATGGCAAGCCCGATACGCAGAATGCACACCCCCATATTTCAAATGGTCTCATAGCGGTTGTACACAACGGCATCATCGAGAATTATGAAAGTTTGCGTCTGCAATTGCAGTCGGCAGGATATGTATTTTTATCTGAGACCGATACAGAAGTGATTGCACATTTGATTCATCAGCAATATGTGCTCGACGGACAAGCAAATTTACTCGATGCGGTGCGAGCAGTGTTGCCGAAATTGCATGGCGCATATGCCATTGGTGTGATTGCCCAGAATCAGCCTGATACATTGGTTGGGGCGCGCGTCGGCTCACCATTGGTGGTGGCATTTGGAGAAGGTGAAAATTTTCTAGCTTCAGATGCACTAGCGCTCGCAGGTCGTGCCCACTCTATGTTGTATTTGGAGGAAGGCGATGTGGCTGTGCTCACAGCAGAGTCTGTCGAAGTGCTTGCTCAAGATGGCAAGAGCGTGCAACGAGTCCACAAGCCAATGCCAGCACAAGCTGACTCGGTGGATCTCGGTCCATATCAGCATTACATGCAAAAAGAAATTTTTGAGCAGCCTAGAGCAATTGGGGACACTTTGGCCAATATTGCCCATTTTGGCCCAGAGCTTTTTCAGGCTGATCCAGAAGAGTGGAAACAGTTTGAGCAAATTTTAATTTTGGCTTGTGGCACCAGTTATTACTCTGCATGCGTAGCAAAATATTGGCTTGAAGATATTGCCGGAATTCCGACGCAAGTGGAGATTGCTAGTGAGTATCGCTATCGCACCACCGTACCGAATCCGCAAACACTGATCGTCGTGGTTTCTCAATCGGGCGAAACAGCCGATACCTTAGCGGCTTTACGGCACGCACAAAATTTAGGTCACCGTTTTACCTTGGCAGTATGTAATGTGGCAAGTAGTGCGATGGTTCGAGAGACTAAGTGGAACTTTTTAACCAAGGCTGGTGCAGAGATTGGTGTAGCGTCAACCAAGGCCTTCACCACCCAACTAGTGGCTCTCTATCTGTTGGCGGTATCGCTTGCAAAACGCGGTGGAAAAATTTCGCCTGAAAAGGAAAAAGAGCTCTTACGGGAACTGCGACATTTACCAAAGGCTTTGCATGCTGTATTGGCATTGGAGCCCCAAATCATCGCCTGGAGTGCGGCATTTGCTAAATGTGAGAATGCATTATTTTTGGGTCGTGGCATGCATTACCCAATTGCTCTTGAGGGCGCCCTCAAGCTAAAAGAAATTTCTTATATTCATGCTGAAGCATACCCAGCTGGCGAGTTAAAGCATGGGCCTTTGGCGTTAGTCACGGAAAAAATGCCTGTTGTTACAGTAGCCCCTAAAGATGACTTATTGGAGAAACTGAAATCCAATATGCAGGAAGTGAAGGCCCGTGGTGGCAAGTTGTATGTCTTTGCCGATCAAGATACAGAAATTACAAGTAGTGAGGGTATTCAGGTGATTCGCTTGCCCGAGCACTATGGAAACCTATCCCCTATCTTGCACGTGGTGCCACTGCAGTTGTTGGCCTATCACACAGCATGTGCATTAGGAACAGATGTCGATAAGCCGAGAAATTTAGCCAAAAGTGTGACCGTGGAGTAGTGGTAAGTCTTTCTTTAACCCCTGTCTATTCTGAACTGGAAACTCGTGGAAATTTTTAACTGGTTGCCCAAAGAGGGATCGCAAATTTTATTTGTGTTGTTCTTGTCTTTTTTAATAGGACTGGAGAGGGAAGAGCGCAAGGCTAGTGATGATCATTTTGCTTTTGGGGGAGTGCGTACTTTTCCGCTAATCGGCATGATTGGCTACTCGCTCTCTTTGGTGTCTGACTCGACTCTCATTCCATTTCTGGTGGGCTTGATCGTAGTCGCCGCATTTCTGCTATTGGCCTATTGGCATAAGGTTAAGAAATCTGGTTATGCGGGTGTGACATCTGAGATGTCGGCCCTCACCACTTATGTGATTGGCGGCTTAGTTCAACATCACTTACTTTGGGTGGCAACTACCCTGGTGGTCGCGACGATCTTGTTATTGAGCCTGAAAAATTTCTTAGAGGGCATGGCCAAACGGATTGATTCTGATGATATTTTGACCTTCACCAAGTTTTTGCTTTTGTCTGCCGTGATCTTGCCCTTGCTACCCAACGAGGCAATGACGCAATTTCAAATTAATCCGCTAAAAATTTGGTTGGTAGTGGTTGCAGTAAGTGCTGTGTCCTACGCAAGCTATGTGCTCCATAAGTTAGGGCAAAAATCCTCCGGAATATTGTGGGCAGCCATTTTGGGGGGAATTTATTCCTCTACTGTGACAACGATCGTATTGGCTCGTAGATCGCAAACTGAAGATCAGCCCCGCTTATTTGCCGGCGGAATTCTGATGGCTTCTGGAATCATGTACTTACGCCTAACAATTTTGTTGGCTATTTTTAATCAAGAGTTATTAAAGCAAGTAGGCCCTGCATTTTTAGGTTTATTTGTGATCGCGGTGATTGTTGGATTTCTCTGGACTCGTGGTGATCAGCCAGCTAGCATCGCATTGGTGGATGTCGCTCAAGTCAAAAATCCTCTTGAATTTAGTACCGCATTGATATTTGGCTCTCTGTTTGTTGCGATGTTGATTGCCACTCAGTATGCGGTGCAGTATTTCGGTGATAGAGGCCTGTATACCTTGGCGGGCATCATGGGATTAGCTGATATTGACCCATTCGTGATGAGCTTGACCCAGAGCGCACCGAGCATTAGCTCTATTGGGATTGCAGCTAATGCGATATTGATTGCTGCTGCTAGTAACAATGCCATGAAGGGCATCTACGCCTTTGCCCTCTCTTCCAAAAAATCCAAGCTCCAAAGTGGCCTTCTCTTGCTAGCTTTGGCAGGGTTGGGTTTAATTCCAGTCTTTCTCAAGTTTTAAGAAATGCTGGGCGGGTTCATTAGAGTGCTTTGCGATTCACCCGGCATCATTCAATTTTTTTGTCAGAAATTTAATCATTTAAATCAGTGCGTTACAAAACGAAAAGCAGAAAACTGTGTTCAAATGTCCTCTGTAGAAAAGAGAGTGTTAGATCGTTCATGTTTTTTCCAAAAAGCTTCCCACGTTTGCATTTCCTTCTGCTTCTCAGTGCGGGAGTATTGAACGCGTGTGCGGTAGGTCCAGACTTTAAGCAGCCCGATGCTCCTCAGGTTTCAGGATTTACGGAAAAACCGGTTCCTGAAAAATTGGCGAGTGTGCCCAATGTGCCCGGAGGTTCGCCTCAGGAGTTCGCAAAAGAGGCGGATATTCCCGCTCAGTGGTGGGCGCTTTATCAGTCTCCTGAGTTAGATGCATTAATTAAGAAGGCGTTGACGCAAAATCCCAATTTAGGGGCGGCAGACGCAGCCTTGCGTGCGGCGCAAGAGAATGTCAATGCTCAAATTGGTGGGCAGTATTTTCCGGCAATTGGTCTGGGGGCAAATGGGGGGCGACAACAAACTCCTAATGCAGCATTTGGATTTCCCGGTAACGGTGACAGTATCTACAACTTATATAACGCCTCAGTGAATGTGACGTACAAGTTAGATGTATTTGGAGGAGCGCGCCGCACCGTAGAGAGTGCACGAGCACAGGCGGAGTACCAGCAGTTTCAATTGGAAGGCGCCTACTTATCATTGACCTCCAATCTGGTGACATCAGCTATTCGGGAAGCTGCTATTCGTGCGCAGCTCCAGGCTACAGCAGAAATTTTGAAGGCTCAACAGAATCTTGCTGATGTTACGGAAAAGCAGTTACAGATTGGAACGGTATCCAAAGTAGATGTGACTTCTCAAAAAGCCTTGGTTGCTAATACTCAAGTCGATCTCATTAATTATGAGAAAAATTTATCCATTATTCGGAATCAGCTTGCGGTGTACACGGGAGAGTTTCCTAGTAATGCCAATATTGCTGGCTTTAACCTAAGCAATCTGACTTTGCCTGAAAAACTGCCTTTGTCTTTGCCATCTAGCCTAGTGCGTCAACGACCCGATGTTCGTGCTGCCGAAGCACTGCTGAAATCTACTAATGCTTTGGTGGGGGTGGCGACAGCCAATTTGTTGCCACAAGTCAATTTGACTGGCGCCATTGGCTCAGAGGCACTCACAACCGGCGCATTGTTTGGTCCTGGTGCTGCATTGTGGTCGGTGGCAGGCGGCGTGTTCCAGCCACTCTTTCAGGGCGGTCAATTACTGGCTCAGCGGCGTGGAGCGATGGCCAATTATGAGCAGGCTGTATACCAATATCAAGCAACGGTGTTAAATGCATTTCAAGAGGTGGCAGATGCTCTGCGTGCTTTGGATACCGGCGCTAGAGCTTTGCAATCCGCTTCAGATGCAGAGCGTTATGCCTATGAAACGCTTGATTTAGTTCAACAACAGTATAAGTTGGGGACCCAAAGTTATTTAGCGGTTCTTTACTATCAAAGTCAATATCAGCAAGCCAAAATTAAATCAATACAAGCTCAGGCAACTCGGTTTTCTGATACGGCGGCGCTATTTGCTGCGCTGGGCGGTGGTTGGTGGAATCGAGAAGGCCCCGCTTTTCAAGCAAATCCTGTAACTATCGCAGACCCTAAACAAGTTCAAAGTAAAAATTAACATGACGCTCCTTGAAACAATCCAATCTAAGATCGCTGCTACTGGCAAGTGGCTTAGCGCCAAAGCAACCGAGTGGAAACTGCGGGAGAAGGGTGTATGTGTATGGGAGAAGGCGCAATCATGTTGGACTGCAGTTGGTCAAAAATTGCGCCTGCGCGAACGTTTCAAGAGTAGTAAGGCCTACGCAAAATTACAAGCGATGACGCCCTTGCGTCGTCGCATGACGATTATGTTGTGCGGAGTGTTTTTATTGTTGGGGTTGATTTTCGGATTTAATCAATTTAAGAACCTCATGATTCGGCATTTCATATCGAGCGCCGGTCTTCCGCCCGCTACAGTTTCAGCGATGGTTGTTAGAGCCACACCCTGGCAGCCGAAGTTAACGAGTGTAGGTAATGTACGTGCATTCCGGGGGGTTGACTTGAGTACCGAGATGGGTGGTTTGGTGCAAACCGTTCCGATTAAGTCTGGTCAGGATGTGAAAGAAGGCGATCTGTTAATCAAGTTGAATGATGCCTCAGATGTTGCCCAATTAAATTCATTGAAGGCGTTGGCTGATTTAGCCAAAGTCATTAATGAGCGCGATAGACAGCAATTAGCCATTCAAGCAATTAGCAAAAATGTATTTGATACCAGCAGAGCGGATGCGCGCTCAAAGCAAGCGCAAGTAGAGCAGCAGATCGCGTTAGTAGCGAAGAAGAATTTAAAGGCACCATTTAGTGGTCGGGTGGGTATTGTGATGATCAACCCTGGCCAATACGTTAATCCAGGCGATAAATTGCTGACATTGCAAACGCTGGATCCTATTTTTGTGGATTTCAATTTGCCTCAGAGCAATGCAGAGCAAGTTGCGGTAGGGCAAGAAATTACCGTCACAACCGATGCATTTAAAGATGCTAGCTTTACTGGAACAATTACGGCAGTCAGTCCAAAGGTTGATACCAATACACGCAATATTCAAGTTGAGGCGCAATTGGCCAATCCCGATAAAAAGATCTTGCCGGGGATGTTTGCAAACGTGAATATTAAAGTCGGTGATGAGGTTAATTTATTGACGTTGCCTCAAACGGCTGTTACTTATAACCCTTATGGATCAACCGTTTTTATTGCTAAGCCAACTGGAAAAATGGATAAGCAAGGCAATCCAATGCTTGAGGCGCAGCAAGTCTTTGTGACAACCGGATTTACGCGTGGTGATCAGGTTGCTATTCTCAAAGGCTTAGAAGAGGGCATGACGGTGGTGACCAGCGGTCAGTTAAAGCTTAAGAATGGCACCCCTTTGATCATTAACAATTCTGTCGTGCCTGCTAATTCACCTGATCCTCAGCCACAAGAGTAGCCTGTCAATGAAATGGACTGATCTCTTTATTCGTAGACCAGTGTTATCGCTGGTAGTGAGTGCGCTTGTGCTCGTTTTTGGTTTGAAGGCAATCGGTTCCTTGCCTGTTAATCAATATCCGCAAACTCAAAATGCTGTGGTTACCATCTCTACGGCTTACTATGGCGCAGATCCTGAAACGATTGCCGGATTTATTACCCAGCCCCTAGAGGCCTCTATTGCGCAGGCTCAGGGGATCGATTATTTGTCGTCGACTAGTGTGAGTGGGCTTTCCACGATTGTGGCAACGCTGAAGTTGAACTACGACTCCAATTCTGCATTAACTCAAATTCAAACGCAGATTAGCGCTGTTAAAAACCAATTACCTACCCAGGCCCAGCAACCTGTATTAACAGTTCAAATGGGTCAGTCAACGGATGCTATGTATATGGGGTTCTATAGCGACGCCATTCCCAACAATGCGATTACTGATTATTTGCTGCGCGTGGTAAAGCCTAAGCTGGATTCGGTTGAAGGGGTGCAAAACGCTGAAATTATTGGCGGCAGAAAATTTGCCTTGCGGGCTTGGTTGGATCGGGAGAAGATGGCCGGCTTGGGGGTTGGGGCTGATGATGTGTACAGCGCAATGGCAGCAAACAATTATCTGTCGGCTGTTGGAAGCACAAAAGGCGATATGGTTGCAGTTGATTTGGTTGCTGGCACCGACTTGCATACTCTCGAAGAATTCCGCAAGCTTATTGTCAAGAATGATGGGATTAATATTGTTCATCTAGATCAAGTGGCAACAGTGAGCCTGGGGTCTGAGGACTACAACACCAATGTCGCGTTTAGTGGCAAGGAATCAGTCTTTATTGGTATTAAAGTGGCGCCCCAGGCAAACCTATTGGATGTAGCGGCGCGGGTTCGCACAGTGATTCCGGGTATTCAAAAGCAACTTCCCGTTGGCATGACCGGGAAGGTGGTGTATGACTCCACCCAATTTATTACCAGTTCGATTGAAGAGGTTATTCATACCCTGCTTGAAGCGCTGCTGATTGTGACCGTTGTAATTTATCTGTTTTTAGGTAGTTATCGGGCAGTAGCGGTACCTGTGATTGCTATGCCGCTCTCATTAATTGGAACCTTCTTTCTGATGCAAATTTTGGGTTACTCAATTAATTTATTAACGCTATTGGCTCTTGTGCTTGCCATTGGTCTGGTGGTGGATGATGCCATCATTGTGGTGGAAAACGTCGATCGCCATATGAAAGAGGGCAAGTCTCCTCTTGAAGCCTCTTTGATTGCAGCCCGCGAATTGGGTGGTCCTATCTTGGCAATGACTGTTGTGCTGATTGCGGTTTATATCCCCATTGGATTTCAAGGGGGGCTCACGGGCGCGTTATTTACCGAATTTGCTTTTACTTTAGCCAGTGCAGTGGCGGTTTCTGGGCTGATTGCGCTAACCCTATCGCCCATGATGTGTTCGCGCATTTTCACTGAGGCTCAGGAAGCATCGCCTTTTGTCCAGAAGATCGATCGTATTTTTGAGACGATCCATCATCGCTATCAAGCCACTCTACGTAATCTCCTAAGCACCTGGCAGGTCATCATTGTGATGGGGGTGATTTTGTTAGGCGGTGTAGCCTATTTGTATGCAACAGCTCGTTCAGAATTGGCACCCACAGAAGATCAAGGCATCGTGTTGATGCAGGCTTCTGGGCCGCCAAACAGTACCGTGAATCAGATGCAAAGCTATGCCGATCAAATTTATCAAATAGCAGCGTCTGAACCGGAATACGAGCAAATATTTCAAATTACAAGCCCTACCACCAGTTTTGGCGGGGTAATGTTGAAGGATTGGAGTAAGCGTAGTCGTAGTGCCACCACCTTCCAGCAAGTGATGCAGAGCAAGTGGAATGCAATTGCTGGTGCTCGAGTAGCTGCTTTCCAGTTCCCCGCTTTGCCAGGTGCACAGGGCCTGCCGGTGCAAGTCGTGATTAATAGCACGGAATCATATGAGTTATTGAATGAGGTGGCGCAGGCGGTCTTGGATAAGGCTCGTCGGAGTGGCAATTTCTTCTTTGTAGATTCTGACTTGAAGATTGATAAGCCCCAGGATGTATTGGTGATTGATCGTGAAAAAGTTGCGGCTTTGGGAATGACGCAGCAACAAGTGGGTAGTGCTTTAACTGCCGCCCTAGGTGGCGGCTATGTGAATTATTTCTCGGTAGCCGGTAGGTCCTATCGTGTGATTCCACAAGTCAAGCAAGTGGATCGCCTTAATCCAGATCAAATTTTGGATTACTACATTCGCACTCCAAGTGGTGCCATGATTCAAGCACGTACTTTCGCGAGCATTAAACATAAAGTGGTTCCAGAATCCATTAACCACTTCCAGCAGTTGAACTCGGCTACGATTTCTGGGGTCAGCACACCTTTTATTTCACAGGCTGATGTCCTCGAATTTATGCGCCAAACCCTTAAAGAAGTTGCGCCAACCGGCTATACCATGGACTATGCCGGTCCATCACGCCAGTTCATGGCGGAGTCTGGCGGTTTCTTGGTGACGATGTTCTTTGCCATTTTAATTGTCTTTTTAGTATTGGCCGCTCAGTTTGAAAGTTTCCGAGATCCGATTGTGATTTTGGTATCGGTGCCATTGGCATTGTTTGGTGCCTTAATCTTTATCAACCTGGGATTTACAACCTTAAATGTATATACGCAGGTTGGACTAGTGACCTTGATGGGCTTAATTAGCAAGCACGGTATTTTGATTGTGGAATTTGCAAATGAATTGCAGCACGCTGGAAGAAGTAAGTTAGATGCGATTGTTGAGGCTAGTAGCGTTCGTCTGCGCCCTATCCTCATGACCACTGCAGCGATGGTATTGGGAGTGGTGCCCTTGGTTATTGCATCGGGCGCAGGGGCGGCAGGGCGTCAATCAATGGGTATTGTGATTTTCACGGGACTCTCAATCGGCACACTTTTTACCTTGTTTGTGGTGCCCGCCATGTATCTGTTTATTGGCGCGGATCATCACGCCAAGAAATTTACTCAAGAGTAGGGACTGCTCGCGGGGTGCGGGAACTCCTTACATCACAATATTGAGTTCAGTATCAGCTATTTGATTAAATTGAGTGTCAGCTTGAATACGCTTTAACCAGGCATCGATATTTTCCAATCGAGTGCGTGGACCTGTCTGCTCTGGAAAGGTTTGGTTGAGCAAGATCCAGCGATGTACACATAAGGCGAGGACGATATCGCCAATATGAAATTGTGTCCCCGAGCAATATGGTTGCTCGCCAAGCACGTGATCCAATACCGCAAAATGCAGATTGGTATCTTGAAATTGTTTGCGGATGAGGGCGTAATCTCGTTGCGCCTCTGGAGTGCGAGTGAGGCCCAAAAAGGCTGACCGTAATCCAGGCCACATTGCATTGAGTTGCCAATCCATCCATTTTTCTGAATGGTATTGACTTTGTACGTCTTGAGGGAAGCGCTGATTTTTATCATGGGTGCGGACCAAATAACGCATGATCGTATTTGATTCCCACAGGGCGATCTCACCATCCTCCAGTACTGGCACTAAGCCGTTGGGATTGAGCTTGAGAAATTCTGGGGTGCGATTGATGCCAAATTGAAGACCGGCATCAATGCGCTCGAAGTCTTTGCCTTCCTGCATTCCCAGTTCTAGCAAACACCACAGTATTTTCTGAACATTAATTGAATTCTTCCGTCCCCACAAGCGCATCATTTTTTCCTTGGAGTATTAAGAGGGTATTGATTTGACTGGTGTTGCAGCTAGCCCCATAAACTGACTACGAGCAAAGATGAGAGGCTCTTTTTCGGGGTGATTTTGCAAGCCCAATACTTTGGCGATGATGATATTGTGGTCGCCCCCAACTTGTATAGATACTGTTTCACATTCATAGTAGGCAACGCATCCCTCAATTTGATTCAGTCCACTACGACTAATGTGGTGGCTCACGCTGGCAAATTGATTTTCTTTGACTGTTGCAAAATGCATGGCTAGCGATTCTTGAGAGCGTTCTAGTACATGAATCAGTTGCTTGTGGCCTACTTCAAAAAAAGGCATCAGGCGAGAGTGTTTATTTAGGCTCCATAAAATTAGCGGCGGCTCTAGCGAGACAGTATTAAATGAGCTAATGGTGATTCCATGAGATTGCTGTTCGTGGTCCATGCAAACAATGACCGTTACACCGGTGGCAAAGGAAGCAAAACCCTTGCGTAATTCTTGGGTAGTAAAGGGTGCCATTATGCGGATTGGGTCATTGCAGGGCGTCTAGCGCAGGCAGCGTAGGCACTCAAGCTAGAAAAGGTGGTTAAGAGTAGAATTTTTTTCATGGAAATCCCTGAGGCAACAATGCTCGTTAGGATAAACCTATTGGGTATTTGCTGCGGAAATGCGCATTCTAAGAAGAAGGAGAAAAAGAGATGTTTAACGCTATTGTGGTGAATAAGGACGATCAAGGGTATCGCGCAGAGTTTAAGCAGCTCGATGAGGCTAGCCTTCCTGCGGGGGAGGTAACTGTAGATGTGCTGTATTCCACGCTGAACTACAAGGATGCCTTGGCTATTACTGGCAAGGGTCCAGTAGTTCGTAGCTTCCCCCTCGTTCCCGGTATTGATTTTGCGGGCCGAGTGACCGAAACCAGTAGCCCAGACTATAAAGTTGGCGATCTGGTTCTATTAAATGGTTGGGGTGTTGGTGAAGGGCATTGGGGTGGGTTGGCGCAGCGGGCACGCGTTAAGGCTGATTGGTTGATTCCTCTGCCATCAGGGTTGACTGCTAAACAGGCATTAGCCATTGGTACGGCGGGTTATACCGCGATGTTATGTGTCATGGCGCTTCAACAGCATGGTTTAAAGCCGAGCGATGGTGAAGTATTAGTAACCGGTGCGGCAGGGGGTGTTGGCAGTTTTGCAGTGAATCTATTAAAGCAATTGGGCTTTACTGTGGTGGCGAGTACTGGGCGTCCTGCGGAGGCTGACTATCTCAAAAAGCTAGGTGCTGCGGAGATTTTGGATCGGGCCAGTTTATCGGCTCCCGGCAAGCCATTGGCAAAAGAGCGTTGGGCCGCGGTGGTGGACAGCGTGGGCAGTTACACCTTGGCAAATGCTTGCGCGCAAACCAAAAGTGATGGTGCAGTAGCGGCTTGTGGTCTAGCCCAGGGGATGGATTTCCCTTCTACAGTTGCCCCGTTTATTTTGCGCGGCATCACGTTGTATGGAATTAATAGTGTGACCGTAGCTAAGGCTAAACGGATTGCTGCCTATGAACAGTTAAGCCGACTACTAGATCTGAATGTCTTGGATGCGATTTCGACGGAGATTGGTTTGCAGGATGCCATCGCATGTGCCGATCAATTGATGGCGGGCAATATTCGGGGTCGCGTTATTGTTGATGTCAATCAATAAAGTCATTAGAGTTCCGGTGCAGATAGGTTTATGGGTTTACGTGCTTGCAGTTGCGCTATTACTGCAAGCTTCTCTTGATTGGAAAGTTCAGACCAATCTGCAATTTCAGTTAGAGTGCGATAACACCCTCGGCAATAGCCATTTTCGGGATTGATGTCGCACCAATTGGTGCAAGGTGAAGGAACGGTTGTCAAAGCAAACCCTATTAATAGAAAAAGTATGAATCCACAGAATTCAGCGCAGACTCAAGGTCTGATTGATTATCCATTAGGTGAGATGTTGCCTCAAACTGGCCAAGCCCTTGAGGTTGCCCCGGGTGTGCGTTGGCTCAGAATGCGCTTACCGTTTGCCCTGGACCATATTAATCTGTGGTTAATGCGCGATCAGTTTGAGGGGGTGGAGGGCTGGACGATTGTCGATTGCGGAATTGCCAATGATGAAACCAAGCTGGCTTGGGAGCAACTGTTTGCTACTCAGCTAGAGGGCCTGCCTATTGTCAGGGTGATTGTGACCCACATGCATCCCGACCATATTGGCTTAGCTCAGTGGCTTTGTGAAAAATGGCATGTTCCGTTGTGGATTTCGATGACTGATTATTTAACCGCCCAATGGTTGAGCAATCAAGAGGGTGGCGCTGCTGTTGGGGCGCGAGCTGGAAGCGGCGGGTCGGCTGATCATTTTCAAAAGCACGGATTGATTGCTCCGGAGGATTTGGAGAAAATACGTGCCCGATCAAGCTATTACAGCAATATGGTGCCCGGGGTTCCCCGGCAGTACCACCGTATTTTGCATGGCGAACAAATCACGATTGGTGGCCGATCCTGGCAGGTAATCATGGGGTATGGCCATGCGCCAGAACACGCCAGCCTGTACTGCAAAGAGTTGCAGGTGTTGATTTCCGGAGATATGGTCCTCCCTCGAATTTCTACTAACGTTAGCGTATACGATGCTGACCCTGATGCAGATCCATTGGGACTCTATTTAGATTCTTTAGATGCGTTTGAGGACGTTCCGGAAAATGCCTTGATCCTACCCTCTCACGGCAAACCCTTTACAGGAATTCAGCTGCGCATTGCTCAATTAAAGGCGCACCACGTTGAGCGCTTGGCTGACGCCGTGACTGCTTGTGAAAAACCGGCCTCTGCTCGAGAGATTGTGCCGGTTTTATTTAAGCGTGAATTGGATATTCATCAGATGACTTTTGCCATGGGCGAGGCTATTGCTCATCTGAATTACCTACTTCGTCGAGGTAGGTTGCATCGCCGGCTTTGCGACGACGGCGTGTTCCGGTTTTGCGCGCAGCCGTTTTCTTAGGCTTGGTGGTTGATTCGGTAGGCTTAGTGGCTGCAGTCCCAGCAGCCGATACAGCATCTCCAAAGGATTTCAGCGCCATCATGGTGGCATGTTGGACTTCTAACCCTTGAATAGTCGATTTGAGGATATTCAGGTTGAGGTTTAGCCAGTTTTCTACGCTCTTCAGATCTTTGATGCGCTTCTCTAATTCCTCGACATCCAAGCCTGGAAAGGCTGATGCAAATCCGGCAGCTGCCTTTGAGGCGTCCGTAGTAAAGGGGAATTGACCGGGCATTTGGCCGCTAGCGCCTTGACCCCACATGGTTTTAAACATATCAAGGCTTTGATTGAATTCTGGAATAGTTCCAAACATAAGGGCTCCGGGTTAGATGAAGAGTGGCTTTTACCAATAGAATAAGGGATTCTAGAGAGTGATTTCGGTTAAAAATGCAATCTAATGGTTTATCCCAGCCCTATACACGCGGTCAGGCGCTTCCCGAGCTCCTAAAGCAACGCATCCTCATTTTGGATGGCGCCATGGGAACCATGATTCAGCAGTACAAGCTTACCGAAGCAGGCTATCGGGGATTGCCTCAAAACACGCGATTTGGCGATCATCCAGGTGATGTCAAAGGTAATAATGAACTGTTAGTGCTGACTCAGCCGCAAATCATTAGCGCAATTCATGAACAATATTTGGATGCCGGCGCCGATATTATTGAAACTAATACTTTTGGGGCTACTTCGGTAGCCCAGGAAGATTACAAAATGGCCGGATTGGCCAGAGAAATGAATGAGGTTTCAGCTAGATTAGCTCGTGCTGCCTGTGACAAGTACGGTACTCCTGAAAAACCTCGCTTTGCGGCAGGGGCGATTGGGCCAACACCAAAGACTGCTAGCATTTCTCCGGATGTTAATGATCCTGGAGCACGTAATGTGACGTTTGATGTCCTGCGCGCATCTTATCGAGAGCAAATTGAAGGTTTGTTTGCTGGTGGGGTAGATCTATTTTTAGTCGAAACAATTTTTGATACCTTGAATGCGAAAGCTGCCCTATTTGCATTGGATGAATTTTTTGAAGAAACCGGTGAGCGTTTGCCCGTGATGATTTCAGGGACGGTAACCGATGCTTCGGGCCGTATTTTGTCCGGACAAACGGTTGAGGCTTTTTGGAATAGCTTGCGCCATATTAAGCCCTTAACGTTTGGCTTAAATTGCGCTCTAGGTGCAGCATTAATGCGCCCTTACATTGCAGAGCTGGCGCGTATTTGTGATGCAGCTGTTTCATGCTATCCAAATGCTGGCTTGCCTAATCCAATGAGTGACACTGGCTTTGATGAGACTCCAGAAATTACTTCTAGCCTAGTAGATGGGTTTGCTAAGGACGGTTTAGTTAATTTAGTTGGCGGTTGTTGTGGAACAACTCCTGATCACATTCGCGCCATTGCCAATGCTGTTGCAAAAAGAAAGCCACGACCGTTTTATCGAGAAGGCTTGGAGGTTTTGGCATGAAGACTGCTACCAAAAGATTGATTGCTCCGATGAGACTATCAGGCCTAGAGCCTTTTAATGTCACGGCCGATGTGGGCTTTGTCAATATTGGTGAGCGTACCAATGTGACGGGCTCAAAAGCCTTTGCGCGCATGATTTTGAATAATCAATTTGATGAAGCGCTCGCAGTTGCGCGTCAACAAGTTGAGAATGGTGCACAAGTGATTGATATCAACATGGACGAAGCCATGTTGGATTCAGAGGCTGCCATGACGCGCTTTTTGAATCTCATTGCGTCTGAGCCAGACATTGCGCGCGTGCCCATCATGATCGACTCTTCCAAGTGGAGCGTGATTGAGGCGGGCTTGAAATGTATTCAGGGAAAGCCGATTGTCAATTCCATCTCCCTCAAGGAGGGCGAGGAACCTTTTAAAAAGCATGCCCGATTAATTCGTCGCTATGGGGCGGCTACCGTCGTGATGGCATTTGATGAGCTGGGGCAGGCTGATACCTTTCAGCGAAAAACAGAAATTTGCCAGCGCTGTTATGAAATCTTAGTGGGCGAGATTGGTTTCCCGCCCGAGGATATTGTTTTCGATCCCAATATTTTCGCCATTGCCACAGGTATTGAGGAGCACGACAACTATGCGGTTGATTTCATTGATGCCACGCGTTGGATCAAAGAAAACCTTCCTGGAGCAAAGGTAAGTGGTGGCGTATCTAACGTTAGTTTTTCTTTTCGCGGCAATGATCGCGTCCGCGAAGCTATCCACACGGTCTTTTTATATCATGCGATTCAAGCGGGCATGGATATGGGGATCGTTAATGCTGGACAGCTAGGTGTCTATGCAGATTTAGATCCAGAGTTGCGGGAACGAGTCGAAGATGTGGTGCTGAATCGTTTTACAGAAAAAGACGGCAAAACACCTACTGAACGATTGCTCGAAATCGCCGAACAATTTAAGGGTGGCGGTGCAAAACAGGTTGAGAATTTGGTTTGGCGAGAAGCGCCTGTTCGCGAACGTTTAACGCATGCATTGGTGCATGGCATTACCACCTTCATTGAGCAAGATACCGAAGAATTACGCGCTCAGATTATGGGATCCGGAGGCCGCCCCATTGAGGTCATTGAAGGCCCATTGATGGATGGCATGAATGTGGTGGGCGATTTATTTGGTGCCGGAAAAATGTTTTTGCCGCAGGTGGTTAAAAGCGCACGTGTCATGAAACAGGCTGTTGCCTTGTTGATTCCCTATATTGAAGAAGAGAAGCGACTTCATATTGCCGCTGGTGGTGAAGCCAAGGCAAAGGGCAAAATCGTGATGGCTACAGTCAAGGGGGATGTCCACGATATTGGTAAAAACATTGTGACAGTGGTATTGCAGTGTAATAACTTTGAAGTGGCCAATATGGGTGTGATGGTTCCTTGTGCCGACATATTGAAGCGGGCCAAGGAAGAGAAGGCTGACATTGTTGGGCTGTCGGGATTGATCACCCCGTCTCTGGAAGAAATGACTTATGTTGCTCAAGAGATGCAGCGCGATGAGTACTTTCGTGAACGTCAAATTCCATTAATGATTGGTGGTGCCACTACTTCACGCGTGCACACTGCCGTAAAAATTGCGCCGCATTATGATGGGCCGGTAGTGTATGTGCCAGATGCTTCTCGTTCTGTTTCCGTTGCATCGAGTTTGCTATCTGATGAAAGTGCTCAAAAATTTATTCAAGAGTTGCGTGACGATTACGTGCGTATTCGTGAGCAGCATGCCAATAAAAAAGCGGCCCCTACTATTTCATTGGAAGCGGCTCGACAAAATCGAGAGCTCATTGATTGGTCGGCTTATGTTCCTCAGAAACCTAAATTCATTGGACGACGCTTATTCAAAAATTTTGCCCTTAGTGAGATTGCAAAGTACATCGACTGGACACCCTTCTTTCAAACATGGGATTTGGCCGGAAAGTTTCCAGCTATCTTGGATGATGAGGTAGTTGGTGTGGAAGCGCGCAAGGTATTCGAGGATGCCAAGGCATTGTTGGGGAAACTCATTCAGGGGCAGTGGTTACAGGCAGACGGAGTGGTAGCCTTTTATCCTGCCAATGCTGTGGGAGACGATATCGTGTTGTATAGCGATGAGGCTCGTGAGCACCCATTATTTGTTTGGCATAACCTACGCCAACAAGCTGAACGTCCGATTGTTGACGGAGTGCGTAGACCAAATCGGTGTTTGGCTGACTATGTGGCGCCAAAAGACTCTGGGGTAGCCGATTATCTAGGTTGCTTTGCGGTAACAACCGGTCACGGTTTGGAGCGGAAGGTGGCAGAATTTCAGGCGAAGCATGATGATTACAGCGCCATTATGCTCAAAGCCTTGGCAGACCGGCTTGCAGAAGCATTTGCCGAATTAATGCATCACCGCGTCAGGACGGATCTTTGGGCTTACGCAACAGATGAAATTTTGACCAATGAGCAAATGATTAATGAGGAATACCGCGGGATTCGCCCGGCTCCTGGCTACCCCGCTTGCCCAGCACACGAGGTAAAAGAGGATCTGCTGCGGGTAATGGGGTCTGAGGATATCGGTATGACTTTGACGGAGTCAATGGCAATGAATCCTGCCTCTAGCGTCAGCGGCTTCTATCTAGCCCACCCTGATGCGCGCTACTTTAATGTGGGTAAGGTATTGGCCGATCAGATTGAAGATTTGGCAAGCCGACGTGGTCAATCTGTAGATGTGGTGCGTAGGCAGTTAGCTAGTGCAATCGACTAATTGGGGTGGTGCATGTTGGGCCTTAAACACCCCACATCACTGGCTCACCCTTGGATTTGGCTTGTTTCATGAGCTCTAGGAAGGGATAGGCGCGCTGCCCAAGCCTATCTGCTAATTTGGGTTTCTCGGCTGCCGTATCATGAGATGCAGGTGATTCCGCGCGGTCTTCAAGGTCTTTGAGGATCGCTGTTTCTAAGGCGGTGATCAGATTTGGCAGTTGTTCAATTGTCAAAATTCCGCGAGACTCAAGGGGTCGACCCAAAATGTCAAATATTCGCTGGGTTAAATCACCCAACATCATGACGTCTGGACCCGCTTTTGAGCGAAATTGGTAGATCATTTCGATAGCTTACCACCTGATAAACTCACTGATCTATGTTGTCAAATAATAAAAATCATCTCATTCAAATGCTAAGCGCAGCGTTGCAAGGCTTAGCCCAGGATCGCGGCTTGGGGGATGCCCCACAACCCCGCTTGGAACGCCCCAAGGCGGTAGACCATGGCGATGTGGCTTGCAATATTGCTCTTCAGTTATCGAAAGCATGGAAACTCAATCCGAGAGAGTTGGCGCAGGCCTTGCTTGAGCGCTTGCAGCAGCAGCCTGGTTTTAGCGATTTGATTGCTAGTTGTGAGATTGCCGGCCCTGGTTTTATGAACTTTCGCTTGAGTAATGCAGCAAAAGTCGCAGTCGTTCGGGACATTCTAGAGGCGGGACAAAATTTTGGTGTGCAAGCCCCAGGCAGTGGACCAGTTGCCAGTGCCATGATTGAGTTTGTATCGGCCAACCCCACTGGCCCCTTGCATGTTGGACATGGTCGACAGGCCGCATTGGGAGATGCGATTGCGAACTTATTGGGCACCCAAGGCATTCAAGTTCACCGTGAGTTTTATTACAACGATGCTGGTGTTCAAATCGCCAATTTAGCTTTATCGGTTCAAGCGCGTTTAAAGGGGCTTAAGCCAGGGGATGCATTGTGGCCTGAGCAGGCCTATAACGGTGAGTACATTGCAGAAATTGCGACCGCTTATCAAGCGACTCCCAATTACCGTAGTAACTTGCCTGAGCAAGATCAGCTCGAGCCCATCCGACAATTTGCGGTGGCGTATTTGCGCAATGAGCAGGATATTGATTTAAAAACATTTGGCGTTCAGTTCGATTGCTATTACTTGGAGTCATCCTTGTATAGCGATGGTAGTGTTGCGCAGATTGTTGCGGACTTGCAGGCCATTGGTAAGACGTATGAAGCGGAAGGCGCTTTATGGTTGAAAACTACCGATGATGGCGACGATAAAGATCGTGTAATGCGTAAGTCAGATGGAAGCTTTACCTACTTTGTGCCTGATGTGGCATATCACGCTAGCAAGTGGCAACGGGGCTTTGAGAAGGTGATCAATGTACAGGGAAGTGATCACCATGGCACCATTGCACGGGTGCGGTCCGGCCTTCAGGGGGTTGCCCTAAAGCGTGGCTGGAATATTCCAAAGTCGTATCCAGATTATGTGTTGCATAAGATGGTGACAGTGATGCGTCATGGTGAAGAGGTGAAGATCTCCAAGCGTGCTGGATCGTATGTGACTGTGCGCGATTTGGTTGAGTGGTCGGGTGGCGTGACTCCTGAAATGAACGCTGCTGAGCGAGAGCTCGCCTTGCAGCGTGGCCGAGATGCAGTGCGTTTTTTCTTGATTTCACGAAAAGCTGATACAGAGTTTGTGTTTGATATTGATTTGGCCCTGCAGCAAAACGATGAGAATCCGGTGTTTTATGTGCAGTATGCGCATGCCCGAATTTGTTCAATTTTGCAGCAGTGGGGTGGTCAGGTCGCCGATTTAAAAGCAGCTGATTTATCGTTGCTCAATAGCAAGGCTGCTGATCATTTGCTACGTCGCTTAGCTGAGTACCCTGAGGTATTGGCCGATGCTGCTACTGAATTAGCCCCCCATGCCTTAGCATTCTATTTGCGTGATTTAGCTGGTGATTTCCATACTTTCTATAACGCCGATCGGGTTCTGGTGGATGATTCAGCGCTGAAATTGGCGCGCTTGGCTCTGCTCTTGGCAACTCGCCAAGTATTGGAAAATGGGTTAAAACTCTTGGGGGTATCGGCACCAGCCAAGATGTAATGGGCGTGTTTTGGAGTAAAAATGTAAGATGAGGATCTCATGAAAAAACCGAATCAACAAACTGGCTTCAATACACGGGATAACAGCCAATACGGCGGCACGATCTTGGGTTTCTTACTGGGTTTAGGGGTTGGTCTGGGGGTTGCCTTTCTGATTGCCTTTTACCTTTCCAAAAATACACCACAAGAGCGGCCTGGTGTTCGCGCTCCCGATTTGCCGCTAACGATTAAGCCAACACCCGCCTCGGCTGATAGTGATGAGCCATCAACTCCAGCGCCTTTAGATTTGAATAAGGCACTCCAAGGAAAATCCATGCCCGCTCCCGCGAGCGGCACGAATTCCGATCCAATTGCCGATTTGGTGAATGGGAAGAAATCCTCAGACGCTGCATCTGCAAGCAAAGCAGATACGGTTTATTTCTTGCAGGTTGGCGCTTTTTCCAAACGTCCAGATGCTGATGCGCAAAAAGCAAACTTAGCGATTCAAGGCATTCAGTCGCAACTCAGCGAAGTGACCGCTGATGGCAATACCGTATGGCGAGTGCGTGTTGGGCCATACAACTCTTTGGATGATAGCAACGCCATTCGGGATAAGTTAAGCAGCATGGGAATTAAAGCAACCGTTATCAAATCGAGCAAATCATGATTCATTTCAATAGACGACTATTTCTAACATTTCTCTCTCTGTTGTGTTTGGCAGGTTTAGCGAATGCACAAGCGCAAAAGTTTGAAGAGGGTTTGGACTATCGAGTCCTGCCGATTGCTCAGCCAGTCGATGTGAAGGGCAAGGTAGAAGTCATCGAGTTCTTTTGGTATGGATGCCCACATTGCTATGACTTTGATCCCGATCTCATGGCTTGGGTAAAGCGGCAGCAAAAAGATGTTGCTTTCCGCAGGGTTCCCGTGGCATTCCGCAGTGACTTCTTGCCGCATAGCCAATTGTTTTATACCCTTCAGGCGATGGGGAAAAGCAATTTAGATATTAAGGTGATGGATGCCATTCATAAAGACAACAAACGTCTGTTAACGGAGTCAGAAATTGCCGATTGGGCTGCCTCCCAGGGGCTTGATCGCAATACCTTTATGGCAACCTACCGCTCTTTTGCAGTCGTGTCTAAAGCGCGTGCTGCCAATCAATTGGCTGAGGATTACCATATTGATGGAGTGCCTACGGTTGTAATGCAAGGCAAATATGTGACCTCTCCGTCGATTGCCGGTACAAAAGCAAAAGCTATCTTAGTGATGGATTATTTAGTTGAAAAAATCCGTAAGGATAAATACAAATAGGACGTTAGCAGGGATGTTCTCGGGAATGTCCCTGTTGGCCCACTCCTCTCCGAAATAGTTAGCGATGAAGAACTTGGCCCCACCTTCTTTCGAATCCAAAGTGTGTCGCGTTGAAGACTTAACGGCACGTATTGCCTCATTACCCAGGCCATTGGTTTTTACGAATGGAGTATTCGATATTTTGCATCGCGGGCATGCCAGCTACTTGGCCCAGGCCCGTGAATTAGGGGCTAGTTTGGTGGTGGGCGTCAATTCTGATGCTTCTGTCAAGATGCTCGGTAAAGGTGAGGATCGACCAATTAATGTAGAGGGTGATCGACAAGCCCTGTTGGCTGCCTTAGCTAGCGTTGATTTGGTTGTCTTGTTTACAGAGAAAACCCCGGTCAATATCATTGCGCACATTAAGCCGGATATTTATGTCAAAGGGGGCGATTATGAAATCGATACCTTGGAAGAAACGGCTCTAGTGAAAAGTTGGGGCGGTAAAGCTGTGGCTATTCCATTTCTCTATGAGCGATCTACTACGACCTTGTTGGGGCGTATACGGTCTTAATGGTGTTGCAGTAGCCATGCCCATATTCCACGCAGCACCAATCCCTCAATAGGCTCTACAGACAAATTAGAGTCTTGCGCTTGCATTGCTTTGGCTAAGACAGCAGCATTGCCGCCGTCAAGCCAAATCCTTTCAATGGGGTGATGTAATTCCTTGGCCAGTTGGGTTGCCTGATGTATTGCCCCTAATTGCGCTGCTGTGCAGCCCGCTGCAATTGCTTCATTGGTTGAGCATCCAAAATGCATTACCTGCTCTTGATTGTGATTGGTGGCAACGAGAGGAAGTTGCGCGGTATGGTGATGCAAGCTTTCTTGCATGAGGCTAAGGCCTGGCAAAATCCAGCCGCCGTAGTGCAGGCCATTTGCACCCAATAAATCGATAGTCGTTGCAGTGCCTGCATTCACCACTAAGGTGTTGGTGCTAGAAAGTGCTCGGGCACCAATCATGGCTGCCCAGCGGTCTGCTCCCAGCTTGGCGGAGTCTTGATAGCTTGTTCGCATCCCTATGTATGCGCTATCTCCCCTGAGTTGATGCCATGGTAGGTCATGCCATTGCGGAAAGAGTGATTTTAGATTTTCAATCGCCTCATCTCCAGCAACACAACAAAAACCAATGTAGTCTGGTTTGGGAATGGTTTTAGAAATGTATTCGGT
>Ga0364900_10126_pt1 | contig 32718 bp, 24 predicted proteins | sample ExccelJu500002D3_FD_206974 | JGI IMG/M metagenome (GOLD analysis project Ga0364900, IMG submission 206974) | Enriched cells from Trout Bog Lake Hypolimnion, Wisconsin, USA - BchlTB.July09.5000.02.D3 | ecosystem: Environmental > Aquatic > Freshwater > Lake > Hypolimnion/Profundal zone | place: USA...
CCCGGTACCCAAAAAATAACGGGGGGTTGAGGGCTTGTGCCCTGATCATAGTTGAGGGCTTGCGCCCTGATCACATTTTTAAGCTCTAAAAGCTCAAAAAATTATCTCAAAAGATCTTCATAATCTTTAAACTCTATTCAAATTCCATTTTCTGTCTCAGTATGAAATATCCCGGGCTAGCCTTGCCGATTCAAAAGTGAAGTACAACACGTTTGTCTAAAAAGCTAGGAGAATGATTGGCTCAAAGATGAATTTGTTTCAGTGTATCGGTTTCACCGTTGCTAAAGGGGTGCTTGAACGGGTTTATTTTAATTAAGCAGCTTTTCAAGAGATAAATCTGCGGGAGCACCCAATGCAATGGCTTTCTGATAGTGTATCTTGGCTATTTCTTTTGCTGGTGGCTTACTGGTTGCATAAATGACGGCTAAATTAAAATGAGCATCGGCATATTGTGGATTAATTTCTAAAGCCCTCATAATTTCACTCTCACCTGCTTTTCCTTTTTGAGAGGCCGCAAGCACAACGCCTAAGTAATTATGTGCTGTAAAATCTTGATCATTGATTGCAATGGCTTTTCTTAAATCTCGCTCTGCTTCAGCTGTTTTTTCTTGACGGTATTCAACAATACCAAGCGTTGTGAGTGCAAAGGACTTTTTGCCATCGATAGATACAGCTTTTTTTAAAACAGATTCAGCTTCCGACATTTTACTGAGTTGAAACTCCACAACGCCTAAATTGGAAAGTGTTAGATAGTCATTAGGCAAAATGGCCACTGCATCTTGAAATTTTTTTTCTGCTTCAAAATAATTATGATGTTCAAATTGTTCTTTCGCCGTTGTGATTAATTCATGATGTTTTTGTGAAATCTGAGTTTCATTTTTTTCTGGATCAGAAGAGATAGATAGAGAAGGCTGCTTAGTACTTTTGCTTTTTGGATTTTCTTTGAGCTTACTCGTCCCTAAAAGACTCACATCACCGCTTCCTAACTTACATTGAGAGCTATCATCTTTTTTAGAAGCAGCAGATGAAAGCATCAAAAAATCATCACTCTCTTCTTGAGTAGTGCTAGCAAGAGGACTTAGGAGAGGGGTGTTTTTAAATAAGGCTTTTTCCTCTTGGGTCAATTTTATAGGTTTTGTTAATTTTTGAAGCTGATTTGAAAGGGTTGCAGAATTGACTTTCAGTTTTTCTAAATCATCGAGAATAAGTTTTTTGATTTGCTCGCGTTTAGCCTCTGTTTTGAGTTCACGAATCACAATTCCTCTGAGCAATTGATTTTCAGCAACAGCGCTTTGTTCTTGCTCGTTGGGCTCTGATTTATTCTTTAAGGTGAAGAGTTCTTTATTTTTTTGATCTAGTTGAATTTTCAGTTCGCTATAACGATCATCACGAAGTTGGACTTCCGCTTGTACGGCAGATAATTTTTGTGTGGCAGACACAAGTTCTTTTTGAAGTTTTTCAGAATTAAGACGTGCCTCTGAGAGTTCCTTTTCTTTTTCAATGAGACAACGGTCTTTTTCAGGCTCGATTTTCTGCAATTCAGCAATTTTCTTTTCCTGATCGATTAATTGCAAGGAAGTCTGTTGAAGTTGTTTTTTACATCCAATCATTTCTTTCTCAAGCAAAGCTTTATGAGACAAAAGATCCTCAAAAGATTTAATTTTTTTGTTAGCTTCCGTCAATTGCTCCTCGACTTCTAACTTTCTTTTTTTCAAAGACTCATATTCACGCTGAGCTGTTTGAGATTTATTTTGAGCTTCTGCGAGCAGGTGATGATGAGATTGTTCTAGTACACTACGGGCTTCTGTAGCTTCCTTCAAAAGGTCAGCGCTCTGCTGCTGCTCATGCTTCATAGAACTTATCTCTTTAGATAAGGCTGTATCAGCAATACGTAATTTATCTATTTGTAGATGCAGGGCACTAGCTTCTTTTGCTTGTTTTTCAGCTTCACTAAGTGATGCTTCTGCTTCTAAGAGTTGTTTTTTCAGTGAGCTGTTCAGGGCCTTGGTATTATTATGTTCGTTCTGAAGAGTAGTTAATTGTTGCTCAAGCAGAGCCGTATTATTTTTTTCTTTATTGACCTCAAGCTGCAACTCTTCGAGTTGTTTTTTTATGCCTATTCCTGCTGTAAGTGATGCGGACGCTTGATTTAAATGATCTTGTAAGTGCTTGTTTTCTTCTAAAACAACTTCTTGATCTGCTAGGAGATTATCTACTTTGTTTTCTAAAATTTGTACTGATTTTTGTAATAAATCTTCACGTTGAGCGCCTAGAACGTGTGCTTTTGAAAGGTCTGTTTTTAAATCAGTAACCTGACGCTCTGTTTTTTCAAGTTGAGACTTAATATCAACAATAACGACTTTGGAATGATCGAGTTCTTTTGTTTTATCAGTGAGCTCTTGGCGCGCTTTTTGTAACTCTAATTCTGTTTTTTTTAATGCTGTTTGAAGATCTGTAATTTGTTTATCAGAAAGATTGTTAGGAATTGCAGGTGGAGTAATGGAGATACTTGGAGCACCCTCTAATTCTAATGGATGCTCTCCATCTTTATTAGAATATCCATCTTTCTGAGCTTTGTTACTAAGAGTAGATGATGGAGGAGATTCACTGTTTTCTACAGATTCTTCATTTTCTACAACGCTCATAGGCATCGTCCCATTGAGCCTTGCAAGACTATCTCTGACTTTATGCAGGCGATAATCAACAACAGGCTGCTGCCAATCTGGATGTTTGCTATTAAGGGCTTTTAAAATACCCTCTGCGTACTTATATTTAGTAATGGCTTCGTTTTGCTTGCCTGCTCGCTCAAGCCTCTCTGCTTGTTGAAAATTTTGATAAGCTATCAGAAATTCTTGCGCAGGATCGTTGGGATCTATTGCTCTTGCTGGCTGTACAAATAGCAAGGTGAAGAGCAAAGCAGCGCACAAGCTAGAATAGCTGCATTTATGATTCTTCATGCGAAAAAAATAATCAGTTGTCTTGGCTAGCAAAAATATTTGTTAACATTACCCGAGTATCTTTTTGCACGCAATTCTCTAATACTACGTACATGTAAAAGAGGTTGTCTGAGAGTTTTTGATTTTTAAAGATATACCTTGCTCGAATAAATCTCAGGCAAGGATATAACCAAATGACTTTGAAAGTACATGAAGTAACGCAAGAGTTTTTAGAAAGAGTAAGATTAAAGGCACCCGTGAAGAGACAAAAAAATTATAGATCTTTTGGTTCAAGAAACCCTTCTAGTTGACGCAGACGTGTGGGATGTCTCATTTTACGGAGGGCCTTCGCCTCGATCTGTCGAATGCGTTCTCGAGTAACTTTAAATTGTTTCCCGACTTCTTCAAGGGTCCGAGAATAGCCATCTACTAAACCAAATCGTTGTTCTAGGACTTGACGCTCACGCTCGGTTAATGATTCTAAAACATCTTTAATTTTGTCTTTTAACAAAACAATTGCAGCCATATCTGCTGGATTTTCGGCTGATTTGTCCTCAATAAAATCACCAAAACTCGTATCATCACTATCTCCTACAGGGGCCTGCAGTGAAATAGGCTGCTGAGCCATCTTGAGCACAGCTCGTACACGCTCTACAGGAAGTTGAATTTCATCTGCAATCTCCTCAGGGGTTGGTTCACGACCATACTCTTGAACAAGCTGTTTCTGGACACGGATCAATTTATTGATCGTTTCAATCATGTGCACCGGAATGCGAATCGTACGCGCCTGATCAGCAATAGAGCGTGTAATAGCCTGGCGAATCCACCATGTTGCATAGGTAGAAAATTTATATCCACGACGATATTCAAATTTCTCAACCGCTTTCATAAGCCCCATGTTGCCCTCTTGAATTAAGTCCAAGAATGAGAGCCCCCGATTGGTATATTTTTTAGCAATGGAAATCACAAGACGTAAATTTGCTTCCACCATTTCTGTTTTAGCTCTTAAGGCTGAACGAAAATGCTTTTTGAGATCACGATAGCGTGTTTCAAAAAGTTCTGTAGACATCCAATTGCGATGATGGTGCTCATCGCGTTGAACAATAATCCCCTGGATGAGACGACGTGAGGTAGGCGTCGGATTCTGAACATGAGTCTCATGTTCAGAACGCAATTCTTGTAAGAGACGAAGATGTTCATCTGCTAAGGTAACAAAATCTTCAGTAATTTTTTGTTTAAAATAAAATCTAGGGTAGAGTTTAATAATTTCCTCAATTTGTTTTTCCATTTCTTTTAGGTCCTTAGAAGCAGGCTCTTTTTTTGAAAGAATTTTTTTGCTATACATAAGGGCTGTTTCTGAAGCAAGCCTTTGAAGCTGCTGGCAGAGACGAGGAAGTGTTTTTAGATAGCGTTCGCGACTTTCGATTTTTTTATCTAAGATCACACGGTCAAAACGCTCGCGAGCATCTATCAATCGTTGTGCTAGATCAATATGTGCGTGAGCAACAAAACCAAAACGGTAAAGCACATTTTGCATTTCTGTTTGTGCTTGCTCAATGCGTTTGGAAATTTCTACTTCCTGCTCGCGTGTCAGCAAAGGGACCTGACCCATCTGCTTTAAATACATACGCACTGGGTCATCTAGAATATCTAGACGTCCATCTAATTTTTCATCTTTTTCATCTTTATCATCGTCATCATCAGATTTTTTGATTTCTTTAACACGATCAACATCTGAGGAGTCAATAATATCAATTTCTACAATACGGAGCTGTGTTAAGATAGACTCTACGGTCTCGGGATTATTCATCCCAATAGGAAGATGCTCCTCAAGATCCTCAAAGGTAATGTATCCTTGCTCCTTGGCTAATTTTAAAAGTTCCCTCACCTTTTCTTGCAAGAGCTTTTGTGCTTCTAAAGGATTTTTTGGGACAACATCGCTCTTAATGAAAAGAGCGCTTGCCGTTGAGGAAACATCAGGAATAGTTCTATCTAAATGCTTTTTCTCTTGCTTTTTCTCTTGCTGCTTTTTTTCTTTGCGTGCAGGCAAAGAAGATTGCTTGGAGGAGACATCCTCTCTCTCTTCTTCGTGGCGTATTGTCAATGATTTTTTGAGAACTTTTGGAGAAGAAGACTTAGACGAAGGCAAGAGCTTTTTAGAGTTTTTTTTAAGAATTTCCGGAGTGAGTTTTTTTTCAGCCTTAGGAGATGGGTGTAAAGACTTTTTCTTAAAAGGTGCTTTTTTCTTGTGTGTAGAAGATATAACTTTTGTCGGCTTTTGTTGCTTATCCACAACGAGCTGAGCTTTTTTAGGGATTGCTTTTTTTGTGACAGGCTTCAAAGGAATAGATATCCTGTTTTTTTTAACAATCGTATTTTTTGGCAATGAACTTTTCTTTGCGGGAGAAGCATGGTTCTTTGTCTTAGCAGATAAGGAAAATTTCTTTTTAGTCACTGATTTTAAAGCTGTTAAAAGTAATACAAAGTCAAAAATAAACGGGCAACAAGTAAATATACTCGCTTTTTAAAGAAATACTAGTCCCAAATATTTTATACTTTGTGCGTGCGGAGCAAGTTGCCTACATTGCGCAACAAATCACTTTGCTCTTTTTGGCGCCAGACTTCCTCCCTCTTGAGGCAAAAAACATATCCTGCATTTTCTAAGCTAAAAGCGCCAAGCGCAGGGAAGAACGCAGGGACTTTTAGAAATAGCAAAGTCATTTCATGTTGTTTCAAAGTAATTTGACTGCGCGGATTGAATCTTGCAGATCAAGAATTTTCTGTTGAATACTAAGAATCTGCTCTGGAGAGATTCCTGGTTGTCGTAATTGTTGAGTTACCTCACTTTGTTTGCGCTTCAAATAAGCAACGTAAAACCCGGACCAGACCTCTTGTGCCGCACACAAAGGATCTGGCACCGTCTTCTCTAGATCCCAAGAAGCAATCAAGTGCTGTAAACAGAGAGAGAAAGATGGCAGGAGCGCTCCAATGGGTTGTGATGAAGAAACAACATTACTGGCCAGCAATTCCTCAAGAAGTACGAGCTCAGGATCGAGTTCGTGGGGTATCGGTGATTTCTGCTGAGATAACCACTCCCTTACGTCACGATGCACAAGTGCTAAACGACATAACAATTCTGTACCAGCAGAGATTTTTTTTGGAAGGATACGTGTTTCTTGTTCCACGTTTTCTCGTGAAGACAGCACAACAGGAGAAGTTGCTGACAGCAAAGCCGCACTAGAAATCCCCAACCTTAGCGCAACCTGTTCGCTTGTTCTTTCTCGTAAAACAGCATCAGGCAAAAGCATTAAATATCCAGCTAGTTGTTTTGCTAAGAGCGCAACACGATGCGGAGATAACGCAAGTCCAGCTTCACTTTGTGCTCTATGAATAGAGTAATCAAAGAAGTCTTCAGCACCGGAAAGAAATTTTTGAAAAGAGTCGATGCCCTGTTTTTGAATAATAGAATCGGGATCCTCTCCAGATGGCAAGAGCGCAACACGCACTTGAAAACCATTAGCAAACAAGGCCGGTAAAGAACGCTCCACTGCCGTCATTCCAGCATTATCAGAATCAAAACAAAGAATCACGCGCTCGACAAAACGTCGCAACAAACGAGCTTGCTCCAAGGTAAAGGCGGTTCCTTGCGGTGCAACAACATTCTCACAACCATGTTCAAAAGCAGAAATGAGGTCCATTTGTCCTTCCATAACAATGGCCTCACCTGCTTGAACTAAAGCGTGCTTGCTTTTGTCCATGCCGAAGAGAATGTTTCCTTTTTTAAAAAGCAATGTTTCCGGTGAGTTCATATATTTGCCTTCTTGAGAATTGGCAGATAGTATTCGACCGCTAAAAGCAATCACTTCCCCATAGTCATTACGAATAGGAAACATCAAGCGATCTCGAAAACGATCATAGGTCTCGTTGGAATCACGTTTTAAGAGAAGTCCCGCTGCCACAAGCTCTGAAGCACGAAACCCCTCGGCAATCCCCCATTTTTTAAAGGCGTCCCAGCTCCGAGGTGCGTAGCCAAGCCGCCAGGCAACAACGATTTCTTTAGAAAATCCACGTTGTTTTAAATAACTGCGTGCTTCTAGAGCAACAGGAGAGCGAAGGAGCTGATGGTGATACCAAAGAGCCGCTTTATGATGAAGGTCAAGAAGCCGAGCACGCTCGCTACGTGCGGTGACATCCCGGGCACTCGATTCCTCAACAAGTGTGATGCCCGCACGTTCTGCCAAACGACGCACAGCCGTGGGAAAATCAAGATGTTCGTAATCCATCACAAATCGAAATACTCCCCCACCCACACCACAACCAAAACAATGAAATGTCTGTCGAACCTCATTCACATAAAACGATGGGCTCTTCTCATGATGAAATGGGCAGAGTGCTCGAAAATTCACCCCAGCTCGCTTGAGCGGAAAATACGAAGATACGACATCAACGATATTACAGGCCGAAGCAACTCGCTCAATACTCTCTTGGGAAATTTTCATGTAGTAGACTACTTGCACAAGGAATAGATACTCCGCAAGTACAAAGAATTGCATGCCCTTAGAATCGGCAATTTAGCCCAGATATTTCATACTTATCTACTGCAAAGACTGGGAAAGCTGATAAATGCTGCGCCCAAGCTCGAAGTCTTCCTCGAGCAGTATGCACTCATACAGCCCAAGGAAGACTTCGAAGCTGACGCAGTATCCATAAGGTATTGGCAAACCGCAGCAGAATCAGTATGAAATATGCGGGCTAGATAAGGTGGTTGTGCGAAGGTGATGCGTGCGGGTCAGGGCAGCGAATGAGGTTGTCAGCAAGAGAGTCACGGGTGAGTAGCCGAGAGGTTATCATAGCAGGATTAGACTTATACAGGAAGTATGATCGTTTTAGATCAGGGTTCTCATGGCTCTATTTTCGGGATTAATGAATTTAATGCTTAAAAGTTTTTACCTAGTAAATGCACTGTTGCTGTCTTGTATACTATTGTTGCTGCTTTCCTTAGTTCAACTATGAGTTTTAGTTGTTGACTAACGAGTACCGCGTCTACGTCACTACAAAAATTTTATTTGTTTTTTCTGGCTGTTTTTTTAGATCTATCGTTGGCACATCCTTTTGAAGAACAAGCAGCCTATAATACTCTGTCTTGCCATCTGCAAACGATTTCTCTTTTAATTCTTCTATTGTTAGTTTTGGTTGGTTTTCCGATTGATCTTTGATAAGCCTCTTAAGCTGTTTTGTATTTATTAGATAGGTTCCATTTATTTAATTAAATTAAATGTTAGTGCACTTGCAGGTATTGTATTTAAGTTATTTTTTAAATAAGTGTGTGTTTTCGTGTCACCAATACTTGAATCAAGAATTTCTAGATTCGTTATATTTTTTTGGATCGATAAATTAACGCTCAGGTAGGTCACCTTGTGGATCGCGGAATTCATGTTCACCATCTACCCCTTTCATCTTACCCTTACCGAAAGAAATTTTCAAACTACTCTCATTAAGTCTTATTGTCCCCAGTCTGGTAGCTTCATGTAATTCATCATGGACTTTACCGATCATTGAAATATATGAAGAAGCATCAGAAGATATATTTATTAAGCCCAGACATAAAAAGGACACATTAATGTTGCTTGTGATGACCTCACGTTATTTCAGTCAATGCAGTGTTACTTGTTACTTAACTCAATACAGTTTCAGAAATAATAGAATAGACTTTCATGCGAGGGGAGGCATTTTATAAGTATTTATGGTGATGACGTTTGATGGAAACGTTTTTTTATCGATCCGTGGAGTCTTTCGTGATGATGATCACAAGGAGATGTCTGGGGTCCTGTGCGTGAGCGGGCCGGCGATCAATGCTTGTGCAAGGGCCCAGAGTCGTTGTGATCCCTGTTGAATCTGTCTATTTTTTTCTAGCATCTGCGTGGTGCTCACATGAGGAGCTCCTTTGTCTTGTCTGAAGGCGTGGAGGAGGAGCGGCATAAGGCGATCAATGCTTGTGGAAAATTGCGCCTCGGCAGTGTTCTGTTCTTCAAATTCCATCCAGAGCGTCAAGAGTTCTTTCTCCTGGTCGGGTGGCAAGAGAGCAAAAATTTTCCTTGCCCCTTCTCTCTCCCTGATGCTAAGGGTTGGATCAGCCTCCTTATCATAATGAAAGGTATCACCTGAATAGATTTCTATGAGATCATGAATGAGGAGCATTTTCAGGACACGGGTGATATCAAGGCTCTCATTGGCATACTCGGCAAGAATCACGGCAGCAAGTGCTAACTGCCAACTATGCTCGGCAGAATTTTCAAAACGCTCCTCATGAAGCAATTTTGTCTTGCGTAGGACCGTCTTGAGCCTATCGATTTCTAGGATGAAGGCAATCTGCTGCTCCAATCGCTTGCCCGCCCCTGAGTTGATCTCGTAGAGAGAAGTCATCTGAGTAATTCTTTTTTGTAGCAGGCAATGGTCTTTTCAAGTCCCAAGTAGAGTGCCTCCGCAATGAGTGCATGCCCGATACTCACTTCGACAATCCAGGGAATGGTCTGCGTTAAAAAGGTGATATTTTTTAAATCCAAGTCATGTCCTGCATTGACTCCGAGTTCAAGTTCTCTGGCCAGCACGGCCGCCTCAAGGTAGGGTTGAATAGCCTCTTTGCGCAGGCCTCTCTGGTAGTAACGCGCATAATTCTCGGTGTAGAGTTCGATACGGTCTGCCCCTATTGCCTTGCTCCCCTCCACCATTGAGAGCACAGGATCGATAAAAAGAGACACCCGAATACCTGCTTTTTGAAAAAGAGAAACAATCGTTCTTAAATAGACGGCGTGTTTGAGCGTATCCCATCCATGATCAGAGGTCATTTGCTCATTGGTATCAGGAACAAGGGTTACCTGATCGGGACAGACCTCTAGAACGAGATCAACAAAGGGTTGATGATTGGGATTGCCTTCAATATTAAATTCTCCTCGCACAACTTTTTTAAGCGCACGCACATCATCATAGCGAATATGACGTTCATCAGGTCGTGGATGTACTGTGATCCCATCCCCCCCAAAACGCTCACTATCCATCGCAACTTGGAGGACATCAGGGATATTGCCTCCCCTAGCATTACGTAAGGTAGCTATTTTATTAATATTGACAGAGAGGTGTGTCATAACAAAAAAATCAGACCGACTTCTCTAAGAAAAAAGTACGCTGCTTGGCACTAATAGGACGCTCTAGCTTCTCAAGCACCTGGAGCATATCCTCCCAGACCTTGCGCTTCTCGGCAAGCGTTTGATTTCTCAAAAGATAAGCCGGATGATAAGTCACCATAAGAGGGATATTTAAAAAATCAAACCATCGGCCTCGTGCCTCACGCAGCAGCATCGAGGATCCTAAGAGCCCCTCCATGGCGGTTGCCCCCCAGGCAACAAGGACACGCGGCTTGATGAGCTTGATCTGTTCTTGTAACCATGGGATACACGTACTCATCTCCTCGGGCTTAGGCTTGCGGTTGCCCGAGACCTGAGGAGGCATATTAGGACGGCATTTAAGAATATTGGCAATGTAAATCTCCTCACGCGCATAACCCATGGCTTGGAGGATTTTGGTTAGCAAGGCTCCTGATCGTCCCACAAAAGGCTCACCTCGGAGATCTTCTTCCTCCCCAGGAGCCTCCCCCACAAAGAAGAGCTCGGCATACGGATTCCCAACGCCAAAGACCACCTGCGTCCGCCCATCCACAAGATGCGCACAGCGCGTGCAAGCAAGCGCCTCAGCACGGAGAAGTGCTAATTTCTCTACGCGACCATCCTGATTGTGAGGAAGGATGAGAGGAGCGCTTTTTGGTGGAATGAAGTCTTGAGAAAAAGAAGGAGGAAGTGTGGCTTGGACTAATTTTTGAAGACTTGCTTGAGAGGCTTTGGGTGCCTTGAAAAAATTGTGATTCATACTGCTAAGCAAGGGCTCTACGACTTCAAGAGCCTGTTTAAAGAGAAGAGAATGTTGTGAAGACATGCAAGAAAAAGAGAAAATATAATGTATTAACCCGAATGTTTCACACTAAATCTATTATGGCTTGTAGAAAGCTCTATTATTACTGTGTTGGTCTTGAATTGTGATTTGAGCGATATGTACACATACAGCCCGACATCACAATCCTTCACCCGCCTTGTACTAAAAAGCTTTGCACAGCGCCTCATTATACGATTCAACATGAAATATCCGGGTTAAATTGAGAAAGGTGCGTTAGAAGCACACTGATTTTTTGAGTACAAGACCTAAGACCAAGCTTTCTTATTTTCTAATTCCCTTGCAAGCATGGGGTCTCATTAGGCATTCGAATGCTTGAAGTCACACCATATTTTTAAAAAGATAATTGTTAACACAAGTGAAAGCAATGGGAGCACGCCGACTGGAACCATACCATGGACTTGTGGTTTTCCAAGCCAAGGGAACACACGATCAGCTGGTGAGAGAGCATAGCGGGCTATCTGATTGAAGGATTGCTGACCAAAAATCCAGGCCGCATGCAAGCCAATGGCCAGCCAAAGGGAATGGGTGCGCAGTGTCATCCAAGCTAAGATGATTCCTAACAGTGTTAGCGTAGTAAAGGCTCCCAATAAGAGCGGCATCTTCGGTAAGCCTTCACCTAGCTCTCCCAAGAGTCGCAGGCCACTGAAACAATCAACAGAAATCTCTCCTCCATGAGGCATATTAAGAAAATGAAGTGCTGCAAAAAAAAGGGATGTCAACCAAAGTGCTCCCTGATCTCCAAAAGCACGACGGCAGATACCCAACAAAAGACCTCGAAAGAAATATTCCTCGAGCATAGCTACGATTACGGCTGTTATGAGAAACTTCATTAACAAGAGAAAATTCACCATAGGTGTAAAAACATACCATCCTTTCCAAAGAAACAAGATCTCTAGGAAAGCAAGAGGGAGAAGCGCACTAAAAATTCCAAACAAAAGGTCCACACGTGCATACTTGTTGGGATAAATGGAACAGCCGACAAGGTCATTAATACCGAGCCATCTGAACGCAGGCCAGAGAAGAAGGAGAGCGGTGACCTGGATAGAGCGTGAAAAATAGCGATGAAAAGGCATCTTTTGAACTTCAAGAATAAAGGAAGCAACATTTCCGAAATTAACAACAGGTACTCTCTGGATTCCCAGGTAAATCCAGGGAGCGACCATCGCTCCTAGAAGGACTGAAAATAAAAGATAAAAAAAGATTTTTGCTAAATGTTTCACGGGGGAAGAAAATATGTTACTTTCACGAGCATTACGATGAGAAATTCCCACGCATGGACAGTCAAAGATGAAGATCATATTAAACGAGAAATTCGTGTGACAAAAGAAGCTGCTCGCTGGCGCTTCCAGTCCAAACGTACTGACGAGGAAAAATGGACCTATCATAAAAAGCCCCCAGAAGGAGATCTTATCGATTTTTTAGATGTCCTAGAGCGTAAGTATAGTAGAAGGCGTGCTTCCTATGGTGACATTACCTTAGCAAAAGAGATGCTTGCAGAACTCACGGCAGAACCTGCTTGAGGAGTGTAGCTTTTTGTAAAATGACCGCTTCACTCCAAGAATCCTCCCGCCTTGCAGCCCTTGATCACAAGCATCTCTGGCATCCCTTTACCCAGCAACAAGAATGGGTAAAGCAGGAACCACTCATCATCACCTCGGGTAAGGGAGCATTTTTATACGATATTCATGGAGGGAAATATTTCGATGGGAACAGCTCCATCTGGACCAATATTCACGGTCATGCTCACTACAGAATGATCGAGGCTATTGCCAAACAAGCAGCCACTCTTGACCATACTTCATTTTTAGGAACTACTCATCCCAAGGCTATCATGCTTGCAGAAAGGCTAGTGGGGCTTTTTCCTGGAAAACAACTTGAAAGAGTTTTTTTCTCAGACAATGGTTCTACAGCCATTGAAGTGGCTCTTAAAATGACGCTTCAGTATTGGCAGCTGACCGGCCATCCCGAACGCCAGCGCTTGGTAAGCTTTAGAAATGCCTACCATGGAGATACGGCAGGTGCAGCAAGCTTGAGTGGAAAGAATCTTTTTTCAGAACGATTTGAGATGATTCATTTTCCTGTTGAGCAAATCAGTCATATCAGCATGCTTGAAAAACTTCTAAATCCAAGCACGATCGCTGGTATTATCATCGAACCACTTATTCAGGGAGTCGCTGGCATGAGGCTTTGGCCACCAGGCATGTTACGTGAGCTTAGAGATTTTTGTGATGAAGAGGGTATTTTACTCATCCTTGATGAGGTCATGACTGGCTTTGGACGAACTGGCACGATGTTTGCTTTTGAACAAGAGGGAGTTATTCCTGATTTTCTTGTCTTAGCCAAAGGCCTTACCGGCGGAGTCCTCCCAATGGCAGTCACCATGACACAAGAGAAAATTTACGAAGCTTTTTTAGGAAAGATGCATGAAGAGAAAACGTTTTACTACGGTCATAGCTACACGGCTAATCCGATCGCCTGTGCTGCCGCGCTTGCAAGCCTCGAAATTTTTGAAACCGAATTGGTTTTAAAAACACTTGCCTCAAAAATAGCACACTTCTCCCGTTCTCTTACAAGACTTCAAGAGCTCCCTCATGTCGGCGAAATCAGACAATGTGGTCTGATTGCTGGCATTGAGATCATGGAGGATGCACGAGCGAATATTCCCTATCCTAAGCAAGCATACATGGGCGCCAAAGTGTGCATGGCCGCACGAGCACATGGTCTTTTAACAAGACCGATTTTAGACACCATTGTACTGATGCCTCCACTGTGTGCTAGCGAAGAAGAGATAGATCAAGCCGTAGAAGCATTATGCAAAAGCCTTGAGGCTTGAGGGCGTGGATAGTGAGTGAACTCTTGTGATCGCCAAAGCAGACTCCAGTCTTTTAGAATTGGTTCATCTGGGTTATCAATCCCCTTACTTTGACTCTACCATTTTAGAAATGGTGCACGTGGATTTCTGATCAATCCTCTCATTTGGCGCATTCTTGGATCTTGAGGAATGACGCTCTTTTAAACATTTGATGATTTCTAAAAAGCCAATGCCAGATGCTTGCAAGAGCACGAGCAAATGAAAGAGCAAGTCTGCCGTTTCACTCACAAGTTGATTGGATTTTTGAGCCACAGCTGCAATCACTGTTTCCACTGCTTCTTCTCCGACTTTCTGAGCACATCGCTCGATGCCACTGCTCAGGAGTTGATTCGTATAACTAGCACCATGAGATTGCGAGCGTGAACGTTCGCTAATGAGCATGGTGAGTTTGTGTAAAAAACTCCATTCAGTCGGCATCGCCGGCTCAAAACAAGTTGGAGTACCTAAATGACAGGCAGGTCCTTTTGGCAGTACATGGACGAGCAAGGTATCACGATCACAATCAGTGCGAACTCCTTGTATTTCCATCAGATGACCTGAAGTCTCGCCTTTGCGCCAGAGGCGTTGCTTACTACGGCTATAAAAAGTCAGCTGACGTGTTTTTATCGATTCGGTAAAAGCCTCTTCATTCATATAACCCAACATCAAAACATCACCGTGCTCCGCATGTTGGACGATCACAGGGATGAGCCCATTCATTTTTTCCCAGGCTAATGAGTCGGCAGTAAGGTCAGGTATTGTTTTCATAAATTAGTAAGAGAGTCGTATGGGAAGATGATTATTGTAGAGCATCTGCTTTAGGTCACCAATACTCAACACACGATCATGAAAAACAGTCGCTGCTAAGGCCCCATCTACCTTCGCCTTCTCAAAGACTTCTAAAAAATCGCTTGCCTTTCCTGCTCCACCAGAGGCAATGAGCGGAAGAGTGGTGATGCTTCTTACTCGTTGTAATTGCACGAGATCATAACCTTGGCGCACTCCATCTGACTGCATACAATTGAGCACAATCTCACCTGCTCCACGATCTTGCACTTCTCTCACCCATTCCATGGTTTGACGGCGTGAGTTGCAAGATTTGGTCTCATCGCCAGTGTATTGATAGACGTAATAATCATTCTCGACCCACTGACTGTCGATCCCGACAACCACACATTGAGACCCAAAAATAGTACTCAGCTCATTAATCAAGGAAGGATTTTTAAGCGCAGGGGTATTGATGGAGATTTTATCGGCACCTGCATTGAGAAGCGCTTGGGCTTTTTCAAGAGAACCAATGCCACCAGCCACGGTAAAGGGAATATTAATCGTACTAGCGACCTTACGCACCCAATCCGTGCTAACAGAACGCTCATCACTGCTTGCCATAATATCATAAAAAACTAATTCATCTGCACCCTCCCTGCTATAAAACTCGGCCAGCGCGAGAATATCTCCGACAATGCGATGATTACGAAATTGAACGCCTTTGACGACTTGGTGATCACGAACATCAAGGCAGGGAATGATCCGTTTTGTGAGCATAATGTTGTGTTGTCTTTAGAACGCGTGTTCTTTAATCACAGCCTTAAGATCAAAGTGAGAGTCGTAGAGCACACGACCTAAAATCACTGCAGAGAGTCCCATAGCAGAGAGTTTATTAATATCATGAGCATCACGAATACCTCCTGATGCCTGCCATTGGATCATTGGAAACAATTTTACTGCCTCCTCATACAAGTCAATGCTAGGACCACAGAGCATTCCATCACGATGAATGTCGGTGCATAAGATCGTATCAATGCCAGCACTTTGATAAAACAAGACGATATCCCAGAGCGAATGGTTGGTTTCTTTTTGCCAACCATGAATCGCTATTTTGGGTACTGCGTTCTCGATTTTTACATCTAAGGCTAAGACAACACGGTGAGGTCCTACTTCTTGAATAATTTTTAATGTTTCCTCTTGATTATTAATGGCAAGACTACCAAGCACAATCCGGTCGATACCTGCATGGAGAGCCTTGCGTGCAATCTCAATATTACGAATACCCCCACCCACTTGAATAAAGAGACCCTCTTTGCGTAACGTTTTTAGAAGCTCCCATTGCTGCATGTGGCCTTGTTTGGCGCCATCTAAATCGACCAAGTGGAGATGTGTTGCTCCTTGGTCGGCGTATTGTGAGACGAGAGTTTTAGGATCATGATCGTATTGTGAAACACGATCAAACTGACCCTGCTCCAAGCGGACACAGCAACCCTCTTTCAAATCAATGGCAGGAATAATAATCATGAGGTTCTTAGTGTTAAAAAATTATTTAATAAAACCATCCCTGCACGAGCCGATTTTTCAGGATGAAATTGTACACCATAAATATGATCTTTTTGAACCACAGCGGTGAATTCACTGCTGTAAGAAGAGCGAGCGAGCGCATGCTCTTTAGATAAATAAGCGTAGCTATGGACAAAGTAAAAGTAATCATCATGATTCAATCCCCTATTGAGTCCACATTGGCTAGTCCACCTCAGACTATTCCAGCCCATGTGGGGAATGGAGTATTGCGGAGCAGCTGGTAAACGCTTTACACGACCTGGAAGCAATCCTAGTCCTGGCTTGTTGCCTTCTTCACTTTCTTCAAAGAGGAGTTGCATTCCAACACAAATACCTAGCAAAGGTTGTTGTAGGTGACTCAATGTTTTCATGAGGTGATGTTTTTCTAAAGCATCCATTGCAGAACCGGCAGTTCCAACTCCAGGTAATATCACGTGACTGGCCTCCTCAATAGTCTTTGGATCATGTGTCAAAGAATACTCAAAACCCAAGCGGTCAATCGCATTACCAATGGAGGTAAGGTTATTACCCGTCACATCAATCACAGCGATCATAGAAGACCCTTGGTTGATGGCAAAACGTTTCCCTGTTTCCTCATGGCTTGACGTAGTGCGCGACCCAATGCCTTGAAACACGCTTCAATCATATGATGATTGTTGGTCCCTTTTACCTGAATATGAATAGTCGCCCCCAAACTCATGGCAAAAGAGTGAAAAAAATGTGGGATCATTTCTGTTGCTAATCCACCCACAAAATCACGTGTAAAACTCCCTTCAAACTGAGATAAACCACGCCCACTAATATCCATCACAATGGTTGCTAAAGCCTCATCCATAGGAAGCGTACATCCATAACGTTCGATCCCAGCTTTGTCACCTAAGGCTTTTTTTAACGCCTCTCCTAAGGTAATTGCCGTATCTTCAATGAGGTGATGTTCATCGACAACCACATCACCTTCTGCGTGGAGGTCTAATTGGAAAGCCCCATGTTTAGCGACCTGTTCGAGCATATGGGTAAAAAACCCAATCGGCGTCTCGATATGACTAGGCTCCTGAGAATCTAAGAGGAGGGTAATGGCAATATCTGTTTCATTGGTTTTGCGTTTTAGTGAAGCAGATCGCTTGGATGTTAGGATTGTTTTTGTAATTGCTCTCCAGTCCTGAGCCCTGGAAACAAGCAAGAAAGGTAAGCCTAAATTTTTTGCTAAGATCCGGTCAGTATCACGATCCCCAATCACATAGGAATGACTCGAATCGATATTTCTCTTTTCTAAAAAAGCATCGAGCAAACCTGTTTTTGGTTTACGACAAGAACAAGCGTCTTCAGGAAGGTGCGGACAGATGAAGATCTCCTCAAAGTGAATTCCTTGAGAAGTAAAAAGCTCTAAAATAAAATCATGACATTCTTGAAAGGCATCTTGCGGAAAACGAGCACTCCCTAAGCCATCTTGATTACTCACCATAACCAACTCAAATCCCTCTTGTATCATCGAGATCAATGAGGGAATCACAAAAGGCGTGAGACGAATTTTCGATAATGTATCAACCTGATAATCTTCTGGTTCACACACCAGAGTCCCATCCCTATCAATAAAGAGTATTTTTTCCATGAAATGATTTTTTAATTGTGACCTGGGGTGTGAAAAGAATGTAAGACTGCTAGCAAAAGCTCATTTTCAGCAGCAGTACCAACAGTGATTCGCAACATATCCTTCAAGACTGGATTGCTAGCAAAATGACGCACTAAAATATGATGATCCTCCAGCCATGCGTAGAGAGGCTTTGCAAAGGATGTTTCTATTAAAATAAAATTGGCCTCACTTGGAAAAACATGCTCCACCCAAGGGAAATTTTTCAGACATAGGATCAACTCCTCGCGATAATGAATAATATTTTTTACCGTTCTCTCAACCCACTCTGGATGCTTCATGGCGGATAAGGCAGCTTCTAAAACCAAACTTGAAAAGGCAAAGGGAGGTGCAATAGTTCGCACAGCCTCGATCATAGCTTGGGAGCCTATCACACACCCTAGCCTTAATCCTGCCAGGCCATGAGCCTTGGAGAGGGTTCTTAAGACAAAGAGATTATCAAAACGATGAATGAGCGTGGTTGCACTCTGTGCGTTTGCAAATTCAATATAAGCCTCATCAACGACGACAATCGAACGATCCGAAAACTCTTCACACAAGCTTGCAATAGTTGCTAGCGAGAGAAGATTTCCAGTAGGATTATTCGGCCTACAGAGTAGGATTATTTTACAGTGAGGTTCCCAGAGCTCTAGAAGTCGCTCCCTATTAAAATGAAAATCAGGCTCCTCAAGCGGACAAGAAATAATCGAAGCCTGTTGCAAACGTGCATAAAACTCATACATCAAAAACGTCGGAGGAAATTGCATCATGCTACTCCTCCCAGGAGATAAAAATAGACGCATTAAGAAGTCGATTCCCTCATCCGCTCCTCTGGTTAAGAGTAGTTCGCAGGGGGCGACTTGATAGAACTTGGATAGCTCTGTTTCTAAGCTTAGTTGCGGTTCTACGTCAGGATAGCGATTGAGAGGAAGCTCATAGGCATCTAATGGTTTCCACGGTGATTCATTAATATGCAAACGAATTTTTTCCTTTGTCGAGGAAGCCAGATAATTTGCAATACCTGCTAAATCAGGGCGTACTAAATTAAGAGCACTCATGAAATATTCGGGCTAGTGCCAATCGCTGAGTAATCGCATTCGCATGTCCATCTAATCCCTCCATCATGGCAAGGGTATGGGCTGCTCCTCCTAAGGTTTTCAAGCCATCCTCAGAAATAGATTGGACGCAAATAAACTTCAGAAAATCTCCCGTTGAGAGACCACTCTGGCAGCGTGCATGACCATACGTGGGCAAAATATGATTGCTCCCAGTCACATAATCACCGAGCGTTTCTGCTGCCCATGACCCCAAAAAAATCGTTCCTGCCGCTGTAATCTCTTCCACCCAACTTGCCGCATCAGAGCACTGGATCATGAGATGCTCGGGAGCATACTCATTAGTAATTTCAATCATCATAGATCGATCTGCACACACGAGAATAGCACTCTTTTTTAGCGATTGTTGAAGCAATTCTTTTCTCTTTAAACGCTCATACTGCTCACCTAACGCCTTATTAACGGCTTTTGCAAAGACGTGATCTTGACATAAAAGAAACACCTGAGAATCAGGACCATGTTCCCCCTGTGCTAGTAAATCGGCAGCGACGAAATTTGGATTAGCCTCTCTATCTGCAATAATAAGAACCTCAGAAGGACCAGCAGGCATGTCAATAGCAGCACCAGCAGGATCGATAGAGACTTGCACTTTAGCTTCTGTGACGTATGCATTACCGGGGCCAAATATTTTATCCACTTTGGGGACGGTTTCGCTTCCATAGGCCATTGCGGCGATAGCTTGGGCACCTCCAATTTTATAAATCTTTTCGATGTTACAGAGACGTGCAGCAACGAGGAGAGCCGTATCAATTGTTCCGTCGGACTTTGGCGGAGTACAGAGAATACGCAAAGGACATCCTGCCACCTGTGCTGGAATAGCCTGCATGAGAAGAGAGGAAATTAAAGGAGTATTGCGACCACCTGGAACATAAAAACCAACACGATTCATCGGACGATGGATGCGCTCAAGGGTCACTCCATGCACAATCCTAACAGATGGATTTTGCGGTAGCATAGAGCGATGAAAAAGGGTGATATTTTCTACCGCTACTTGAATCGCAGCAAGAGACTTGGCTGGAAGAGAAGCCTCTTCCATTTCCTCTTGAGAGATAGTGAGGGTCTTTAAATCAACGTTATCGAACTCTCGTGTCCACTTACCTAGCGCCACATCTCCTTCTTTCTTGACCGTGTCGATAATCTCTCGCACCTGCGCCCCAAGAGTATGACTTTGGGGAGGCCTGGAGAGAATCTCTTTTTTTTGACAAGCAGATAACTCCCGCCAGTGTTTAATACGCAACATGAGACAATAGGTAAAAGGGTTACTCTAATATTTTTTCTATTGGCAAAATCAAAATAGAGCTCGCCCCTAAGGATTGAATCGTCTCCAAAGTATTCCAAAAAATACCCTCTGCTGACACAACATGCACAACGACCTTATCCAGATCTCCTGGCAGTGGGAGAATCGTGGGTGACTCCACACCAGGGAGCTCTTGACAGATACTCTCCAAGGCATTTTTAGGAGCATGAAAAGCAATGTACTTACGCTTGAGAGCATGCTGAACGGCCTGAATCCGACGCGCTAGCATGTCCAATAATTCCTGCTGTTTTTCCGAAATGGAATGCACGCCTCGAATCAAAATCGCCTGACTTTCTAAAATAGTTTCTACAGCAACCAGCTTGTTTTCCTCTAACGTCTGTCCACTGGAAACTAAATCACAGATGGCATCTGCCATTCCCATACGAGGAGCTACCTCAACAGAACCATGAAGGAAGAGGGTTTGGGCAGAGACATGTTGCTTTTCTAAATAATCAGCTAAGAGCAAGGGATAGCTTGTGGCGATCCGCTTTCCCTCCAAGCTTGCTGGACCCGCATAGCTCATCCCCTCTGGCACAGCAATCATCAAGCGACAATGACAATTATCCAGAGGTAAAATACTTTGATATTTTTTTTGAGGCAAGCGTAGTGCTGCCTCTAATTCTGCCTCTAGGAGCACATTACTACCTATGATACCTCCATCACATAAACCATCAAAAACCAACGTAGGAATATCGTCATCACGCACAAAAAGCAGATCGATGGGAAAATTTTGCACATGTGTTAACAAAGCATTTCCTTTGACGTAGAACTGAAGGCCACAGCGTTCTAAAAGCGAGATAGAATCTTGAGCTAGACGCCCTTTTTTCTGAAGAGCCAAGCGAAGACGAGGAATCATAAGGATGGTAAATCTAGGTTTTAAAGCAAAGGAGATTTCTATTCTAAAGCAATCACTCAAGTCAATGAACTAGTTCATTTCTAAGAACCTGATGCCATTTTTTAAGAAACAGATCTCAGGTAAAGGTGATCACTATTGATATGCTTGGCCTGGAATAGCTGAGCAAAAAAAATCGATAAATTTCATTTTTACCTTGCAAATAAAAATGAAGACTGCTAGCCAGATAGGCTTCATTTTTAATTACCCACCCTTTTCTACTCTATTTTTCTATTTATATGATTTTTCCATTGTGCGTTCTTATCGCTGCTGCACTCATACCTGATTCATCCAATCCAAGTGGTCAGTCCACTACTACCATGGAAGCCGCGACGGCAAAGAGCACTCCGTCTGCTTACCAAGATGATCGCAAAATATTAAATGCTGCTGTACAAATGCTAAGATTAAAAGTTGATGAAGAAGAAGAAGATCTCATGAAAGAACTCTTCGATCCTAATTCTCCGGCTCAGCGCCCGATCACCCCTCAAAACACCATGCCTGCCATGCCTCATACGGTGAAGGAATTAGAATTTGCCTCCAGCAGCATCCTCTTTATTGGAGGACCTCGTGATCAATTAAGTGAAAAAGGGATCGATTTTTCTGCTACCTACACCTCCATTATCGCAGGAAATCCTGTTGGAGGCATCAATCCTAAAGGCTCTACGTACATTGATAATATTGCGCTGACAAGCATGTTTGATACCGAAAAATTATTTGGGTGGCATGGTGGACATTTTATCATGAGCGTTGAACAACAGGATGGAGGAGATAAAAACAATCTCTCTTCCAAAAATGTGGGCAATTTTTTTCTCGTCAATGGAGCTGTTGGAGGTACGACTATCAAATGGGTCAATCTCTATTATCAACAGCTCTTTTATCATGACCGCATCAATCTGAATATTGGACGTTTTGCTGCTATGGATGAATTTGACAGCTCACCGGTCCTCTCCAACTACATAGGTTCCTTGCAAGCCAATCCGACGAATCTAAGAACCACATGGAATCCCAATACAAGCTGGGCGAGCCGTTTGAAAATCAATACCACGCATGACACGGAAGCACGTTTTGGTATTTTTCAAATCACCGATACTTCTGTTAATGGACTTAATTGGAATTTTTATCCCAATGATTCAGCTTCCTTTTTCACTCAATTTGATTGGAATCCGGAATTCGGCAAGGCTGGTGATACTTGGATTTTTGGTGACAGCGCAAAAAAAGATTCTCGTATTGTTCAACAGGACGCATCCTCGAGCAAATCATTCAAAACACCTGTGGACGTTTCTAAGCTCAAAAGATTTCCTGGCCATTATTTTACAGGAGCCTACTACAGTGCCGAGGGTACAGCTCAGTATTTGACGACCACTTCCCTTGCCAACTCCTATGCTTTTTACTGGCATGGAGACCAGGTTGTGTATCGTCCCAACCCAATGACAGAAGCAGGCCTCTTGCTCTGGACTGAATTTGGCTATACTCCTGAGGTTGAAAACACGGTAATTACCTTCCAAGCCAAAGGAGGCGCCATTTATACAGGTTTGATTCCAGGCCGTAAAAATGACTTCACAATTTTAGGTATTGGCTACGGTGGCTTTAGTTCTTCTTATGTTTCCTATGTTGAGGCAAATCAAAATCAGGATCCCTCCTATGAAATGGTGAGTGAATTAGGTTATCGCATTAACTTCTCGCGTTTTTTCTATGTACAACCTGACATGCAGTGGATTATTAACCCTAATGGTCTGGGAAGTATTCCTAATGCACTTGTCTTGGGTGTTCAAATAGGAGTCATTTTTTAGGCTTTCTCCATGTTATCCCTACGAAAGCGGGGGATCTAGCCGGAATGCCTTTAGCTCGGATATTTCTTATACTAATTCGTGACGAAAAGGCATCGAGGGCTGATGGTTTATCACCAGAGGCCCAAGAAGAACGCGAGTTGGGAAACACTTGCCCCAGAGCCTCTAGTCTTTCTGTAGCCTTTTTTAGACAAACCTTCAAAGGTTGGGAACGAGCTTTGCCAAGTGACTCAACACAGCCTTCTCCAAGTGTCACCATGAAAGTTTAAGCGGAGAATCCGCCCTGGCTTCCCGGGCTCCGCAGTAGATTAGTGTGAAATATCCGGGTTGGCCCTGCGCGCGCCCCCCCTTGTACTTAACAAGCGGTGCACGACGCCTCATGACGATGCAGTATGACATATCCGGGATAGGCGTATCATCTACTTTTTCAGTCTCAGCAGTAAATTTTGCATGAAAATATTTGGACGAAATTCCCTACTTTGTGGGGATGAAGCGGTTTGACGTTCAGCTTAGCGAAGCACTTACTAAGAGATTATTCGCAAGAGTTAAGAATCTACTTTCTCACGATTAGGAGTTAGCTTTTTTGCTTTTTTATGAGGAGCTTTTCTTGTAGGTGGAGATTTTTGAGCATATACTAAGCTTGAGGCTAATTGTAATATCTCTTCTATAAAAAACGACTCATTCTCCTCATTGATGGATACTGTATCATTCTGCCCTAGAAGAGTCACAGGAGGCATCTCGACAACATGATGCCTCCTCATCATTCCAGAACTCGGTAACGTGGAAGTACTATTATAGCTAACAGAGGTATTGACTGGATTGCCTACAAGAGTACCATAATTATAAAAATAAGAAGCTGTAATTGTCCCGCCATTAGAAATATACCCATAATTGTAAAAGTTACTGGAAATAGTTAATGACGCATTATTTGATACAATAAGAGAAGAAGAAGATGGATATGCTGACCCAACATTTAGATCAATAACGTTATTAGTGCCTCCATTAATCACAAGCTTATTATTACTTCCTGTCACATAATTAGTATTAGTATTACATCCTATTAAAATAGCGCTAGCATACAGCGTGCCTCCATTATTAGTAACACTATTAGAGGATCCAAAAATACCGATATAAAGATTACCATAATTACTCCAAGTAGCATTAGAGGAAATTGTTACTGAGTTATTATTAGAGTATGCTCCTAGAATGGCTGCTGCTATATAAAAAGTACTATTATTGGTTACGCCATTATTAATGAGGGTTCCTCCATTAGAAATAAAAAGAGAATTGTAATCTCCGTGATATCCAATAAATATATTCCCCTGATTAGAGAAGAGAGAGTTCGTTCCTGTAATCACAACCGTATTACTCGAAGAAGCAAGTCCTACGAAGGATTGAAATCCCTTGACATATACAGACCCTCCATTGCTAATAAGGAGATTATTTTGATCACCCCTAAAACCTACATAGAATCCATTTGTATTGATCCATTGGGAATTAGTACCTGTCACATAAGCGTAATTATTAGAAGAGTTCGTTGAGTAACCAATAACCCCTAGCGAATTGGTGACATAACCTCCATTCGAGATATTGAGGTAATCATGAGAGCCAACATACCCAACGATCAATGAATAGTTTAAGGCAGAATTAGTATTAGTAACACTATTGTTTGTCACATAGAGCCTTCCTCCATTGACATTCACAATATTACTATTACCTATATAAGCAGATTCAATGATGAAATTACTAGCATAACAAGTAGTATTACTGACAATGTTCAGTGCATTATTACCGTTGCTGCCAATGACTGTCATACCAGCATTGCTCAAGACGCCACCATTAGTCAAATCTAACACGGTATTACCACCAGATCCATATCCAAGAAAAAAATTAGAACTATTATCCCAGGTGCCTTCATTCAGAAGCTTGCAATTAGCATCCGTAACAGCACCGATAAATGTATTAGGGGTTGAGAGTGTTATGCCTGTTCCAATCAATAAATTAGTATTTGTATTAAGAGTGGACATGAAAAAACTTAAAGAATTATAAATAGTTAAAGCTTCATTAGTTAATATCAAGGAAGTATTAGAAAGCATAGATAGATTACTAATAGTAACGCCAGGACTAGAGACTGTAAATGTTCCTGCTGTATAGGTTAAAGAATTAACATTAAAAGCATTTGTTTCATTAATGCTTTGAGCCACCGTGATATTTGTATTGGTCGGAATCCAGAAGTAGAGATACTGAGTTCCAGTTAGGGGATTGCTAGAACTGCCTAATGTCGCTCCTGTGATATTAGATAGAGTGAAATTATAGGTGGAACCATTACTATTATAATTATTACTATTATAACCATTAATAATAGGATCGATATTATTATCTAAAGAAACATTTGAAATCAAACTAATGGAACCTATGTTTGATGCTGTATTATTTTGATACAAAGTACCGGTTACATTGATAATTTGCTGTGATGCACTGGGGTTAATATTATAAATATTAACGTTGTTATAAAAATATAAATTATAAATATACATTGATGTTGTGCCATTTGTAGAAAGATAAAGACTTGCATTAGTATTTGTATTGGTACTCAAATAATTTCCTAAAGAAATCGAGTTCACTCCATTGGCATATGACAAGGCATTGGTGTTTTCACCAAAATAGAGGATACCATTATAAAGATAAATATACATATAAGAACCATTATAACCACCGATTGAAGCATTCGTACCATGCAGAGAGAGATTTCCATTATAAAGATAAATATTTGATTCTATAGCAAGCGCAGTCCTATTGGAACTATTATTAGAAATATAAATATTTCCACTAGAACCTTGTATGGTTCCAATATTAAGATTACCATTTGGAATGTCTAGGTGTGATCCATCATATATATATAAACTATTACTTTTAGTTATGCCATTACTTGTACTTATGCCATTAGATGGACCAAAATCAACATCATTTGTATTAATGAATACTGAATTACTAACTAAGATAATACTATTACTAGAACCATAATAACCTAGGACAAAAATATCAGAGCTCTGAAAAGTACTATTATTCGATATAATAATCTTATTGCCTGAAGAAGCAATAAGATCCCGGCCTGTGCCGCTATTACCTTCATTATTCCACGAAGAATTGTTAAATATATTGATAGTATTATTTGAACAATAATTATTCGTGTTTGAAGCACCAATATACATATATTCATCATTCTGTACACTTCCATTAGAAATTGTAACTGTATTGCTATACCCATAAATATAAAATCCTCCATTAGAAGAACTTCCATTATTATTTGTATCGTTATTAGTAGATGAATCGGTAACAGTTAGGTTATTGCCAGAGGAAAGAATTATCATACCAGCATCATAACTTTTAGCGGAATTAGTTATAATAAATGTATTATTAGATGCTAGATTACTAAAATCATTCGTATTCGTTCCGCCCATAATAGTGTATGTAAAACTATTAGATGAAGAATTTAATAAAAAAGTATTACCAGAACCCTGATAACCAATAAAATTAGTATCATAGCCAGAACTTGGATTTCCTGAAAAATAAGAACTCCCTACGACTTGGATTGATCCATTTGAAGAACCGGGCTGATACCCAAGATAAGAATTACCATACACATAAAAACCAGAAGAAGATAATACTCCCACATTGCCTTTTCCCTGATAGTTAACATACCAGCTGCCAGGGATATATGCGTAAGTTTGGCTAAAATAATTAGTATTATTTGTACTATTACTTCCATACCCAACGAAGACATTATTAATGGTCGTACCACCATTGGTTAATTGGTAGCTTGGATCACCACCATTGCCCTCCTGTATAAGAACAAACTCATCTGAGTTAGAATACCCTACATATAAATTATTATTAGAAACAACTTGCTGCCCCATCAGCTCAAAGGCAGATATCACCAAGAAAAAAAGAAAGAGCAGAAGTGTCTTTTTCATCTTAGAACCTGTTGACAAAGTCGCTTAAAGCTGATGAAAAACAAGAAATTGAGAGCTTGCACAGCGATGGAGTGTACCTGAGGTCTCGGGTAGAGGGAGCACTGGGCTACTCTATTAGTATTCGTGGTCGCCTCGTTACAATCCGTATGAAATATCCTAGTTAATAAGACTAGGATCGCTTCTATGACTGGCAAATGATGAGGAGACATCATGGTTTTGGGACTGCTCCAAGTTGGTTTAAAGTTGGTTTTTTGTTTGCGTTCTGTGGTTTTTCTGTGGTTTAAGAAATAGACCAAAAATTCTCTCCGCTCCTATTTTCTCTGTCAAGCTTAACCAGAATATTTCCTACTAAGATAGGTGCTAGCCTGCATATTTCATACTGATTCTGCTGCGGCTTGCGAACATCTGATGGATACTGCGTTAGCTTCGAATTGCTCCTCAGGCAGTATGAAACTATACAGCCGTCGTCGCAATCCATCACCTTCCTTGTTTAGATGAGGATTCGCGGCGTCTCGCGACAAACCAGTATGAAATATGCGGACTAGAATCCTTTTTCATGGGCCGACATGTATTGGAGTGCTCGCACAAAAAAGAATGAAAAAAAATTTGCAGATGCGTTGAGTTTACTATATAGTGTGTATTCCATCACAAAAACAACCCACTTTACTACTATGTCTTGTTGTAATGCCTCTTCCACCCGTCCCGACCTCCATGATCTTTCTAAAAGAATTAACCCGGAGGAAAAGCGTCTTGTCAATTGCAAACAAGTTGATGTAAATCAACTCATGCCCCTCAAGTACCAATGGGCGTGGGAATATTATATCAAAGGATGTGCCAATCATTGGATGCCTAATGAGGTTCCAATGCAGAGTGATATTGAGCTTTGGAAATCCAATCGCCTCACTACGCAAGAACGCCATGTGATCATGCGTAATCTCGGGTTTTTTAGCACGGCAGAGAGTCTCGTGGGCAATAATATAGTCTTGGCCATTTTCAAGCACATTACCAACCCAGAGGCCAGGCAGTATCTCCTGCGCCAGGCTTTTGAAGAGGCGATCCACACGCATACCTTCCAGTATATCGTAGAAAGCCTCTCGCTTGACCAACGCGAGGTTTTCAATATGTATCATGAGGTCAATTCCATCCATGATAAAGATGCTTTTGAAATGACCCTCACCTCAGCAATCATGGAAGAAGGCTTCTCTACCGAGACTACAGAGGGATTGCAGACGTTCTTAAAAAATCTTGTTGGATTTTATGTCATCATGGAGGGTGTCTTTTTCTATAGTGGTTTTGTGATGTTGCTAAGCTTCAAACGTCAGAACAAGATGATCGGCGTAGGCCAGCAGTTTGAATACATCATGCGTGATGAATCGATTCATCTCAACTTTGGCATTGATCTTATCAATGGCATCCGTAGTGAGAACCCTGAAGCATGGACCCTTCAGCTAGAACAAGAAGTCCGCGAGATGATCAAAAAAGCCGTCGAACTCGAAGTCGCCTATGCAGAGGATTGCATGCCCCGTGGTATTCTTGGTCTTAATGCCACACTCTTCCGTGACTATGTACAATATATTGCGGATCGTCGCTTCGATCGTCTGAATATGCCTCTTGAGTATGGAAGTAAAAATCCCTTCCCTTGGATGAGTGAGATAACAGACCTTTCTAAGGAACAAAATTTCTTTGAACGTAAAGTCACCGAGTATCAAAAGGCAGCATCTCTAGAATGGTAAGAGCAACAAGGGAAAATCCGCGTAACAAAAAAAACAGTAGATCTCATTGTTTCAAGACAATGAGGTTCCTTTCATGAATGCTTTGATATACTGTGAAGACGACTCCTCCTGGTGAAGCCAAGAATCCAGAAGAAAGCGTCACTATGCTCGATTCTCACTTTTGCGTCCATGGCGCAACAAAACAAAGCGAGGGAGGTGAAAAACTCTCTCCGAGCAATCGAGCGATGTGAACTAGAATTAGCATGATGCAAGAAATGTGATGTCATAAGTCGAATGGATTTTGGGTCATATGCTATTCATCTTCATTAAAACGCAGGAATCTAGGGTTTAGAACTTTTTGCCCTTTATAGGTAGCCATCAAAAGCAACAAGCAGAGAAATATATTGATCAAATAATTTTTTTAAATGAAGCATCTGCATATCAAGGGAGGTTGCGTTATCGATCCTGCCAATAACACTCATGAAATTCGTGATCTCTTTGTGAGTGATAGCGTGATCGTGGCCACGCCAGCTCGGGATGCCACGGTGATTGATGCGACGGGTTTGATTGTCTCGCCTGGGCTCATTGATCTTCATGTACATCTACGCGAACCAGGTCAGTCGCATAAAGAAACAATCGCTACAGGGGCCCAGGCAGCAGCAGCGGGTGGTTTTACAACGGTGGTCTGCATGCCCAATACCACGCCTCCCATTGATAGCCCTAAAACGCTTGCATGGGTTCAAGAAAAAATTACTTCAACAGCGCTGATTAACGTTTTTTGTGCAGCAGCATTAACTCTGGGTTTGGAGGGCAAAACACTTGCTCCTTTCAGGGAACTGGCGGCTGGTGGAGCTGTGGCCTTTAGCGATGATGGTCACTGTGTTCAAGACTTAAGCCTCATGCGTGAGGCGGTGCTTCATGCGCGCGATCTGGGTATTCCCATTATGGATCATTGTCAGGAAGCGACGCTGACGACTCGAAGCATCATGCACGAAGGAGAATGGAGTCGTCATCTTAATCTTCCCGGTTGGCCAAGAATTGCCGAAGAGATGATTGTTGCGCGTAATATTTTACTCGCTGAGGAAATGAATCACCCGATTCATTGCCAGCATATCAGCTCGATGAAGAGCATTCATCTGCTGCGAGAAGCACGTGCTCGTGGTATTCCTATTAGTGGAGAGGTCTCACCTCATCATATTACTCTTACTGATGAGTATCTTAAAACCAGGGATACCAATTTGAAGGTCAATCCCCCACTACGCACGCAAGAGGATATCGAGGCGATCATCGCCGGCATTGCTGATGGGACCATTACGATCCTAGCAAGCGACCATGCTCCTCATGCACCCCAAGAAAAAGCGCTTCCCATTGACCAGGCTCCTTTTGGCATGCTGGGCCTTGAGACAGAATTAGCCATTTTTTTAACAACGCTTGTTCATAAAAAAAAGATCCTTTCTCTCTCTCAACTTATCGCTATGCTCACGATCAACCCAGCAAGATTACTGAAGCTAGACCGTGGAACTCTCTCCTTAGGAGCTGTTGCCGACATTACCCTCATTGATCCGGACTCTTACTGGACTTATGACCGGGAAACCTCTGCCTCGCTTTCCCGTAACACACCCTTTAATGGTTACGAGTTTCAGGGACGTGCCGTCCAAACCATTGTTGCTGGAGAGACTCAGTGGAAGCTCTAAGGAGAGGCAACTGCTTCTCTCTAAAAATCACCCATGTACACTCTCCTTATCAAAGACCCAAGCAGCCAAGCACGTGCTGGAGTGTTCCAAACACGGCGCGGTCTCATTGAGACGCCTATCTTTATGCCTGTAGGAACACAGGCAACAGTCAAAGCAGTTTCCCCCGATGAACTCTACACCTTAGGTGCCTCCATTATCCTAGGAAACACTTATCACTTGCATGTACGACCTGGAGAAGGTCTTATCAAGAACCTGGGCGGGTTGCATGATTTTATGCAATGGAATCGCTCGATTCTTACTGACAGTGGTGGTTTCCAAGTCTTTTCCCTAGCTCGTTTACGAAAAATCACCGAAGAAGGAGTCCATTTTCAAAACCATCTGGATGGAACCCCTACCTTCATTTCCCCTGAGGTCTCCATGCAAATTCAACATGACTTAGGATCTGATATCGTCATGGCTTTTGACGAATGCCCACCCTATCCCTGCTCCCATGAGGTGATGTCAACAAGTTTGGAGAGAACATTACGTTGGGCAAAGCGCTCGCGTACCTGGTGGGATGCTCAGCCGATGCGTTCGAGTCAAGAAAGACACCCTTTGCTCTTTGGGATCGTTCAAGGAGGGTCTCACGATGATCTTCGAAAGTATTCGGCAGAGGTCCTTGTCGACATTGGCTTCGATGGTTATGCAGTCGGCGGAGTAAGTGTGGGTGAACCAGAACCAGAAATGATGCAAGCAGTCGATGCGAGCACGCCCTACCTCCCTGAAAACAAACCCCGCTACGCCATGGGACTAGGAACTCCACCACAAATGGTCGAAATGGTAGCGCGTGGGATTGATATGTTTGACTGTGTCTTACCCACACGCCTGGCACGTAATGGAACGGCTTTTAGTGAGCTGGGAACACTCCATCTCAAAAATGCTCCCTATGCTCGTGATACCCGACCCATCGAAGAAGGTTGCATGTGTCCTGCGTGCCAGAAGTTCACCCGCGCTTACATCCGTCATCTTGTGAAGGCGGAGGAGATCTTAGGACTACGACTCATTTCACTCCACAATCTGCACTTTTATCTCAATGTGATGCGCCGCACGCGTCAATCGATCCTTAATGGAACATTTCATCAATTTCGAAAAGACTTTGTCTCCACCTATGCGAGGCGAGAGGAACCTTCTTAACTCGGATATTTCACACTATCTACTGCGGGGACCGTTAAAGTAGGGTGGATACTTCGCCTCAAACTCACATTGTGACTTGGACGGTATATACACATACAAGCTTGCGTTAGCCCCAATGCCGGTTACTTAAGAAATTAGTTTTGAAAGAGTTTATTTTTTTAAGTGTTTCATAAGAAGGTTATGAAACTTAAAAGAATCAAGATACAAAGGCAGAGAGAAATCAAGGTTGTCAAGGTTCCAAGCAGTGGCACTCAAATTGCCAAACATTTAGGAGAAGGTCTATTAGGGAAAATATACCCTCGTGGAAAGGTTTTGGCTATTTTACAAAAGCAACAATTGGCAAGCAAGAGAGTAAGAAGCTTACCCAATGATGCCTTGATATATTACGTTATTTCGATGGGGATTTTTATGACGCAAGCTACGCGTGAAGTTTTGAAGTCTTTAGCTGAAGGAATTAAATTACTTGATCCTCAAAGGCCTCTCACTTTGGCAGGGAAATCGGCTATTATCAGAGCACGGAATCGATTGGGAGCTGGGCCACTCAAAGCACTTTGGGAAGAGACATCCCAACTTATAGGCAATGTACGAGAACAAGGTTGCTTTTATCGGGGCTTGCGCTTGATGGCTATTTATGGGAGTACACTTGATGTGCCCGACAGCTTACAAAACAGAGATTATTTTGGAAAACAAAACTCGAGTCGTGGTGAGATGGCTTTTCCTCAACTACGCTTTGTAGCTTTGTGCGAATGTGGTCCTCATGCAATACATTCCGTTCCTACAGGCAAGTACCATCAAGGTGAAAACACATTAGCCAACTCATTGATTAAAAATCTCACGCCTGGAATGCTCTATCTTGCTGATCGATTGTTTTTTTCTTTTCACTTTTGGAAAGAAGCTAGTGCCAGCGGTGCCGATCTTTTGTGGAGAGTTCGAAATAATTTAGTGCTGCCAAGAGAACAAATTTTCAGTGATGGATCCTATCTTTCTACCATCTATGCCTCTACAAAAGATCGGCTTCATAAGATCAATGGCATCAACGTGCGTATCATTGAATATCAAGTCTCAAAACAAAAAGAGAATGCTTACGTTTTAATGACGACTTTGCTTGATGAAAAGACCTTCCCGGCCAGAGAACTTGCTAAATTATATCCGCAACGTTGGGAAGTAGAACTCATGTTTGATGAAATGAAAACTCATCTTAAAGATGGAAAAATTCTTCTGCGTAGTCAGAGCCCAGAGATGATCCTCCAAGAGTTTTATGGTTTGCTGCTTGCCTATCGAGCCGTACGAACCATGATGAATGAACCAGCTCAACGTGCTCAGAT
>Ga0364900_10130_pt1 | contig 31941 bp, 27 predicted proteins | sample ExccelJu500002D3_FD_206974 | JGI IMG/M metagenome (GOLD analysis project Ga0364900, IMG submission 206974) | Enriched cells from Trout Bog Lake Hypolimnion, Wisconsin, USA - BchlTB.July09.5000.02.D3 | ecosystem: Environmental > Aquatic > Freshwater > Lake > Hypolimnion/Profundal zone | place: USA...
ATAAGCCGGGAGTATGGACAACCAGCTCTCGTTCTCACCCGTCAAAGGGAAAGATGAACAGTTTGTCATTTCGATTGGATAGTCACTTGCAAAGCATCTCTCACGACGAGCGGTAATAGGGCGAAGACCTGACCGTTGGCGCTACTCTTTCGGGCACTGAGCAAGGAAGTCTAAGGGTTGGACCTTAAATTGCAACCTGCGGAGTTAGATGGAAGGAATGCGGGGTTTAGTGGAACGCACTTACAATTTGCGAGCAGCCTTAGTGTCTCAAGTTGTCGCGTTCTGCCGCATCCTCTTTGTCGTCACGATCCTGTCCGTTCTGGCCAACGCTCAAATTTCCCCCGGGGCGTTAGCCCGTGCGCACCGGGACTTAGAAGGACCAACGAACTGCACCCGATGTCATGCAGTGAAGTCCAGTTCGCCGGATTTTCGCTGTCTGGACTGCCATAAAGAGATTGCCGTGAGACTGCAGCAGAGGAGAGGATTACACGCAACTTTAGTCGCCCCCGGCGCACCGAGCAACTCGTGTATCAAATGCCACTCCGATCATAACGGCGAAAACTTTCAGATGGTGCGCTGGGATCCGAAAGCCCTCGACCACTCTAAAACCGGCTACAAATTAGACGGCAAGCACGCCGGGTTGGCGTGTAATCGCTGCCATAACCCGGAAAAAATTGCGCCTTCCGAACGGGCGTTGATTCTCGTGAAGGACCTGAAGCGCACCTATATCGGGTTATCCCAGAGTTGCACAAGCTGTCACGAAGACAAGCATCGCGGAAAACTCGGTCAGCGCTGTGAAAAATGCCATAACACAACCGATTGGAAGGTTAACAAAGTATTTGATCACTCGAAGACGAAGTATCCGCTGACCGGCGCGCACGTGAACGTCAACTGTGAGAAGTGCCACATGAAGGGTGCGGACGGGATGCCCCGTTATGTTGGAATTAAGTTCGAACGTTGCGCAGACTGCCATACCGATCCGCACCATGGTTCGTTTAAACAGACTTGCGAGGAGTGCCATACAACCGTCGCCTGGAAGAAGACCCCCTCGCTAGCTACAAAGTTTGATCATTCGAAGACGAAGTATCCGCTTGAGGGAAAACACGCGCAGGTAAATTGTGAAACCTGCCACCATGGCAGCGATTTCAAGAAGCCGGTTGCGTTCAAGTTCTGCTCCGATTGCCATAAACCGGACCCGCACAACGGTCAGTTCTCAAAGCGTGCAGATAAAGGCGCATGCGAATCCTGCCATACCGTGAACGGCTTCAAGCCCGCCAAATTTGGGCTTGAAGAACATAACAAGGCCCCCCTTCCCGCTACGCGAGAAGCACGCCGATGTAAAGTGCGAGAAATGCCATATTCCTGCTGGTAAAGCGACGATCTACATGGTGAAGTTTGCGCTGTGTATGGATTGTCACAAGGACGTGCATGGTGGTCAGTTTTCAAAGGCGCCTTACTTTGACCATTGTGAGAAATGCCACAGTGAAACATCTTTTCATAAGTCTGCGATGACCTTAACCCTCCACCAGAAGACTAACTTCAAACTTACGGGCGGCCACGTGGCGGTTGCCTGCATCGACTGTCACAAGCCGATCGGAGAGAAGGGTCCAGTGCGTTACCACTTTGAGGATCTCTCATGCACTCAATGTCACCAGGATCCTCATCGCGGCGAGTTTGCCGAGCGTATGGCGAAGGGCCGTGAGCACGACACAGGGTGCTCTGTTTGCCATTCCACGAAAGCGTGGAAGGACCTGGCAGCATTCAATCACTCCAGTACCACCTTTGAACTTAAAGGAGCCCACCAGTCGGTAACATGCCTTGAGTGCCACCGTCCCCCGAACATGGAGCGCACACTGAAGAATGTTAACTACAAGCAAGCTCCGACTAAGTGCGAAGAATGCCATGAAAATATTCATGGGCCTCAATTTGTCCGCAAAGGCTCTGGAGTTACTCTCTGTGCCGATTGTCATACTGACGTAAAGTGGCGGCCGGCCAACTTTGATCATGAAAAAACCATTTTCTCGCTAAAGGGCGCGCACGAGAACGTACGGTGCAAGCTCTGTCACGCAACCTTCCAGGACGTGAATGGCAAGTCCGTCTTGTTTTATAAGCCGACGCCGACGGCGTGTTCGGCGTGTCACGGAAATATGCTGAAGAGCACGGCCGCATAAAGGGTGCGACCGGAAGAGGGCCCTATGGCAGTTGATTCGCGCACAGCACGTCTTAAGAAAGTATTGTGGGGCGCACGCGTGAGAGGCGCAGCGGCCACGCACAGGTCTGTTCTGGCAATCCTACTTATAGTTGCCCAGTTAGGCGTGTTGCCGGTCTTCGCTGCCGATCAGCAGCCGGCCAATCCCAGGGCGAACGTGCGCAGCCCTCATGGCGCATTGTCCCGTCCATGCGAAGACTGTCACACCCGTACGGCTTGGACGCCAATGCGCAATCTCCCGGAATTCAATCACAATGACACCAAGTATCCCCTGCGTGGCATGCACTTAAGCGTGGGGTGCAAGCAATGCCATACAAACATGGTGTTCACGAAGGTTGGAATGCGCTGCGCCGATTGCCATGCCGACCTTCATCGCGGGCAGTTTGGGGCCAATTGCGAGCAGTGCCACACGGTGAAAGGATGGAAGGTCTCGCTAAACGCAGTGAAGGACCACTTCAACCGTTTCCCGCTTATCGGAGCGCACGCGGTAGTGGAGTGCGACGCGTGCCACAAGAGCGCCGCCAGCGGACAGTTTCAGGGCCTCTCGACGTCTTGTTTCTCATGCCATCAGGCCGACTACAGAACTCCAGTGATTAACCACGTCGGCCTGTCATTTGGAACTAATTGCTCAGACTGCCACTCGATGAATTCATGGCTGGGTGCGAAGTTCGACCACTTGAAATATACGGGCTACGCACTGCTGGGCATGCATGCCACGCTCGACTGTTCCGCCTGCCACGCTGGCGGTCACTACGCGGGCACGCCGGCCAACTGCTTCGGATGCCACCAGAAGGACTTCACCGGCACGACGAACCCGAATCACGTCCAGGCCGGATTCCCTCATGATTGCGGCGTTTGCCACTCCAGCGTGGCATGGAGCCCAGCTACGTTCAACCACTCCACGTTCACCAACTTCCCGCTGACCGGCGCGCACGTTAGCGTTCCTTGCGCTTCGTGCCATGTCAACGGAAACTATGGCGCCATTCCGACGGACTGTGCCTCATGCCACATGGGGGACTACAACAAGACGACGAATCCGAATCACAAGTCAGCCGGATTCCCGACAACCTGCAACACCTGCCACAATACGACGTCATGGACGAACGCGACCTTTGACCACAGTAAGACGCCTTTCCCGCTGACCGGCGCGCACGTTAGCGTTCCTTGCGCGTCGTGCCATGTGAACGGAAACTATGGCGCCATTCCGACGGACTGTGCCTCATGCCACATGGGGGACTACAACAAGACGACGAATCCGAATCACAAGTCAGCCGGAATCCCGACTACCTGCAACACCTGCCACAACACGTCCTCATGGACGACCGCGACCTTTGACCACAGTAAGACGGCCTTCCCGCTAACTGGCGCACACGTCACTGTTCCTTGCGCATCGTGCCATGTGAACGGAAACTATGGCGCCATTCCGACGGACTGTGCCTCATGCCACATGGGGGATTACAACAAGACGACGAGCCCGAATCACGCGTCAGCCGGGTTCCCGACAACCTGCAACACCTGCCACAACACGTCGTCATGGGCGACGGCAACCTTCGACCACAGTAAGACGGCTTTCCCGCTGACCGGCGCGCACGTTACCGTTCCTTGCTCTTCATGCCACACAAACGGAAACTACACTACGCTGCCGACCTTGTGCTACGGATGCCATCAGAAAGACTTTACCGGCGCATTGACTCCGCCCCACCTGGCCGGAGGGTTCCCGCAAACCTGCGTGACGTGCCACACCACGGCGGCATGGAGCCCGGCCACATTCAACCACGCGACGTTCGCCAACTTTGCGCTTACTGGTGCGCACGCAACGCTGACCTGTGTGCAGTGCCATGTGAATAACAACTACAACCTGACCTCGACCGCTTGTGCCACCTGCCACATGACGGACTTCAACGGCACCACGAGCCCGAACCACAAGACCTCCGGGTTCCCAACCGACTGCTCAATCTGCCACTCAACGACGGCATGGATTCCAGCGACCTTTAACCACAACACAACGGCTTTCCCGTTGACGGGTGCGCACGTCAGCGTTGCCTGCGCGACATGCCACGTCAACAATAACTTCACAACCCTTCCGACAGACTGCTACTCGTGCCACACGGCGAATTACAACGGCACCACGAACCCGAATCACAAGACGGTGGGCTTCCCGACGACCTGCGCGGTCTGCCACTCAACGACTGCATGGAGTCCAGCGACCTTCAACCACAACACAACGTCTTTCCCGTTGACCGGAGCGCACGTCACGGTGGCATGCACAAGTTGCCACATCAATGGAAACTACACGACCACACCAACTGACTGTTACTCCTGCCATACCGCGGACTACACAGGCACCAACAACCCGAACCATGTTGCCTCGGCCTTCCCAACCACTTGCGCCACGTGCCACACCACGACCTCTTGGGCGGGAGCAACATTCAATCACACGTGGTTCCCCATCTATTCGGGGACCCATGCCGGGAAATGGACAACCTGCGGCGACTGCCACACGAACCCAGCTGACTACTCCGTCTTCTCGTGTATCACCTGTCACCAGCACTCCCAGGCCAACACAGACCCGCACCATACCCGCAACACGAACTACGTTTACTCGGCAACCAGTTGTTACTCCTGCCACCGAAACGGAAACGGAGGCTAATGAGGATGAAGCGACACACTGTTCTCGGCGGTTTACTTTTGTTGCTGACAATGCCGCGCGGCTACGCACAGACGCAGGAAACGCAGCTGCAAACGACATTTCACGTTCGATATGTAACTGAGGACAGTGTCTACGTCGATGGCGGCAGAAATGCCGGGTTATCCGAAGGCATGTTACTAACAGTAAAACCATCCACATCCGCTAAGGACAAGCAGGCAACCTCGGCCAGCGAGGGTCTGGACAGTACGCAATTGCGCATCTTTTCGGTGGCCGACACCTCGGCCGTTTGCGAAATCGTAACGAAAGGGCAACCCATTGCTGTGGGTGACACCGCGTCCTTAGACCGGAGCGAAATCGAAAAACTGGTCGCCAAACGCACGCTTAGCAGCACGCGTCAATATCCGGTGGTAGTCAGTTTCACCGCAGGCGACCCCATGGATGAGGAGGTCCGCGAGAAGTTGCCCCGTCCCCCACTTCCAGAGGTCAATCAGGCCCGCGGCCGCATTGGATTTGATCTCAGCACTATCCACAGCGGTGGCCCGGCAGCCTCTAACTCTCTACAGACTGGAGTTGTAATTCGCGCGGACATTACGCGACTCTACGGAACCTACTGGAACTTAACCGGGTACTGGCGTGGACAATTGCGAAACAGTTCGAGCACTTCGACACAGACCATTCAGGACCTGGTCAACCGTACCTATCAGTTCGGGCTACTCTACTCAAAACCGAAATCGCCATGGACCTTCGGCATTGGACGCATGTATCTACCGTGGGCGCCAAGTCTCGGGACAATTGATGGGGGATTCGCGGGCCGAAAGATCTCAAGTACAGCCACCCTCGGCACTTTCGCGGGGTTGGCCCCAGACCCAACCTCGTATAACTACAATCCCGATCTGCGCATGGGGGGCGGATTAATTAATTTTGCCGGAGGGGACTTCGACCGCATCCGTTACACGAGTACCTTTGGCGGCGGTATCCAGACGCTTGGGTGGCAAATCGATCGGCCGTTTGTGTTCTCCGAAAACTCTGTTACCTACAAACGCGTCTTCAGCGCCTACCACTCCATGCAAGTTGACAAGCCGAGCACTGGACCCGGCATTGCGCCCGTGGGGATCGGCCTCAGGAGCAGTTATCTGAGCTTCCGGTACCAACCTAACCGCCGCATTAGTTTCGACATGAACCACAGCTATTTCCGCGACGTGCCAACTTATAACGTTCAGTTAGTGGGAACAGGACTGTTGGATAAACTGCTCTTCCAGGGTGTAAGTGGCGGGGTGCGCGTTGAGTTGCCCAAAAAAATCACCGTCTACACCAGTCTCGGCCAGAGCTCCAGCAGCTCGGATAAGGCAAGCTCGTGGAATAACCTCGTGGGTCTCTCTTTGGGGCAGGTATGGAAGACGGGAGTTCACGTTGATGCCCATTACGCCCGGTTTAACAGCGCGTTCGCACAGGGCTCCTATCGTTCCGTTCTGCTGTCGCGCAATCTGCATGACAATCTGCGATTCAACCTTCAGCTAGGACAGCAGTCCTACACCTCCTCACTTACAACCGACAACGGCTCGCACTTCATCAACTTCTTCGTGGATTCGAATCTCGGAGCCCACTACTTTATTGAGGGCGGATTTACCCTGCAGCAGGGAGCATTGCAAAACTACAACCAAATCTACACCACATTCGGCTACCGCTTTGATAATCGGCGTCGCCATGTGGCAGGAGGTCCCATTGTTCCGCACAAATAGTGTGATCGTGGCAATCTTGGTGCTCACGCTGGGAGTCGCATGCTCTGCGGAGAATGCGACGAATCCAAGCGCGGGTACGCAGGCTTTGTTGGACAAGACCAGTCATGAAGTCTCGGAGTTTCTCGACGAGATGTCAGACGTGAAATGTACCGAGACCGTATTGCAGGAAAAGCTCAATCCAGGAGGTCACAAGGAGTACTCGGAGCACGCCACCTACGATTACCTGATCCTGTTACAGGGTAATGGTGATGAGTTACTGCTTAATGAGTCGCGTCTGCTGCAAAGTCAGGATAAGCCGAAGAAGAACCTTCCCTTGTTGATTACCAATGGGTTCTCAAATCTTTTCCTTATCTTTCACCCGTACTATCGGGACAGTTTCCGCTTTGCGGAGGACGGCACTGAAGTAAAGGATGGAGTTACTTTGACACGTGTCCGGTTCACGCACAGGGAAGGCACGCGGACGCCCGCAGCTCTCTCCGTGCGGGGCCGCGAGTATCCCCTGGAACTGACAGGTACGGCATGGATTTCACCCGAAGACGGCAGGATCGCCAGGATCGACGCATCACTCGCGAATGACATGCACGATGTCGGACTCCGGACATTGGATGTCGAAGTTGTATACGCTCCTATGGCTCTGCCGGGTTGGAGTGATAAGTACCGCTTCCCGGTATCGGCCAGGGTGGATGTGGAAACACTAAAACAACATTGGCGCAATACTCACGAGTTCAGCAGATACAAGCGCTTTACGGTGGCATCTGACGCCGTTGTTGCGCAGAAGACGGAACAATGAGCGTCCTGACGAATGTACCGAATTTGATCTCTCCCGCTGAAGAAAGCGAGCGCAGGCACTGGCTGCAGGTCTGGCTGGTAGCGATCGCTTGCACTGTCTTGCTGATCGCGGTCGCGGCCTACGGGTTCGACTATTACTGGCTTGACGCGGCAGATCGCGCATACTCGCCGAAACATCCTATTCTGAGACCAAGCGGCACTTTGGGCGTCAAGCTAGGGATACTCGGAGTGGTACTGTTCCTGCTGATCTTCCTTTACCCATTGCGCAAAAAGATTCAGTGGCTGGCGAGGAAGGGAACTGCAAAACACTGGCTGGATTTCCACGTTGTGCTGGGGATGACCGCGCCCGTCCTGATTGCCTTTCACGCCTCGTTTAAGTTCCATGGCATTGCAGGCATGGCATTTTGGATTATGTTCTTGGTGGCGCTCAGCGGGTTTGTGGGGAGGTACTTATACGCCCAGATTCCGCGTTCTATTAACACCGCGGAGCTGTCTCTACGCGAATTAGCCGCGCAAGAGGATGAGCTGACTCGCATGCTTGCGGGTCAGAACATTCTATCCGAATCGATGCTTCAACCCTTGCTGCGCGTGCCCTCTCCCGACGAGGTGAAGAAGATGACGGCGTTGCAGACGATCTTCCGAATGATGAAGATCGATTTGGCCTTACCCTTCCGCATTGCACGCTTGCGGCGTAGCGTGCTTGGGCCTCTGGGAAAGATCGCATCGTTCGGAGGGCTTCTCGCAACGAAGAATGCCAGGCTTGAGGAAGTAGTAAGAGCGGCACGGCAGAAAGCTTCCCTGTCCAAACGCATCACATTCCTGGCCCGGACGCAAGACGTGCTTCATCTTTGGCATGTAGTCCATCGTCCGTTCAGTTACTCGTTCGCAGTGTTAGCCATTGTACATATCGTAGTTGCCATGGGTCTCGGGTTCATGTAATCGGCTGAAAGGATCGTAAGAAGGATGATGGAAAATGTTGCTGCTTTTTGTGTTGCGGTTCTTGTCACTCTTTTCTTTTGCCGTGGCTATTTAAGGCAACTGAGCGAGCGGGAAAAATCAGCTCAAGAAGCGGCGGAAAAAGGTAAGTTACGGTCGGATGGGCCCAAGGCTCAACATCCACATATTGATATCTCTAATTGCATTGGTTGCGCCACCTGCACCACAGTCTGCCCGGAGGGCGACGTGTTGGCAATGCTGGGAGGAAAGGCCGCCTTGGTAAACGGGCACAAGTGTATCGGTCATGGCCTCTGCGCGGAGGCATGTCCGGTCGGCGCCATCACCATGGTCATGGCCAGTGCCAGTGCGGGTGCGGAGATGCCGTACCTGACTCCCGAGTATGAAACGACGGTTCTGAACATGTTTATCGTCGGCGAACTCGGCGGCCTCGCATTGATTAAGAATGCGGTCCGCCAGGGGAAGGAGTGTATCGACACAATCGCAAATAGGCTCTCCTCGAAAGCAAGGCAAAACGGCGACGGAGACCTCTATGATGTGTTAATTGTTGGTGCCGGTCCGGCGGGAATAAGTGCATCGCTACGGGCAATCGAAAATGGCCTGCGTTATCTAACGATTGAACGAGATGAATTGGGTGGCACGGTCGCCAAGTATCCACGGCAGAAGCTGGTAATGACCAGCCCCGTAGAGTTTCCGATGTACGGGAAGTTCAAGCACACGGAGCTCTCAAAGGAAGAGCTTCTGGAGTTCTGGAACAAGGTGCTCCACCGCGCCGACTTCAATGCCTGTACGGGTGCATCGGTAGAAAATATTACGAAGGGCGAGGACGGAAATTTCACGATAGTCACCAACAAGGGACAGCATCGCGCACGCGCTGTCGTATTGGCGCTTGGGCGGGCAGGCACTCCTAACCAACTCGGCGTGAAGGGTGAAGAACTGCCGAAGGTGATGTATCGCCTCATTGAGGCGGATCACTACACACACAAGAAGTTACTTATTGTGGGCGGGGGCGACAGTGCGGTGGAAGCAGCCATGGGGTTGGCGATGCAGGCCGGGAACGAGGTGACCCTGTCTTATCGCAAGGAGTGTTTCAGCAGAATCAAGGATCGCAACGAGAAGCGTATCGCGGAGTTCATCCGCACCGGAAAACTCAAAGTGATCTTCAACTCAATACCGGTGGAGATTACAGGAGAGTCGGTTGTGCTTGATGTGAAAGGCGAAGCGCAGCAGAAGATAGCAAATGACTTTGTGTGGGTGTTTGCCGGAGGAAAGCCTCCGAACGATTTCCTCCGCACGATCGGTGTTGGTTTTGGGATGCAGGAGAGCGCGCAAGTTGCAAGCGGCGAAATCGAGGCAGCGCGAAAGACCGTCCCGGCACTAGCGCAAATCGCATAAGGAAAGTAAGTGAGAGGAGGTGGCCCGTATCGTATCGGCCGCCTCTTATTGGCGCAGTGCCTCGAGTAACTGCTTCACAATTGGGGAACCCAATCCAGTACACGCATTCCAGCCTCGTCCTGCCTGATAGAAACCGTTATTGCCTTCTGTTATTTCCCGTAAAGGTTTCGCGCTTCCCTTCGAGAGGTGATAGAGCGTGGGAGTAATGTACCCACAGCGTGCGCTCAATGTTGTGTTGATACAGGCCACAAGGGCTGCCCAAAGCGGAGCCACCGCGCTGGTGCCAGCGGAGGAACAACACTCGCCGCCCACGACGATGGCGCATCCACGGTGCGGGTCTGCCGGACCCGCTACGTCCGGCACGCCGCGCCCCCTCCCGCCTGTCGGCCTCGGCGGCACTGCGTGGTCTTCCTGCCATTCAGGTGCCTCAAACACTCGGCTTACCCCTCCTCCGGTTGCGCATTGCATCCCATGTAAGGAGCAATTCCACGCGGACTCGCGCAGGTCTTCACCGTCTGCGTTGTCCACGGAGCTTCCGCCGCAACTCAGCACATGTGGGCTGCTGGCAGGGAAATTCACTGTCGGATTGCCGTCGGTAGCCCCATTCATCGCCCCATCATCTCCAGATGAAACGCAAACGGTCACGCCCAATATGGCGGCGTCGCGCAGCACTTCGTCCACGCTATTCAAGTACGCCATGGAGACGCCCGTCTCGGGTTCGCCCCAACTGATAGATAGTGCAGCAGGGAGCCCCTCTTCTGCACTGATGGCTTTGCTCACCGCGTTAAGTATTCCCTGCTCAGTGTTCGGCGCCATGTAGACCACAATCTCGGCTCCCGGGGCGAGCGCAGCCACGAGTTCAATGTCCATGGTTACTTCCACCGTGGACTGAGCCGCAGCCAGTACGTCCTCGGGGACCTCCGAAAGTTTTCGCCTACCCTCCACTACATCGAGGAACTGCCTTATCTGGTCGGCGGGAGCGGGCGAATTCTGAACCCCGTCAACGGCGACCCAACGAATCGAAGGCATGGGCATTTGGAGACTTGAGAAGAAGCTGCGCAGGTCTTCTTCGTGGTATCCGCCTCCCAACTCAATCAGCGCAATGCTCTGGTTATCCGCGGTCATCTGGGCAGGGAAACCATACGCGCTTGCCATTTCGCGAACCGTCCAATAGGGGCTAATTGTTTCCTTGTGATGAACCCTGCGGCGCTGTGCGCAGGGGCGCGTGTTGAGTCCGAGTACACCCTGCACAATCCCATTCAGTTCGTTCGGCACACTCGCCGTGCCAGTGGCCGCCCGATAGTTTCCGCGCGGGTGCTGAATCTCCACCATGCTTACTCCGAAGGCCAACTCCATCGCCGCCGCACTACCGCGCAACAGCACTGTCCGGCGGTGAGCCGCAATGTCACTTACCTCCAGTTGATGTTCTTGAGCAAAGTGTTCGATCATGGCGATGTCATCAGGCGACGCCCCGTGCGTACTCGCGAAAGTCTCACGTGTCAGGTGCTCGCGCTGACCCGGAAGTTGATTGCTCTGCGCCGATTCCAATTCGGGTAACTCGTTTTGACGGCGCAATAACAGTGTTACTTGTAACTCAGAATTCGGGTCGGTCCGGCCCGTCTGCTTCTCGCCATCCAGCGGATGATGGGTGTGTCCGCTCAACTCCGTTCGCTCGCAGTTAACGATTGAGGAACTATCCATCGTTCAAACCTCAAACGCTTCCCATCGTTGGCGCGTAGTCAGCATCAGGCTCGCAAAGGCCGGCTCCCCGCGCACGTTTTCCAGAAATGGATCGAGATGATGCAACAGGGGGAAGTTGATAAAGCCCCGCTCCACCGCGGCGTTCAGCCATTCGAGAGAGGTCGGTACTTCATCGATCAATGCGTAAGCCTGGGCCATAATCCAGGCATAGTTCATATCCACTATCGCGGCGCTCTTCAGTTCGTCGCTCGCACAGCCGAGCGCGCCAACCTTGTCCCGGCGCAGTGCGCGAACGTAGAACTTGGCAAGTTGGGCGAAGAAGTTATCGCCGGCGTCACCCGACATCGCTTCCAGTTTTTCAATGGATTCCCCCACCCGGCCATCGAGCGCAAGTATTTGCGCATAAACAAATCGCAGCATGGGGTTTTGAGGCTCGCTCTTCAGTGCGCGCTCAAAGGGCGCCTGGGCGCGTCCGAATTCACCAGAGAGCAGCGCAACCAGTCCCGGCACCATCTGCCACACGGGCGTCAACGGATCAACTTCGATCAATCGCTGTGCCATGGACGATACCGCGTACCCCTTCCCGCCAAAGCTGCAAATAGCACACAGCCAGCTGAGCGTATCCGGATCGTTTGGATTGCTCTCCAGGGATTTCTTCAACAGCCGTACTGCGTTCTGCGTGCGCCCGTTTGCAGCCTCTACTAATCCGAGCAACCGATGCCCATGGCAAGATTCCGAATCCAGTTCCAGAATTCGCCTCGCGCACCGCTCCGCGTTCGCCACATATTGTGGGTCAGTAGAGATTCCGGCATTTACAAACTGCCAGTACACCTGGCCCATCGCGGAGAGTAACACGACGTTTTCGCCAATGATTTGTTCACCCTTCCTCAAGTAGTCCAACGCGCGTTCCAGCCCTTCGCTTGAGTAAGAAAGAATCTCTTGCTTTGCTCGCAGGTAATACTCATAGGCGCGAATATCATGAATTGGTTTCTCACTCAACCGCATCGACTCCGATGGGCTCAGTGTCACTTTCAAAGCTTCCACAATTCTTCGTGAAAGGCTCTCCTGGATAGCGAAGATGTCCTCCAGGCTCCCCGAGTACTTCTCGGCCCATACCAGCGAATCGGTTGCGGGATTAACCAACTTGGCGGTTACTCGAAGGTTGTTGCCGCTGGTGCGCACCGTGCCTTCCATTACGTACTGCACATCTAACTCCGCCGCCATCTTCTTTAGGTCACCTTCAGCGTCTTTAAGCCGTATGGCAGAGGTACGGCAGATTACTCTCAACCGTGAGATGGCTGAGAGGTCAGTAGTAAGTTCGTCGGTAAGTCCGTCACTGAAGAAGCGGTCTCGCTCGTCGCTCCCAAGTACCACGAATGGGAGCACTACGATCGACTTCTCCTTTGGCGCAACCGCAAGGGGAATTACGTGCGGCGGACTCCATGAGCCCCCGGTTTGCGTGAACCGTTCCAACTCTGCAAGGAACTCGCCCGCGCTCTGGTAGCGTTCCTCGCGGCGCTTTGCCAGCGCGCGAAGCAGTATCGCGTTGACGCACGCAGGTAGCTCGGGCCGATGCGCAATAATCGGTTTTGCTTCGTCGTGCATGATGGCGTGCAGCACCACGTAGGAATTCGCGCCGGAAAATGGCGGATTGCCCGCCAGCATTTCGTAGAAGACGATGCCGGAAGCCCACAGGTCGCCGCGATGGTCCGTCCCGCGGCCGTCAAGCAGTTCTGGTGGAAGATACGCGACGGTTCCCAGCAAAGCGTCGGTTTCAGTGAGGCAGTCTGCATTGTCGGTCAGTTTCGCCAATCCGAAATCGACAATCTTCACCTCGCCGCTTGCGGTGAGAACCACATTGGACGGCTTGATGTCACGATGGACCACGCCACGCTCGTGCGCATGCTTCAATCCGGAGAGTATCTTACTGGTGATCTCCACTGCCGCTTCCACTTCCATGCGGCCACGCTGAATCCGGCACGCGAGAGTCTCGCCCTCGTAGTAGGCCATCACCAGAACGATCTGGCCATCCTCGGCCTCTTCCACCTCATGAATGGTGCATATGTTTGGATGATCGAGGCTGGAGGCGGCCCGCGCCTCCAGAAGCAGACGCTCTCTTCGCGCCGCGTCTTGCGTAAGATGCGCGGGCAGAAACTTCAGCGCCACCATGCGCTTCAGTCTCATGTCTTCGGCCTTGCACACTACTCCCATCCCCCCGCGGCCTACTTCCTGCAGGACTCTGTAGTGCGTAATTGTGCCTTCCGTCAGAAACAGCCTCCTGTTACTTTCTAACTGCTTCTTACTTTGCCATCAGGTCATCGAAAATTGAGATCAACCCTTGAAGGGTTGCAAACGCACTTGTGGCGATCAGCGCCGCATAAGTGTCCGAGAGCGGCAACCCGACGATTGTGCTTCTCAGTTCGTTTAGATGCTCGATGTCGTCTGCTGCGTGCAGGCGAAGGCAACGAAAGGTTTCTGGAGGGTATCCTGTCTGCATCTGGATCTCGTTGAGATGTTCCGCAAGGGGTGGATTGCCCTCGATCACTGCAAGATAGCCAAACAGGGCCGCCGGATGCGCATGGCGGATCCAGCAGTACTGCGCACCCACCAACCGAGCGACAGCTGCGCTTGGAACTCGCTGCAGCACGGTTGCACGATCCATTCCGCTCGCTACTAAATCGTCGAGCAGCCATTCGTCGTGATGGCTTTCCTCTTCGATATGTCGCTCCAGGTATGTCGCGGTTACCGCGGCAAGCGGGTCTGCCGCTGCCAGTTCCTCAGCGCGATCGTATGCCGAGCGCATTAAAGGTACGCTGCAACTAACCATCGAGTAGAGTTCAAGCAAAAACGGCGAGAAGACACTCGGCAAATCTGGATGGGTCCAAAACTGTTGCGCCGCAGTGTTCAGCAGACCCTGAGCAAGTACTATCTTCATCCAGAGAGCGGAACCAAGTGGCGGCGACCCCATGGCAGCGTGGGATGGCGAGCCTGAGATAGTTGTTAGCTCAGGAGCATGATCCAACTTGAGATCTCCGGGAGAGGGGCAGCGCATAGTACAAGGGTGCGGTGCGTTACAACGCCGCGCTTACGCTAAACCACGAAGTTTGGCCGTATGTGGTTCTTGCCATCCGCAGTTGCTCCCAGCTTCTGCCGGAGACGAACCAGTACATCTATTTCGTCATCAGTAATGGTTGCAACCAACGTAAGTTCCTCGGCCGTAAACTGCCTCTGTTCGAGAACTCCAGCGTCCTCAAGCCTTTGCAGCTTTGACTGGGTATCTGACATATGGACCTCCTCAATTTGACGTACAATTCCGGGCGCAACGTAGATAAAGGGGTCTTCAGCTTTGAATGAAATTGACCGTAGGCACAGTAACCAACATTGGGGAGTTACTTCCGCTAACTAGCATGATTTTGAAAATGACTTCCAAGATCATGATTTATATAAGCTAGAGAGCTGGATTGTCAACACGGGCACGGAATTTCAATGGCAAGGACGTTATAGACCGCAACCTACGGCACCTTTGTATTAAGGTTGAGAAGAGAAAACTGTATCTGGATTAATCGATGTACCGGCAACCAGGGTCGCACCACTGAATATCGGGCGTTGCTTAGTGATACCTCGGTGGGCTTGTGTGAACGCTTCGTCATGTACGTGCAATATTCTGGACACGGGCACCTGCTAGTTTTAGAAAATTCAGTTCGCAAGGCAAACGAATAATGCGAATCAGCGGAGTAGCAACAGCGTTTCCCAAGTACTGCTTCACCCAGAGAGAAGTGGCGGAAGCGCTAAAGGCGCAATGGGATGACAAAGTGCCTAACCCGGGAATTCTAAGTCGTATGATGTCCCGAGTCGGAGTTGACCAGCGTCACTTCGTGCTCCCACTGGACAGCTACTTGCCAATGGACACCTGGGGCAAGGCAAATAACGAATGGATCAAGGCTGCCGAGGAGTTAGCAGAGATCTCACTTCTCAAAGCCGTTGAGGCATCCGGGCTGACGCTGGCAAACATCGGGGCAGTCTTCTTCGTCTCGGTTACCGGAATCTCCAGCCCATCGATCGAGGCCAGGCTCATCAATCGAATCAAGCTTCCACTGAATGTGAAACGGATACCGATCTTTGGACTAGGCTGCGTCGCCGGTGCTGCGGGAATTGCCCGTGCCGCCGATTACGTTCGCGCTTTTCCGGATCAGGCTGCCGCGCTGATCTCCGTGGAACTGTGCTCACTCACTTGGCAGCGGGACGACCTCTCGGTAGCGAATCTCATCTCCTCCGCCTTATTCGGAGACGGTGCTGCGGCGGTCATTGTGGCCGGAGCGGATTTAAAGACCGGAGGACCGCAGGTGCTCGCGTCATGCTCCTCGTTTTATCCCAATACCGAGGACGTGATGGGTTGGGATATCTCAGAGAAGGGTTTCCGCATTGTGCTTTCCCCCAGTGTTCCGGATATGGTCTTCCAGCATCTGGCAAAGGATGTGGACGATTTTTTGCGTAGTAATAACTTGACGAAGAGCGATATTCATAGCTGGATCATGCATACGGGCGGCCCCAAGGTTCTGGCCGCCACCGGCGAGGCGCTCCAGTTACCGAAGGGCGCGCTGGATGTATCCTGGGAAGCCTTGCGCAACGTTGGCAATCTCTCCTCGGCATCCGTGCTGGTCGTGTTGGATAGCTATATTCGCGAACGGCGTCCACCAGCGGGGAGTTACTCGATCCTGGCTGCGATGGGGCCGGGGTTCTGCGCTGAGCTTGTGTTACTTCGTTGGTAGTAATGCCTGCGGGAGATGAGTGATTGTTAAAGCAGAATACAGACGTCTTCGTGGTTGGGGGCGGTCCCGCCGGACTTGCGGTTGGCATTGCGGCTGCGCAGCGAGGTCTTTCCGTAACCGTCGTGGACTCCGCCCGCCCGCCAATTGACAAGGCTTGCGGCGAAGGAATCATGCCTGACGGACTGCTTGCGCTGCGAACGCTCGGAGTAGATTTGACGGAACTCGCCGCTGCTTCCTTTGAGGGCATTCGTTTTGTGGACGCAGCGGGTGAGGTCAATGCGCGATTCCCGCAGGGCAGCGGATTCGGAATGCGTCGCTCTGCCCTGCATACCGTCTTGGCCGAGAAGGCAGAGAGCGTGGGCGTGCGCCTCGCTTGGGGCATGAGGGTAGAAGCGGTCCGCCAGGGAGAGGTTGTGGCCGGCGGAGAAACACTTCGTAGTCGCTTCGTCGTCTGCGCCGATGGCGAGAATTCCTCCTTGCGCCAAAAGGCAGGACTGGGGGCCGGCAAGGTGTATCGCCGCCGCTATGGATTTCGCAATCACTATCAAGTACCACCGTGGTCACCGTTTGTTGAGGTACATTGGGCCAACTGCGGACAGATCTATGTGACGCCAGTGGGAGCCAATGATCTCTGTGTTGTGTTCATCACCGCAGACCAGCACCTGCGCCTCGACGATGCGCTACCTTTTTTTCCGGAGTTGCGGCAGCGATTGGCCGGTCAAGCGCCCAGCGACAGATCCATCGGCGGGATATCGGTAACCCGCAAACTGAAGGCCGTGACAGCGGGACGCATCGCGCTGATTGGAGACGCGTCCGGCTCAGCCGACGCAATCACCGGCGATGGCCTCAGCCTCGCTTTCCAGCAGGCAACAGTGCTGGCAGATGCCATGTGCTCCGGAGACCTGCGCGAGTACCAGAAACAACATCGGAAGATCAGCACCATGCCGCGAAACATGGGCGAACTGATGCTGGTCATGAACGATCACCCGTGGGTGCGAAAAAGAATCTTCAGGGGATTCGCGCAATCACCACAAATTTTTCAGAAGCTGCTCGCCATGCATACGCGAAACATTTCTCCGTTCGAACTTGGATTGAAGGACTGCCTGTCATTCGGCTGGAATGTACTGCAAGGCTGAGAGTTTTCTTGGTGAGACGATGAAGCGTTATTTATTGAGTGCAATCGCGTTGTTGTTCTGTGTCCACGCTGAAATTGGATTGGCACAGCAGGTGACGCTGCGGCTAGACCCGGCAGCCACCCATGTTGAATTCACCTTGGGAGACACCCTGCATACCGTTCATGGAAGCTTTCGGTTGACAAGTGGCACGATCAGCTTCGATCAGGCGACCGGTAAAGCCAACGGGGTGCTGGTGGTTGATGCCGCCAGCGGAGAGAGTGGAAACCGCACGCGCGACCGCAAGATGACAAAGGACATTCTGGAGGCCGGTAAGTTTCCGGAACTAACCTTCACCGCGCGGGAAGTTTTGGGGACGTTGGCTGAGGCTGGTCCCTCGCACCTTGAAGTTCGCGGAATCTTTCGTATTCACGGGCAGGATCACGCGTTGATATTGCTCGTGGATTCGCAATCCAACGCCGGGACTGCCGACGCCACTACAAAGTTCGAAGTACCTTATGTGGACTGGGGTATGAAGAATCCGAGCTTGATGTTTCTAAAGGTGAGCGACAAGGTTGAAATTTCGATTCATGCTCACGCCCGCCTGACGCAGTTTGCGGCATCGCAATAGTCGAATCGAGCTCCGGCGGGCGCGGAATTGGAGTGGCCGCGCCCGCAGCCGGACAAGTTACTGTATGAAACTCCAAAACGAAGGATCAAGTTGATCAAGAGACTTGCTGTAGCTCTCGGACAGATTTTTCAAAGTCTTCTTTTCCGCGCCAAGAGCGCTAGGACTCAAGGCAAGTGCGCCGAGTGAAAGTGTCAATACGAAAAGTACCACTCGGACGATCGAGGTACGGGTTTTTCCTGATGTGCTCATTCTAAAGTTCACCTTTCGAGTTAGGGCCATCTTGAGGGCCCGTTTACAATTTCAAACTGTTGATTTGTCAGGGTTGCTATCCTTGCCGGGGCGTTCGTTCTGCCACGCACCGCAGTGGAATAACTTACTGCAACAAACCCCAACCCCCGGGCTCACACCCTTCAAAGCTATTGCTGTAACTCTCCCACATTTCGGAGAGCAAGTTCTTGGTCTTATTCAAGAAGCTGCCATTGGAAGCCAATTCGACGGAAACCATGCTTGCATTCCGCCCGTTCAAATTCATATCAAGCTCTGCGTAGTTCATAACTACCTCCTCTTTGACACTACTACGTAAGATCCTGAAAATGGCCGAGGCGAACCATGAATTGTTCGCCTCATAACGATAACCAAGGGTTATGGATGATTTAATCAAAAGGATATGTTTCGCGTGACGGCCCCGCGGCTGCGGATTTACGCGAGGAGCCTAGTGATGTCGTCGCACTTCACGAACAGCGCGACCTCGGCACCAACGTTTGGATTAAATATCGGAATAGATTTACTGAGGTATTCGCGCCAACTCCCTGCCGTAAAGCTGATTGTTGGGAAACTCGCTACTCAGCCCAGCCAGCAGAGACCGCGCAGTCGCACGGTCGTGGTCGCGCAGCGCGGCTACCGCAAGCAGCAGACGGGCGAAGGGTGCCAGGTAGCGTCCATGCGCAGCCGTAAGCCGGAGCCGAGCCTCACCGGCATCCTTATCGGTCTCCGCTCCGCCCAGGCGCAGGAACCAGCGCACTGGCGCGGGCGTGACTCCCAGAAGATAGTTTTCGATTCCAACGGCAAGGTACGCGTCGTAGCAGGAGGGGTCCAGTTCGAGCAAGTGCTGCGCAAGCTTGCGCGACGTTTTCATGTAGCCAAGACTCGCAATATTGCGCTTTTCGATCATGGCTGCATAGTCGCTGCGCAAGCCATTGGCAAGCACCTGTGCCAGCAGCGCGTCGCGTTCATTTGGGTTGCTCGCGAGCACCGGCTGGGTTAACGCTTCAACCTGTGCAAGCTCGGCCATAAAAGCATCGCGAACTGCCAGGTCCGGTTTAAGCTTGTTCCGCGCATCGAAACGCGAATCGTCGGTAAACAGTTCGACCTCCAGAATGTGCAAACGGTCGAACTCTGAAAATAGATATGCCGCGGCGTTGGAGACGTGAGGAAGAGGATCACCCTGCCGCTCGGACTCGCATTGCAGGAATGTCTGATGGGCTCCCGGAAAGTCCAGGTTATACATCTGACGGTAACCGGCGTCCACGTTGCAGGCGCGGGCGGCGGATGGCAAAACTAGACCTGTGGCAAGCAGACAACAAACGGCAAACAACTTCATGCGGAAACCTTGGCCATAGGTAGTTTGATGCGAATTTGGGCGCCGCCGGATGCGCTATCGCCGATTGTGACGCAGCCGCCATGCGCCTGCACGATGGCGTTGACAAATGCCAGGCCAAGCCCGTGTCCACTCGAGTGTTGACCTTTAACGAAGCGCTCGAACGCTCGGACCCTCAACTCTTCGGGAAATCCAGGGCCATCGTCTTCGATGATTAACTCCGCGTACTGGTCCGCTTGGCCAACCGTGACGGCGACCTTGCGTCCTGGCGGCAGGTGCGCCACTTCGTTGTCGAGCAGATTCGCGATAGTTCGGCTAAGTAGCGAGGGATCGCCTTCAATAAACAGTCCCGGCTGCACGTAGCAATGCAATTTGTGTTGCTTATCCGCAAAAGAAGGCTGAAAGAGATCGGAGAGACGTTCAACGAGCAATCCCAAATCAAGAGGTTCACGCTTTAAAGGCAATGCCCCGGCATCGGCCTCGGCCAGATCGAGCGCCGTGTTCAATGTCTGCGAGAGGCGGTCCAATTTCTCTACCGCATCGGCCACGCGATCCTGCCAGTCTTCTGAATTGCCGTGCAGCAGCGCGAACTCAAGGCTTCCTCGGATCGATGTCACCGGACTCTTCAAATCGTGCGCTACCGAGTCGGTGACAATTCTGATCTGGTTTACCGAGCGCTGAATACGCTCCAGCATCCGGTTGAAGGTACGCGAAAGACGCGAAATCTCATCGTCTGCCAGCGCTTCAGGAAGGCGCTTGCCAAGGTCTTCCGTCCCCATCCGGCCAACCATTTCCGAGATCTGCTCCACTCGCTGCAGGGTGCGGAAAGCGCCAGCCGCAGAGATCGCGAAACCGATCAGTGCCATGGCGCACCAAATCAGCGCAAACCGCTCAATCAACCGATGCAACATGGCGTTCGCCGCCGTATCCGCAAAACCAAGATACAGTCTGGTACCCTCAGGGCCGTTGTTCCACACCACGCGGAAAGGCAGCGGATGCCCGGGAACCATAATGCTGGCGGGCAATCCTGGCTGCCGAGATGCGCCCGAGAGCGCATCCACGAAGAGGGCTTTTGGCTCCGGCCCCACCCAGACTGGATCTTGTCCGTAGCGTGTCACAAGAAAGAACACCGATTGGCGACGTTGACCGCTTCGGCGGCCCTCCTCTATCACTTCGTGACTCGCCAACTCGGCTACTTCCTGTACCAGTCGCGTATCGAGACTGTCGCGGGGAGTGTTCGCGGCAACCTCGGATAGAACCTGCGCCTCTCCCGTGAGCCAGGCATCGCTTCGACTTTGCACATCGCGGGCCACAAGCAGGTACATGACTGTAAACGCCACTGCGCTGCAGAGGGAGAATGCAACCGTAGTCCAGATCGAGATCCGCCACGCCGCGGTTGAGCGAGCCCGGCTATACAGGCTTAAGGACATAGCCGATGCCTCGAATGGTATGAATCAGAGGGGGGACACCTTCCACGTCAACTTTGCTGCGCAGTCGATAAATGTGTACATCTACCACGTTGGTTGCCGGATCGATACGCATGCGCCATACGTGATCGAGAATCAGGGTGCGGGTCACAACCCTTCCGGCGTTGCGGCAGAGGTATTCAAGCAATGCGAACTCCTGGGTCGTCAGTTGCAGCAGACGGGCTCCGCGGCGGGCTTCGCGCCGCACCAGGTCAAGTTCCAGATCTGCAACCCGAACCCGACTCGATTCCGGCTGCGTCGAGTGTCGCCGCAGCAGATTCCTCAGCCTGGCCACCACCTCTGCGAGTGCAAATGGTTTCGTAAGATAGTCGTCCCCGCCCTGTTCTAGACCTCGTACTCGGTCATCCACCGAACGCCGCGCGGAAAGGATTAGAACCGGAGCCGTACTACCTTGAGCGCGTACACGGGCGATGAACTCAAGCCCATCGATATCCGGCAGGCCAAGGTCCACTACGAGAGCGTCGTGGATGCCCTCGATCGCAAGAGCCATGGCACTCAAGCCGTCGGAGGCCGCGTCCACTTGAAATCCGGCCTCGGCCAATCCTCGTTCGAGAAATGTGCGAATCGCTTGGTCGTCTTCCACTATGAGCAGTCGCAAGGCAAACTCTCCAGAAAATCCTGCAGAACAGTGTACCCGGCGAGCGTCCCTGTTACTAGCCCCTAAGTGCCCGTTTGGCCAATCCGAGGGCGTCGGCCCAAAATGCCGTGGATGAATGAATCTCGTCCACAACGTTGTCGATGGCACTCACGATCTCTTCAATCTCCTGCTCTGAGACCGTAAGCGGCGGACTGACCTTCAAAACCGTGAAATTATTGCCGCAAATCTGCGACAGAACGTTCCCATTGCGGAATAATCGCGTCACCAGCATCTGGCCAAACAGCCCGGCATGAATCGATTGGAAAGCCGCGTAAGACATTCTTAGCCTGAGACTTGACGGTGCCTGGAACTCGATTCCGTTGAGCATCCCCTTACCCCGCACAGCCTTGAACATCTCGTATTTGCCAAGCCGCGCACGGAGAAGTTCACGGAGAAGGTGCCCTTTCCGGGCCGCTTCCACGCCGAGATGTTCATCGGCCAAAATATCCAGTGTCGCCAATCCCGCCCGCATCGCCAAACCGTTTTCGCTGAATGTGGAGGTATGGACAAAGGCGCGCTTAACTGAGCTGTAAACGGCGCTGCAAACTTCGTCCGACATCAGAACTGCGGCGCAGGGAATCAGTCCGCCACTTAAAGCTTTGGCCAGGATGACGATATCCGGCTCCACGCCGTAGTGGTGGGCTGCCAGAAAAGGACCGGTACGATGCAACCCGGTCTGCACCTCGTCGAGCACGAACAGAGTGCCATACCGGCGGCAGAGGGCCTCGGCCTGCTGCATGTATTCCGCCGTCGGAACGTTGATGCCCCCCTCGGCCTGGATCGGCTCAGTGATAAAAGCCGCGAACTTCCGCGAGGCGAGCTTAAACTCCAGAGCTGCCAGATCGTCAAATGGTATGGCCGTCGTATCGGCAAGCATTGGACCGAAGCCATCGCGCCAGAACGGGTTAGACATCAGCGATAGCGCGCCGCAGGTCAGCCCATGAAATGCCCCTTCGCAGTAGAGCAGGGCATCACGGCCGGTAGCGGCTCGCGAAAACTTAATAGCGGCTTCAACTCCCTCGCTTCCAGAACTTGGAAAGAAGACCTTCTTCGCGCGACCACCAGCCAGCGAGCAAAGTCGCGAAGCCAACTCGCCGGCCAGTTCCGGGACGTGGCTCTGCAACATCGACGGACCACAACGCGCCAGCTCTTCCGTCAGCGCAGCTATCAGCGCAGGGTGGTTATGCCCCACGTTATAGACGCAGTACCCGGATAGGCAGTCGAGTATGCGGGCGCCATCGGTTGTAAACAGCTCCGCGTTACGACAGTGGCTGTAACTCACGTTCATCTGGAGCACGTCGAGCAGGTGTACCCACTGAGGATTGACGTGGTCCCGATATAGCTTCTGGGACTGTGAGCTAATGGAGTTAGTTGCCATCGAAAGCCTCGCGCAAAGACACCGCTTCTGCAACTAACTTATAGGTAGTTTCTGAAGCTGGCCTTCCCGGAACATTACATTTCGTTCATCTGCCCAATCGGTCCTGCCTATTCAGTAGGTGTTGCTACTCGTAATGCTGTTGGGTTGCCTGAGTCAGTCCCAAAGGGAACAAGGGCCAGTTACCTAATTGTTACGAAAGTGCAATGTACCTAGTTCGAATTAGTGCTCCAGGATGAGGATGGAGGTACAATCCTCCTGCTAGCAAGTATCGTTTCGATGCGATAGCCTGCGCGGGGTGCCAGGTTCAACGCGTCGGTAATTATAGCGATGGATAGGTAAACGGCCTGACAGACCATTGCGGAATCACCTCCTCCAGGATTCCGGTGCATTCAACCCTGCGTAAGAGCAATGACAGATCTTTGTGGTGGGCCCTTGGCACATGGTGTCCTGGAGAGCTCCGACGCCTGAGACAAGGCGGAAGACACTCCCGAATTGTTCGGTAGTGCATTGGTCCTTAGATCGTGATTGAACTTTGGTATTGCTTATTTGCATGGGCAGCTGATCTTTCGTAATTGCCCTGAATATCCGACCCATACAGGGCTTTTACGTGCGGAAGACTGAACCTTTGACATGCAGTAATACCTGCGAAGATGCGAGATACTCACACTTCGCGGTACTGGATGGCGGCCATCCCGGGTGTTTCAAGTGTATTTGACAAAATGACGCGACGAAACCATACGTGAGTTACCGCTATGCGAAGCCAGAATTTCAATTCCTCGTGCGGTCCTATTAGGGAGGGCTTTCGCCCGAACCTCCAACCCGGTCCCGTCTTTGCGTCCGACCGTGGCTTCGGCCTTATCGAGATGGTACTGGTGGTGGGGATCATCCTGATTGTAACTGCGATGGCGCTTCCAGTGGCGCAAACGTCGTTAGTCAATTATCGATTGCGCGCGTCAGTTGCCACCGTGTCTGGAGTCATTCAATCGACGCGTTATCAGGCCATTTCCCAGGGGTATCCGTTCCAAATCGTCTTCGATAAGACTGCCGGCACTTATCAGTTAAAAAGTAATCCAGCACTTGATGGAGTTTTCGCCAACGTGGGAGGAGTTGTTCCGTTCGGCAATAGCTCAGTCACCCTCGGTGCCAATGCAACATTGCAGTTCAGCCCCGGCGGATCGGTGAAAGCCACGGCGGGAACCACCACCTTTGTTTTAACGGTTTCAGGCAAAACGGGGACTATCACAGTGTCGAACTATGGCAATGTCAACGTCACTTACGCAATGTAGAACGCGCTCGGCGGGATTCACGCTGCTCGAGATCATAATGGCGATCACCATCCTGGCAGTTGGGATGTTGGCGCTTGCCGGCCTTGTCTCCAGTACCAGCGGCAGTACCGACCGATCAAGGTATATGAGTCTGGCCGGGGTGCAGACCTCGGAAAAATTAGAGGAGCTTAGTCGCCTGCCCCCCAGCGATCCCTCCGTTGCCATCCCCACCGGAGACAGCGCCGGTAGTCTTACGTCCAACGTTGGGCCGGTAACTGTCGCCGGAAATTCAGTCGTGTACTATGACGAGGTTTTGCTGTCCTCTGGTGCTGGCAATATAACCGAGACCATTTCCAAGCCGAACAGCACTACCGGCGTACCAGGCTATCTTACGCAGACCCAGACTCCGGATGCGGGGACGCAATCCACCTGGTCTGCCACTGCGCCCGCGGGCTCTGCTGACACACTCAGATTCGAACGTCGCTGGTTAATCGAAGACAGTACCCTCACCGGACTTCCCGCCGGTACACGCCGGATAACCGTTCAGGTCACTCTACTGAATTCTCCGGAGCAACCAAAGGTAGTGTTCCAGATGAGCACGGTGCGCCAATGAATCCATCGCCGCTCAATGTTCACATGACAGCTTCAGAGGCACCTCGGCCAGTCACCTGCACACCATGCCTCCCGTGGAGAGGGACTGCCTCGTTGACCCCGCATAGTTGCGGCTTCTCGCTGATCGAATTGCTGGTCGCGCTTGCAGTTTTTGCCATTATCGGCAGCGTCGCTACAAATATCTTCAGGCAGCACGTGCCGGTCTTCGTCAACCAGCAAAGCCAGGTGGCATTGAATTTCAGCTTGCGCAATGCGATCACGCAGTTGCAAACCGACGCTTCGAATGCGGGCGAGGGCTTTTATCAGGCTGCGGACACACCGGGTTGGCCGCTCGGGATCACCGTTGTGAATCAGCCTTATGCAACCGGTTGCTGGAACGCCACTACCTTCGTGTACTCAGCGTCATGCTTTGACACGCTGAACATTATTGCAACTGACCTGACTACACCTGCCTCCCACCCCAGCAACAGCACCGGTGCACCGGTCGTTACAACGAGTACCGACTTATATCTGACGCCGGTCGGCGCTACCACGCTCGCCCAATTGGCCGGTTATTACAAAACAGGCGATCAGATTCTTTTGGTGACCAATGACGGAACCCAGATGTCTACCGCCAAGTTGACTGCCAACGGCTCGGTCTCCGGGGCCTATGTCCACTTGCAACACGGTGCGACAAATGCAAACGGAAGCAACACTGGAGTCACCAATGATCCCTACTCGATTTCCACGAATGCGGATGTCGCCGGCTTGACGGCCACCTTCGACAATAACGACTGGGTCCTCAAACTGGCCCCGATTACATACAAGGTTGACACCACAACCGATCCCAACAGTCCTAAACTGACACGCATACAGGCTGCAACCAGTACCCAGGCTGCAACCACGGATGTCATTGCGGAGCAAATCATCGGATTCAAAGTTGGCGTCTCGCTCTACAATCCAACCACCCTGACGGATGATCCCTACACTTACTCCGTCTCTTCCCTAACCGATTTTACGAAGGTTCGTGCAGTTCGCATCACTTTGATAAGTAGAACTCAGCCGAATGCGGCTCTTACACAGCGCAATTCATTCGATGGCGGGCCATACAAAATAGACGCTGCTTCGGTGGTGATCAACCCTCGCAGCCTAAGTATGAAGGATCAGTGAAAGGCGAAACCATGGGACGCGAAAAGGCATCCTCGATGTTGTTACGCCACCGACGCACGCAAGGCGACAAGGGAATTGCTCTTATCACAACGCTCCTGCTCTTGATGTTGCTTTCGGGAATGGTAGTTGCCATGGTGATGTCTACGAATTCCAACATGCTCATCAACGGCTACTACCGCGATTTCAGGGGTGGCTTCTACGCTGCCGATTCGGGCCTGGCGGTGGTGCGGCAATCCATTGCAAATAACATGTTGGCTGCGATCCCCAGCACCTTTTCCACCTCCGTGCAACCCATTGCGCCCGGAACGGAAACCACGGTCCTGAATACTGTTGTAGGAAGTTACGGGGCGGCGTATACGTCGATCAACAGTGGGCAGGCATCCTCCTGGCCGGCAAGCTTTCAGATGGATCCGACCCTGGACGCGAGTCACAGTTCCCTCACGTTTGTCGGATGTACTGCAACCCCAGTCGCTACGGGCGGCTCCTGCACCACTCCATGCCCAACCGGATGTACAACGGTCGCCACCACTCCGACCAGTTACACCTACATTTACAACTATCACCTGCTCATGTACGGTCGAGCGCGCGGCATGCAGAAGACCACGCTGGAGGAATCCGGAAGCTTGACCCTCAAGGTTCCATTGGCGCAGGCCAGTAGCACGAATATGAGTTTTGCCGCCTGGGGTATGTTTATCGACGCCAGCAATATTTGTGATGGTACGTACTTGGTACCCGGTACCCTTTCGGGTCCGGTATTTACAAACGGAGCCTGGAACTTCTCTACCACCGGACAATACGTCTTTACCGATGCGGTCGGGAGCCACTCGTCCAAAGCGGGATATCAGTTCAGCGGCAGCTGTGACCAACTCGCAGCCACGTCTGACACTAAGAGTGGCACAACAATCGCCCCATCCTTTGCTCAACCGCCCAAATGGGGCCAGAACGCAATACCTTTGCCGAGCAATGACTATAACCAGCAGCGCGCGGTTCTTGACAGCGTGGGCACCGCTGGACAGCCGTCAAACACTGACCGGGCCAACGTCCTGCGGCGCGCCAGCCAGGCTAAGTACCCAACAACAGGCGCGAGCTCCGGCGTATTTCTACCGTATTCGGTAACGGCAGGTGTAGCTAAATTCACAGGCGGCGGAATTTTGGTAGAAGGAGATGCTGCGATAACGATCTCGACCAGCGGAACATCCGGGCAGATTTACTCCATCAAGCAAGGCAGCACCACTACTACCATCACCATCAATAACGCGTCCAATACAACAACCTTCAGTGACACCGGCGGCAACAGTGTAACCATCACCGGCGTTCCGCAACAAAGAGATCCGGCATCGAACGCCGTCATGGGCCCCGCCACGATGCTTTACGTGGACGGCAATATCACCACGCTCTCCGGTACCGGACAAGGAGTAGCTGCCATTCAGGATGGAACTGCGCTTACAATCACCGCGGCCGGCAACGTGACCATAACCGGTGACCTCCTGTATAAGACGGAACCGGTCACCCTTACGCAGAATCAGATTCCCGGCACCCCTGCCGATACCCTCATTCCCGGAAATGACAAGGGGCAGTCCTTGGGCATATTCACCGCAAACGGTGATATCCAGCTCAATAATCTTCAGTCCAACGGCAACCTCGAGATAGACGCATCCATCGCTACGATTTCAACCGGAGGAAGCGGGGGCTTGATCAATACCGGAAATTCGATCAACAAGCTGACGATTGTCGGCGGGCGAATTCAAAATCAGATAAAAGACATCGGATCAACGACGCGTAACGTCTTCTTTGACCGCCGTTATGCCAACGGTGTGGCGCCCCCGTGGTTCCCGGCCACGTCAATCAGCAATGCCGGGATGCTTTCTGCAACTACCCCAACATCGTCCTTTCAGCGATTGCAGTGGGTAAACCGGACCGCATACCAGTAGGGGGAGGCAACAAGAAGCATCGCCGACTTCGGAAAACGCACATTTAAATTTCCCAGCTAGTCGCTGGTGTAGTAATCCACTGCGACCGGGCTCTCAAACAGCGAAAAGTCGCGCGTAACTACGGTGATGCCGCTCTCTGTGACGAAGTACTTTTGCCGATCCGCCTCGGTGTCATATCCAATGACCGTGCCTTCAGGTAGCTGAACGTCGCGATCAATGATGGTCTTGCGAATGCGGCAATGGCGGCCCACGTTGACGTGGCTGAACAGAATGCTGGAATCGACCTCGGAGTAGGAGTTCACTCGCACGTCGGGGGAGAGCACGCTGGTGCGGACAACGCCGCCGGAGATGATGCATCCCTGGCTGATAATTGAATCGATGGCCAGACCGGAGCGCCCCGGCTCCGCAAAAACAAACTTTGCCGGAGGATATTGGCGCTGGTAGCCGCGGACCGGCCAGCTCTGATCGTAGAGGTTAAAAACCGGAGACACGGACGCCAAGTCAATGTTGGCGTCATAGTATGCCTCCAGGGTTCCCACGTCCCGCCAATAAAGAGCTTCCTTGTGGTTTTCATCCACGAAGTTAAACGAATGCACCTTGCAGTCGTCCACCATGCGAGGCAGGATGTTGTAGCCGAAATCGTGGCGCGACTCCTGGTCTTCGGCATCCTTCAGCAGGGCCGGTATCAGCACGTCGGTATTGAACAGGTAGATGCCCATGGAGGCAGAAACCAGCTCCGGGTTATAGGGCGAACGCAGGTTGGTTGTCTTCGGCTTTTCCTGGAATCCTGTTACTCGGCCGTTGCGGTCAATCTCAACCACGCCAAACTGGCGGCACTCGCTGGGGTCTATAAGAATGGTTGCAAGGGTGACGTCGGCGCCTGACTGCTTGTGCTCCTCCAGCATCAACTCGTAGTTCATCTTGTAAATGTGGTCGCCGGAGAGGATGATCACATACTTCGAGCGCTCGCTGCCGATGGAGTAAATATTCTGATAAACGGCATCGGCGGTTCCCTTGTACCAATCCTCGCTGACGCGCTTCATTGGCGGGAGAATCTCCACGAACTCCCCAAGTTCACTCGCCACAATCTGCCAGGCCTCGCGTATATGCCGGTTCAGCGAGAGCGCCTTATACTGCGTGAGGATATAAACCTTGCGCAGGTTGGAGTTGATGCAGTTGGAGAGAGTGACGTCAATAATGCGGTAGATTCCGCCAAAGGTCACGGCGGGCTTGGCGCGATCGCGAGTCAGCGGGTAAAGCCGCTCGCCTGCACCACCAGCTAGCAAAACTCCCAGAGTGTCCTTCATCGTCTTTCCTGTGTGAAGAGTTCTCGACTAAAAGGTGCATGGCCGCAACACAAATGCCGAGCTGCGGAATTCAAATAGTTTGAATTCCGCAGAAAGCTCGCGCGATCGGTAACAGAGGATGGTAGCACAGGAAGCGGCTCTCGGTTGGGACTGAAAATGCCAGGCGGGTCAAGCCGCGTTGTCGTTATCGCGACCGCCTTTCGGCTCGACGGAAATCTTTAACGACTTGAGGAAAGTCGCATCCTGAACACTGATGCTCAACTCAGGCTCGCCCTGCCGCGAGGGAGAAGCTAGCGGAGTCCCGTCCTCGCGTTTATTGAAGCCTACGGTTGCCTCCAGAACAATGAAAATGTCATAACCGTCGGCCTTAATACGCGAGATGACACCGGCAATTTCCTCCGAGTCGGAAATCGAGTCATTAATGGCTTCGCCGAGCTGTTTCAGGAGTTTTTCGAGCTTTTGATCCACACTAGTTCTCCGCCACTCTTACCAGTTAGATGCCGGAGCGCAGCCTGAAGTTATTTTGCCTGACGGACCGGGCAGTTCTGGGCAAAAACCGGGGAGCGACTCCTTCGCCGCGCACGCCGCCGCCCTCGCCGCTAGTTGGGGCGTTACAATATAAGTCATGAGCGATGCACGGTTTCCCGGGCGACAATCCTCGTTGGGCTCCAGGTTGGGCTCCGGCGCGGCAAAAGCCTACCGCAAACTACGCGGTGCACCGGGCCGGAACCAGCGACTTGTTCGCGGGGTTCGGTCAGGCGTGGCTGCTTTTTGGGGCTCGGTATCGGGCGCGCTCCGTGCACTGTTTTTAGAAGTCAGCGGATTCTTATTTCTTTGTTTTACAGCACTTATCGTCAGTGCCTTTGTCCGTGAATACAGGCAATATGCAGCTCACAAGGTTGGACTCGAGCGCGTTGTATTGGCTGGGGCGATTGGCACACTATTTCTCTATTTTGGAGTAAGCTCCTTCTGGCGGGCACGCCGGAAGCGATCAAGAATTTCATAAGCCCAGAGAGGCCGGCCCATGTCTGAAAAAGCTGTAACTGCTAAAAAGCCAGAGAAAGTTTTTCAAACTACATCTCATATCGTAATCAACCCGTTTTATACTCCAGCGGATCTTTCCGATTTCAACTACGACAAAGAATTGAATACCCCGGGCAACTTCCCGTACACGCGCGGCGTGCAGTCCTCCATGTATCGCGGGCGCCTTTGGACCATGCGGCAATACGCCGGAATGGGCGATGCCGAAGAGAGCAACAAGCGCTACCGCTTCCTGCTCAGCCAGGGAACGACAGGCCTGTCGGTCGCCTTCGATCTGCCGACGCAGATCGGCTATGACAGCGACAGCCCATTCGCCTTAGGCGAAGTCGGCAAGGTGGGCGTTGCCATTGACAACATCGAGGACATGCAACGCCTCTTCCACAGCATTGACCTGGAGAAGGTTTCCACGTCGATGACCATCAACTCTTCGGCCGCCGTGCTCCTGTCACTGTATATTGCCGTGGCAAAGCGCAATGGATTTGATCCGAAGAAGCTGAGCGGCACGATCCAGAACGACGTCCTGAAGGAATATGTCGCGCGCGGCACGTACATCTATCCGCCGACGGCGGCCATGCGGTTGATCACCGACATTTTCGCCTATTGCAAGGAAAACGTTCCCGAGTGGAACACCATCTCGATCAGCGGCTACCACATGCGCGAGGCAGGTTCTACCGCCGTGCAGGAAGTAGCATTTACCCTGGCCGACGGCATCACTTATGTGCAGGCGGCAGTGGATGCAGGGCTTGACGTCAATCAGTTTGCGCCGCGACTCTCCTTCTTCTTCGCCTGCCACAACAACTTTCTGGAAGAGATTGCGAAGTTCCGCGCTGCACGCCGCATGTGGGCGAAAATCATGCGCGACCGTTTCGGCGCGACCGCTCCCAAGGCGCTGATGCTGCGCTTCCATACCCAGACGGGTGGTTCGACCCTTACGGCACAACAGCCGCAGAACAACATTGTGCGCACGGCATTACAGGCACTTTCGGCGGTGCTCGGCGGAACCCAGTCATTGCATACGAACTCGTTCGACGAAGCGTTGGCCCTGCCGACAGAAGACTCGGCCCGCATTGCGCTGCGCACCCAGCAGATCATCGGATACGAGAGCGGAGTGACAGCCGCAATCGATCCCATCGCAGGTTCCTATTACGTGGAATCGCTGACCAGCGAAATTGAAAAGCGCGCCGCGGAATACATCGGCAAGATCGACACCATGGGCGGAATGCTGAAGGCGATTGAACGTGGATACGTGCAGCAGGAAATCCAGAATGCAGCCTACGAATTCCAGAAGTCAGTCGATAGCAAAGAGCAAATTCTGGTGGGCGTGAACTCTTTCCAGATGGAGCACGAGAAGCCGGTAATGCTGCTCAAGATGGACCCCGAGCTGGAACGTCACCAGGTCGAGCGTCTGCGCGCATTCCGCGCCAAGCGCGACCAGGAAAAGACGGCAGCCGCAATCCGCAAGGTGGACGACGCAGCCCGCAACGGCGGAAACCTGATGCCCATCATCGTGGACGCGGTGGAAAACAACGCCACCGTCGGCGAGATCTGCGATACGCTGCGCGCGGTCTTCGGCGAGTACAAGGAAGTC
>Ga0364900_10091_pt2 | contig 31522 bp, 27 predicted proteins | sample ExccelJu500002D3_FD_206974 | JGI IMG/M metagenome (GOLD analysis project Ga0364900, IMG submission 206974) | Enriched cells from Trout Bog Lake Hypolimnion, Wisconsin, USA - BchlTB.July09.5000.02.D3 | ecosystem: Environmental > Aquatic > Freshwater > Lake > Hypolimnion/Profundal zone | place: USA...
CTTCCATGACGACCTGCCATCCGCTGGCGATGGATTCCAGATTCACCGAAACCCAAGCCGAAGCAATCACCAACAGGACCGTGGCGAAGCGCGAAATTGCGACGTAGTGCTTGTTGCTGGCCTCACGACGCAGGAAGCGGCGATAGAAATCCGAGACCAGGTAGGAAGCTCCCCAGTTGAGTTGGGTGGCCACGGTGGACATGAAGGCGGCGAGGAATCCGGCGATGGCAAGGCCGCGCATGGAGTGCGGCAGGTAATTGTTCATCACCAGCATGTATCCGGTCTCGGGATGGGCAAGGCCGGGATAAAGCACGATGACGCAGAGCGCGGTGAGAATCCACGGCCAGGGGCGGATGGCGTAGTGTGCGACGTTGAACCAGAGGACGGAGAGCAGCCCCTGGCGTTCGTCACGGGCGGAGAAGATGCGTTGCGCGATGTAGCCGCCGCCACCTGGCTCGGCTCCGGGATACCAGAAGGCCCACCACTGCAATCCGATGTTGACGAGGAAGGTCGCCACCGGGATGGTCCACAGCATCTCCGTGGTGAGACCAGCGGAAAGACTGGGGAAGAAAGCGAGCGGATCGCCGGTTGGGGAACTTTGCATCGCCCCCAGACGCGTGATGAGAGCCGACATGCCTCCGACGGCGCGAACCGCGTAATAGGCAATCGCAATGACAATCGACATCTTGAGGACGAATTGAAAGAGGTCGGTCCAGAGAACTCCCCAAAGACCCCCCAGCGAGACGTATAAACCAGTGAAAGGGATGAGGAAGAAGACACAGATGGCGAGCGCCGCGCCGTCGGAGCCCGCCCAGACGCCGCCGAGCGGCGAGACCCAGCGGCCGACGTTGATGAGCAGAGGCGTTCCACCAAGCGTTGTGGCGACAATACTGGTCATAGCCTTGGTAACCCAGCCAAGGATCACGCAGTTCATCAGCAGGCCGAGATAGACGGCGCGGAAACCGCGCAGGAAGGCCGCAGGCTTGCCGCTGTAACGGATCTCGGCAAACTGCACGTCGGTAAGCAGTCCGCTGCGCCGCCAGAGGCGGGCGAAGAGGAAGACGGTCATCATGCCGGAAAAGAGCGAACCCCACCAAAGCCAGTTTCCGCTGATGCCCTGCGCATAGACGAGGCCAGTCACAACCAGCGGTGTGTCGGCGGCGAAGGTGGTCGCAACCATGGAGGTGCCGGCCAGCCACCAGTTCACGTTTCGCCCGGAGACAAAGTAGTCATCCACGCTTTTTGCGGAGCGCTTGCGAAAGCAGAAGCCGAGTAGAACGGTGATGGCGAGGTACCCGAAGATTGCCAGCCAATCCAAATGCGATAGGGTCATAGGGTTCAGTCGATTACTCGATAGCTTTGCAGCCGGTTGCGCGGCAACGAGCGCACGCCGAAGGCTACCACGAAGGCGGGGAGGGACGGCAAGCGCTTTGCGTGGCAAGAAGAAGCCCCGCCTTGCGACGGGGCTTCAGAGTCACCGCTTTGGTTTGCTACTGCTTGAGGATGATGATGTTCGGTTTGTCATCCTCTGAGATGCAGGCAATCTTTTTTGAGGTAATGCCAATGCAATCCAGTCCCTTTGTGCTGCCAGTTTGCGTGATGGTGATGAGGTTATAGGTCGTCGGGCCGCTGTAGGTGATGCTCCCACCGGAATCGCTGAGCGCCTCGTCCCACGAGAACCACCCCTGACCTGCGCTGTCGCTGGTTCCGGTAATGTTGCCGCCCGCCAGCGTCAGCATTCCAGTGTTGTCGTCAGCGCTCGGGTCTGAAGGCGGCATATTGGACATTACATAGGTGCCTGTAACGTCCGTGCTGGTAGTTGCGGTTTGGGAGTCAACCCAGCCAATTCCCAGACCGTTACCCTGACTGCTGCCGGTCGCGTCCATGAAGAGCGCGGCGTTGTTGTCATACATGTAAAAGTAAATCAGCCCAGTTCCGGTCGGATTCGGATTGAAAGTCCCCCGGCCATTGCCAGCTATAGCGAGCGTGTACGTTCCGGGCGGGTTAGTGCTTAGGGTTCCACTGCAATTGCTGTTGTTGGTGCAGGCCGGCGCCTGATCCTGGTAGAACAGATTCATTGTGAACCCGGTCACACCATCTCCCTGGCCTTGTATCAGGGTTGAGCCGTAACCGAGAACGGTCACCGGCAGAGTTGTCGAGAACCCTTTTGAGTGGTAGTACACGACGAACGGACCGTTGAGACTGGCGTTGGAATAGGGACTATTTAGCTGTCTGCGAACATTACCGGACTGCATACCGTTAGGGGCGCTGCTGCCGACCACCAACACAACCGCACGGTTGGCATCGATCATGTAGAAGATCATTTTATTTGTGTTCGGTCCTGCCGTGGTAGTAACTACAAACCGTCCGGTTGTTGAATCCGGCTCGGTGTAGGCAGTGCCGGTCGTAAAGTTACTGCTGCCGAACGTGCCATCGCCCTTCGCGTTGTCAATGGTCCCTCCGGAGACCAGTCCCCCGCTGAGGCTAATCGCTCCAATGCTGTCCTTGGCAAGTCCGCCAGCATTGTTACCGCTCACGGCAAACGCGAAGCTCTGGCCATCTACGTTGCTTGCTTTGAAGGCCGAAGTGTCTGCCAGGTAGCAGGATGCATTAGCGTGCTCGCCGCTAGGCGTAGCTCCCAGATCATCAATTTCGATGGCGTGGATTTCCGTTGCGGTAGGTCCGGCGATGTTGTTCGCCTCCACCGCCCACGTGGTGGGCTTGCCAGCAGTGCCTCCGGCTGGAGTTGAAGTGAAAGTCACGATGCCATGGTTGTCGGCGCCAATGTTGACGGTGCCCGTCACGGTTCCGGAGTTCAACACTCCGGCCCCGGTCACAGTTCCGCCATAGGCCATGTCGAAAGTACCGCCGCTGTAGGTACTGGTGCCCGTGAATGGGAAGCTCACCAGCGAGGCCCACGGGAAGGGACTACCGCTATTGTCGATGAATCCTTTCGTGAGGCAGACATAACGCCCGTTGAGCCATGAGTCATGCTCATGGTTCGGGGCTGCATTGACGACAACGGAGATCGACGGACTTGTGGCAATCGTGCCAACGGAATCCTTCACCGAAACGGTAAAGGTATAGGTGTGAGGATACGTGACCGAGTCTGCGGTCAGCGTGCCCACCAGCGAATTGGCTGCCACAGAATACGACAGACCTGGCGGTATCGATCCCGACGCCGTGGAGAACGACTGGTAAGGCGCAACTCCGCCTTGCGCGTTCAGATACAGTTGGTAGGTCTGGCCGACCAGGCCGTAGGGAACACTGCCATTCTGGGTCGGATCGATGGTCAGCGCCGGTGCCGGTTGGTACACCGTGATGGTGTCAAAGTTCGACTTACTGGGATCAGCTACAGACATAGCAATCAGTTGCGTGGTGCATGACTGTGAAACCGTTGTCGGCACAACAAACGTCACGGTGGTAGTGGTGGCGTTGGAAAGGAAACCGCAACCGCTCGGGTTAAGGCTCCAACTAACGCCCTGATTCAATGGGTCATTAGAGGTCGTAGCGCTGAAGGTTGCATTCGGGGAACCTTGCACATAGCTCTGGCTTCCACTTGGAGTGATATTCACCGAAATCGCCGCCGCCGGTCCCGTAAACGTGTAATTCGTCGCCGTCCACGTGCTGCCGATCAGCGAGTAGAGCCGCACGAATATGGTCTTGTTTCCACCAGGCAGCGCCACTAACGGCGAGGATGTGGCGGTCGTGTGACCGGACTCATAGATATCGCCGCCATTCAGCGTAGTTCCCACACGGAGGTCGTACTGGGACACCGCTACGCCCTGAGACCACGTGAACGTCGTGCCTGGAGTCGTCACCGTGCTTCCTGGTGCCGGTGTTAGCAGTACCGAAGGAGTAGGCGTCCCACATGCGGTGTAGGTGTAGTTCGTCGCGGACCATACCCCGTTTATCAGCGAGTAAAGTCGCGCGTAAACCGGTAAACCATTTGCCGGAAGATCCGATACTTGCAGTGAAGTAGCGGTCGTGTGACCGGTGGTCGCGAGGTTGCTGCCGTTCAGAGTGGTCCCCAGTTGGAACTGATACTGGGAAACTCCAGTTCCCGATGTCCAGCTAAACGTTGCAATGCCACACGGTAGCGCTGTTCCGGGCGACGGCGAAAACAGCGTCGAAGCAGCAGGTGTTCCAAATGCCGTGTACACGTAATTTGCCGCTGTCCAAACTCCGTTGTCCAGCCGATAGAGACGAGCATAGACAGGTAATGCGTTCACCGGGAGATTTGTCGGAGTCACCGATGTAGCAGTCGTGTGTCCGGTGTTGAGGATGTCGCTGCCGTTCAGCGTGGTGCCAAGCAAAAGCTCATATTGCGACGATCCGCCAGGCCAGGAAAAGGTCACTGTCGAGCCTGAAAGGGTAGAGCCAGGCGTTGGTGAAATCGGTTGAACTCCTGCGGCGCTGCTCACCCCAACTCCAAGAAGCAGGAGAACGAGGAGGATATTAAGAAGAGTTGAGAAGCGAACCAGCCGGGCATGGCAAGCGGAACGCGATGCAATCCTATTCGACATATGGGGAGCTCCTTGGCACATCAAAATTCAAAACGACATTTCGTGTACTGCCCCTGGGTTCGGCCCAACTGCAACCACTACTTACTTCGTGCGCAAGAAATGACGGGAAATGTTGGTGCGGGGGTGGGGCGGGGGTGCCGCCGCGCAACGCACATGCTGTAGTTACGGAAATTCCGTCTGCACGGGAGGGTACCACCAGGGAGAACAAAATCCCGTGACAGGTATCACCAGCGCACGTGACACTCAGAGCACGATGGGACAATGACTAGCCGCAGGAGCCTTACGCATCAACCACATATTGCACTTGAAGATGAACGATCCGGTAACTCCATCAGGAATGATGGCTGCGAGCTCGCTGTCGAGCCAATCGACAACTGATTGTTGGGTCTCTCTGCCGGAGTGAATCGCGGCAAGGGCGTTGCTGCAAGTCAACAAGTAGGCAACAAACTCACCGCGCGAAAAGGGGACCAGGTGACTGAATGAAGAGCGGTGCACGATCTCGAATCCCGCTGCGATGGCTTTGAGTTCATTGATATCTCTCATGCCTCGCAGAGGTGGCGGAATGCGCTTGACGAAACGCGTACGCATCCAGCGCTTGCAGGCAGCCACATTCTGCATGTGGGCGGTGAAGTGATCGTTGTAAACCGCAAGCAAGCCCGAGGGAGCCATCACGTTGTGGCATTCGGCGAAGAAACGATCCTGATCAAACCAGTGCAGCGCCGACCCCACGGAGACGAGGTCGAATTCTCCGGCTGCAAAATTGAGCTTTTCGGCAACCCCGAGTTGGTAGCTGATTTTAGAATGCCGCGGAGCCTGATCCAACATGCACTGCGAGGCGTCTATCCCAAGCACGTGTTCGGCGATGGCCGCCAGGGCAATCGAAGATTGCCCTGAGCCGCAACCTACGTCGAGCACCTTCTGAAAGCGAACTCCACCGGAAAATGCGAGCAACCGCCTCACTACTTCATCTTGGAAGAAGGGGCGCACCTGCGAATAGCGCTCTGCCACTTCGGCACTGGTGAAGTAATTCGGAAGGACCTTCACCGGCGAAGAAGATTTTGCGCCCTGCGGATTGCGGGGCTGAGTCAGCATTACTCAGTCATACCACATTGTCTTCTGGATTGAGCGAAGTACGATTTGGTGATTGGAGATTCCGCCACTGCACGATGTTGTAGATGTAGATGAGAATGCAGAAGAGGTTTGCAGGAATGAATCCAAGTTGAGTTGTCCTGAAACCGATGAGGCAAATGATGACACTATTTGCGCCGGCGATGATCCACCCCTGCCACATCTTTCGGCCCACCAGGATGGTTGACACGACGGTAAGCAGGCACGAGATGTAATCAAGACGGAGCATCCTTTTGAACAGTGAACCCGCAGGAGCAGCAAAGCAATGCGGCATAAACCGTAATTATTCTGATGGTTGTGCCTGAGATGGTTGCCGCTGGTGCAGCTCACCTCCCAAGTCAGAGTGGGATTCTGGTCAATCGCTTATCATTGCATTGCAATTGCTATGACACCCAGGGAGCCGTTCATGAAATCGAAGCTGAAAATCCTTCTCGCCTTTTCGCTGTTGTTGACACTCACGGCGTTTGCGCCTGCCTCAGACGGCCCTAAGTATCAGGTCACTAACCATTTTGTAGTAGGAGGAGAAGGCGGCTGGGACTACCTGTCATTCGACGCCGATAGTGGAAGAATATTCATTACGCGAGGCTCGCGCGTAATGGTGCTGGACGCTGCGACTGGGAAGGTCCTCGGCGACATCCCGGAAACTGCAGGTGTACACGGCGTGGCCTTGGCCAGCGATCTGGGCGTGGGAATCACCAGCAACGGCAGGGCAAACAACGTCACGATCTTCGATCTGAAAAGTCTTAAGAAGACCGGCGAAGTGAAGACCGGAAGCAATCCCGACGCGATCCTGTACGACCCTGCATCCCACTACGTACTCACTTTCAACGGACGCAGCAAAGACGCCACCGTCATCGATCCTGCGAAGGCTACCGTGGTGGCAACCATTCCGTTGGACGGAAGGCCTGAAGATGCAGTCACCGATTTGCGCGGCCACATTTTCGTGAACATCGAAGACAAGAACGAGCTCTCAGAAATCGATATACAGAAACAGACGGTGATGGCGACATGGCCGCTGACGGGTTGCGAGTCTCCTTCGGGCCTAGCGATGGATCGCAAGAATAATCGCCTATTCTCGGTCTGCGCGAATCAGGTAATGACCGTGCTGGATGCCGCTAGCGGAAGACTTATAGCAACCGTGCCCATTGGCAAGCACCCGGACGCCGCAGCTTTCGATCCCAGAACCCGACTCGTTTTCAGTTCAAACGGCGACGGTACGCTGACGGTAATTCACCAGGATTCGCCGGACAAGTACACGGTGGTGCAGACAGTGCCTACCGCTGCCGGAGCGCGCACCATGGCGCTCGATCCGAAGTCGCACAGAATCTACCTGGTAACGGCGAAGTTTGGTGCTGCCCCCGCAGCAACCGCAGAGCAACCGCGCCCGCGTCCGGCAATGATACCGGGGACCTTCGAAGTTCTGGTGGTGGGCAAGAAATAATGGTGGGAGCTGAGGGGCCGGGATGAAATTCCTGGCCCATATTGCTCTACAACAAGATTGTCTCGGTTAATCCCTCACCCAACTCGCGGCCGGGTTCATCATGACGAAGTACCCGCAAAACTCCCTCAACCAGCGCTTGCAGTTCATCCTCTGCTGCATAGACTTTCACCGGGGCAATCCACTGCACAGCCTCCTTCAGCGCGTTGGTCAGGCGCTGGCTGCGAGACATTCCACCGGTAAGCAGAATTGCGTCAACCCGGCCTCGAAGCGCGCAGGACATTGCTCCAATCTCTTTCGCGATCTGGTAAACCATGGCTCGAAAAACCAGTCCCGCGAACTGATCTCCCTTCCCAATGCGCTGCTCCACCTCGCGCAAATCAGCGGTGCCAAGGTAGGAGATCAACCCTCCTTCACGGGTCAGCATGGTCTCAATCTGCTTCTGCGTGTACTTGCCGGAGAAGCAGAGCCGCACCAGTTCCATGGCTGGCACCGAACCTGAGCGCTCCGTAGAAAACGCCCCTTCTTCGCGGGAGTTGGTGGCATCGATCATGCGTCCCGAAGCATGGGCGCTGATGGAGTTCCCGCTGCCCAGGTGCGCCACAACCAGGCGCAGGTCTTCGTAGGGTTGATCCACTTCGCTCGCATAGCGACGCGCAATGGCCTTGGAATTCAATGCGTGCGAGAGGCACGGACGCTCCAGTTGGGCGCAACCGGAAAACCGCGCGACCTGAACCCATTCATCGACTGAAACAGGATCCACAATATAGGCAGCGGCTCCAATGCGAGAGGCAATGTAATGGGCCAGGAAGGCTCCGAGGTTTGCCGCGTGCTGTCCACGCTCAGCCCGGCGGAGTTCGTCCAACATCTCATCGCTTACATGGTAAGTGCCACCTGGAAGCGGTCGTAATAAACCGCCACGGCCCGCGACAGCTGCGATGCGATTGAGTGGCAGGCCTGAGGCCTCCAGTTCGTTTTCGATACATTGCAATCGAAGCTGTAGTTGCGAGAGTACCTCTGGACCGCAGGCTTCGAGCTCTGCCTTGCTGTGTTGCAGGTTGCGAACGAATAGTGGCTCGGCGTCGCGGAAAAGTCCGAACTTGGTAGACGAAGAACCAGGATCGATAGCGAGCACATTTGGAACAAGACTCACTGTTGCACCCCTTTCAGATACCTTTTGCCGGCAGGGGATCCGGTTGGGAGGATGACTCAGCCATCACCGGAAGTCTGTGAGCTTAGTCACTGGTCTCTGAGTCACGTGTCTGGTGTCCGCTAGTGCGCCCGTGCGGGTGAGGAATATCTCTCGACGGGTGGGGGATTTCCCCATTTCTTGCCTCCACGCTCAAGAAAGCTATATCCTCTATCAAGATGAAAGCTGCTGATTGCAGGACGTTTGACCGGAGGCTTCCCAGTCCGGAACAGATTGGCACTTCGCTTGCACAAACTGTACTTGGTAGAGTTTGGCTGTCAACCCTAAAGGGAGCTTGCACGATGAACGATTCAGGTGTGCCGGAAGCTGGATTGGTTTCTCAAGGAACTTCGGATGCGGTTAAACGGATCAAGATTGGTGAGGTTGCCCGGCATTTCGGCGTGTCCGTGGATCTGCTTCGTCTTTATGAACGCGAGGGAATTCTGATTCCATTGAAGTCGGCAAAGGGGACCCGCTACTTCACTGAACTCGACTATCCCTGGATTGCCACCGTTCTTCGCCTCGTGCGGGACGCGCGGCTGAATTTCGCAGGGATCCGCCATCTTCTGGCACTACTTCCCTGCTGGGATATCCGTGGCTGCGATGAAACTCGCAAGCATGATTGCGGCATCTGCTCCGGCGCCACCACTCCCTGTTGGATGGAGCAAAAATGTTGCAAGCCCGGCGATTGCTACGCCTGTGACGTTTATCGCTCAGCCTGGCAGTGCGAAAACCTTAAGGCATTTGTGGTGAACGGACCAGCCTGATAGAGCGAAGCCCCGCCTAGTGACTGCGGGGCGCGTCCGCGTCAGGCTCCGTACTGAAGCGCACATTGTGGCGTACATCGGCGCCGCTTACCCAGAAGATCACATCCTCCGCAATATTGGTTGCGTGGTCGGCAATGCGTTCAAGGCTGCGAGTGATGAGCAGAACATCCAGGTAGGGGCGAACCCGATCCGGATTCTCCTTCATCTGCGCGACCAGATTAACGAATGCCTCATCTTTCATACGATCGACAATCGAATCCATCTCAAGCACGGCCTGGGCAACGTCGGCCTTTGCGGAAAGAAAGGATTCAAGCGCGCGCCGCACCATGGTGGAAACGGCGGCGGTCATGCGCGGGATGTCCACCGGAATCTCGATCTCCGGTTGTTCCGTAAGGTCAAGCGAGCGTTGCGCGATGTTAACCGCGAGGTCGCCAACGCGCTCCAGGTCGGAGTTGATTTTGAGAACGGCAAGCACAAACCGCAAATCCGTTGCCATGGGCTGCTGCATGGCGAGCAGATCAACCACTAGCTCGTCGATGGCGCGCTCGCTTGCGTTAATCATTTCTTCGCGCTCGAAAACCTGCTGAGCCAGCCTCGCGTCGCGTCTGCGATAGGAGTCCGCTGCCAACTCGACTGCAGCTTCGGCCATTCCGCCCATTTCGAGCAATCGTTCCTTCAATTCGTCCAAGCCATGCTGAAAGCGGCTTCGTATCATCCAAACCTCCCCGTAATGTAGTCTTCGGTGCGCTTGTCGGAGGGCGTGGTAAATATCTTCTCCGTCTTGTCGTACTCAATTAACTGGCCCATGAGGAAGAATCCGGTATGATCGGCGACGCGTGCCGCTTGCTGCATATTGTGAGTCACTATGACGACGGTGTATTCGGTTTTTAGCTGAAAGATCAATTCCTCGATTTTGCCGGTCGAAATCGGATCAAGCGCGCTGCACGGCTCGTCCATCAGAATCAACTCAGGCTGTACGGCTAATGCACGCGCGATGCAAAGCCTCTGCTGTTGTCCACCGGAGAGCGAGGAACCGGATTTCTTCTTCAGCACGTCCTTCACTTCGTCCCAAAGGGCGGCCATGCGAAGCGAATGCTCGACGGCAATATCGAGTTCGTGGTGCTTATTGTACCCATTGAGTCTGAGACCGGCGGAGACATTGTCATAGATCGACATGGTCGGAAAGGGATTGGGCTTCTGGAATACCATTCCGATACGCCTGCGAACATCCACTGCATCTGTGGCAGATCCGTAAACGTCGATGTCTCCAACCTGTATGGAACCGGTGAGGCGCGCTCCGGCGGTGGTCTCATGCATCCGGTTCACACATCGGATGAAAGTGGATTTCCCACAGCCGGACGGACCAATTACGGCCGTTACGGCGTTCGCACCAACTTTTATGTTGATATCCCGAAGGACCTGCGTTTTTCCGAACCAGGCATTCAGATCCTTTACTTCAATTCCAACACCCATCGGTGAAGGCTCCTTGCAAGCTAGGCGTTGTTTTCCATGCTTCCGCGACTGGTAACGACGCGGACGGCGGAGACGGCAACAACGATCAAGACAATCAGTATTAACGCTCCGGCCCAGGCCTGTCGATGCCATTCATCAAACGGCGAGATGGCGTACGCAAAAATCTGGATGGGAAGAGCCGCAGTGGGTTGGTTGGGATTGAGATTCCAAAATTGATTCCCGAATGCGGTAAACAGCAGCGGAGCGGTCTCTCCTGCGACGCGTGCAAAGGCCAGCATCGCCCCTGTAATTACGCCCTTGGAAGCCGTCCGCAAAGTCACCTGCAGCGTGGTTCTCCACTGCGGAATACCAAGTCCAAGCGCGGCTTCGCGAATTGTATTTGGAACCATCAGAAGCATTTCTTCGGTGGTGCGCGCAATGGTCGGTATCATCATGATCCCCAATGCAACGCCTCCTGCAAGCGCGGAGAAATGGTGCTGCGGCAGCACCACCAGCGCATACACCGCGATACCCACCACAATCGAGGGAATGCCGTTTAGAACATCTGCCGTGAAGCGAACGATGTTGACATAACGGCCTTTTCCAAACTCGGCCAGGTAAACGCCGGCACCAATTCCGAGAGGCACTCCAATGATGGAACCGAGGCCAAGAATCAACATGGAACCGACAATAGCGTTGGCCATGCCACCGCCAGGCTCGCCTACGGGATGAGGCACATTTGTGAGGAAGGCCCAGTTCAAGGATCCGATTCCCTTGTACACCAGATACCCGAAGATGGCGCCCAACGGAGCCAACACCAAGACGGCGGCCAAGCCGGAGAGGCCGATGAAACCGAGATTGACAAGGCGACGTCCAGCGCTAAGCGGACGAGAGACGTTAGGCATTATTCCTCGCAGAGTGACCCCTGGTGATGGACCACACCAGCAGACGCGCACAGGCGTTCACAATCACGGTCACAATGAGCAGCGCAAGGCCAATCTCCACCAGGGCGCTCAGGTACAAATCGTCGGTTGCTTCCGAAAACTCGTTGGCAATTACTGAGGCCATGGTATAGCCCGGCGCAAATAGCGACTTGGCTATTTCAGCGCGATTGCCAATGAGCATGGTCACTGCCATGGTCTCACCGAGGGCGCGGCCGAGGCCCAGTATTATTCCACCAGCAATGCCGACGCGAGCATTGCGCAAGACCGCCATCCGCACCATCTCCCAGCGCGTAGCACCAAGGGCAAGCACGGCTTCCCGTTGGCTCTGCGGGACGGCTACCAGCACCTCGCGCGTGATGGAGGCAATGATGGGAATGATCATGATGGCCAGGATGATGCCGGCGGCCAACATGCCGATACCGTATGTGGGCCCGGTAAAGAAACCGGTCCAGCCGAGGTACTTGCCAAGCCAGGGTTGTACATAAGTACGCAGAAGGGGAGCCAGAACAAAAATTCCCCAGAGACCGTAGATGACCGAAGGAATTGCAGCCAGCAGTTCCACGGTGAAGGAGATGATCCCACGCAGAGAACGCGGGCACAGTTCGGTCACAAAAACCGAAACTCCGACGGCCAGTGGCACAGCCAGCACCAGCGCTACGAGCGAAGATACCAACGTCCCATAAATGAACGGCAGCGCGCCAAAGTCACCCGCAACCGGGTCCCAGGTACTTCCAACAAAAAAGCCAAACCCAAAGCGCGCAATTGAGAGCTTTGAGCGCGAAGTCAGCTCATAAAAAAATAACAACATCACCGCAATAATTGAAACTGAGCAGATCAGAAGCGAGTAACGAAAAATAACATCAAGGTACTTGCTGACCTTACTGGTTCGCAATTCGATGCGGGGAACGGCTGGGGTTGTCACCAGAACCGGCTGTCCACGACTGCCGGGCTCGACAGTTGCAGGTGCTTTGAAGCGCATTGCACGGAAGTCAGGATTGGGACTTATGCTCACATATTCACCCTACCAGACGATTGTTAATAGAAGATGAATTAGAAGAAGACAGGCACCCTAGGTAAAGCGAAGAGGTGCAATAAGAACCCGCCAGCGCAAACTTAGCTGTTCGCGCTGGCGGGTTATGCATGTCCCCTTGCGGAGTCCTCATGTTCTTGGGCCAAGCCCTTTACACGTTATGGCAGGACGTAACGCATTCCGAGGAACCCGATGTTATCGACGCCCTTCGGTGCTCTTTCGCCATGCGCAGACCACGTGCTTCGCTCAATATACGCATACTGTGCGCCGTAACGAAGGATTCCGTACCTTCCCCTGTACACGTCGTACCAGAGCACACCCGCGCCTTCAACCAGGTTGCGGTTGTTGGCGCCGTTCGCTGCGCCGTAGCCCAAAGTTGACACGGTAAAAGGTGTTGCAATCTCGGTGACGGTGTAGGTGGTCCTGCCGTAGTTCTCGTCGCCGAAATACAAGTCGAATTCCGTCCTTGGATTCGGATGGGTCTCTAACCCGGCCGTAAGGCCAAAGGCCCTGATGTCGGTCAGGCAGTTTCTGCAAGCAGTGGTGGTTGTTTCTGTCGTGCTGCTTCCGGTAGCCAGGCTGTTGGTGTGAACCACGAAATCAAACTGGCCGGAATCAAGATAGCGGCTGATGCCCTTGCCATACAATCCCTGCGCAACGAAATCAACCTTTCTCGGAATCAACGGAATAATAGCCCCCGCACCGATACCGGCGCCAAGAGCGGTGTTGTTGGTATGCGTACTGACATTGCGATCACGGAAGAACCGAGCCACACCCTTAATCTCATAGTGGCCTAGCTTCGGATCGTCAAAAGCCAACTTGGCGATGATGTCTGGTGCTAAGTTCGTAGAGTAAGTGTCAGTAAGTGGGCAGATCACCGCGGTCTCCCCAACGGCAACGGTACAGTTGCCATTCACAACGGTGTTGCCCAGATTACCCGCACCGGCGCCATTCAAGCCCGCTACTGTTCCGTTCGTGTTATTCGTCGCGCTTAGTGCGGATGGATCGGTCAACCCCAGAGCTGCCGTGAACTTCTTGCCCATGGTACCGGCAAGCCGCAACTCGGCCTGACGTCCCCAATTGAAGCCGACCAGGTAATTGGCATCAATTGTGTTCGGGATCCACGGTGCGTCAGCATCACCAGCTCTCCGATTCATGGTGTTCAGATTCCACATCTGGCCGCCGGTGACTGAGAACCCATTGGCGAATCTCGCGCGCCCCCAAGCCTGACGAATACGCAAACCGTAGCTCGTGGTTTGATTCGGATTGGCAATCGTTAGACCTTGGAAGTCCATTTCGAAGTACCCCGCTAATTTTGTCGCGCCCGCGTCAGCATCTGCGCGTATCGCTATGCGTGAACTACGAGCGGTCTCGCTGAATTCGGACAGACCGCCCACACCACTCGTGGCGGTTTCCAACGGGATTGCGTTGAACGTTGTCGCCGGTCCAGAGTTGGTCGCGTGCGTTCGATAGATTCCGGTGAGATCAAGAAATCCACCTGGCGCAATGTGAATGCCCCTAAAGGCGATCGTGTTAGGATGCTGAAGTTCCCCAACCTCCTTCGTGTCTTTCGCTACCTCGACCTTCACTTCGGATAAATCGCCTTGGACCTTCTGCACCTGCTGATTGGTGTTCGTTTCGACTGTTGCGACCTTCGCATCCGTCTGCTGCGCGCTCTGCTGAGTTTGTGTAAGTTGCTGCTGCGTGCGCTGCAGTTGTTGTTGCGTTTGTTGGAGTTGCTGCTGCAACTGCTGTAACTGCGCCTGCATTGCGGCATTCTGCTGCGTCATCATTTCCTTCAATTCACGGAACTTCTCTTCATTTTCATCTGTCTTTGCGGGTTTTGCGGCGTGATGCTTCGTACTCTTCCTAGCAGGCTCATTGTCAGATGGGGCTGGCGCCGCCAGACATATACCGGATAGCGCAATTACTGTCAGCACTTTCTCAAATGTCCTCATGTCTCGTCACTCCAAAGTATGACTCCTCGCAATTTCCTGCTGCTTGCGACAGCATGATGCGAGTCAGCGGTGAATCAAACCCGGGGAACCTGAAGCCCCGGATACAGGCGCTCTCCTCAATCTAAAAATCGTTCGATCTTCGGAGAGGTGAACGTAATTCAGAATGGTCCGATGCAGCTTGAATGTTTGGAGTTTCCACAAAGATAGTAACGACGAAGTGACCTGACGTTGCAATTTCAGCAGAACAGTTTTAACGTCCGTCGGAGAATGTTTGACCCATCAAAAAAAAGTCCCGCGAAACCACCGCGGGACTTTCAAAACTCGACATACCTTAACAAGAGTTAAGCAGGACTTAGTGGATCGTGCTCACCGTGGCTTGCAGTTTCTGAACAACTTCCTTCGGCAGCGGAGCATAAGATAAAGCTCCTGCTTCACGTTGGCCGTCTTTCACCATCCATGCAAGAAAGTCATGCAGCACCTTGCCCTTGCTTGCGTCCTTGGACTGCTGAGGAATCAGCAACCATGTGAAGCTCGCTATGGGATAGGCATTCTTACCAGTCGGATCAGTGATCGAAACACGATAATCTTTGGGCATGTTGGCCGCAGCTGCGGCGGCCGCAGCAGTGGTGGACTCGAGCGTGGCCTTGATGAAGTTGCCGCTCTTATTGCGAACTAACCCGTAGCTGATGTTGTTCTGTACGGCATAGATCAGTTCAACGTAGCCGATCGCGCCATCCGTTTGGCGAACCTGCCCTGCGACGCCTTCGTTGCCCTTGCCGCCAAGACCGACCGGCCACTTCACACTCGTGTTCTTGCCGACCTTGGTGTTCCATTCCTGGCTAATCTTAGAAAGGTAGTCGGTGAAAATGTAGGTCGTACCCGACCCGTCTGACCGATGGACAACCACGATGGGCAGATTGGGAAACTTCACGCCAGGATTGACCTTCGCGATGTTTGGGTCGTTCCAGTTATTGATCTTGCCAAGAAAAATATACGCCAGAAGATCAGGGGTAAACTTCAATTCCTGCTTCACGCCGGGAATGTTGTAGCACGGCACCACCGCGCCGAGGACAGTGGGAATGTGCAGGAGCGAACCCTGGACCTTCGCCAGTTGCTCGTCAGTCATGGGACCATCCGAAGCGCCAAAGTCAACGGTGCCGGCGGTCACCTGAGCGATGCCTGCACCTGAACCCAGCGACTGGTAATTGATCCGTACGCCGGGATGCGCAGAGCTGAACTGCGTGAACCACTTCTGATAAATGGGATTCGGAAAGGTGGCGCCCGCGCCGTTCAACGACTGCGCGGAAGCGGTAATGCACAATACGAGTGCGCATACCAACAGCTTCAAAGTGCGAGTCACAGTTTTTATTCCTCCTGAAGTCTCACTAATAAGTATCTGTTTTGAGTGGTTCTTGAAATGTTAAGTGAGTGTAAATTTCCAAAACGTCTTTTTCGGTAATAGCCCAGTGTCTGTTCCCTGGCCCTAACCCTCACTTACTGTTTGTTCCTGATCCGCTCCAGAAAGAGTTGCTCGCCCGGACGATCGTAAGCACGCATTACGTGGCGAATTGTGCGGCCGCTGACCAGGTGGCAAACCTCTTCTGCCATGTTCTTCACATGGTCGCCGGAACGTTCAATTTCCTGTGCCATGAAGAGAACGTGAAAACTGTCGACTCGGCGCTGACCCTCCGATGGCTCGAGATGCCGGAAGGTGATCACGTTACGAAGGCGGTCGATTTCAGCGTCAGCCCGCAGTACGTTCACCGCTTTATCCAGCGAACGGGTGCGGAAAGCAGCTTCGACCTCAGTCAACATACGTTCCAACTGCGCGGTCATAACAATGAGGTCGCGAATATCGTCGTGATCCAGATGAGCAGCAACGGTCTCAGCGCGATTGACAAAGCTCAGCAAAAGATCGCCTATACGCTCGAGGGAGATTCCGAACTTCATGCAAGCCAGCAGAACTCTGGCTTCATCGTCAGCAACTCGGGTGATGGTTGTGGTTACAAGGTCGTCGATGTCGCGATCGAGCGAATCGAGCGCGCGCTCATGTTCGCGAACCTCGGCGAAAAGCGCTTTCGATGATGTTGCAATGCCCTCCGCGGCGGCAGACGAAGCTCGATGTGCGACGCGAAATGCATCCAAAGTGAGTTCAAGAAGATGCGATTGCGGACTTGCCTGAAGTTCCTGCTCTCCCATGACAATGTCCCCTTGGTAAGAATGGAATGCGGGAAATGCTGAGAGGCCACCCGGACTCGATGCGTGGGTAACCTCTCAAGCCCCCAATGACATTACCTACACCCTATTCGCCTTCGGTTTCGATTCTATGAGCGCCAGGTAAACATCTTGTGAATTCCTTCGAGCGGAGTTAATCAGGATTGCTACGCGCTTCCGGAATGGAGAAGACGAATGTAGAGCCATGATGCAATTCGCTTTCCACTGTTATGCTGCCGCCGTGCGCCAGCATAATGTGCTTGGCAATTGAAAGTCCCAATCCCGTGCCTCCGCTTTCGCGAGATCGGGCTTTGTCCACGCGGTAGAAGCGCTCGAAGAGCCTTGGCAGATGCTCACTCGCGATCCCCGGTCCAAAGTCCCGCACATAGAATTGTACGAAACCTTCCACGTCGTGTGCGCCAATCAGGATGCGCCCACCTTGCGACGCATACTTACACGCGTTGTAGATCAAATTGGAGAATACCTGCAGCACGGCATCGCGGTCCGCCGAAACCAGTTTCAATGCCTCGTTTACTACATCCAATTTCATGCCGGAATCGGCGAAATGATCACTAAAATAGTCCGCGGCGTCACGCAGCAATTCAGCAGCCGAGAGCGCGCGCAGTTGCAGTTTCTTGTCGCCGGATTCTACCCGCGCAAGGACTAGCAAGTCCTCAGTTAACACGGTCATACGTGAAGCATTCTTGCGAATTATCTCCAGAAACTCCCGCTGGGTCTCCTCCGCAACCACTCCATCGAGCAGTGTCTCGGCGTAGCCCTGGATTGAGGTTAGTGGAGTGCGCAACTCGTGAGAAACATTGGCAATGAAATCGCGGCGCGTCTTCTCGATGCTTTCGACGTCGGTGAGATCATGCAGGACTGCGACCAATCCACCTGAAGGCATGGGTGCTACTGTCGCCGCAAAAACCCGTCCGGGCACAAAGGTCTTGACGCGCACGGTGACCAGTTTGCGGTTCTTTGCCGCCTCCTGCACGGCGGATAGAAAATCCGGGTCGCGCACGGTCTGTACTAGGGGTTGTCCAAGTCGAACTCCGGTGGGCGTGAGCAACTCCATTCGCCGGTTCGCCCACTGGGCACGGCCGTCGCGGGCGATGGCAATCACCGGCTCCTGCATACTGTTCAGCACGGCCTCCAGTTTGCTGCGGCTCTCTTCCACTTCTTGAAAGCTTGTTTGAAGTTTGCGCGCAGTAACATCCAACGCGCTGGCCACGCGGCCGATCTCATCATTCTGATACTCATCCAGGCGAACCGAAAAATCGCCCTCGGCGATCTTTCCAGCAAACGCGAGAATTCGTCCCAGCCGTGCATTGGCGCTTCTAGATGCCCAGGCCGCCAGCAGAATTGCAATAAAGCAGGCCAGCGCGGAAGAAGTGATCAGCGAGCGCCACACCTTCTTATTGGCCTCAGCAATCGCACTGAGCGGAACCGCAAGCCGGACGGCGCCTCCCGGAACTGGTTGCGCAACATACAGGAAGTCCACTCCCAACGTGCGGCTGTTCCGTGTGTCCGTTCCGGGTTGCCCCGCCAACGCTGCCTGAAACTCCGGACGGCGGGCGTGATTTTCCATCTTGTCTGGAACCGCGTCACTATCCGCCAAAACCTGCCCCTGATTGTCGATTACGGTAGCGCGCGCACCCGATGCCGCTGAGATCCCTTGGGTAAGTTGTTTCAGGTCGGTAGGGGATAGGGGCGAGGCAGAAACGCGCAAAGCAAACATCGCTGTCTTCTGCTGGAGATTGCTTTCGATCTGCTGCCGGAGAGAGTTTCGCCAGCTATGAGTGATCACTACATCCAACGACAATGTCGCCGCCGCGATGACCAGGGCGAACACAAACACCAGCTTAAAGAATATCCGGTTCTTCACTTAATGGCCTCGAAACGATATCCTGCCCCACGCACAGTGCGGAGATAGTGCGGCTCCTCGGCATCCTTCTCGATCTTCTCTCGGATGCGCCGCACATACACATCGACGGAGCGTGGAGTTACGTACGCGGTCTCGCGCCAGACTGCATCGAGTAATTGATCCCGGGTAAAAACGCGGCCCGGATGACGCGCCATGTACGCCAACAACCGGAACTCGGTAGCCGTGGTCGCCACCTGCTTGCCTCTTACCTTCAGGATCATCGCGCCGCTATCGATCTCGATATCGCCCGTGGTAATAACCTCCGGAGCCAGTGGCCGTTCAAAGCGGCGCAGCACCGCTTTAACGCGCGCCACCAGTTCGCGCGGACTGAATGGCTTCCCGACGTAGTCATCGGCTCCAAGTTCCAAGCCGAGCACCCGGTCGCTCTCACTGGTCTTGGCCGTGAGAAAAATGACCGGCGTCATGGCGATTGCCTGGGTCTGCCGGATGCGGCGGCATAACTCGAAGCCGTCTCCACCGGGAATCATGATGTCGAGCAGAAATAGCGCGGGCTTTTCACGCTCCGCATCGGTAATGACAGGCGGTGCGGTCGCGAATATACGGGCATTGAAACCGGCAGCTTCCAAATGGTGCTTCACCAGTCTTGCGATGTCAGCTTCATCTTCCACGACGTAAATGAGAGGTTTCATTGCCTTCATTGTATTCAGCTCTAACTCCGGCGGGAACTCACGGAGAGTTCTTTTCACATGGCTGTAACATTTCATTCCATTCACTGGCAGAATGCAACTGCATTGAATCCCCATCTTCCCGTAATAGGAACGGGGAGAGCCTGAGCCCTCCCCGAGCGTAACAACCCAAGAATGTTACCGGAAAGGATTGATGTAAGAGCTCCAGCCGCGGGTAAGGTAGTCGGAGAGGGTCAGCCCCGCCAGTAGCATCAGGAAGAAGACCGCTGAAACCACTGCGACCTTTGTGAGCGCTGTGGAGTATCGCAACTCCATGAAGAACAAAAGTACGAGCAGCGCTTTAACGGTCGCTATGGACAGCGCAACGACGGCGTTGAATGGGCCAAGATCCAGGGTGGCGACGAACACGGTTACGGCGGTCAACACCAGCAGGGTAGCCCACACGGCGACGAATGTCTTGATGGTAGGGTGTGCGTGTTCAGTCATATTCTCTTCTCTCCGGGTGGCCCATATTCGCCTTCCTTTGGCGAATGTGGGGCGGTCGAACCTCTCTACCCGTTGTGGTGGTGGCTGATCAGATAGAGCAGCGGGAAAAGGTAGATCCAGATCAAGTCAACAAAATGCCAGTACAGTCCCACCAACTCCACCGGTGAGTTGTACTCCGGACTGAAGCGCCCACGGGCATTTGCGATTAGCAACCAGGTTAGCAAGCCTGCGCCGATGATCATGTGGAATGCGTGCATTCCAGTCATCGCAAAGTACAGCGAAAAGAAGATTGAGACCTGATGGGGATCGTAGTTCCCTTCATGCTCGAAATGGAAATTCGGGCCCGGAACCTCGTGATGCTCCCAGTGCCCGTGGTACTCCACCGCCTTGACGCCAAGGAAAGCAAAGCCTAGAACCAGCGTGAGGATCAGGCAGATTGCGGTCAGTTTGCGGTTGCCCAACTTGGCAAAATGAACGGCCATTACCATGGTCAAAGAGGAGCAGATGAGCACCGCCGTGTTGATGGCGCCCAACTTAATTTCCATCGTCTGGCTTCCGGCAACCCAGGCGTTGTAGTACGAAAGCCGGTAGATAAGGTACGCGGCAAACATTCCGCCGAAGAACATAATCTCTGTGACCAAGAATAGCCACATGCCGAAGGTCGAGGTTGCCTTCTGCTGGTCAAGGTCAGCGAAATGATGTTTCAGGTTGTGTACCGCAGTCTCGCTATCCGCCAACTTCAACCTCCTTTTTCGGTGCGTCAATTTCGTCGTAGTTATAGGCCTCCCAAGTTACAACCGGCGTTTCGTCAAAGTTAAACGTCGGAGGCGGCGAAGGAGTCATCCACTCCAACCCCGCGGCGCGATAGGGGTTTGGCCCCGCGCTCTTGCCATATTGCAGGCTCCAGACGAAATAGATCATCGGCATCACGAAACCTACCGCCAGAATCGAGGCCCCCGCCGTGGACAGCACGTTCAGTACTTGGAACTCAGGCGGATAAGCGTGATAACGCCGAGGCATTCCCATATAGCCCAGAAGAAATTGCGGAAAGAACGTGAGATTGAAACCACAGAACACCAGTACCGCACTTAACTTGGCGAACGCCTCCGGATACATTTTCCCGGTGATCTTCGGCCACCAGAAATGCAGTCCGCCCATGAACGCCGTTACCATTCCTCCAACCATCACGTAATGGAAGTGGGCCACCACAAAGTAAGTGTCGGTAACATGCAGGTCAATACCGACTGACGCAAGAAACACTCCAGTAAGTCCGCCAATCGTGAACAGTCCGATGAATGCGAAGACATACAACATCGGAGTCTCAAAGGTGATCGAGCCTTTGTAGAGCGTAGCTACCCAGTTAAATACCTTGACCGCGGAAGGGATTGCCACAAAGAAGCTCAACATTGAAAAAATCAGCGCCGCATAAGTCGAGATACCGGCAACGTACATATGGTGCGCCCAGACCAGGAATCCGAGCACCGCGATTGCAATTGACGACATTGCGATGAAGTCGTAGCCAAATACGCGCTTGCGCGAGAAGCAGGCGATAATCTCGCTCACCACGCCCATGCCGGGGAGAATCATAATGTACACGGCAGGATGCGAATAGAACCAGAACAGGTGTTGGAAGAGCAGCGGATCTCCGCCCAGCCGCGCATCGAAGATTCCCAGATGAAAGAGCCGCTCCAGGGCAACTAGTACGATCGTAATCGCCAGCACCGGAGTTCCGAGCACCATAATGACAGAAGCCGCATAATTGGCCCAAATGAACAATGGCAGACGTCGCCATGTCAGGCCCGGTGCGCGCATTCGATGCACCGTAACGATGATGTTCAATCCAGTAAAGATCGATGAGAACCCGGTAATAAACACACCCAGCGCCGCCGTGATCACATTCGTGTTCGAGTAAGTCGTGGAGTAAGGCGTGTAGAAGGTCCAGCCGGTATCCACGCCACCGGTGAGGATGGCGTAAAGAATGAAGCTTGCACCGGCGACGAAGATGTACCAGCTCGCAAGGTTCAGCTTGGGGAAGGCCAAGTCTTTGGCGCCAATCATCATCGGAACCAGGAAGTTACCCAGGACCGCCGGCACCGATGGAATCAGAAACAGAAAGATCATCACAATGCCGTGCATGGTGAACAGCTTGTTATAGGTGTCCGATAACACGAGGTCGCCCGCCGGAGTAAGCAGCTCCAACCGGATGAGCATGGCAAAGAAGCCGCCAAGGAAGAAGAACATGGTGATCGAGCCAAGGTACAGAAGCGCGATGCGCTTATGGTCCGTGGTAAGTAACCACGACTTGACCCCGTAATCCGCGTTCAGGTAATTCGTCTTCAGTTCGGTGGTTTGGCTAGCTGTTTCCATAATTCATCCCCTACTGCTTCGCCGCTGGCTTCGGCGGTGTTACTTTCACTGGCGGAGTTGCCGTCTTATCACTCTTGGCAGCAGACCCTTCGGACTTGGGAGCTACCGGATAGACTCCTGAGTCTGGTTCGCTGACCGGGATTGGAAGATTCGCCGTGCCATTACCCAAGGCTTTGACGTATGCAACCAGTCCGATAACTTCCTCTTCGCTCAACTGTCCCTGGAAGGTCGGCATGATGTTCTTGAAGCCGCTTACAATCTTTACGCCCGGATTCAAGATCGACTCACGTATGTAGCTCTCGTCAGCGGTCACAGTGCGCCCGTCGTCGAGCAGCACCGGCTTGCCGAAAGCTCCAATCAGGTTCGGACCACGTCCGGCAGCATCGGCGCGATGACACATCGAGCAGCCATATTGCTGGAAGCTCTTCTCTCCCGCGGAGGCCAGCGATCCGTCAACCCCGCCCGCCGCCCAGCGGTCATAGTCGCCCTGCTCCATCACGATCACTTCGCCAACCATGCCCGAATGCTGGGTGCCGCAATACTCGGCGCAGAAAAGGTGATAACGCCCCGGCTCCGTAGCGTGGAACCAAGTGGAGGTGTAACGCCCTGGCAGCACGTCTGCTTTGATGCGGAAGGCTGGAACGTAGAAGCTATGAATAACGTCCTGCGAGGTCATGACCATGCGCACGTCGCGACCCATCGGAACATGCAATTCATTGATCTCGCGCTGCCCCTCGGTGTGCTGAAACTTCCACATCCACTGCTTGCCGACGGCATAGACTTCCATTGCCCCCTTGGGCGGACGCGTCTGCATGAAGAAGATCACCGAAGACCACACAAAGATGATCATCACGATGCCGAGCGGAATCCCCGTCCACAGAAGTTCCAGGGCCGTGGAGCCGTGAATTTGCGTCGCTTGCGGGTTGCGTCCCTTGCGGTAGCGAATGGCAAAATACAGTATCAGCACCGAGATCAGAATGGTGAAAAAAGCAGTGATCGCCACGAGGGCGAAGTACAGTGCGTCAACGTGTCCGGCCATGGTACTGGCGCGCGCCGGAAATAGTGGCAGATTTGACCACATATAGATTTATGCCCGTCCTGTTCCGATACCTTGATCGTGCTTCTCTTTACGAAACAGCATTACGAGAGCGCTACCCAGCACAATGACCGTCGTAAGTCCCGCCAGGCGAATGATGTTAGTGATCGTCGCTCCGTAACGTCCGGTGCGAGGATCGTAGTGGTAGCAATAGAGCAACACATAATCTGCAAGCGAGCCGATCTTATTCTGTGAAGCCTCAACGATGCCGAGACGCATGTCCTTGGCCGAATACTCGACGCCAAAGTAATACTGCGCAACTTTGCCCGTCGGCGTGAGTAACATGATGCCGGCGGCATGAGCGAACTGATCCAGCTTGGGATCGAAATGATAACGGAAGCCTACCGACTCGGCCAGCGCCGCGATTTGCGATTGCTCGCCAGTTAGAAAGTGCCAGCCCTTCGCTGCATCGGGATTACCAAGTTTTTTCAGGTACATCTCTTTCTTATTAGCGGCCAGTTGCGGAGTCTCGCGCGGATCGATGCTCACGGTTAGAACTTCAAATTCCTTACCCGGCACAAACTTAATAACCTTCAGCGTCGAGGTAACTCCATTCAATACCTCGGTGCACAACATGGGGCACTGAAAGTAAACCAGGTTAAGAATGACCGGACGCCCTTTCTCAAAGTAGTCCCCCAGTCGCACCGTTTTTCCCTGCTCGTCCTTGAAAGTAAGATTCAGCGGCACTTGCTCGTTCAGACGCTGGTCAATACCCACTCCCTCCAACCCCGGAGGAGAAACCGTCTTGGTCTCCGGTGGAGTAAAGTATTGCGCCGCACCCACGCCGCACAGCGATGCGACGAGTAACAGGCCTACTGCGATTCCTCGAATTGTCCTGTGGTACAACATCGTGTTATTCCCCGCGAAGCTGTCGCGGTTGCTGTCTCACTACTTAGTGGCGGGGGAATTCTCCGCCTCGGTGGGCTTACCTTCATTCTCTTTAACGGCATCGGCGGTCGCGGATGGTCTCGCATACTCCGGTCCTGCGCCGGGATAGTTCGGCAGCGCTGTGCTGCCTGCGCGTACCGGAAGGCGCGTTGCGACCGCTTTGATTGCCTGGTCCATCGGCAAGTGCACGTTGCCCTGCGCGTCCTGCCAAGGTTGGGCCGTCAGGGCTTCTGTTTCCTTCGCCAGGAACCTCGCCATGTCGCCGGTATCGTCATTCTGCAAGCGTGGCTCAGGAAACTTCTGCGTGTTGATGTTCGCCGTGTTCTGCAAGATTCCGGATCGCGGAGTAACTGCCTTAGGGGCCAGGGGACTCATCTCCGGATCGTGTTTGTCCGCAATCTTTGACATACCAACCCACATCCCTAGAACTCCCAAATGGATTGCGACGGCAAAGATCGCCAGCACGAGAAAGAAGATGAGAATTCCCCGGGCGCTGAGATCGCTCTTGTCGTAACCTACGCTCGGATTGCGCTCGTCGGCGTTGTCGTGTCCGTGATTAGTGGCCATGGCTTTGCTCCCAGAGACGCGGCAACATCGGCTCGGTAACTACCAGCAAAGGCCGCTTGCCAAGTTGCCAAAAGAACATCCCCAGCCAGATGCTGACCAGCGCGAGGGGTGCCGCAAAATAAGTCCAGTGATAAGTAAGGTGGTGCGCATCCGCCGTCGTTCCCGGAAACGGATTCGGCGCCACTATCCAGTAGAGGTCGACATAGCGCATTACCAAAACCAGCAAAGCAACGGGGACCAACTTTCGCGCGTCGCGTTTCAGGTCGCGCGAGAGCAGCAGCATGAACGGCAGCGCGAATTGCAGGAAGACCAGCGCCAGGGCCACGGTCTGCCAGCCGCCATGAATCCGGTCCAGGTACCAGGTGATTTCTTCCGGAAGATTACCTGACCAGATGATGAGCCACTGCGAAAAGCTGAAGTATGCCCATACCATGGTGAATGTCAATATCAGTTTGCCGTAGTCGTGCAACTGATCCGGCCCAAGGATCTTGTCGTACGGCGCATACTCGCGCAACGCGCACAGAATCACCGTCATCAGAGCCATCACCGATAACATCTCGCTGATCATGAAAAACATTCCGAAAATGGTGGAGTACCAGGCCGGATCAAGCGACATCACCCAGTCCGTGCAGGCCAACGTGATGGTGATGCCATACACCAGTAATCCCGGTGCAGCCCAGACTTTCAACCCCTGCCACACGGCCGGCGAAGCGTCGCCATCCTGCTTGAGCGAACCTTTGCGCAGCATGAACGCCCACAGATTCCAAATCGCGAAGTAGACTACAGCGCGCAGCGTCCAGAAGTTGTCGTTCAGGTACGCGCTCTTCGCGGCTACCGCGTGATGGGTCGCGACGTACGCTGGGTCCAGCCAGACGTATAGGCTATGGCGTCCCAACCAGATCGGTATGAAGAGAATGGTAAGCAGCGGGAGGTTCCCTATCGCGGCCTCCATTACGCGGCGGCCAATCATCCACCAGTTACCACCGGTAAGATGACCAAGCATCAGCAGCGCCAGCGATCCCAGTGAAAATCCGAGCACCAGCATGTAGCCGATCAGGTATCCACGGAAGAATTGCTGGCTCGAAGCGAAAGCTCCAGCGATTGCCGCGATACCAGCAACCGCACCAATCGTCAGCCATCGCGTGGAAAGCGATGCGACAGCGGGAGGAGGCTCGAAGCGGTAGGAAGCGGGATGGGTCATCGTGCTCATCTACTTCGCCTCCCTGTTATCGGTTACATGTGCTTCCAACTTACTTGTAACTCCGGCGCCATTTTCCGGCGCGTGACTTACAAGTTTCTGCCCCGCCGCAACGTCGCTGCTCTTTGCTGTCTGCGACAGTTGCAGGGCACGAATATAAGCAGCAATACGCCAGCGATCGGCCACCGGGACCTGCGCCGAATAATCGCCCATTGCACCCCAGCCATTTGTCATCACATTGAAGAAGTGCCCCGCCGGAGCCTTCATCAGCCGTGGATCAAAGTACGAGGGAGGTTTCTTGAAGCCGCGCTGCACGATCATTCCGTTGCCGTCGCCGAGTTGCGAATGGCAGGGCGAGCAGAAAATATTGAAACGCTCGCGCCCTCGCGCCAGATCCTTTTCAGTAATCGCAAAAGGAAACTGATCAACTTCCTGCCCATTCACCTTACCCGTGTAAAGCAGCGGATCATCCTGCAATTGACCGCGCGCGATAGTGCCTTCCACCTGCGGGCGCGCCGAGCGCCCATCGGCATAAAACTGGTTCTCGCGCAGCGGAATAAACTTCGGCTGGTTGTGCATGTCTTCTCTACAGGAGGCCAGCAGGAACACGCTCGCCCCAGCTAATAGAAACGCTGCTCCGCGCAATGTCGTCCTGCTGATAACCCGATCCATGAGTTCGTGTGCCATAAGTTAGTCGGCGACCTCCGCAACATCGATCGCATCCGTCGTCTGCAAGAACAACGTCGTTTCAGCCAGGTCAAACTTAGGGTCGGCAGCCTCGATGCAGAGGAAGAAGCGGTCGCGGCTGGCTGCGGTGAAACGCGGATGATTAAAGATCGGATGATAAGGCTGCGGCAGACCGCTCAGGGTCAACATGCTGACCACGGCCGTAATGCCCGCGAACAGAATCGTCATCTCAAAAGTAATGATGATGAACGGTGGCCAGGAATGCAGCGGACGTCCGCCAATATTCATTGGATACGCCGATGTGTTCACCCAGTACTGCAACAGGTATCCGCTCAGCCCGCCAAGAATGCCTCCGCACAATGTCAGCAGCGGCACCTGTGTTTTCTCGAAACCGATGGCCTCTGCAGCTTCTTCAATTGGGAAAGGCGTGTATGCGTCCATGCGCCGGTATCCGGCGGCGCGCGCTTTTTTGCATGCGCTAACAAGACCGTCAGGCGTCGTAAACTCAGCGACCACCCCGTGCAACACTGGATACGGTACAAATCCATGCTCAGTCATTGGCGGCCACCTCCTCGCTCAACTTTGATTGCGGCAGCAGCATGCGCATTTCAAAGATGGTGATCATCGGCATCAGCCGCACAAACAGGAACATCGCGCAGAAGAACAGTCCGAGGGTTCCGGCAAAAACCGCATAGTCCCAGCGCGTGGCCACGTACATTCCCCATGAGGATGGCAGAAAGTCGCGATGCAGACTCGTTACAACAATGACGAAGCGCTCCAGCCACATACCAAACAGAATGACCAGCGAAGTGCCAAACAGCATTCCCGGATTCAACCGCACCTTACGGATCCAGAGAATTTGCGGGATCAAAATGTTAAAGAGAATCAGGCACCAGTAAGACCATGCCATCGGGCCCAGCATTCGATTCTTGAACATGAACAACTCATATGCGTTGCCCGAGTAGTAGGCGTAAAACGCCTCCATCGTATAACCGTAAGCGACAATCAATCCCGTGCCGAGCATCACCTTTGCGGCGTTGTCCAGGTGCCGCAAGGTCATCATGTCTTCTACGCCATAAAACTTGCGAATTGGAATCGCCAGTACCAGCACCATCGCAAAGCCCGAGTAGATAGCGCCCGCCACGAAGTACGGCGGAAAGACCGTAGTGTGCCAGCCCGGAATAATCGAAATCGCAAAGTCGAAGGACACCACCGTGTGAACAGAAAGCACGAGGGGCGTTGCCAGTCCAGCGAGCAGAATGTATGCGCTCTCGTAACGCTTCCAGTGGCGGGCGGAGCCGCGCCATCCCATCGCCAGCAATCCATAAATCACCTTGGCAACCGGGTTCTTCGCGGTATCGCGGAAGGTCGCAAGATCGGGAATCAATCCGACGAACCAGAACAACGCCGAGATAGTGGCGTACGTTGAAACCGCAAAAACATCCCACAGTAGCGGGCTCCGGAACTGCGGCCAAACGCCCATTGTGTTGGGATACGGAAATAGCCAGTAAGCCAGCCACGGGCGTCCAGTGTGGATCAGCGGAAACACGCCGGCGCAGGCTACCGCGAACAGCGTCATCGCCTCGGCAAAGCGGTTGATCGAATTACGCCAGCCCTGCTTGAGCAGCAGCAGAATCGCCGAGATCAAGGTACCCGCGTGGCCAATGCCAACCCACCACACAAAGTTCACAATGGCGAAGCCCCAGCCCACGGGAATGTTGATTCCCCAGATGCCGACGCCGCGGTAGAACAGGTACGCCATCGCGAACAGCATCATGTTCAGCAGGCCAAAGAAGAAGGCGAAACCTCCCAGCCAGCCCAACGTAACCGGCCTCCGGAGCACGATCGACACAATTTTGTCGGTGATCGTCTCCAACGTGTGGCCGGGCGTAAGAACTGGCGACTGCCCTGGCAGAAGCCGTTCCATCGTCGCTGTAGCTTTAGTCTCCGGAACTTGTTCCATGGTCCTTTACCGCTCCAACTCAGGATTCGGGTTGCGCACCGCAGCCATGTAAGTGGTACGCGGACGTGTGTTGAGCTCTTCGAGCAATCCGTAGTTTCGTTCCGAAGCTTTCAGCTTCGAGACGCGGCTCGCTGGATCGTTCAAATCGCCGAAGATGATCGCCTCGGCAGGACATGCCTGCTGGCAGGCGGTCAGGATCTCGCCATCCTTCACCTTCCGGTTCTGCTCCTCGGCATTGATTCTGGCGTGCGTAATTCGTTGCACGCAGTAGGTGCACTTTTCCATCACACCGCGGCTGCGTACCGAGACATCCGGGTTTCGCTGGAACTTCAACTGTGGTGTATCAAAATCCGAATAGAGCAGGAAGTTGAAGCGACGAACCTTGTATGGGCAGTTATTCGAGCAGTAGCGCGTACCCACGCAGCGGTTGTACACCATGTCATTCAAGCCTTCCGTAGAATGTGCCGTGGCACCCACCGGGCAAACCACTTCGCATGGAGCGTTTTCACACTGCATACACGGCACCGGCTGGAAGTAAGTATTCGGATTCTCGGGTTTGCCTTCATGGTAGTTATCGATGCGCAGCCAATTCATATGGCGGCCGCGCTTCACCTGATCCTTGCCCACCACGGCAATGTTGTTTTCCGCCTGGCAGGCAATGGTGCAGGTTTTGCATCCCACGCAGGAATTCAAATCGATGGCCATGCCCCACTTGTGATCCTTGTACTCGTAGGGCGCATACATCGTCAGCCCTGCCGCGGGAGCCTCCACCATTTCATGTGCGAATCCCGGACTCTTGATGAACTCTTCCAGGGTTGCCGCGCGAACGATTGCCCTGCCCTCCATCGACTGCTGCCCTTGCGGGGAGGCCAGCCCGAAATGCACGCCGGTCGCGCGCAGCTTCAGTCCGCCCGCATTCCACAGCGCGTTCGATGTGCGCAACTGATACGCGCTGAAACCAATCCCCGAGCCAACCCTGCCCGCGATTCCACGACCGTATCCCAGGGTCACGGTAACGGCATCGTCAGGATGCCCCGGCGTAAGCCAGATTGCGCCCTTCACCTTGCGGCCGTTCAACTCCAACTCCACTTCGTCTTCGCTTTTCAGCTTCAGCTTCTTTGCCGTGGCCACGCTCATCAGCACAGGATTGTCCCAGCAAACCTGGGTCATCGGCTTCGGAGTTTCCTGCAGCCATCCATTGTTGGCAAAGCGTCCGTCGTAAATCGTAGGATCGCGGCGGAAGATAATTTCCAGCCCGTCCGCGTTCGCCGTCGCAGGCGGAAGCGCAACTTTGGCGGTAACTGACTTGGGAGAAAACGCCGAACCCGCTACGAAGCCGTCGTGCAGTGACCGCTCCCACCAGCTCTTGAAATCCGCGCCCGTATGATTTGCTTGCCAGTAACTCTGAGTCAGCGCGTAGCTGGTCGCCTCATCTTGATTGGTCAGGAACTCGATCAGTTCGCTCTCGCTGTGGCCGCTGTAGAGCGGTGCAATCAGCGGTTGGATGAAGCTCACCGTGCCATCGAAGCTACGCGTATCGCCCCACTGCTCCAGGTAGTGAGTCCCGCTCAGGTGCCAGTGGCAATATTTCGCGGTCTCATCCTGGTAGAGCCCAAGATGAATTCGCAGTCCCACCTTATTGAACGCCTCATAGAAACCAAGGTCTGCAGGCGCGTCATAAATCGGATTCGTGTTCAACACAACCAGCGTGTCTACATCGCCGGCGCGCATCTCACGCGTCAACTCCTGGAGTTGCTGCAGCTTTGAAACGGTTGGGAACGCATCGACCGGATTCGTGTAGCTCACGGTCTTTCCCACTGCGCCCAGTGTGGCGTTGATCGCGTGTGCCAGCGCGTGTGTTGCCGGTGTCTGCGCATCGCCCACCACCACCAGCCCCTCGCCTTTGTGCGCTTGCAGGTCTTTCACCAGCGCCGCTGCGAACTTCTTCTGCGAATCCTTGAACTCACCACCTGCCTGCGCTGCACCCAATGTCGACGCTAGCGCGCGCGCAAACCCTTCTACCTCGCTTGCCTTCACATGCAACCGGTGATCAGCCTTCGCCGCAGTATTCGTCGTCGCACTCTCCACGGCATAGAAGCGCAGCATCTCTTCTTTCAGTTCAGGACGCCGCCGCCGTGAAAATTCGCGGGTGTACTTGTGAAATCCCGGGAAGCCCGAGGACAGAAAATCGCCATCCAGCGAAAGCACAACCTTCGCCTTTGAGAAGTTGTAGAGCGTCTCCAGCGGCTGGCCGAAGGCAAGTTGCGCCCCCCCGTACACGTTGTCGCGGTTCACCGCCTCCCACTGGTACCACTTCGCCTTCGGATACGTCTTCAGAAACTCCTGCATCTGCGCCACGAACGATGGCGAAGAAGTCGCGCCACTCAGCACCCGCAGCCCCGCGCCACCGTTTGCTTTTTTCGCTTCGATCATTCCGCGCAAATTCGACAGCACCTGCGGCCAGGTACGCGATTCGCCCAGGTAAGTGTTCGTCTGTGAACGGTCCGGGTCATACATCGTCAACACACTTGCCTGGTTGAAAACGTCGGTTCCGCCCAGCGTTGACGGATGCTGCGGGTTGCCCTCAATCTTTGTCGGACGGCCCTCATGGCTCTCGACTAGCAATCCCGTGCCGTATGCTCCCAGCGGCATCGCCGTGGCGTAGAAGAGAGGCTTACCAAGCAGCAAATTATTCGGCTGCTTCACATAGGGAACGATTGGCTCCAGTGGTTGCTTGGTGCAGGCGCTTAGTCCGGCCAGCGCCAGCGAAGCGCCCATAATCTTCATGAAGTCGCGCCGCGAGCTCTTGTCCGTCCACTCCGAAGCGTGCTTGGGGAATTCGCGGTGCAGCATCTCCTCAAACTCGGGGGTCTGCGCCAGTTCATCCAGGGTGCGCCAGTATTTCGGCCCGCGAGCTTCACTCAGCTTCTCGCGCACGTCGGCCAGCTCCAGCGCCTGCGGCTTGCCTTTGCTGCCAGGGCACACAGCCTCAATTCCAGTCTTCTGCTCGTTATCCATTCGCTTCGATTCCACTCGTTCCTATCCGCACCGGG
>Ga0364900_10133_pt2 | contig 31316 bp, 21 predicted proteins | sample ExccelJu500002D3_FD_206974 | JGI IMG/M metagenome (GOLD analysis project Ga0364900, IMG submission 206974) | Enriched cells from Trout Bog Lake Hypolimnion, Wisconsin, USA - BchlTB.July09.5000.02.D3 | ecosystem: Environmental > Aquatic > Freshwater > Lake > Hypolimnion/Profundal zone | place: USA...
CTTGCGGCTGGAAGCGCGGCGGCGAATCGTTCCGTTTTTGCCATTCGCCGACGGCCTTCACCCAGCCCTCCGCCAACAGCTCGCCGATGATTTCAAAGGAGGCCTTGTCCTTGAGGCGCCGGTTGTCCGGAGCCGGGGCGGCTTTGTCACCATCCGCGCCGGTGGCCGGGGCGGCCAGTTCCAACTGGCATTCGGGCCGGCCGGGAAGTTGCTGGCGGAAGCTCCAGGAATTATTCCCGGCGTCGGCGGCAAACTCCCAGTTTTTTTCCGTGCCGTCCAACCGGATGCGCAGGCGGCTGAAACCCAGTTTGCGGGCGACGAAGGCGGTATCCTCGCAAAGGCTGTCCAGGCTTGCGTGGCGCGCGGATTCGAGCGCCAGCCAGCGGGTTTGGGCCAGGGTGAACTGGATTTCCGCGCGCAGGGCCATCGAATTGCCGAGCACGCGCCCGACGCTGAACCATTCGTTGGTGAAGCTCAACTTGCCGGCGGTCAGCAGAATGAACAGCGCGCCAAAACCGATGACGATGGGCAGATGCGCGGCCTGGTTCCAGTAAACCACAAAACCCAGAACTAGAAAAAACGCGGTGAAAATATAGGCGCCCAGCACCACCTCGCGGCGGGCGATGCCCGTCTTCAACAGCCGGTGATGCAGGTGCGACCGATCCGCCCGGAACAGCGGCAGCCCGCTGAGGCCGCGCCGCAAGATGGCCAGGCTGGTGTCCAAAATCGGCAGGGCCAGCACGAAGAGCGGCGCAATCAGCGCGGCGATGACGGTTCCCTTATGCGAACTGATGAGACTGAGGCTGCCGATCAAGAATCCCAAAAAATAAGCGCCGCCATCGCCCAGATAAATGCGCGCCGGGGGCAGGTTGAAATTGAGAAATCCCAGCAGCGCGCCGATCATCCCCGCCGCGAGAATCGAAACGCAGCTTCCGCCGCCAACGTAAGTCAGGAGAATCATCAGCATCAGACAGATGCCGCCGGCCAGCCCGTCCAAGCCGTCAATCAGGTTGATCAGGTTGGTGGTGCCGATCAGCCACAGAATCGTGATGGGCAGGGCTAAAAAATAGTGATCGAGATCGAGCGGCGAGTCGGAGAACGGGTTGGAGACGCCGTGGATGCTGATGCCCATGAAATAGGCGGCGGCCGCGATGAGAATCTGGCCGAGCAATTTGCGGCGCGCGCCGAGCGGTCGCAAATCATCCCACAAGCCCAGGGCAAACATGGCCAGCGCCGCGGCCAAAACCTTTTGGCAGTCATCCTTGTAGTCGGCGGAAAAGCGGCCCCACAGGATAACCAGGGAAACCGCCACAAAGGCGATCATCAAGCCCACCCCGCCGATGCGCGGAACGGGCGTTTCGTGCGTGTGATGAAACTCCGGCCGGCGCGCGCCGAGCCGTTGCCGGCGGGACAGGCGGATGATCAGAAAAATCGAGCCGGAAGTGAGCAGCAAGCTCAACAAACCGGAAAACAGGAGCAAACTGAAGTCAGAGTTTTGCAATGGGGTTGAACGGCTCGGAGCCGGGTTTCAAAGTGGGTTGTTCGTCTGGTTCGTTGTCGGCGGGTGACCGCACAACCAACCATATTTGGGTTTACACTTGACATCATAGGCGATTGGCCTTTAATTTCAATCTAAATCCAGCGAAATTAATTCGCCGAATAATCCAAAGGCCAAACCTAATGAAAGCAAGCGCTTGTTTCAAACTCATCATGCTGGGTTTGCTCGTGGCTATTTTGGCCGGGGATGTTCGCGCCGGAACAGTTTACGACAACACGACCATTGATACTGGCTGGCTATTGATGCTTACCAACAATCAGGTTGTCGGTGGGGAAATTTTCCCCGACAATCTGGGCGCGTATCCCAGCCTGACCGATTTTTCGTTTGAATATTACAGCCCGACCTACAACTGGTCGGGATCGGTTTCTGCCGACATAAAGTTTTACCGCAACGACGGTGTTACTTATAGCGGCTATCCCACGCCGGGAACTTTGTTTTACGACACCGGCTGGTTCGACGTCCTGAATCCGCTGGCGTGGACCTCCGGCACCTCCAACCGGATGACTCTCGCGTTTGGCCCGTCTGATTTGTATACCATTGGCAATCCGTTAGTCGCCATGAATCCCGCCGTCGCCCTGCCGTCGGATTTCACCGTCGTTTATCAGTTCGACGGACTGACCAACGGCAACATGCTCGGCCTGCCGGTTTTTGAGCCGCCCGCCGTGGGAACCAACTACGGCGATTATTGGGTGAAAGACACCTTTAATAATTGGGAACTCGTGACCAACATCGCCGGCCCGGTGGCTTTCGGCCAGCAGTTCATCGGGGACGTGCCGGAACCGTCCATGCTGGGTCTGGGCGCGCTGGGAGCGATGCTGCTGGGCGGCTTGTTCAAGCGGCGGAAATGATTTCTTCAATCTCAACAAGCAAACCCTCCAAGTCGGAGGGTTTTTTATTGGGCGGATATCACTGCGCGAGCAGCCGGTAAAAATACGCCGGATTGGTGGCGCTGACCGGCACCGAATAAATCCCGTTGGTGGGCGAGGTGACGCCGGTGGGCGTCCACTGCGGCGGATTCAGATTGGAACTTTGCAGCAGGCTGAAGCTCCCGCCGCTGTTCGTCCACGAAAGCGTGAACTGTCTCGCGGACAAATTGGTTTTCGTCTGCAACTGCGGGACGGGCGCGGTCGGCACCCAATTGGAGAACTCGGAAGTATTGTTCGTGGCATCGGTCGCCGTGGCGGTGACCACCCAGCCGGCGGGCACGGTGGCCGGCAGCACGAACGAAAAATTCGTCGGACTGACGCCGCCGAGAATCAGATTGGTGCGTCCCAAATAAACCTGTCCTTCGCCCTTGCCGGAGGAATCCCCCGCCGCACTCGCGAAAAATTCCAGCGCATAGGTTTTGCCAAGCGCACCGTCAAAAGTGCCGTGAATCAGGGTCGCCGTGCCGCTGACGGCGTTGGACAGGACGGGATAATTTTGCAGGCGGTTGGCATCGTTGCCCGCAACGCCGGCTTGGAGGTGGATAATCGGGTTTGTGCCATTGTTCCCCAAGTCAATGCCGAGCGCACCGTTGCTGTAAATGCAATTGCCGGTGATCAGATTATTGAAGGCGTTGGTGCGCACGCGGACGCCGGCGTAAACGGTCTGGGCGAAGGCGATGTGATTGCCCTCGCCGGCGTTGACGCCGCCGAGAACGTTGTTTGTCGAAGGGTTGTTGTATTGCGTGCCGCTGTCGAATTGCACGTTATGATTGACGTTTCCCACGGCAGTCACGCCGTCGGCGGCCACGCCGACGAAGTTGCCTTTGATGATGTTCCACGAAGATCCCAGCAACTCGATTCCCCAAAAATTGGATGAAACGACATTGCCGGCACCACCGCCACTGCCGCCGATGAGATTGCTGGAAGAATTAAAAAAATAAATACCGGCAGTGCCACTCCCGCCATAAAGGCCGTTGGGGCCGAGGCCGGCGGTGCCCGCCGCATTCAAGCCGACATAATTGCCTTGAATGGCGTTGTTCCAGGAATTAGTCAGCTCAATTTCAGTGGCTGGATTTCCGGAGACGACATTGCCCGCGCCCGCGCCGCCGATGAGATTGTTGGTCGAATTTTGAAGGAAGATTCCTTCCGTGCTGTTGCCGATGGCAAAACCGCCGTCGGCATCGGTGCCGATGTAATTTCCCTGAACGACTTGCGACGCGCTGCCGACCATGGAAATGCCGCAACTGTTGTTGCCGGAAATGACATTGCGCGCGGCGGTAGTGGAACCGCCAATCCAGTTGGTGAGGCTGGCATTGCCAATAAAGATTCCACCACCGCCCGAATTTTTTATGGCCGTCGTGCCATTGACATCCAGACCGACATAATTGCCCGCGATTAAAAAGCCGGTCGAATTGGTTAGAAAAACGCCGTAATTCCCGTTTCCGGAAATCACGTTACCCGCTCCATTATTCGTGCCGCCGATGGTTCCGGAGGTCGTCGCCTCCGCATAAACTCCCACATAAACATTCGGCACCGCCGTGACACCGTTGGCATCCGTGCCGACGTAGTTGCCGAGAATCACGTTGCCCGGTGCGCCGGCGTTGATGAGATAGATGCCATAACCATTCCCGGAAACCACGTTGGCCGGGCCGATCACATTGCCCGCCGCCGCGTTGATGCCGACGCCCGCGTTGCCGTTGCCGAGCGCATTCGTGCCGTTGGCGTCCAGCCCGACGTAATTGCCCGTCACGACGTTTCCGGTGCCGCCGCCGGTGACGCCGGACAACACCACGCCGTTGATGCCGTTGCCGGAAATGACGTTGTTGCCACCGACGGTGTTGGTGCAGCCCTGAATCAGCACGCCGTCCAGGCTGTTGGGCACCGCCCTTTCCCCGTTGGTGTCGGTGCCAATATAATTGCCGGCGATGAGATTGAAACAATCGGTGTTCGTGGCGATAAAAACGCCGGTCACGCCGTTGCCGGAAATGAAATTGCCGCCGCCGCCCTTCACCGCGCCGATGACGTTGCCCGATCCGCCGCCGATGAGGATGCCGTCGTATTTGTTGGGCAGGGCGTTGGTGCCGCCGACGGCCAACCCGATCAGGTTGCCTTGAATCACGTTGCTGTTGCCGCCGCCGGTGATGAGAATTCCATTTTGGACGTTGCCGGAAATCAGGTTGCCCGCGCCGGCGGTCGCGCCGCCGATTTGATTGGCGAGCGCGTTGGTGAGGTAAAGCCCGTCGTAACCGTTGCCCAAGGCGGTTTTTCCCGACGCGTCCGTGCCGATGAAATTGCCGATGATCACGTTGGTCTTCGCGGTGGCGCCCATCAGCTGGATGCCCGACAGCGCGTTCCCGGAAATGACGTTGCCCGGCCCAATCGTGTTGCCGGGCGCGCCGTTGAGGGTGATGCCGTCGCTGCGGTTGCTGACCGCGAGGCCGCCGGAAACGTCGGTGCCGAGGTAGTTGCCCTGAATGAGATTCCGCGTGGCGCTGGCGGTGTTCAAATACACACCGCTCTGGCCGTTGCCGGAAATGACGTTGCGCGCGCCGGCGTTCGTGCCGCCGATTTGGTTGCCGTTGCCGCCGTTGACGAGGATGCCGTTGTTGGCGTTGCCCAGCGCGTTGGTTCCCTTGAAGCCAAGGCCGATGAAATTTCCCTGGATGACGTTGCCGTTGGCGTTGAGGAGATAGATGCCGGTGTCATTGCCGCAAATGACGTTGCCGTTGGTGGCGTTGAGTCCGCCGATCTGGTTGTTCGGGCTTTTGACGCAAATGCCGTAACTCTTGTTGCCACGCGCGAGGTTGCCGGTGGGATCGGTGCCGATGAAGTTTCCCTGGATGACATTGGAGACGCTATTCAATACCACGCCGTTGCTGCCAAACCGGTTGATCGCCAGCGCAAAGACGGAACTGAAACCGGCGTTCAATTGCAGGCCGACCACGCCGCCGCCGGCGTTCGTGCCGTTGAGTTCCACCAGCGGCGCGTTGGAGTAGCCGGGCTGCGTGCGCCCGTCAATCGTCAGCGGGTTGCCGATCGCCGGCAAGGCGCTGGCGAGGTTGATGGTGAACGGCGGCGTGCCGGTAAGATTGAAAGTGACGATGTTTCCGGAATTGGTGAGGGCATCCGTCATCGCCTGCCGCAGCGAGCCGGCACCGCTGTCATTGGTGTTAATGACGGTGAAACCGCTGCCCCCGGCCGACGCGCAAACAAACAGCAGCGCCGCCATCAGTAGTGACGGCAACCGGCGGTCGGGACGGGAGCTTCGGCGGTGCATTTTGCGTGGCTTCAGGGGTAAAAATTAAGATAACCCGATAGCCCGCAGAATCAAGGCGTCAATGGACGGCCGAGACCTGTTCCAGCAGCATTTTTTCCTCGGGCAGCAGATTCGCGCCGGTGCGGGCGATGGCCAGAAATTGTTTCGCCTCGGTCTTGTGGCCGGTGGCCTGGAGCAGAATTCCGTAGTGCAAGGCCAGCGCGGGCAACTCCAGCGCGGTGCGGCTCAATTTTTGCATCACCGCCAACCCCTGCGCATCGCGCCCGCGCAGGTGCAGGGCGAAGGCGTAGGTCGAGGCGATCGGCGGATCTTCGGGTTCTTGCGCGTGCAGCTTGGCCGCCGCGCTTTCCGTATCCACCGGATTTTTTCGCAGCAGAAGCGAGGTGTAGTTCAGATTGTTCTTGAAGCCGGCGTCGTCGGGGAACACGCCGACCAGTTGCAGATAAATGCGGCGCAGGCCCGCCGTGTCGCCGGTCTTGTAGCACTGCTGCTCGAGCGCCGCCGAGACCCATCGTTCGCGGGGGAAATTTTCGAGCAGCGCCCAGAATAGTTCCTGGCGTTCCACCATCAGTTTCCAGCGCAGCGTCAGTTCGAGCAGGCCGGCGAGCGCGCCGAAGCGGCTGCTGGCGGAGTCCATGGCCAGATGCCAGTTGCTCTTGGCCACGGAACTTTCGCCCATCTGCGCCCAGGCGTGCGAGAGGAACGCCAGCCGCAGGAAATCGAGTTCGTCCCAATTGCCGCGCACGCAGAACTGGCGCAGGGTCGGCCAGTCCTGCAGGAGTTCGATGAGGTCGGCCTGAATGAGTTTCACCGGCGGCTGGTTGCGCAGCTTGGGCGGGAGTTTGCCCAGCCATTGCACGGCGTCGGTGGAGAGGTCGTTCGCCTGCATCCACATCGCCATCTGCACGACGTTGGGCGCGTTGGTGGCGGCCTGTTGCAGCGCGGCGAACCGTTTGTTGAAATCCGCGCCGGGAATTTTTTTCACGATCGTGAGATGTTGCAACCGGTCGGCGAAGGTGGCTTGGGCTTGGGCGAGCAGTTGTTCGGAATACTTGCGCGCGGTGTCAAGGTCGTTGTGCGCCAGGCTGTCGGTGATGAGCATGCGCAGGGCGACGGAACCGTAGTTGGTGTCGGTCAGGAAGGATTTCAACTGCGCCCGCGCGGCCGCCAGCTTGACGGGATCCTTCGCGCTCAATTCCACCGCCGCGAGGTTCATCCGGTAGAGCCGGTTGGTGGGGGCCATCTTCGCGGCGATTTCCCATTCCGCGTGGGCCGCGTCGAACTGCCGCAGCACCAACGCGCGTTCCGCCATGACGACGTGGAAATAGGCGACGTTGGCGGCGTTGGTGGAAAGCTCCTGCAAAATTTGCGTCGTCAGCGCATAGGGGCGGCTCTGATAGCGCAGGCCGGCCTCGGCGAGTTTCAACTTGTTGTCCGGGGTCGGCGCCGCCTCCGCCACCCGGTGCCGCCAATCGAGGGTGGCCGGCGACTGGGAGAGATCCGCCAGCTCGGCCATGATGGTGCAGGCGCCGACGTTGCTGGAATTCAGCAGCAGCACTTGCCGCACGGCGAGCACGGTGTTCAGGTAATCCCCCGCAGTCAAAAATTGCCGCGCGAGCGTCAGGCTGCGCTTTTGCTTGTGGGCGAGATAGGCGGCCTTGGCGGGAGCATACAACAGGGCGCTTCCGCCTACCACCAGCACCAGCAGCAGCAACAGCCATATGCGCCAGCGCGCCGGTTGATCCGGATTGTTGTTTGTCATTTTGAGAAGCTAGAGGAATGGCGCGTCGAACACAAAAAAAATCTCGCCGCCCACGGCCGCGTCCGTGAAATCCCGACTGAAGTGAACCGGAAATTTTTCTGCGGATTACGGAGAATAATCCCCGCCGGTCGGAGTCGGGTTGGCGTAGTTTTGTCCGCCCGTCGGCACGTTACCGTTGTTTCCCGGATCCAAAGTCACCGGCGTGGTGGGGGCCGCGGCATACGCCGCTCCGGGTGTGGGATTGACCGAATGGGGAGTGGCGCCGCCGTAAATAACCGTCGTTGGCGTGCCCGTCAGCAGCGGCAAAACGCCGGACTCATCCACTTGGGTCAGGACGGTTTTCACCGAAGGCGTGGCATTGTCGGAAGCATTCACCGAAGCGGAGGAGTTGTCGGAAAGATTCACCGACGAAGGGGAATTTTGGCAAACCGCCAGCGCGTTGGTGAGGGCATTCTTGAGATTGGGCAACGCCGCGGCGAGGCCGTCCAAAATCTGCCGGGACGCGTTCGGAACTGCTTCCGCGACGGCCAGGGCGACGGCCTGATATGAATCCGGGACGACGCGGCAAACGGCCTCGACGATTTCCCCCGCCTGTTTCGGGGCGGCGGCGGCGGCGGCTTGCGCCAGCGCAGCGGCTTGCTTGGGCAGCAAACCGGCGGCCGTCGCGGCGGCCACGGCGGCCATTGCGGGCGTGCCGACGGCGACGGAGCCGACAATCGCGGATGCGGCGGCGGGATTCAGGCCGATGGCGGATCGAACCACGTCCCGCGTGACTTGAATTTGATTTTTCGGATTGGCCGCCGCCACCAGCTCGGCGGCTTTTCCGGGCAGTTCGGCCAGGGGCGCCGTTTTCAAAATGCTCAATGAGGGGCTGGCCGGGGTTTCGGCGGCGAAGGCGGCGGGATTCGCCGTCAGTAGGATGCCGAGGCCGAGCGCGAGGGGAAATTTCAGCTTGTTCATAAAAGCATTAAAAATTTAAGGATGAATAAAACCTTAAGACAAATCGGCGGATTGGTCAATTTGTTTGTTTGCCGGGCGACGGCCGGATGAATGATGGCCGGAGCTGCGTGGCGGGCCGCGGCCTTTTTGCTGGCAAGCCGGGCGCAAGATGGGCATCATGCGCGGCTCAATCGCAAAAGTCGTGTCATGCAAACACCCAACCCTCATCACCAGTCGAAAGGCTTGAACTGGTGCCGCTGGCTGGTTTTTTTCCTGGTGCTGCCGGTGGCGCGATTGGAGTCCCAGGAAGCCCTGCGGATTTCATTGGCGGGCGCGGCGGCGTCGGCGCAGCGCAAGGAGGCGAGCGGCACGGTGGGCTATTACAATCTGCTTTGGGGCCCGGTGTCGTTCCGGTTCAGCGCGGGAGAATCCACGGAGTTCAATGACAACGTGCGCTACGGCAGCACCGTGAATTCCGGCGGTTCCCCCAGCGACGTAATTTTTCGTCCGTCCATCGGCGGGCAGCTCAACTGGCCGGTGACGGAATGGAACACGCTGAACGTTTCCCTGGACGCGGGTTATTTGTTTTATGCGCAGAACAGCGACCTGAACCAGTTTTACCTCAATCCCGGATCGGGATTGTCCTTTGACGTTTATGTTCAGGACTGGGTGTTCACCCTGCATGACTTCGCAAAAATCAGTCAAAGCGCGCTCGAAAATCCGACGCAATCAGGCGGCGGCAGCAGCTCGTTGCTGGAAAACGATGCGGGCGTTTCGGGGCTGTGGGACTTGGACAAGACGGTGGTGAGCTTCGGGCTTGATCACGTGAATTACTTCAACCTGACGACGGCGGGAAACACGAACCAGTTGGACTCGTCGTCGGACAATCTCAATCTCAGCGCCGGGGTGAGAATGGTTCCGGAAGTCCTGATGGGTGTGAGTGGGGGCATATCGCTATTGAGCGGATCAAGGTTCACGGCCGGATCCGGCGCGATGCAATGGAACGCCGGCCTGTTTGTCAACACGCAGGTCAGCGAGCATTTGAGCGCGCGATTGGACGCGGGCTACTCGGCTTATTCGCCGGACAACCCGGCCACCAATTCCCCCAGCGAAGCTTCGGCGCTGTATTTTCAACTTTCGGTGACGCATCAGGTGAACGAGCGCATCCGCTATTCGCTGTCGGCGGGACACAGCATTGATTTTGAATACGGCCAGCCGACGGATCGTTATTTTGTGCGGTTGGATCCCAGCTGGAATTTTCTGCGGAATGTCACCATCGCCCTGCCGTTATCATGGGAACAAGGGGAACAGGTCGCGACGAGCCAGTCGGTGACCTACGACCAGTATAGCGCGGGCGTGACGTTCAGTCGCGGGCTGACGCGAAAACTATCCGGCTCCGTGTATTACCGGTGGGTGATGGAAACGGCCAATCAAGCGACCTTGAATTACACCGCCAACATTGTAGGCTTGAGTCTGACGTGGCAATTTTGAATAATTCTCCGATTCAATGAAAAAGCACATTTTCTGGCTGCTGGTGCTGGCCTGCGGCATTCTGACCCCGGCTTCGGCGCAACAGTCCGGTTCCTCCGCGGCGTCCGGAACTTCCCCGGCGGTGACCGCGGCCTCGTCCCCGGCTGCCTCCGGCCTGCTCAACGGTTATGTCGCCGATGACAACTACAAGCTGCGCGTGGGTGATGCGGTGAGCTTTCAAATCATGGAGGATCGCATTCTGGGGTTTCAGGACGTGCCCGTGAATCTGGTGGTGGCCGACTCCGGCGAAGTGGAAGTCACCTACATCGGTCGCGTCATGGCGGTGGGGAAAACCAGCAAGCAGCTTGCGGAGGACATCAAGGCCGCGCTGGAAAAGGATTTTTACAAGAAGGCGACCGTGGTGGTTTCGCTGAACCTCGCCAACCGCATCCTGGGGCGCGTTTACATTTGGGGGCAGGTTCACCTGCAAGGTCCGCTGGACATTCAGGTCAACGAAAACCTGACGGCCGGCAACGCCATCCTGCGCGCCGGCGGGTTCGGTGATTTCGCGAACAAGACCAAGGTCAAGGTCGTGCGCGCCGGCATCGGGCCGAAAGGCGAAAAGCAAACCTTCGACCTGAACATGGAGGACATTTTGGAAAAGGGCAAAATCGAGAAGGACATCGTCCTGCAACCCAACGACCTCATCATCGTGCCCGCCCGGCTCGTGAACTTCTAGTCTTTCACCTCCAGCAGTCGCCACACTCACATGAACGAGAACGAAGATTTTATCGCGGAGAAGCCCAACCGGACGGCGTGGATGGACAAGTTCTACACGCAGCTCCAGCGGTATCGCAACCTGCTGCTCCGGCGCTGGTGGGTGTTCCTGATCACCATTCCCCTCGCCGTGGCCATCGAAGTGTGGCAGCTCTCGTCCACGCCCCCGGAGTATCTGTCCGTCGGACAGATGATCGTCAACATCAAGCTGAACACCCAGCAGGGTTCCATCGGCTCGCTTTATTCCGAGGAGTTGGGCAACTTCCTCGGCACGCAGGCCGCTCTCATGCAGGGGCAGTCCGTGCTCAAGCGCGCCCGTGACCGCGTGGCCGCCGAAAATCCCACCCTCGTGCCCTGCGACGTCAAGGTGGACGTGACGGTGCTGCCCAAGACCACCATCTTCGTCCTGCGCGCCACCGGCCGGGAATCGCAATACACCCAGAAATTCCTCCAGGCGTGCATGCACGAATACATCAATCTGAAGAAGGAAATGGCTTCCCACACCTCCGACACCACCATCGCCGGCCTGTCCGAACAGATTCAAAAGTTGGAGCCGGAGATGAACCGCATTGACGATCAGATCGCCATCTTTTTGAGCACCAACGAAGTCAACTTGCTGGAGCAGTCCGCCGGCATGAACAATTTCGTCACCGTCCTCTACCAGCGCCTCGCCGAGGCGCAGTCGGAATACGACCTGCTCAAGTCCATGTCCCTCGATCAGAACCTGCTGATCGAGGAGCAGCGCCAGCCGACCATTTCCGTGGTCGGCGCGGCCAGCGCGTCCCCCGTTCAAAGCGTGCTGCTCAACTCCGGGATGGGCGAAGCTTCCGGCATGAACGCCGCGAACTCCTCCATCGGCATGCAGTATCTTTCCACCAAGCAACAGATCCTCCTGCTCAACGCGGACAAGGAACGGTTCGGCGAATATCTCAAGCCCCAGCATCCGCGCATGGTGGCGCTGGACGAAGCCGTTGACCGGCTCACCCATCTGGTCAGCATCTATCGCCAGCAGAGCATTGAGCAGCTTGAAGCCCGCAAAAGCGCCCTCGAACTGCAAATCAAAAACCTGGAGAATCAATGCAAGCAACTCGGCCAGGAAGACCTCGATTTGAGCCGCAAGCGGGCCGAATACGATCGCCTCAACGCCCGGTCGCAGCGGGTTCAGGCGCTGCACGACCAGTTGCTGACCAGTTTGCAAACGCTGGACGTCAACAAGGAAATCGGCTCTGAAAGCGTCACGATCTATCAGCTCGCCAGCGACGCCCAACAAACGCAGACCACCCTGACCCGCAACATCCTCGTGGTCAGCCTGCTCGGTTTCGCCCTCGGCTTGGGCTTGCTCTTCATCATGGATCGCCTGGATGACCGCATCAACAACTTCGCCGAATTGCAGGAATTCTTCGACGAAGAAGTGCTCGGCCAGATTCCGCGCGAAGCCGGCCGGTCCGGCTCCGGGAAAATCCCCCTGCTCAATTCCGGCGATTCGACAACCTCGTTTCTGGAATCCTTCCGCAACCTGCGCTCCTCCCTGCTTTACCTGAGCGGCACCGGCCAGCACCCGCGCACCCTCCTCGTCACCAGCTCCGTGCCCAACGACGGCAAATCCGTCACCGCCGGCAACCTCGCCATGTCGCTCGCCATGAGCGGCGCCCGCGTGCTGCTCGTGGACGCCGACCTGCGCAAGGGCACCCTGCATCACCACTTCGGCATCCAGGCGGAACGGGGTTTGGGCCAGGTGCTCAAGGACAAGCTAGACTGGCGCACCGTCGTCGTTCCCACCGCGATTGACGGACTCTCGCTGCTGCCGCGCGGCAAGGGCGACAAGCACTCCACCGAATTCTTTTACAGCGCCGACATGGAAACCCTGCTGACCACGGCGGCCAAGGAATACGACTACGTCATCATTGACACGCCGCCCGTGCTGGCCGCCGACGACGCCGCCACCCTCGCGCCGCGCGTGGACGGCGTGCTCTTCGTCATCCGGGCCGAGGCCACTTCCGCGCGTGTCGCCCGCGCCTCGCTCAACCTGTTGCACCAACGCAAGGCGCTGGTGCTCGGCCTGGTCTTGAACTCCGTCCGTCCCAACGTCGGCGACTATTACTACTATGGTCGCTACAAGGAATATCATTCCACCTAGTCCGTCGCATTGAATATGGCGCCGAAACCGGAAGAAAGCCCGTCCCGCGCGGAATGGTTTTGCGTCCGGTCGCAGCCCAAGCACGAGCACATCGCCGCCGCCCACCTCCGGAAAATTTCCGACGTCGAAACCTTTCTGCCGCGCATCCGCTTCAAGCGCGCCACCGTGCGCGGCGGGGTGTGGACCACCGAGGCGCTGTTTCCCGGCTACCTGTTCGCGCGGTTCCCCTGGTCGGCGACGCTGCGCGCCGTGCAGCACGCGCGCGGCGTGCAGGGCATCGTCCACTTCGGCGACCGCTGGCCGACGATCGCCGAGGCGACCATCGCCGAGTTGCGCGCGGCGCTGGGCGCGGAGGAATTGCACGTGGTGGACGCCGCGCTCGCGCCCGGCGACGTCGTGCGCGTGGCGGAAGGCAGCATGCGCGGGTTGCTGGCGGTCGTGTCCCGGGTGCGGTCGGGCTCGGATCGCGTGGCCGTGCTGATGGATTTTCTGGGCCGGCAAACCACGGTGGAATTTCCCGCCGCCGCGCTCGTGCGCGAGGGCGACGGGCGCGCCGACGTGATTTAATTTCTGCGCGGCATCACGCCCAGCGCCAGCAGCAGCGCGCAAATCACCAGGAACAGAAACAGGATGGAATGGATTTGCAGCGGGAAATCAAACCGCGCATGAATCAGGCAGCCGGCCAGCGCGAGGCCCGCCATGACGGCGAATTTTCCGGGCGCGCAAAATCCCACCCGCGCGACGCAGCCCAGCGCCGCCAGCGCGAGCGCGAAGCCCGCCCAGCCAAAGGTGATTCGCGTTTCCAGCCAGTCGTTGTGCAGTTGCTCCGGCCAATAAGTCGCGTTGGAAATGCGGTAGAGCTGGAACACGGTGGCGAAGGTTCCCGGCCCCGTGCCGAACAGCGGATAATCCGCCGCCATCGGCTGCGCGGCGGCGAACATTTCCTCGCGTCCCGAAAATCCGCCGCCAAGGTCCTCCAGGCGCGGCGCCAATTTCGCCCAGCCGAAATAGCCGCCCAGCCCACCCACGACCGCGAGAAAAACCACCAGCCAGATGATTTTTTTTCCGAGTTTGCGGGAACTGGGATTTTGTCCGCAAAAGAATTCGACGCCCAGGTAAATCGGAGCCATCAGTGCGAGCAGTCCCGCCGTGACCAGCGCGCCGCCGCGGCTGATGGAAATGATCGGGCAGAAGGCCATCACCGCCGCCGCCACGGGCAGAAAGAAATTGTTTTGCTTTCCGTCGTGCCGCCACCACCAGACGCCGAGGCACAGCGGCCAGAGCAAATTAAAATACTGCGCGGCGTTCGAGCGATAGGCGTAGGTGCCGAACTGCGAATCGCCGTCGAGATGGACGACGGGTTGGACGAGGAATAGCAGCTTGTGGCTGCCGGTGGCGCGCTGGACGATGCCTTCGATTGCCAGCGCGAAACCGCTGACGGCCAGCAGCCAGAGGAGCTGGCGCATGCGCGCCGGAAAAATCGGCGCGGCGATGCCGGCGGACGGTCGGAATTTTTTTTCTTCGGCCGGCGTTCGTCCCAGCAGCCAGTCGCGCAGGCTCCAGAACGCGGCGGCCAGGCCGAGATAAGTCCAAAAATAAAACCAGCTCCGGTGGGCGTCGAAGCTGTGCGGCAGCCAGCCGAGATGCGACCGGTAAAGAAACAGTCGCCGGATCGGATCGTAAGTGGCGGCGGCGTTCAACGCGTGAATCAGGCAATAGGCCAGCAGCGCCAGCGTCAGCCACGCGAGCGCGCGCGTGGCGGTGCGCGCGGGGTCGCGGGGTTTTCCATTTGGGTGGTTGTCCGGCGCGGTGACATCCCAACGGGAGGCCGGATATTTTTTGATTTTGCGGATGAAGAGTTTGACCAGCAGCAGTGCGCCGAGGAAATAGGCGGCGAAGGTCATCGTCCAAATCGCCCACGGCTGGGTGGAGCCGAAGGCCCACGGGCTGAAGACGGTCATCAGCAGGATGACGCCGCCGCTGGCCTGGTCGCACAGTTGGTAGAGCGGGACGTCGGCGGCGCGCAGTTGAAAAAATGGCCGGAGCACGCGGACAAGGTGCGGGGGAAGCGGTTTCAATTTCAAGCCCGAACCGTGCGCGGGGGGAATTTCCCGAACCGGTTGAAATTGAAAAGTCCGTTGCTCGGCGCGGAGCGGTTCGCGGGCCGGCGGTTTGGCGGACAACAAATTTGCTTGCCGTGTCTCCGCATAAACGGATAATTATGCCCTGATTTTTCTGCGCGGTTTGGCTGCGCCAGAATGTCTTCGCCAGCGTAGCTCAGTGGTAGAGCAACGGTTTCGTAAACCGTAGGTCGGTGGTTCAATCCCACTCGCTGGCTCCATTCCACCACTTTGATGGTTTTCAAGGATGGCTGACCACGGTTTGACGCAAGAACCACGGGCCGAAACAATTTACAATGACATTGGCGCCACGCGCAAAACGCCCGCGAACCGGTGGCGCGCCGACGGGCGCGGCGGGCGCAAAAAAACACGGCGGCAGGATTGCTCCTGCCGCCGTGCATGCGTTGATGGGAAAGCCGGGCCTTGGCCGAAATTAAAACAGCGTGAAGCGCTCGGGCACGTAGACGATGTCGGATGGCTTGAGGTAAAACGGTTCGCTGCGCTGCCCGTTCAGGGCGAGTTTGAGATTAACCGTAAAATTCCTCACGCCGCCGTTTTCATGGCGGATGATTTTCACGTCCGTCATGTTGGCGGTGGCGAAGGTGAAGCCGCCGGCTTCCATGACGGCTTCCAGCGCGGTGATGGGATGGTCGGACAAAATCTTGCCGGGACGAACCACCGAACCGGTGACGTAAACCGGGAAGGCCGACGACTGCACGGCCACGGTGACGATTTTGGAGGAGATTTGGTCGGCGTAAAGACCGACCAGTTTGCGTTGCAACTCCTCCGGCGTCAGTCCGGCGGCAACCACTTCACCGACCAGCGGGAGGGCGATTTTGCCGTCGCGACGGACGGGCTGCGTGGTATCCAGATTGGACGAACCGGGGAAGGAGATTTTCAATACGTCGCCTTCGCGCAATACGACCGTCATGGGACGGGCGGCGGCGGCCTGATAGGCGGCCTTGTCCGCCGATGACGTGGCGCAGCCGGCAAACACCGCCGCAGCGATCAACAGCAGGCCGGACAGTTTCGCGGCGCGAAACGTGCGTTTGTTTTCAGTCGTGGTTTTCATGGTTGTGTTTTCAGTCATTGTTTTCATGGTTTTGATGGTTTGATGGTTTTGATGGTTTGATTGTTGCCTGTGATTGTCATCGGGTTCGGCGTTGCCAGCCAAACGTTTCGCGTCCGCCGCGCCGACCGACCGTCACCGCCGGCGGGCGCGCCGTTGAAGCGCTGCGTCCTTCAATACCGGTAGCGAATTTCAAATCCGCCCTGCGTGCTGGCATAGCCAAATCCAGACTGGCTGGAAGAATTGTCGCCATACTGGCAAAACACGGAAATTGTCGTCCGCTTGAGCACCGGACAAATCAGCCGGGCGTTGAAAAAATAATAATTATCTTTGCGGCCGCCGATAAGCCCGGGCGCCGCGGGCACCGTGAGGAGGTATTTGGCCGAGTCGTAGCCTCCAGATAAATCCAGATACAACTTTCCGAGCAGGCGCTGGTTCAGACCACCGGTGATTTGGATGTCTTCCGTCACCTGATCTTGGAAATAGGAAACGTTCACGGTGCGGCTGGCGCTTAGCGTGAGCCGGGTTTGTTCAAACGGCTGATATTGGATGGTGGCGTCAAAAATGGGCGTGGCCAGATCGCTTGCGCCCCCGCTTGAATACTGCTGATCCTGCAAGCCGCCGCTCAAACGAAAGCTGATCTTGTCCGCCGCCCGCCAGTTGATCCGGCCTTCATATTGCTCGAAGAGTGTGTTCGGGCTGCGATCCTGAATGGCGTAACCGACGCCGGCGCCGACCCCGACGTTCAACCTGGGCAGAATTTGATAGTTCAACCAATCCAAGGTTGACCAAGTGCTGAAGTTCGCGAGGTTTAGAAGCAGGTTGGTCGAACCCACCCCGTTTCCGAAATCGTTGATTTTCTGGAGCAAACCCAGATCCAGCGACGCCTTGTCGTTGAACCGATACGAGGCATTGACGGCGGTGCCATAAGTTGACTGGTCGGTTTGCGAGGCGGTTTCAACCTGCGTTGAGGAAGATAAGAGATAGCTTTGTGAGGCTTCAATAAACCAGTCGCCATAAGAAGTTCCCCAGCCCAGCAGCGCCGAGTGCTCTACCGTGTTCTGGAATTGGCGGTTGGAATAAAAAGTCAAGGCCGGCGTGTAATCCAGAATCCAGTGGTCGCCCAAATTGAACAGGACTCCCGGTGTAACCCGGTTCACAAACGTGTCCTGTGGGTGGCCCGGAGAGGATTCGATTCCGCTTGCATAGAGAAAACGGTAGTCCAGATGGGGATGAATGGCGAACCGTCCCCATTGCAACACCGACGTCCCCGCTTGACCGTTGGTAATGATTTCCGAGGGCGCGAACACTTGCATCGGATCCTCGTCCTGATACTGCTGCACGGCGGGCGGGACCGGCGGAACCTGCGGGGGCGAGATGATGACGTTTTGCGCCAGCACCGGCCAGACGGGCTTAAACACGCACAATAATGCCACTCCCCACCGGCGCATGGGCCAGACCATCCTTCCAGTTTTCCAGACGAACGAATTTTGATTTGGCATAATAAACCCTTTCATTGAATCGGTCATTTTGTTGTTGTTGTTGCGGGGACGCAGGTAAAAAAAGATGTTCTAAATCGGCGGCCATGGGCCCGCATTCAGGCTTTCCAAACCTGGCCCGGCTTGGTCTTCACGGTCGACATGGCATTGCGGGTATCCACGATGCAGGGCGACCAATCGGCCAGTTCCTGATAATTGACGGCCTGATGGTTGGTCGCGATGATGGTCGCGTCAAAACTCTCCAGCGTCGGCCGGTCCCAGGCCACCGAACGGACGCCCGTCCAATGCGCGTGCTCGCGGGTCGGGCGGATGACCGGCACGTGGGGATCGTAATAAGCCACCTCGGCGCCGCGCTCGCTCAACAAATTCATCAGCACGTAACTCGGCGATTCCCGTTCGTCATCCACGTTCGGCTTGTAGGCCAAACCGATGATCAACACCCGGCTGCCGTTCACCGCCTTGCGGCGCGCATTGAGCGCCACCGTCGCGCGGTCCACCACGTGCGCCGGCATGGCGGTGTTGATCTCGCCCGCCAACTCGATGAACCGGGTGTTCTGGGAAAATTCCCGCGCCTTCCAAGTGAGATAAAACGGGTCAATCGGAATGCAATGGCCGCCAAGCCCCGGCCCCGGATAAAACGCCATGAAGCCAAATGGCTTGGTTTTGGCGGCTTGAATGACTTCCCACACGTCAATCCCCATGGCCTGATAGACAACCTTCAATTCGTTTACCAGCGCGATGTTCACGCTGCGAAAAATATTCTCCAGCAGCTTGGTCGCCTCGGCCACGCGGCAGGAGGACACCGGAACGATCGTCTTGATGGCCTTGCCATACACCGCCGTGGCGTGTTCCAGACAGGCGGGCGTGAAGCCGCCCACCACTTTGGGAATGTTCGCCACGCGACTGTCCGGATTGGCCGGGTCTTCCCGCTCGGGCGAGAACGCCAGATGAAAATCCACCCCGGCCTTCAGCCCCGAACCGCTTTCCAGCACCGCCCGCAACTCCTCGTCGGTGGTGCCCGGATAGGTCGTGGACTCGAGCGCCACCAGCGCGCCTTTCTGCAAGTGCGGCGCGATGAGCTTGCCGGTTTCGAGAATGTAGGAGATGTCCGGTTCGCGGTTTTTGTTCAGCGGCGTTGGCACGCAGATGATCACGGCCTCCGCTTCCCGGATGCGGCCAAAGTCCGTGGTGGCGGCAAAATGGCCGGCCGTCACCGCCTCGGCAATGGCGGACGATTCAATGTGTTTGATGTAACTCTTCCCCTGATTGAGGGCGTCAACCTTGGCCGAATCAATATCCAGACCCAACACGTTCACGCCCGAGCGGGTGAATTGGAGGGACAACGGCAGACCGACGTAACCCAAACCGACAATGGCAATTTTCATAGGTGTTGTTTATATGATTGGTATGTTGCTTTCACAAAGTGACGCCTCCGCCGTGCCCGACTCGGCACCGGGTTTCCGTTTCACCGGGCCGGTTTGAGCGTTGTCCTGCCAGCAGATTTTCACGCGGTCAAGGTTCGACAGCGAGCCGCCGGAGCGGAACTCCTTCACAAACTGATGGTGCAAGAGCTGGGTGGAGATGATTCCGACGAGCGCCATCTCGTCGCTTTCGCCCATGCGCAAATCCTGTTGCGCGCGCTTGACGAGCTGGCCCACCGCGTCGGGCTTGAACAGGCCGCTCGCCCGCAGACTTTCCGGGCTGAGCAATTCCGCCACGTAATCCTGCGATACGGAGTTAAAGAAGCTGCGTTGGATCGGGGCGCGATACGGCCGTTTGGTGCGCTGCGCTATCTTCAGGGGGAGCCACTTTTCCCCCAGCTTTTTCAGGAGAAATTTCTCGGTCAAGCCGCGGAGCTTCAAGCGGTCGGGCAGGCGGTTGCAGAATTCCACCACGCGGCAGTCCAAAAACGGAAACCGGCCTTCGATGGAATGCGCCATCGCCATGCGGTCGCCCTGCGAGGACAGGAGGTAATGGGACAGGAAAATCTTGATCTCCAGATATTGGGCGCGGGCCGAAGGACTCCAGCTCGCAAAATGGGGCGGGATCTGGTGCTCGAATCCGTTTCCGTTTCCATTGGCGTGAGCGACCTCCTCCCGGACGGCTTCGCTGAAGAAGCGGCCATTGCGGCGACCATTCCGCCAGCGCACCGCATGGGAATAATCCGGCGCGTCGACGTCCGTCAAATTGTCGCGGAAGAAGGCGGCCAGCATGGCGGCGTTGCTCTTCGTCAAACCGCCAATGTCGGGATACAACCGCTGGAAGAGGAGCGGGCGCCATTTCGATTCCGGCTGGGTCGCCCAAAAGCGGCGGACTTTGGCCTCCTTGAAAATGTCGTATCCGCCGAGAAACTCGTCGGCGCCTTCGCCGGTTAAAACCACCTTGTAGCCGGCGTCCCGCACCAGTTTGGAGAGCAGGAACATCGGCGCGGGGGAGGTCCGCATCACCGGGGCTTCGGTGTGCCAGACGACCTCCGGAAAAACGCACCCGATATCCGCATGCGTGGCGCGCACCGTTTGGTGGTCGGTGCCCAGAAATCTCGCCATCTGCAACTGCCACGCGCTTTCGTCAAAATTCATGTCGTCAAAGGCGATGGAGAACGTGTCCAGATGATTGCGAGTGTGGTTGCGGATGAGGGCCGCGATGATGGAGGAGTCCAAGCCTCCGCTCAGATAAGCCCCCACCGGCACGTCCGCCCGCAGACGCACCTTGACGGCGTCAATGAGGAGGGCGCCAAGCTCCTCCGCGTATTCTTCCACTGATTTGGGAGAAACCACGGATTGATCCGGCCGTTCGGTCGGGAACACCGGCTCCCAGTAGCTTGCCACGCGGACGCTGCCATCTTCGGCTTGCAGGTAATGGCCGGGGGGAAGTTCGAACACGTCCCTGAACATGGTCTTCGGCGAAAGGGGTGACCAATAGGTGAAGACCTGATCGAGCACGGCGGGGTCAAGCTCCGCCGGCACCAAACCCGTCGCGAGGAGGGCTTTTATTTCCGAGGCGAAAATCAGCCGGCCTCGTTTATGGGTGTAGTAGAGGGGACGAACGCCGAGGCGGTCACGCGCGAGAAAGAGGTTCTGTTTCCGCGTGTCCCAGACCGCGAACGCGAATTGCCCGTTGAGGCGCTCCAGACATTTGGGGCCGTATTCTTCATACAGGTGCAGCAGCACTTCGGTGTCCGAATTGGTGGCAAAGCAATGCCCCAGGGCCTCCAACTCCGGCCGCAATTCAACGTAGTTGAAAATTTCGCCGTTGAACACGATCCAAAGCGTTCCATCCTCGTTGGAGATGGGCTGCTGGCCGCCGCCCAGATCAATGATGCTCAACCGCGCACTGCCCAAGCCGACCGCGCGGTCGAGGTAAATGCCGAACTCATCGGGCCCCCGATGCCGGATCATCGCCAACATCTTGCGCAGCGCGCCTTCGGCCGGTGCGTCTGCGCGATCCACGTTCAGAATGCCAGTTATGCCACACATAAAAAGAGAGATATTGGTTGATGGAAATTCGTCGGGTAATTTATTTGAGGTCGGTCTTTTTAATCTTGCCCGAAGAGGTCTTGGGCAGGGACTCGCGAAACTCGACGTGTTTGGGTCGCATAATGTCCTCCAGATTGGCCTTGCAGTGGGCCATCACCTGGTCGCGGCCGATGGTCTTGTCACTCACCACCACGAAGGCTTTGACCGCCTGGCCCAAGATCGGATCCGGCACGCCGACGACGGCCGCCTCCACCACGCCCTTGAGGCCGTAGAGCACGTTCTCAACTTCCTTGGGCGCCACTTTTTCGCCACGGGTTTTGATGATGTCATCTTTGCGGCCCACGAAATACATGCACCCGTCTTTATCCATGCGAAAGAGGTCGCCGCTGAGACAAACCCGCTCGCCGGGAATGGCGGAGGGCCGATACCGTTTGGCGGTGGCTTCGGGATTCCCCCAGTAACCGCGCATGACGTGCCGACCGCGAACCACGAGTTCGCCGATTTCACCCGCCCCCAACCGGTTGCCGACTTCGTCCTCGATCCAAACCTCGGTTCCCGGAATGGCAATCCCCACCGAACCCGGTTTGCTATCCAGCAGCGCTGGCGGCAGGTAGAGCGTGCGTTTGGTTTCGGTCAACCCATACATCGAGAACAGAGTTATGCCGGGGAACTTCCGGCGCAGTTCCTGAATGTGGCTGGGTGCCAGGGCGGCGGCGGTGTTCGTGATGTAACGGAGCGAGGAGAGGTCAAACCCGGACATATCCATCTGGAGCAACATGGCAAACATCGTGGGCACGCCCGGAAACCCCGTTACTCGTTCCTGCTCGATCCGCTTCAAGACCGCCGCCGGGTAGGTGAAACCATTTTCCAAAACCAGCGTGCCGCCGAACCTGAAGGTCATGAGTAACTGATAAAGCCCGTAATCAAAGGAGAGCGGCAGGAGGTTGATTACGATGTCATCCTCGACGTTCCCCAGATACTCAATGATGGCGGAGGTTGCAAACACCACGTTCGCATGGTCGGACATCACGCCCTTGGGCTCGCCCGTTGTGCCCGAGGTGTAAATGAGACAGGCCAGATCCAGGTCAATGTTCACGGGTTGCGGCGACCCGTCCGGCGCTTGCGCCAGCGCCTCCGCGTAGGCGTGACAACGCGTTGGCCAGGTCGATCCGTTGCGTTCCTTGCCACAGACAAAGATTCCCTTGAGCGATGGTGAGCCGGCGAACACCCGCTCCAGACCGCCGTCTTCGAGCGTTCGGCCGTCCACGAGCAGGGCGGCCGCCCGGCAATTGTTCAGGATGTAGCGCAGCTTGTCTTCCTTGGTGGACGCATTGATCACCACGAAGACCGCGCCGGCTTTGAGCGCGGCAAAGATGCCGACCACGGCCTCGACCGAATTGGGCAGATGAATGGCCACGCGATCCCCGCGACCCACTCCTTGGGCGGTCAGGGCGCGGGCCAGACGATTGGCCCGGTCGTCAATCTGCGCATAGGTCAGGCGTTGTCCGTCATGGACGAGGGCAACCTTGTCCGGTTGGCGGGCCGCGCTGTGCTGCAAAAAATCTTGAACAAGCATAATGTTTATTTGGTTGAATCCGCGATCGTTGTCTTAAGATCAAATTTGTTGAGTCAATTTCCGGCTAACTGCCGATGCCGGATATTTTCGTTTGTTTTCCAAAGGAGCGGGCGCCGGGCCAGTCTAGGGTTCGTCATGACCAATCGGCTCGGTGAGCACCGGCGGCGAATGGAGATAATGTGCCACGCGCCGTTTGCCATCAATGTCCCGCAGCACCCGTTCGACCTGCTCCGCGCTCAGGCCAACGGCTTCGGCCATTTCCGCCGCCGTGAACCCGTTGTTTCGGCCATACAACACCAAATCCATCTTGTCGTAAGGCAGGGAGAAGTAGAATTCCTCCTGACTCTGCGGCAGCGAATAGGTGTCCGTGGTGGGCGGGCGGGTTCGAATCGTCTCGGGCACCTGGAGGAAGGTCGCCAACTGATAGACCTGCGTCTTGTAAAGGTGGGCGATGGGCTTCACGTCGGCGGCCCCGTCGCCGTTTTTGACGAAGAATCCCTGATCGTATTCCAGCCGGTTGGGCGTGCCGGTCACGGCGTAGTTCAACCGGTCGGCGTGATAGTATTCCAGCATCTTCCGGGTGCGCTGCTTGAAATTGGTCGCCGCCACAATGCCCAGATAGGCGGGCAGGTCGAGGCTGGTTTCCGTCTGGCGCCCATCCGGATACTTCACCACGATTTTGAAAATCCGGTATTGATCGCCCGTCACCACCGAGGGCAGGACTATCTTGCTCTTACACTCCGGAACGTAATCCGGGACGACGCGCCGGATGGCCTCGTCGCGCCGACGGTAGCAACCGGCGGCTTCCAGGATCGGCGTGATGTCCTCCTGCGCATGTTGAATTCCGAGATGGTCAACCACCAAACGGCTCAACGGAAGCGTGTCGCTCGCCGAATCAAGTTCCGGCAGCAGCAGCCCGAAGATCCGCTCCTTGCCCAGGGCGCAGACGGCCAGTGCCGCCACCACGCTGCTGTCAATGCCGCCCGATAGGGCGACGATCAGGCCTTTTTTCTTGAAGCGGTGAAAGACGGTCTCGCGCAGCATCGCGGTGATTCGGTCGGCTTCCTTGGCGCAGTCGAGTTTCAGCATTTCGGGTGAAAAGAATCGTTGTTTCATAGGATGATAAATGGAGCGTTGCGGTTGCGGTGGCGGGTTTAACCCCGGATTAAATTTCTGCGGTTCACGCGCCCGCGGTCAGTCGGGCGTCAAACTGGTCGGCGGGGCGGCCATCCCGCCGGTCAGGTTTACTTGGCGGGATTTTGAGCCAACTTGAGGGCCAGGAAAACGGCGACCCGGTTCACGCTGTCGAGATTCTCCGGCAGCATTTCTTCCGGTTGAACTTTGATTCCGTAGGTGGTTTCCAGAAACATGACCAGTTCCAAAATGCCGGTGGAATCAATGATGCCCCCGCCCATAAATGAGGTGTCGTCCTGAAACGTGCCCGCCTCGCCGAATAGGAAGTTGGCGATGATAAAAGCCCGGATCTCGCTCGAACGCGTCATGGCTGTTGTGGTTTGCATAGATTTTATTATTTTGGATTTTCAAGTCTGAACCAGCGGGGAGGTCGCGAAGCCGATCCGCAACCCGACTCTGGAGCGATGGTTGGCACTATGGGCCGGCTTCGCCATCGGGCACCCCGTTATGAAATGGTCGGCAGAATTCCCCCGGATCCAATTCTTCGAGTGGTTTCTCCCACCAGCGTGAGGCCATCAGGGCTTCGACGATGTCTTTCGGAAACCGGAGCCGCACGGCACGCGCGGGGTTGCCCACCACGACCGCATACGGCGGGACGTCCTTGTTGACGACCGCGCCGGCGGCGATGACCGCGCCATCGCCAATGCGCCGGACGTGCGGCAGGATCAGGGCGTTGGCGCCGATCCAAACGTCATTGCCGATTTTCAGGGGGATGTAATCCACAATGTCATCCCGGCAGAATCCCAATTGGGGATTGAAAAAGTAGGCGTGGGTGGACTTGAACTCCAGCGGGTGGTTCCGATTCATGACGCGAACCCCTTTGGCGATGGAGCAATAACGGCCCACGGTGGTATGGCAATCCAAGGATCCCGGCACGAAACAATCGCCGTGGCTGAACAGGCCGATATCCACCCGATGATAATCACGGAAGATGCGTCGCAGGGTTTGGGAACGAAACTCCCCCCCTTCCAAGCCGGCAATGATCTGAATGAACAGCGCCCGCAAGTGCCGCTTCTCGCTCGGATAAAGGTGATAGAGCGCGCCGGCAATGGGGGCCGAAATGTATTTATTGAACATAGAATGCGGCGATTATGACTTACTGTCACTTACTGCCTGCAAACAACCATTTCCCGATGACTTACAATCCGATCCCATCAGGGCCGGCTTCACGGGCACACTGGCCAGGAAATCGGGCCGCATCGGCCGGTAAAGTCCGCGAACCAGGATGCGGCGGATCGTGCCCAGCGCGGACCGCAACTTATCCCCAAGGGAAAGCGTTTTCCAGAAGGGCCACAAAGACAATCCCTCAAACCGCGTGACCGGAAGTCCAAAGAGCCGAAAGGCCAGGCGGCGGCCCCAAATGGCACCCTTTTTTTCCACCAAACCCGCCTGGGATTTCGCCAATTTCCAACCCGGGGCCGGCTTCAAGGTCAGATACCCGGCGACCATCGCATCCACGATGATTTGGCGGCCACGCGCCGTGCGCGCCACCACGAGCGAAAATCCCGGGTTGGTGCCATCCGGTTCCACATACCACGGATCACCGCAAGTGATGTCCGCCAGTTCGCCGTTGCCGTCCGGCCAAAGTTGCACCGACCAGGGACGGAACGCCTGTAGGAACGCCCAACTATCGCGGTAAGTCATCTTACAAAATGGTTCCGCGTCGCCGCGCATGGTCGGCGCAAAATGACCGGGCCAGCCCAAGCCGCGATAACGGAGATCACGCACGGCGGCGGGGTCAATGCCCATTCGCTGTAACAAGGTCACCGTGCCACTCGTGGAAGGCGTTTCGGCGCAGAAGAAGGAGAGCGTGACCCCCACCTTCCGGTCAAGTTCCGGCCGCATTTTGCGCGCATTCCGCACGGCGGCGATTTCGGACGGCTTGCCAACGACCACGCAAGGGCCTGAACTGGCCTCGACGAGACCGAGTCCATTACACACCGATGCCGGCGAATAGCGCGAACCCGTCGCGGTCAGTAATTCTTCCCGCATCCGGCTGAACCGGGTGCGATTGCGGATGGGGTCGTCCGAATCCTGCGCGATATGCAATACGCCGGGCATACCCAGAGCCTCGATGCAGTAAGCGGAAATGGCCGTCAGCGCCCCCCCGGAAGAACCTTGGAAACGAATCTTCGGATCGGTGGCGTAACCTTCCCAGAGCGCGACCACCGGGCCCCATTCCCGGGTGAACGAGTCGGTGGAATCCGCGCCGTCAAGGTCGGCGCTGCGGAAATCGCTTTGCACTGCGGGGCAGACTTCAAGGCACTGCCGGCACGATCCGCAGTCGTCGTCGGCGACCGCCGGGCGAATGCCTTCGGCGAAGAAATCCACCAGCCGGACTTTTTGTTCCGGGCAAATATACGCGCACGCCCCGCAGCCCAGACAGAGGCGCCAAGCTACGACGTCGGATAATTTTTGAATGCGGGTCATTGGCTGAGGGGAGTTATTTCGAACGGCGCGGGAACGTGCTGGCGCACCAAGTCCCCGAAGATGGCGGTGAGTTGTTCACGAGCCTGGCCGGCCCGGTTTGACAATTCCCGCCGCACCCCGTTCCGCTGGTGGAACAGGTCAACAATCCGGCCTACGGCCTCCGCTTGGGTGCTTGACCGGGCGTCAACCACCCACTCCGCCATGCCCACGCTCTCGAACACGCCCGCAAACTTTCCGCTATAAGCCACCCCCACGCAGGGGATTCCCTGAGACAGCGCGGCGATGCACGAGTGCATTCGGGAACCAATGAAGAAATCGCACTGGCCAATAATGCCCTTCAGTTCGTGCTGGTCATACTCGGCTGTGACCAATCGCACCCGGCTGCGCCAGGCCGGTGGCAGGCTGTCCCGAAGTATCTCGGAGGCTTCATTATCGCTTTCAACGTCCCCCCGCCGCGCATAAGTATGCGGGATAAGCCATAACTCCCCGGAATGTTCCCTTAATAAGGCGACCACCAATTCCGGCAGAAATGCCGCGTAATCCAGCTTTAGTCCAAACATGTTGTTGCGGGTGTATCCGCCGTTAAACATCAGCCCGTTGACGTTCAACCCAATTATTCCAGCCGGCACCAAGCCGTTGAGGGGCGGATCCAATTCGACATACCCCGGTCGGATGGCTTCCAGGGAAAAGGCCACGTCCGGGCTGAGCAGGACGCGCTTTTGCGGGCCGACCAAATCTTGCGCCACTTGCTGACTTTGCTTGTCGCGGGCGATGACGACGGAAGATCGCTTCAGAAGATACCGCGCCAGCCAACGAGCCCCCGGATGCTTGTAAGGTCCGTAGGTCTGTGGAAACTGCACCAGGGTGCCTTTCACCAACAGCACGGTCCAGACCGTAAGGAAACTGAGCAGAAATCCTTTCAGGCCGTAAATGTCGCTGAAACTGTCGCCCCCGCGCACGTCGCCCACGAGATCCGCCTCGGCAACGGTCTTGATCCATGGCGTGGAACGGGCGATTGCGGCTCGAACGCCAGCCAGCGGCACCCAGCGATACAGCAGCGACAGGAGGACAATCCAAAACAAATGATCCCGCAGCCGGGAACGCGGCGACAAGCGGCAATGCACGATCGGAACCAGCCGCCGCCCGCCGCCCACGCGGAACAGCACGGGCTGGTCGTCGCGATTGCCCAGCAACAGCACCACCGCGCTATCCCGCGCCGCCTGCGAAGAAAGGTTGATGAGCGACGACCCCAAGGCGAGCACGCCGCGATTCCCACAATTAACCGGGGCGCCCATGATGGCAATCATTCCGGTCCGCGTGGCGGGAACGCCCGGTTCGGTTTCCAACTCTGAAAGACACTTGGACATATCACAGATTACTAGGATTGCCTGGCGCTTCACTCGGACACAGGTGTTCCCGCAACCGCCGGGCATTTTCCAGCGAGGCGTTCTTCAGGAAGATCGGCAGGAGCGGGACCAATTGGGGCAACGGGTATTCCCACCAGCGGCTTTCCATCACCACTTGCTGAACCTCGACCGGAAAGCGTTCTCCGATCCGCCGCGCGGGAATGCCGCCGACAATGGCGAACGGCGGAACGTCCTTGGTGACCACCGCGCCGGCGCCCACCACCGCGCCCAGGCCAATGGATTGGCAGCGCGGCGTAATGATGGCGTTGCCCCCGATCCAGACGTCATGCCCCACGTTCAGCGGATGGTCGCGAACCGCGTAAATCGTGTCATCCTCCACCAGGCCCAGGTCCGCGTTGAAAAAAAACGGGTGTTGCGAGAAACGGTTGGTGGGGTGGTTGCGCCGAAAAACGACAATGCCGGCGGCCAGCGAGCAGTAGTTGCCGATGTGCGTGCCTTCGGGCAATCCGCCCGGGTTGAGCGATGGTCCATAACTGTGCATCCCGATTTCGACGCCGTAATGCCGGCGCATCAGTTCGCGATAGGTGGCGGACCACATTTGTCCACCTTCCAAGTGGCAGACGGCATTGACCGCCCGCGAACGAACCCGACCGATTCGCGCCGCCGCCCGAAACAGCGGCGCCAGGAGCGAGCATCCGCCGGACGCGTTCGCCAAGGCCCGTCGTTCAAATGATTCCTGCGATTCCATGAAACAAATGCCGTTTAAGTAAGTGCGTGTCCACCGCGCGATCTGAAACCACCGCTATAAGTTGGCGACGGGTGCGACCAGCGGGACTCCGGACCACCCCTTGCGCCCGGCCGCCGTCATCACCGTTCGGATGAGGTCGGGAAAGACGACCCAGGCGAACCCAATGGCGAGCATGAGAATGGCCAGCGCGGACACGGCGGCGAGCCAATAACCCCCGCGCGACGGGTTGAAATATATTGTAGCCAACCCGGCGGTTACAAAGCCGAGGACATACGTCGCCGCCCCCGCCGTGTCCCGCAAAGGCACGCCCTGACGCCGGCGCAACCACAGCACCGAAAACCCGGCGGCCATCAACTCGGCCACCAAAGCGCACGCCGCAATCAGGGTTACTTTGCCGCCCAGCGTCGCCACGCAAAAAGCCAGGGGCAGACCGAGGCTCCGCCACGCGTTGGAGCAGAGTTGATTCTTGGTGTCCGCCCGCGCCATGGCCGCGACCGACGGGACGAAGCGGAGGAACCGCACCGCCGCCGCAGCCCCCAACAGCGCCATCAGCGGACCCGCTCCAACGTATTTCGGACCGAACAGGAGGGCCACAAGCGGTTCGCCGGCGACCATCAGGGGTAACATCAGGACGACCGCGCCCACGCCGGCATACTCCACGCTCGCACGGTATTGCCGCCGGAACAGTGCCGGATCGTCTTGGACTCGGGACAGGATTGGCAATAAGATGGAAGATCCAACCTGGCCAAAGACGAACCAAGGAATACTGACCAAGGATAAGACCAGCGCGTAAGTTGCCAGTTCGTTCAGCGACAAATACGCTCCCACCACCACCTGATCGGCCTGCTGGGAGGCGAACATTAACATTCCGTTGAGCAACAACGGCCAGCCAAAAAGCCACATCACCCGCATATAGACCCGCCGCCAGGCCCAGCGATACGGCCGCTTGGCGAGCCATTGGGTCATCAGAATTCCCAAACCCGCCTTGCCGATCATGACCCAGATAAACACCCGGAAATCGCCCAGCCAAACCGCCAGCGGCCAGGCGGCCAGCGTAACCACGAATTGCGGCACCAGTTCGCAGAGCACCACCGGGAGATAGTTCAGCTCGCGCTGCTGGCGGAAATAATCCAAGTGTTCAAACCCGCGCGCGAGCGGCGCGACCGCCAGCAGGGCGAACGCCCACGCGAGTTGCGGCACCTTGAAAGCGCAAGCCAGCGGATGACTCAGGCCGACCACCAGGAACGCGCCCACCACCGAAAGCATGAATTGGAAGGTGTGCGAGGTGGCTTGAAAGGACTCCTCGTTGCCGTCCTTTGACTGGATGATCTGCTGACCAAATGACATGCGGCCGGCGACCTCCAGCAGCGAGAGCGTCATTCCGAACATGGCCGCCAAGCCGAAATCCGCCTTGGTCAGCATCCGCGCCAGGATGACGTTGCGCATAAAAGACAGGCCGTAACTCGCGACTTGGCCCAGGGTCAAAAGCATGGTGCTCCGGAGTAGTTTCTCGGATTGCTTTGGTAACTCTGGTGTTGAAGTGGTTAACATGGGACTGAATAATCGGACACCGCCCGTATAAGTGGTCTGCGCTCCGGTCACAACCATTCAAACCGAGTCGCCAAAGGCCGACGATCGTTGCAAAAGGGACGCGGGTGGCTTCATTGGACCGGGATTACTACTTTCAAGCCCTGCGGCGGCAACAGGGGCGGAACCGCCAGAACTTGAATTTCCGCGGCCGACAAGGCGCGTTTATACAGGCGCGCCTGACCGAGACTGCCTTTGACCGTCTCGTCACTGGCGCCGAACCGGCCAATGCAGAGTGGTTGCGAACTTGTTGGCAGGAGCGCGCCTGAAAAGGCGGCGCTGCCTTCCAGAACACCGTTCACGTATATCAGCAAATTGGTGCCGTCGTAAGTGCCGGCGAAATGATACAAGGCGCCGTAGGGATGTGCTGCGCCGTAGGCCAGACCCCTGGTGGAGTCCGTCCGGGTGACTCCCATCCGAGGCATAAACGTCGTCCCCTGATCCACGATTACCAAGTCGTAGGCTGAATACGGAAAGAGGTTGGTTGTTTCGGACACGACTTTCCTGAATATGGTCTGCATTTGTGCGGTGCCGTTGATTGTCGCCCAGACCGAAATGGTGACGGCATTAGTCACCTGTTCCAAAGCGGGCGTGCTAACCACGCGCATATATCCGTTGGTCCCATTAAGAATCAGTTCTTCCTGGGTGCAGGTTGCCGGGGACACCAGCGTGCCGAAGTTGCCTTGGCCCGAAGAGTCCGGCACGGTTGTGGCATTTGTAAGGCTAAAATCCCACGCTCCGACAAGTCCGTTTGTCGCTTCCGGCATCTGCACGTTTTTAACGGTGACAGTCACCGTGGCGGAGGAGGCCTGGTTGCCCGCGACATCCTGCGCCCGGGCCTGAATGGTATGGCTGCCATTGGTAACCGTGCTGTTCCAAGCCATGGTATAGGGTGCCGTCGCGACGCTTCCCACGGCCACGCCATCAACCAGAAAGCTCACCGAGGCCATGCCCGAGCCGCCGGTATTGTCGCTGGCGGAAGCCGTTAGCGTAACGGCGTTGGAAACAATCGCGCCGGTAACCGGAGCGGTGAGACTTACGCTTGGCGGGGTCGTGTCGGCGGGAGGATTCGTGCCGGCGGTGTTTTCATACGCCCCGATGTCCCACTTACCATCGGCCCCACGAATATTGCCATCCATGTCCACGTTGAATGGACTGCCGAGATTGACCCCCGCGTTAACTGGCGCGCTGCCCGCGATCAAATGCAGGTCGCGCACCCAATCCGCCGTGTAGGGTGCCGCTCCCGAGTTGATGGCGCCGGGATTCACAAACATGGCATAACTACTGGTGATCAGGTTGGCGTTGGTCGTAACATAACTGACATAGGAGAGTGGCCCGAACGCGCCAATGTCCACGAACAGGTTGTTGGCAACGACCGTTATTCCATTGGGATTGCCCGGAGCA
>Ga0364900_10059_pt1 | contig 31152 bp, 28 predicted proteins | sample ExccelJu500002D3_FD_206974 | JGI IMG/M metagenome (GOLD analysis project Ga0364900, IMG submission 206974) | Enriched cells from Trout Bog Lake Hypolimnion, Wisconsin, USA - BchlTB.July09.5000.02.D3 | ecosystem: Environmental > Aquatic > Freshwater > Lake > Hypolimnion/Profundal zone | place: USA...
AGCAACAAAATATGATAAGTTATACTAATAAGGTTTTGAAAACGGCACATGAATTCGCAACTACCGATGCGAATGATGCAGTTGCATCGGTTGCCTACCGCCTTTCTGAAACCATAGCGATCTATCCGATCACCCCTTCTTCGGCGATGGCCGAGTCATGTGACGAATGGCTTTCCAAGAAACGCCTAAATCTATGGGGTGATATTCCCAGCCTGATTGAGATGCAGTCCGAGGCCGGAGCAGCAGGAGCAATTCACGGAATGCTCCTGGCCGGCTCGATGAGCACGACATTCACAGCTTCCCAGGGCCTTCTGCTCATGATTCCGAACATGTACAAAATCGCGGGAGAACTGCTTCCGTTTGTCATGCACGTGACAGCGCGGACTCTTGCAACGCATGCCCTTTCTATTTTCGGTGATCATTCCGATGTCATGGCCTGCCGTCAGACTGGTTTTGCAATGCTCTGCTCTGCCTCAGTTCAGGAGGCTCAAGACATGGCATGTATTGCCCACGCAGCAACACTGGAATCCCGTATTCCCTTCCTTCATTTTTTTGATGGCTTCCGTACATCGCATGAAGTTCAAAAGTTCGAGTACCTTGATGATGAAACGATCCGGGCGCTGATAAATCCCGAAGATATTGCCGCTTTCCGGGCACGCGCATTAACTCCTGATCGCCCTTCCCTCAGAGGTACCGCTCAAAACCCGGATGTCTTTTTTCAAGCCCGCGAAGCTTGCAACAGGTATTATGATGCGCTTCCGGGCATTGTTTCAAAGCTCATGGATCGTTTCGGCGAACTGACCGGAAGACATTACCAGTCCGCCCAGTATTCAGGGCATCCTGAGGCCGACAGGGTCGTCATCATCATGGGTTCTGGGGCCGAAACAGTTGGCGAAACCGTCAAGGCTTTGAATGCTAGCGGAGAAAAGGTCGGCCTTCTTCAAGTGCGCCTTTACCGCCCCTTCCCTGCCGCCGAAATTATAGCAGCCATTCCCGCAACTTGCCGAAGCATCACGGTCTTGGATCGAACCAAGGAACCGGGTGCCCCTGGCGATCCGCTGTATCTAGATTTTCTTACTGCTCTGTCCGAGGCTCGTGCAGAAGGAAAACTTCACTTGGAAGTCGAACCAATCGTTGTGGGAGGCCGCTACGGCCTCTCATCCAAGGAATTCACCCCTGGGATGGTCAAGGCCGTCTTTGACAACCTGCTTGCGGAGCGCCCCAAGAATCACTTTACGATCGGAATCAACGACGATGTCACTGGGCACTCCCTTACTTATGACGGGGATTATGACATTGAACAGCCAACGACAACCCGTGCGGTATTTTTTGGCCTTGGAGCAGATGGCACGGTCGGAGCCAATAAGAACTCGATCAAAATAATCGGTGGCCAGACGCCAAATTATGCGCAGGGATATTTCGTCTACGACTCCAAAAAATCAGGTGCTGTCACCATTTCTCACCTGCGCTTTGGCCCGGAGCCGATCCGCGCCCCGTATCTAATTACAAAGGCCGGTTTTGTAGCCTGCCACCAGTGGTCATTCCTTGATAAGTTGCCGATGCTGGACTGTGCTTCCGATGGTGCCGTCTTCCTGCTCAATGCCCCCTATCCAGCAGATACGGTCTGGGATCGACTCCCCTTGGAATTGCAGGAGCAGATGATCGCAAAGCACATCCGCTTTTACTGCATCGACGCCTATACTGTTGCACGCAACACCGGAATGGGTGGGCGCATCAACACGATCATGCAGACATGCTTCTTCGCAATCTCCGGCGTCCTGCCAAAGGATGAGGCAATCACACGCATTAAGGACACGATTCGTAAGAGCTACCAGAAAAAGGGCGATGAAGTCGTCCAGCGGAATTTTGCCGCAGTAGACCGCACCCTTGAATCGCTGGTCGAAGTTCCACTGCCTGGAAAAGTCACCACTACGCGAAAGCGCCCACCCACCGTCTCGGCAGAAGCTCCTGATTTTGTGCAACGCGTTACTGCCCGCATCATGGAAGGCTTCGGTGATCTCATGCCCGTTAGTGCTTTTACCGAGGATGGTTCATGGCCTACCGGCACCACCCGTTGGGAAAAACGTAACATCGCAATGGATATTCCCACATGGGATCCCTCCATCTGCATCCAGTGCAACAAGTGCGTGATCGTCTGTCCGCACGCAGCAATCCGCGCAAAGTTTTACACACCGGAGCAACTGAAGGATGCGCCAACGGGCTTTCAATCTGCACCGTTCCGTTCGCAGGAATTTCCCGGCACCCAATACACTATCCAGGTGGCCCCGGAAGATTGTACGGGCTGCCAACTCTGCACCACGATCTGTCCTGCAAAAGATCGTACAAATCCACGTCACAAGGCCATCGACATGGTTCCTCTGGAACCGATTCTGCAGAGGGAGAAAGTTAACTTCGATTTCTTCCTCTCAATTCCGGAGGCAGACCGCTCTGCCATCGATCTAAAAACCGTCAAAGCCAGCCAGTTTCTCGAACCGCTATTTGAATTTTCAGGGGCCTGTGCTGGCTGTGGAGAGACGCCCTACCTCAAACTCCTTACCCAACTCTACGGAGATCGCCTTATTATTGCTAACGCCACCGGTTGCTCGTCAATTTATGGCGGAAATCTACCGACCACTCCTTATACGACAAACCGCGATGGTCGTGGACCGGCTTGGGCTAACTCCCTCTTCGAGGACAATGCTGAATTTGGTCTTGGAATCCGTCTGGGAGTCGACCTGAGAACCTCACATGCCCAGCGTTTACTATCACTGATTTCTCCTTCCGTAGGGGATCAGCTTGTTTCCTCCCTCCTCAATGCGGATCAATCCACTGAGGCAGGCATTCACGATCAACGCGAGCGGGTAGCCGCATTGAAAAAATCGATCTCCACTCTCAAATCTGAATTTGCGCCAGAATTGCTTCAGGTTGCCGACTATCTCGTCAAAAAGAGTGTCTGGATCGTCGGAGGCGACGGTTGGGCGTACGATATCGGCTATGGAGGCCTCGATCATGTCTTGTCCGGAAGCGCCGACATCAATGTCCTCGTTCTGGATACCCAGGTTTACTCGAATACAGGAGGGCAGGCATCGAAAGCCACCCCGCTCGGGGCCATCGCTAAATTTGCTGCCGAGGGAAAAAAGGTTCCGCGCAAGCAACTCGGAGTCATGGTCATGGGATACCAGACCGCCTATGTCGCTTCGGTCGCAATGGGCGCCAAGGATGGACAAACTCTCTCCGCGCTAATGGAGGCAGGAAGTTTTCCAGGCCCCTCACTGGTGATTGCCTACAGTCATTGCATTGCACACGGCTTCAATCTCAGCCACGGAATGGAGCAGCAAAAGTTAGCTGTCGATTCTGGTTACTGGCCACTTTACCGGTTCGACCCCCGCAGGGACTCCGAGACCGGATCCTCACTTCGCCTTGATGCGGGTGAACCAAAAATTAAGGTCTCCAAATTCCTACTCAACGAGGCTCGTTTCCGCATGCTGCAGGCCAGCGATCCCTCCCAATCGGAGTCTCTCATTGCAGCTACTCAGTCGGACTGCGAACACCAAGGACGTTACCTCCGTCGTTTGGCAGAAGAACTATCCAATCGCGGAACAAATCCCCCTACCGCATGATCAGCAACCTCTCCACAAAATATCTCGGTCTTTCGCTAAAAAATCCGTTCATGCCGGGGGCTTCCCCGATGGTGGACAACCTCGACTTGGTCAAGCAACTCGAGGATGCCGGAGCATCGGCCATTGTCCTCCACTCACTCTTCGAGGAACAAATCGAAATGGATCAACGTGGAGTGGATGCTCTTATGCTCAGCCACGAGGAGTCATTCTCCGAAGCAATCAGCTACTTTCCAAAATCCGGGGATTTCGCCTTCACCCCAGACAGATATCTCGAACAAATTGCAGCAATTAAACGCTGCGTAGGGATTCCGGTTATAGCATCACTCAACGGCGTAACTCCTGGGGGATGGGTCAGTCTCGCGAAGTCTATGGAACAGGCGGGTGCAAGCGCCATTGAACTGAACGTCTATCAACTTCCTGGAAATCCTGCACTGAGCGGTACGGATATAGAGGTGGCGGTATTGGAGATTCTTTCCTCGATGGTGAAACACATCACTATTCCAGTCGCAGTCAAACTCTCCCCTTTCTACTCCTCCCTTCCCAACCTTGCGCGCTCCTTGGAGGGGGCAGGCGCAAAGGGATTGGTCCTTTTTAACCGATTTTACCAACCGGACATAGACATCGAGACACTTGAAGTCACACCTTCACTCAAGCTCTCCGATTCTTCAGAACTGCGCCTCCGGTTGCGCTGGATGGCCATTCTTGAGAGTATACAAGGACTGGATTTTGCCCTCAGTGGAGGAGTACATAACTCGGTGGATGCCATCAAGGCCCTCATGGCGGGATCCACAACAGTCCAGTTGGTTTCCTGTCTGCTTCAGCATGGTCCGCAGCGTCTGCGAGAGATTATTGACGGAGTACAGGAGTGGATGACCGAGCACGAATATTCCTCAGTGTCTGAACTACGCGGCTGCATGAGTTACCGCAAATGTCCTGATCCCGGAGGTTATGAGCGCGCAAACTATCTCCACATCCTGCAAACCTGGCAGGTGGATCAGGAGTATCCACGCAAAAGCATCACCGATTAAAACAACCCCTAATACTAACTAAATTATGCATAAACCCATTGCGGCCACTGGAGAATTACCAGTACGTCGCGGCATTTCTATTCTTTCAAATTCCCTGCTCAACAAGGGGATGGCATTTTCAGCACATGAGAGGGATTCCTTGGGTTTGCGTGGTCTTCTTCCTCCTCGGGTTCTTACCATAGAGCAACAAACGGAACGAGTACTTCTAAATTTCCGCAGGAAGACTACCGACCTCGAGAAATACATCTTCCTCACCATGCTTCAACAGAGGAATGAAGTTCTTTTTTACCATCTGATGGGTTCTCACCTGGAGGAAATGATGCCCATCATCTACACGCCAACCGTGGGGCAGGCCTGTCTGGAATACGGAAGCATCTGGAGGGGACCTCGAGGACTCTTCATCTCCATCAAGGACAAGGGGCGGATAAGGGAAATCTTGCACCACTGGCCCAACACGGGAGTGAGAATGATCGTAGTAACGGATGGAGAAAGAATTCTCGGCCTAGGTGATCTGGGCACCTACGGCATCGGTATCCCCATTGGAAAGTTGGCTCTTTATACGGCATGTGCTGGACTTCATCCATATTACACATTGCCGATCGTTCTGGATGTGGGGACTGACAACGAAAAGCTTCTAGCAGACCCATTTTACATAGGTTTGAACCAACGCCGAGTGCGAGGAGTGGAATATGACGAATTTGTAACTGAGTTCATGGAAAGTGTTGCCGAGGTGTTCCCAAATTGCCTCGTCCAGTTTGAAGACTTCGGAAACCACAATGCCTTCCGACTACTCAAAAGTTGGCGCAACAAGGCCTGTTCCTTTAATGATGACATTCAGGGAACGGCTGCTGTAGCTCTTGCGGGGATCTTTGCAGCCCTTCGAGCAAGCGGTGCATGTCCTGAGGACCAGAAGATCCTATTCATGGGTGCAGGCGAAGCGGGACTTGGAATCGGCCAACTTTTTGTCAAACACCTGACTTCGATCGGCATACCGCTGGAACAAGCACGGCGCACATGCTGGTTTGTTGATTCCAAAGGCCTGATTGTTTCCTCCCGTTCGGCGGAGCTAACGGAGCACAAGCTGGAATTCGCTCACGAAGCTGAATTCTGCCGCGATCTGCCCGATGCCATTCGTGCTGTCAAACCAACCGCGCTCATCGGAGTCGCCGGAGTGGGACCAGTATTTACCCAAGAGGTCATCTCTCTCATGGCTGAGAACAACAAAAATCCTATCATTTTTGCTCTCTCGAATCCCACATCGAAAGCTGAATGCACTTCAACACAAGCCATTGAGTGGAGCGGAGGACGGGCCATCTATGCAAGTGGAAGTCCGATGCCAGTTGTTGAATTTAAGGGTAGGCGCATTGTCCCCGGCCAAGGTAACAATGTTTATATCTTCCCAGGGGTTGGGTTGGGAGTGCTTGCCACTCAATCGCGCATTGTAACCGATACCATGTTCCTTGCTGCAGCTCGCACGCTCGCCGAGATGGTAACACCGGAAGAGCTCGCCGAAGGACGTGTTTACCCTCATCTAAACAGGATCAGGGAGGTCTCACTTCGAATTGCAACAGAGGTTGCTCGCGTCGCTTACTCAGAGGGTCTGACTGACCAACCACAGCCCGCAAACCTTGAAGAAGAAATCGCCAGCCGAATGTTCCAAGCAGAGTACAGCGAATACCACTGATTTTTTTCTACACACCCCATTAACAAACCGATAAATCATTAAAAAAACATTACAGTGAAGATAGGAATACCACGCGAAACATACGAAGGAGAAAAGAGAGTAGCCAGTGTACCGGATGTTATCGGAAAATTAATCAAGCTAGGCTTTGAAGTTGCTGTAGAATCCGGCGCCGGAGAAGCGGCTAATTTCAGCGACGATACCTACCGCGCAGCGGGGGCAGAAATCGTTCCAGGGGCAGCCGCATTGTGGGCTTCTTCCGACATCGTGTTCAAAGTGCGCGCTCCAAGCGTACAGGAAATAGGCCTAATGAAGGAGGGTGCCACTCTGGTGAGTTTCATCTGGCCGGCTCAAAATCCGGAACTTCTGAAACAACTAGCTTCTAAGAAGGCTACCATACTCGCGATGGACAGTGTGCCACGCATCTCACGAGCCCAGAAACTAGATGCCCTGAGCTCAATGGCAAACATTGCAGGCTACCGTGCCGTTATCGAGGCAGCTCACCACTTTGGACGATTCTTTACCGGTCAAATTACCGCTGCAGGCAAGGTCCCTCCTGCCAAGGTCTTCGTCATCGGAGCAGGTGTTGCCGGTTTGGCCGCAATTGGCACAGCCTGTGGTCTGGGTGCAATTGTGCGAGCCAACGACACCCGTCCCGAGGTGGGAGACCAAGTCAAATCCATGGGTGGTGAATTTGTCACCGTTGACTACGAAGAGGAAGGTACTGGTGTAGGTGGTTATGCCAAGCTGATGAGCGAAGGCTTCCAGAAAGCCCAACGCGAAACCTTTGCAAAGCAGGCGAAGGATGTCGACATCATCATCACCACTGCCCTTATTCCTGGCAAACCAGCCCCCAAACTGATCACTGCGGAGATGGTTCAATCCATGAAACCTGGGAGCGTCATCGTAGACATGGCGGCGGAGCAGGGAGGAAACTGCGAACTGACAGAACCGAATCAAGTTACGGTAAAACACGGCGTTACCATCATCGGCTACACAGACCTTCCAAGTCGTTTGTCCAAGCAGTCGTCCACTCTGTATGCAACCAACCTGCTCCGTCTCACAGAGGAACTGTGCAAGACCAAGGACGGGGTAATCAATGTCAACATGGAGGATGAGGTCTTGCGTGGGACCACGGTGGTCAAGGAGGGTAATATCAGTTGGCCTCCGCCTGCGCCAAAACTCTCGGCGGCACCTCCAAAACCTGCTGCGGACAAACCCGCAGTTCAACCTTCTGCGAGCCATGGCCATGGCGGAGGAGGCGCACCAGCATCAGGAATCAGCACGGCGGTGACATTCGTTATCGCCGCCGCCTTATTCCTCTTCATCGGAGCCTATGCACCCAATGCCTTTCTCACGCACTTCACTGTCTTCATTCTCGCCTGCTTTATCGGCTACATGGTGGTATGGAACGTCACTCCGGCACTTCACACTCCCCTTATGAGCGTCACGAATGCGATCAGCAGTATTATCGCCATCGGTGCACTGATGCAGATTGCTCCCCCACAAGTAGCGGATGGTATGGCACGACCTGAAGCTTGGATACGCACCCTGGCGGTGGCTGGCATTGCGCTGACCACCATCAATATGTTCGGTGGCTTTGCAGTCACGCGACGCATGCTCTCAATGTTCCGTAAAAACGAAAAATAATGATCCCTACAAGCCTTGCAACCGTCTCCTACATCGGAGCGGCAATTCTATTTATTCTTAGCCTAGGAGGCCTCTCCCATCCGGAAAGCTCCAGACGCGGCAACCTCTACGGGATGATCGGAATGGCAATAGCCGTTCTGGCCACTGTATTCGGACCACGGGTTACGTCTGCAGGATTACCTTGGATCATAGGAGCTATGGCCGTTGGTGGAACAATTGGTCTTTATGCGGCCCGCAAAGTCCAGATGACCCAGATGCCGGAACTTGTGGCTCTAATGCACAGTCTGGTCGGTTTCGCCGCAGTACTAGTAGGCTTTGCAAACTATATCGATCCAGCCTCCGCCGCCCTCCCCGTCGGAGCAGAAAAAACCATCCATGAAATCGAGATTTATATTGGCATCCTGATAGGAGCCGTGACTTTCTCCGGTTCCATTATTGCCTTCGGGAAACTCTCCGGATTGATCAACGGAAAGCCGATGCTCCTGCCTGGGCGGCACTGGATGAATCTACTCGGCCTCATAATCGTAATCGTTTTCGGATGGAAATTCCTAAACGACGGATCCGTTGGCGCCGGCATCGTTTCACTGACTGTAATGTCGATCATCGCTCTGCTTTTCGGCATCCATATGGTCATGGCAATCGGAGGCGCAGACATGCCTGTGGTGGTCTCAATGCTGAACAGTTACTCGGGTTGGACCGCGGCCGCCACAGGTTTCATGCTCTCGAATGATCTCCTGATTGTTACGGGGGCACTGGTGGGCTCAAGCGGTGCCATTCTTTCCTACATCATGTGCCGCGCCATGAACCGGAACTTCATAAGCGTGATTGCGGGCGGATTTGGCAGTGGCGGAGGAACGCCCGCAGCGAAAGGCGGCGATGGTGAACCAGTTGGCGAAGTAACCGAAATCAGCGCCACCGAGACAGCGGAACTTCTTAGCGACTCAAAGAACGTCATCATAGTACCAGGTTACGGAATGGCAGTAGCACAGGCCCAGCATACTGTTTTTGAAATCACCAAATATCTAAGGGAAAAGGGGGTGAATGTTCGTTTTGCCATCCACCCTGTTGCCGGTCGCATGCCGGGCCATATGAATGTGCTCCTTGCCGAGGCTAAAGTTCCTTATGACATCGTTATGGAGATGGACGAAATAAACGAAGACTTTCCTGATACCGACGTCACCATGGTGATCGGGGCAAACGACATCGTAAACCCAGCCGCACAGGATGATCCCACCAGCCCGATAGCCGGAATGCCCGTTCTGGAGGTTTGGAAGTCTAGGACGTCCATTGTGATGAAGCGCAGTATGGCGTCAGGCTATGCTGGGGTTGACAATCCGCTCTTCTATAAGGAAAACAACCGTATGCTATTCGGCGATGCTAAGAAGAAGCTCGATGAGGTGCTGTTTGCCCTTAAGGAGCAGGCGGGCTTCAACGGCTAACGCCAAAAAGCGGCTTCGGATCCTTAGGCTCGGTAGTCCACACAGTTGGACACCGAGTTGCAGAGCAATCGATTGTACTCTGTAAATGGAACATTGATGTTCTACCTAACTTGAGTCCATTGTTCAGATAGATTTGCCAACTGCTTGGCAGATTTAGAAAAGCCCGAAGGAGACGATCCCCTAACTTCCAGACAACCAAAACCGATGCCTTACCGAATCTGCAAGACGATTGAGATCGAGAATGCGCACATGCTCTCGCAGCATCCGGACAAGTGCCGGTTCCCTCACGGACACAGCAGAAAGGTGGAACTCGTTCTCGAAGCAGATGAACTCGACGCAGTTGGTATGGTTTGCGACTTCAAGACCGTGCGTCAGGCGCTTGGGGATTACCTCGAATCCTTCGACCACGCCCTCTGCATAAACACCCTCGATCCCATGTTCGAAACATTTAAAAAGGCATACGGGGAAAGGGTAATAGGATTCACAGATACAGAGCCAACCACAGAGATTCTAGCCAAGAGGTTCTTTGACGAATGCAGCAAATATCTTGCTGAATACGCTAGGAATGCCGGGGCACGATACCCATTGCGGTGCTCAGTCCGCCTTGTCCGCATACGGGTGTGGGAAACAAGTTCATCCTGGGCAGAATACTCAATCTCATAGCGCGCAGTGTTCCTCGCTGGATCAACTTCCTAACGGTGGAAGAGCAAACTGGAAAAAAGTGTAAGCGAGTCTACTGCATCTGCACCGCCTCTAGGGCATCCTGAACTTCCTGCGCCGCCCCGCTTGTCTGAGCGGACAAAGAGGCCCATACAAGCTTTCCGTTTTTTATTATGAAAGACTGACGCTTAGTCATCCCGATACCTGGAAAGAGAGGAACTTTGAAGGCTTCTGCAACTTTACCATCGGTATCTGCGATAAGAGTGAACGGGATATTCCTGTTCAACTTAAATTTTTTCTGTGATTCGGGTGTGTCCCTGCTGACCCCGAGGATCTGGAGACCCTTGGCATGAAGTCCCTCGTAGGCATCACGCAACGAACATGCCTCCTTAGTGCATCCAGGCGTTTCCGCCTTAGGATAAAAATATACAAGTGTGATGCCCTTGGCATAGACATCGGCGAAAGCAATATCCTCCCCGTCCTGATTCTTGGCCGTGATACATGGGGCTGGTGAGCCGAGCGCAAGGGGATCGGCGTGGGCAAAAATGGAAAAAATACTCATGGCACTGATCAGCAATATTGCATGTTTCATAAGCAATCCATAGCAGCAACGGAATGAGCATCAAGAGTTAGAAATATTTCCACAGTTGAAAAAGTCGGCATAGTCTGAACCTGTGAGTTTTATCAACCGCCGCCATCTAATCGCAGCGACCGGAGTTCTTCTGGTCGTGATTTTAGTTACCACCTTATTAGGTTGGCACAGCACAAGAATCGACTCGCGACTCGCCACACCACGCCAAATGCTGGAAGGGATCCTCGATGCCTCGCCCTCAGCATTTGTGACACCAGATTTTTTGCCATTTGTGCCGAAGAACCGTCTTGCCCAAATTGCATCAAGGGATGAGACCATCGAAGCCTCGCGAAACCCCTCACTTTTCTTGAAGTTAAACAGAAAGAAGCACTTCTCAACCGTGCTGCTCGGCTCACAACTGTCATTCCTTCCACTTGTAAATTCGCTCATAACCTCACCCCTCTGGGTCCTTTCTGATATCTCTCCTTGGGGATACATATTTAAACCGGTGGGATCATCAGAATGGCACCCACTCAGCAGCCAAGAGTATGAGAAAGCATGGCCAGTGGCTAGCGATCGCACCCTCTGGCTCATCGGAACGGCAGCTAGACTTGTCGCACTTGGTCGTACTGGCGATGCGGATCAACTTCTTTCTCTCGCATCCACCACGCATTGCCACCCCTCACTTCTGCTTGGCACCAGGGCTTCCATTGCGGCAACTTGCGGAAATTGGGAGGAAGCAAAGGTGCTCGCTGCTCAGGCCGTAGAAAAAGACCATTCCAACACCGCAGCGAGAGTTATTCATACAAGGGCATTGATCGAATGCGGGGCCGCAGACAAAGCCCTTCTACAGGCTAGAAAACTCGTCTCTTCAAATACAACCAACGAGGAATGTCTCTTTCTTCTTGCCAGAGCAGCAAATGCCGCCAATTCCTCCCAAGAAGAGATCGATGCCTTGAGCCGCCTCGTTGAGGAGGGCAAGAAAAACAACCAACCTCTCGGTGCTAGTCTTGTCTATCTAGGGCAGGCTTTTGCAAAGAACGGGGAGAGAGCCGAAGCACTCCGGACCTTCCAGCGTGCAATCTCCTCTCCCGAACTAACCGAGGAACAAGCTCACGCTCTAAGAGAAGTCATGGATCACCTTATGCAGGACGGTTCATCATCAACGAATCTTCCAACTCTGAGCTCGCCCGACCCATCTCACCGGTGAGTTTCACTTGCGTTGGAACTGTTTGCCGTTCGACTTCTGCTCGTTTATTGATATCATTTCAGGATGAGTTCTCGCAAAAACAAGTCCCCTTCCCGCTCGTCCCGCACCTCTCTTTCACGAGCTCATTCTTCTCCTCTTCTCGACGGACCAAGCCGAGCAGCAAGCCGCGCCATGCTTTATCCCGTCGGTTTTACGGATAAGGATTTCAGCAAGTCGCTTATTGGAATTGCCTCCACTTGGAGCATGGTCACCCCGTGTAACATGCACATAGACAGCCTTGCCCGTGAGTCCGCTCTGGGGGTTGACAGCGCCGGCGGCAAGGCAATCATCTTTAACACCATCACTATTTCGGACGGTATATCCATGGGGAGCGAGGGAATGAAATACTCGCTTGTCTCTCGTGAGGTAATTGCAGATTCGATTGAAACCGTGGCCGGATGCCAGGGGTTCGATGGACTTGTGGCCATAGGAGGATGCGACAAAAACATGCCAGCTTGCATTATGGCATTCGCGCGTCTTAACCGTCCTGCAGTCTTCGTTTACGGGGGTACCATCCTTCCCGGGTGTATCAATGGGAAACTCGTCGACGTCGTATCGGTCTTCGAAGCAGTCGGACAGGAGGCAGCCGGCAAGATCTCATCCGAGGAGAGGGAAGCGGTCGAATCCTGCGCGATTCCAGGCCCTGGCTCATGCGGCGGCATGTATACGGCAAACACGATGGCATCCGCCATAGAGGCTATGGGAATGAGCCTCCCCAACAGTTCCGCCCAGTCTGCGGTCTCTCCACACAAGATCAGGGACTGCCGGGATGCCGGTGCCGCCGTTCTTACCCTACTCAAGAAGGGAATCCGTCCTCTGGACATCATGACGCGTGAGGCTTTTGAAAACGCCATCACCGTTGTGATCGCACTTGGCGGTTCCACGAATGCGGTTCTTCACCTACTCGCAATTGCCCACTCTGCCGGGGTCAAGCTAACCCTTCAGGACTTCACGCGAATCGGAAAGAGGGTGCCTGTTCTCGCTGACCTCAAGCCCAGTGGAAAATACATGATGTCTCAGCTTGTAGAAATCGGTGGCATAGTTCCTATGATGAAGGATCTCCTCTCCGCCGGACTCTTACACGGTGACTGTATCACCGTCACCGGAAGGACACTGCGGCATAACCTCGCCGCCTTTAAATCCTACCCCAAAGGGCAGCAGATCATCCGCCCCCTTTCCGATCCTATCAAACCGGAGAGCCATCTCGTCATACTAGGCGGCAACCTTTCTCCCGGAGGCGCTGTCGCCAAGATTTCCGGGAAGGAAGGACTTCGCTTTCAAGGAACCGCACGCGTCTTTGAATCCGAGGAAAAGGCTCTGACGAGCATACTCGGCGGCAGAATCAAGAAAGGTGATGTCATTGTCATCCGTTACGAGGGGCCGAAGGGCGGTCCAGGAATGCGCGAAATGCTCTCGCCTACGAGTGCCGTAATGGGACGTGGTCTCGGCAAGGAAGTCGCCCTTATAACCGACGGACGTTTCTCTGGCGGAACACACGGTTTTGTAGTTGGTCACATCACCCCGGAGGCATTTGTTGGCGGTCCTATCGCCTTGGTAAGAGATGGCGACCGGATTACGATCGATGCAAAGAAACGAACTCTGTCTCTGGATGTAGGGGCAACTGAACTAGCAAAGCGCAGAAAGTCCTGGAAAAAGCCTTCGGCACGCTACCACCGTGGAGTGCTTGCCAAGTATGCCTCGCACGTCACCGATGCGTCACATGGCGCGGTAACCGACGACGGCCTCTAGGGCGGAACTACGAGAAGGCCCTAGTCTAGCTAAATATAATCCGGCCTTTTGTTTCTATTTTTTCACTCTCGGAATTCCCGTATCTGGAAATTCTCTGGCAATGCGTTCTAGTATCGTCTTTGCAAACTGCACGCGTGCATACCACTTGAAATCCCCCGGAATCACTGTCCAAGGCGCAACCTTAGTAGAAGTTTTGACAAACATGTCCTCGGCAGCCTCGTTGTGCTGCCTCCATTTGCGGCGGTTACGCCAGTCCTCATCATTGATCTTCCAGTGTTTGTAGGGATCAGCCTGACGTTGCTTAAAGCGCTTGAGTTGCTCGGCCTTTGATACATGTAGAAATAGCTTGATGATTATCGCTCCGTCATCGGACAGCATACGCTCCGTTTCATTGATCTCTTGGTAGGCCCTTGTCCATTCCCTTTCGGTGGCAAATCCCTCGACCCTCTCCACTAGGATACGCCCGTACCAGGATCGGTCAAAAACGGCAATCTCTCCATACGATGGAAGCTTGTTCCAGAATCGCCAGAGATAATGATGTCTGTATTCCTCCGGAGTGGGTTTCTGTGTGGAGTACACTCTGATAAGCCTGGGATCAAGACGCTCCAGAGCGCGTTTTATTGCTCCACCTTTTCCTGCAGCATCGGGACCTTCCAGAAGAATGATTACGGAGTGCTTGCTATCCTTCAGGCGCATCTGAAGATTGAGAAGGCCGAGCTGGCATCTCTTCAACTCTCTGCGGTACTCCTCTTGAGAAATCGGTGTGTTCTGTTCGAGTTTGTCGAGGCGGATGCTCTTGGGATTCATTATGGAAATACTCTTTTTAGTTGAGAAAATGGCCCATGCAAAGCTCGGGATAGGAAATATGGAAGGAATCTAATCCCCAAGCGTATGCACAACAATGCGTTCGGTGAGTAGTTCGGGAAGCACGACCGGTTTTCTGTCACCTTCAGCGGGATAATAGATCGCAAGCGGAACTCCAACACGACCGAAGGATTTTAACGCAGCCGTAATGTCAGGATCAGCATTGGTCCAGTCACCCTTCATTGCAGTGATACCTCGTTCCTGCAGAATTTTCCTGACAGCAGGAACATTGATCGCCGTGCGTTCGTTAAACTGGCAAGTCAGACACCATGAGGCAGTGAAATCAAGCAACACCGGCTTCTTCTCCTTCAGTAGGGTATTCAGGGCTGCCGGAGTATAGGGAACCCAATCGATACCTCCCTGCGTTGCTGGCGATACGCCTACTGGAGGCAGGTGCTGGATACGTTTTCCAAGATAAAAAATCGATCCTGCGGCAACAAGAAGAACAAATGGCAACAGAACCAACTTCGCCCTATTCGTAGCACCATAGGTGGATATTCCGTAAATCCAGCAACAAAATCCGAGGATGAGGAACAGCAGGAGAAGAGCCAGCGCTGCGTCGGGACCACGTTGCTGTTCCATCACCCAGAGCAGCCAGAGGTTTGTCGCGAGAAGAGGAAATCCCATGAACTGCTTCAGTCGCTCCATCCAGACACCCGGTCTTGGAATCCAGTTCCTCCACCCTGGCCGAGCGCAGAGCAGCAGATATGGAAGGGCCATTCCAAAGGCGACCGAGGAGAACATAGCCAGAATCACAATCGGACTTTGACCGAAGGCAAATCCGAGAGCACTGCCTAGGAATGGGGCCGTGCACGGTGTAGCCAGAAGAGTGGCAAAGAGTCCCTGAAAAAACGACCCGCTGTAGCCGCCGCGAGCTGCCACATTATCCAAAGATGTACCGGCACGTCCCGGCAGAGTGATTTCAAACACTCCAAAAAGGTTCAGAGCAAAGAGAAAGACCAGAATACTCAGCACCAGGATGAAAACCGGATTTTGAAATTGGAATGCCCCCCAAGTGACTTGAGAACCACCTAACTTCAATATAATAACTAATACTCCCAGACCAATAAACCAGAGGAATATCCCAGCTGCAAAGGCAAGCCCATGACGCATAATTTTTGTGGGTGATTCCCCTGCCTGCGCTATAAAACCAAAAATCTTTAGCGAAATTACCGGTAATACACATGGCATTAAGTTCAGTATCAAACCACCAAGAAAGCCTGAAAAAAGCGCTGATATCAAAACTCCAATAGATACATATCTTATTGTTTTGCTAGTATGATAAATGCTATTTTTACTAATCCACCATGATTTTGTATCGTTCCCTTGTTTCTCAACAAGGAGGGCCTTGAACGGAATCTTATTATTCTTCCATGGCAGATTAATAGATACACTACCTCCAGAGGAGATGATAGTTGGCGCCCCCACAGTCACATCACTAACCCCCTCGCCAACAGGGTCGGGAAAAAGTTCGTAAACTGCTTTATTTATTCCATTAAAAGCAATGTAAGCATTTCCCTCCTTTAACGAAATAGAAACCTGGTAGGGAATCTCTCCGGTGCCCGGCCATAGTCCCTTTGGAATCGTGGCTTCACCCCCATTTGAAGAGTTCCCCGCCTCCGAATAAATTCGGGTTGATACATGCGCTGATCCGGGGACGCAGAGTTCCTTGCATGCAAGCCAAGAGACTTTTGCCTTCAACTCGAAGCTTTGGTTTATGGAGATCTCCTTAGGCGGGGTAATGACTGCCCTGAGTAGTGATAGACTTTGATATCCGAAGATGACTAGATCGCCGGGTTCCTTGAAAAGTTGCGGAACGGAAAATTCAAGTGCCCCTGCCCTCCATCCCTCGGGAAGTTGCCATTCCACCTTTGTAGGTATCCCAGAGTCCCCTGGAAACTGCCAGTAAGTGTGCCAACCAGGATCCAGATCGAGCACAATCGTTGCAAGAAAGGGTTTCCCACCAACCGGCACCGACGAATCAGTGACAAGACGCGCTCGGACCCCCTCCCCTGTTCCAGACTCGGCCATGGCTGCCGTACTGAGCGCAGCCAGAAAGAGAAATGTTGAAAATCTTGGAACCTTCATTTGGATGACTCTAGTTCATGTTCTGCCTGTTGCTTGCCAAAAACCTTTCGGATCACCTCCTCTATGGGAACCTCGTTCACGGAGAGATCAACGACTGTCCCGCCCGCAAGAAGCGCCGAGCAGGCGGAAGGAACCTCCGACCGAGAAACCTCAATCTTGATCTGCATGGGATTCCTCTCGATCACCTTCCCTGGGGCTTTGAATTCCTCGGGAATAGGGGTGCTGAAGTCGGCCTCGATAATTTTGGTTGTGGTGAAGTTGGAAACCACTTCCTCCAGCATACCATCAAAGAAGATCTTACCGTGATCGATCAGAATCACCCTTTCACATAGCTCCTCTATATCTTGCATATAGTGGCTTGTCAGCAGAGTCACAACACGATGACGTGCGTTGTATTCACGAAGAAACTCACGGACTTTTTTCTGACTAGTGACATCGAGTCCGATCGTTGGTTCATCCAGGAAGAGAACCTTTGGTCGATGCAGGAGGGCGGCGATGAGCTCCATCTTCATTCTCTCTCCGAGACTCAGTTCGCGCACCATGACCCCCATCTTGTCCCGGACATCGAGAATTTCTGCCATCTCCCCAACAGTTGACTCAAATGCATCCCGATCTATCCCATAAATCGCACGGTTGAGTTCCAGAGACTCACGGGCCGGAAGATCCCACCAGAGAGCGTTCTTCTGTCCCATTAGGAGTGCAAACTGGCGTTTTAAAGCGACTGGACGCTTTGAAGGGTTGAATCCCAACACGGTTGTACTGCCTGCGGAGGGCTGCAGCAGTCCCGAGAGCATCTTAAGAACGGTCGTCTTGCCCGCCCCGTTCGGCCCAAGAAACCCGACGAATTCCCCCTCTCCTACCGAAAAGGTGACGCTGTCAGCTGCGCGGGTCTCCGTATACCGCCTATGAAAGAGTCCGCGGATAGCGCCCCTCAATCCTTCCTCCTTGCGGTAGGTACGAAAAATCTTCGTAAGTTGATTCGCTTGGATAATGGGTGCTTTCTCCATGATTGGAAATAATCAGTTGGATACAGTTACTGTCCGACTGATCTGATTCGGAACCAAACTGAGTTGTCGTATGGCCTCATAGAGAACGATCCCCGCTGAGGTGGCAAGGTTAAGGCTTCTAGTTCCTTCCATCATTGGGATTGTAAGTGAAGTTTCCAAATTGGCTGCAAGGAGGCTCGCCGGGAGTCCCCTTGTCTCACGACCAAAGACAAGGAAATCGCCATCACGGAACTCAGCATTCCAATAAGCCTGCCCCACCTTGCTGCTCAGAAAAAAAAACCTCCCAGAGCGATTCTCCTCAACAAGCTCATTCCATGAGGACCATGTCTTTAGATCGGTTCTCTCCCAGTAGTCCATGCCAGCCCTCTTCAGGGCCTTCTCTTCAATCGAGAACCCGAGAGGGCCAACTAAGTGGAGGCGGGCGCCTGCAGCCACGCAAAGTCGTGCGATATTTCCTGTGTTCTGCGGAATCTCCGGCTCTATCAAGACGACATGCAGCATGGGATATGATTTCTGGAATAAAGCCCCATGCGCCATAAAAATCCACTCCAGCGGCTACCTATATACATTTCTTAGCGGCCAAATCAGATAGATTGAATACAAAGCCCACTTGTCTCACACGCCTATTTTAACTCCTCTCGACCGGATATTCATACCTTTCCGGTTGACCGCCTGCAGGAGCTTCATCAAACTTACTCGATGATTAGGTGAGGTGGCTGAGTGGTCGAAAGCAGCGCTTTGCTAAAGCGCCGTACTCCAAAAGGGTACCGAGGGTTCGAATCCCTCCCTCACCGCCATTTTTCCTTTTGCTAGCTCCTCCTCTTAAACCAGATTTCATCGGGCTGCTGGGGCAGCGCACTTGAGAGCGTGATGCGAGTCTTCTTTTACAGAATCTTGTGTGATCTCGAAAGCTTCTGAACAAAAGGCTTTTCGATTATTAGTGACGCCAGTATCCGGAATTGCCTCCCCAAGAGGAGTTACTCCGGTAGTAGCCGCCGTTATTCCCATAGGACCCTCCATAGAAGCCAATCCCTCCCCAACCGATCACAGGAACAATCGATGGTGGCGGGGTGTAGTAGACCGGTGGGGAATAATAGCCTTCGGCACATCCGGTGAGTGAACCTGAGAGCAGAGAGCAGAAGATTGCGAGTGACAGGAGTAGGAGGTGGGATTTCATTAAATGGTCTATTTAGTGGCTCCGCGGTCTGCGGAATGGAGCACGCCTGCAAATGAGATTTCTTCGACACCGCCAGGCTTATGAAAGACGAAGGATGAATTGGAGAGATGGCGATGAAGATTCCATCGAGAGAATTCTATGACCGTGCGCGGGAAGTTGGGCTTGTCAGTGAAGGTAACGGCAAGTCGTAGCGGGAGAGCATTCGGACCTGAATCGATCCAAATTTCCCAATTCACACCTGGAGCGCGAAACGCAAGGTGATCACATTCGATTCCGTTCACTTTAGTCGGGCCAACAACAACGGCACTCAAAAGTCTTCTAGTTAAGACTGAATACGGATCGCTGAAGAGCAGAGGAGAAGACGGAAACCGAATCCCTGTTTCGTGTTGAAGCCCCGAAAGCATCTCGTCGATGGTCGTCGGAGCCTTCAACGTGGAGAACACCTTTTTTTGTGGAGCGAAGGCTGAAACATTGCCCCCATCATAGTAAAAGTCAAAAGGTGGAGCATCGCCTCCAAGTCTGGCGCAGAGCTTGTCCGGTCGCTTGAGAACTACCTCTCCGACAGAGAAAAGCGTGATCAATTGGCCACTGAGGATGGGAACTTCATGAATGCTATTCGATTGAAAGCTGAACGACTTCGCATTTCCTAGGACTGAGCTCATGCGCTTGAGCAGCGACAGTGCGTTGGGATCAACTGTAGAGTTTTTTGCTGCGTGGAGGGAGCTGGTGAACAAAAGAGCTGCGATACTTAGGATATGTGAGGCTTTCATAAATGCTATAAGGTTGTGTCTGCGATGATTGACTTGAAGTCGGTCACAGAAAATGTTTGTGGCATTCTTCAGAATGCAGGAAGCAGGAGAATTATTACTCATCTGTCAGCAGTCAGGTTACACCTTGGATTACTTTCTTCCATGGGGTGAAAACCCCAGATGTCGATTTTCTGGATATTAAAGAAGCGCGAAGATTAATTGGGGAATATCCTGAAAACAGGGTGTCAATTTAATACCAGATCCACAATCTACTCAGCGTTACTTTCAACCGGATGGCCTATTAGACAAAATCTTCATCGGATCAATCAACCTGAGTGCGGGTAGCATTATACCCCATATCACCAGATCAAAACCCCAGTAATTTGGTGTTATGAAAAAACGTACTGTGAGAATCCCTGCCAAACGACCATCTAAAAGAGTCAGCAACTCAACGACACTTCCAAAGAAAAAAGTTCTTCCCGCTAAAGTGAGTAATAGGTCCCCGAACGATCCTGCAGGTCGCGAACACAATCTGACCAAGCAGGCGTTGATATTTGTGGATGAAGCAGCGTCTCAGATCCGCGCTGGCATTCGGAAGGGATCCGGGTCGATGGCGAAGTCCAATAGCGAAGCAAAAAACAAATCGCATGAGCTCATCGGCAAGGCTTCCACAACCCTCTTGATGGCTATTGAGGAAGGAACCTCGGCCTTACAAAATCTCATTAAAAAAATCTAAAACCAGCGCTCCGAGCGAAACGCGAGAATTTCAAAGGGATGACGTTTTCACAGCCCACCATGTTTCCATATCGAAAGCATGAGGCGCAGACACATGTAGCCTCCCAAGAAGAGCCCAATGAGCCCTATCACTGGAATATTCCATGCTTTTGGCGGAAGCCCTGAAAGAATCAGTATTGAAGAACAGACCAGCACCGAGGCAGAGAGGATTGCGTTTGCTAGGCGATTTGCTATCGAGTCAAGGGTGATGCGGAGGGGCTCAAATCCCTCCGGATCTATCTTGTGCTGCAAGGGAATGTTGATTTGTCCTCTGCGCAGGCGATTCCACAACAGGAGAAAGTCAGTGGGAAATACTTCTAAAAAATCAATCGAGGCTGCAGATAGTTTTTTTAATAGCGCAACTAAATGCTCGGGTTGATATTTACTAGCGATAAGTTTTTCAGCATATGGCTTGCCGAGCAGGACGAAATTTAGTTCCGGATTGAGATCACGCCCGATGGCTTCAACTTGTGAAAGGGCTTTGACCCCAAGATAAAAGTTTCCCTTCATCCGAAGCCGTTGGCTTCTAAGCAGCTCAAGAAGGCTGTTGAGTACTTCCGAAAGGTTTATTTGTGCGAGTGGCTTGGTGAGATGTTTGTTGCTGAATCCCTCGACATCACGAAGCATTTTATCGGAGTCAACCAAAGTTCCGTCCTCGGACATATCAATCAGCGCACTCATTACCTGCCGACTATCCTTCTCAGCAAGACCTGCGATGAGATGCGCCACACTCGATCTGAAGGAAAGGGAGAACTCACCCATCATCCCAAAATCGTAGAGCCCCAGCACTCCTCCTCCACTAACATCTCCCTCAAGCACGGTCATGTTTCCGGGATGTGGATCGGCATGGAAAAAACCGTGAACAAAAATCTGTTTGTAAATAAGTTCTGAGATGCTTTCAGAGAGAATCACGGGATCGATCCGGTGCTTCTTAAGAACATTGACCTGATTCACGGGATAGCCAGAAATGAATTCCATGGTCAGGATTTTCTTGCTGCTGAACTCACGCAGCACCACGGGAACCTTAATCTCATCGACTCCCTCAAATTCCTGCGCGAAGCGCTCCGCATTAGCTGCCTCGTTCGTAAAGTCAAGTTCTTCGGTCAGGGTGTCGGAGAACTCCTGCACAACTGCCACTGGATTCAAGGAGGCAAGATCTGGCACATGCTTTTCCACGAACTTAGCAAAATCGAGAATAATGGAGAGATCGCGTTCAATGACCGGTTGAATTTCAGGGCGCTGCACCTTGACTGCAACAACAGCCCCTTCCTTCGTGGTCGCACGATGCACCTGGGCTATTGAGGCCCCGGCTAAAGGTATTTCATCAAATTCCGAGAAAGCTCTGTTCACTGTCACTCCAATTTGTTCGGCAAATATCTTCTTCGCCACCTTTCCTGGAAAGGTTGGGACGCTATCCTGAAGCTTACAGAGTTCAGTATAATATTCGCTATTCACAAGATCGCGGCGCGAACTCATGATCTGACCGAATTTAATAAATGTAGGTCCAAGTTCCTCCAATGCTAGTCTTAGTCGTTCTTCTGGTGGCTTTGATAGCAAACCCGATTCGTGTGTCTGCAGTTCGGCGTTTTCAAGCCCCATCACACGCTGGAGTGCAACCAGTTTTAAGAGATCTGCGAATCCATATTTAAACAGCACTCGAATGATTTCATTATACCTCGGTAATTGTGCTGCAAACTCAACCGTCGATCGGAGGCGGTTTATCATTGGCTTTCACTGTAGTAGGCGCCTGTAAGTCGACGCGGGTCAGCGTATGCCATATCCGCTTTTTTTTCTCCTTTTCTGGAATCTAGTGGATGGAGAAACATTATTGTGGCAAGTGGAGTTGTTAATTCTGCCCAATCTGTTGCGTTCCCCACCGCTTCCATTAACGAGTACGGAATGTTTCGAGAGATCATGAACGAAGCCTAGGCGATTCAAGCCAACTTCCTATGGGGTGTAACCCTTCCAAAAAGTCGGATTGATCTGTTAAAGGCAATAATCACTTCTCCATTTCTCTTTCTCAGAATCACACGCGCCATTTTTAAATACAGTTTCTGGCGAAAAAGTATCCCCAAGTGCCTCCTCAGGTTGCAGCACAATACCTTCGCGTCGAACTATTGGAATGAGTTGAATGGGGATGCATGCAGTAATGGTTTTTGTGTTCATGGTAAAAGATTGCTATCCCTCACAAGTATTAGAATGGGGTGAGACCATCTGTCGTCGAAGTTCGACAACACCTCATCTCGTTGCTTCTGACTCTAGCGTAGGGATGAAATGTGCAAGACAGGTCTCGAGTAGGACTTGTGCTCGGTCTCGAGTGGATTTCACCGTAGAGAACGAAAATCTAAAGAGTTTTTGTGGGACGTGCTACGCAGGAAATCTCGTGTCATGCGCAATTCATTGAGACAGTGCCGTAGGTCGCACCAGCAGAGAAGGCCCGGAGGACGGTGCCATTACTTTCAGTAGATTACTCACATTTTCCGGTCTGCCGATTTTGGCGGCGATTTCCCCGATTCTCTGCTTGCCAGCAAGCGTCTTGACGTTGCCGCGCAGGGTGGTCTGGGCATTGAGAGTGACTACCTCAATATTCTTGGCGGTTTGGGAGAGGGATGCATCTGCTTGGATGGCCTGCTTGATGCGAATAGTTTTCAACTCATCCCGGAAATTAGCACCCTCCTCCATTGGAGCCGCATATTTGACTTCACCCGATTGTTCGTTCTGCTTTGAGTGCAGTCCGTCATCTGCTTCAACATCACGGTTCACATAGGATTCCTCCTGAAAGGTGGCGTGACCCCCATTGAGCCACCTGAGGTGTGGTTCGCGAGATAGCTCGGCTTTGGTGTCATTCATCACAAGGCCGGTATTTGCCGCATTAAAATGCAACGCACGCGCTTGGATGATGCTGCTCGGGATGGCGTTGTCTTTGTTCACGATGACGACATGTCTGATCTGTCCAAGAGGCAGATCGTACATCAGCGCCATCACCTTTCCCATATAACTGCCTCTGGTGTTTGTGACCGGCATGTTGAGGATGCGATCGGTTCTCTCAACATGCCCAAGAGGCAGGATCTGAGCGTCTTTGGTTTCTTTCTGACCGGGAAGATAAAACCATGGGTCTAAACCGTAATAGCGGTTGATCTCGGCCAGACGCTCCTCCTTGGTAGATAGAGATAGGCTGGGGCCGTTGAACGTAGGGGCGGCATCAAACCTCTTCTTGCTGACATCAAGACTGATAGTATGCTTGGCGTTTGTATCGAAGATAAGCGCGCGGGGGGGGACGGATGTCATCCTTTTGGATGATTGGACGACCACCTCGACAAGGCGGGCATGTTCTAAATCTGCTGTGATATACTTGATCGTACCGAGTTTAATGCCCTGCAGATTCCAGATTTCTCCCCCAGTGATGTCAGTTGATCCTTCCGATGCTCGGTATTTCAGAGGATGATCTTTGAGAGTATCTTGCGACCACAAAGAGCAGCAAGAGGCGACAATCGCACCCCAGGTCAGCAGTGATGACAGCTTCACAATCTTATTGCAATTGAAGCGACCTAAGAAGGTCGTTATTGATCCGACCTGAAGCCATTAAGTTATGGTCATTCTGGTAATTACCAATCGCATTCCTGGTGGCCGGTCCGAAATCGCCGTCAATTGGCCCTTGATAGTATCCCTGATTAGCCAAGGACTGCTGAACACTACTGATCATTGCAGGGTTAAAGAAATTACCTGAGCGGACATAAAACGGGTTGAACCCCGCATCGATAATAAGCCAGCCGCCCTGCCACCAGCGGTATTGATGATTGTTCCAGTAGTATTGTTGGTTCTGGTTCCAGTCGCCGTGGCTATTGCCTCCAGACCATAGACCACCGTAGTTGTTGCCGCTGTTATACTGGCCATTGGGGGTTGACTGACCCTGATACTGCTGACTGCCTCCTGACTGATTGTTTCCATGGTAACTTGATGCGACTGCTGCAGTATCGGAGGTTTGGGTCTGCTGGCCGTACCTGCCATGTCCTCCTTGCTGAACTGCCTGCGTAGACGCAACAGAAGTGGAGGACTGGCTTCCTTGACTACGGTTGCCCCTGTTACTGCTCTGTTGACGATTCTGGGAAGTCACCGTTGAAGCAGCAGATTGGTTCTGCCTACCGGATCTGACTGAAGTGCTTTGCTGTGTTACAGGTGAAACAGTCTGGGAAATTTGGTTTCGATGGCTTGTCGTGGTCGATCCATTGGTAACTTGACTGGAATGACCAGCGTTGCTTTGGTGTGGCGCACTTCCGCTCTGGTTCCTTACTCCTGAGGAAGCTGAGGCATGTGATGTCGCCTGCCCTGCTTTTCCTCCATGTTGTTGTACTCCCTGAGGCTTTTGTTGCTGAGCGCTCTGAGTTTTTTTTTCCTGTTTACTGTTATTTGAATCTTCTGAGTACGCTGCCATCGGGAAGGCGATGGCAATGCCAATAGATACAATAAGTGAGAGTGAGGCGTTGAGTTTCATAGTTGTTTGGTTATTGAAATCAATACGCTGGCGAACATCAGTCCGCTATGGGGTCAAACCCCACCAGAGAGATCACCTCCGAATTATGAGAGAAAACATCCTGCAAGCTATCCATCCAATGTTCATAGCGTTTGAGGATTAACTAGCTGAGGCCCATAAACGTAAACCGTGGTTGATCAGCCGCTAGATGGAACCTCCCTTGATAATTCGAACCAAGACGATTATGACGGCAATCACTAGCAGGAGATGAATAAAGCCGCCCATTGTGTAACTTGAGACAAAACCGAACAGCCAGAGAACCAATAGAACCAAGGCGATTGTGTATAACATAATAAGATACTTGGCTAGTTCCTAGATGCATTCTGGGCAATAGGGTGAAACCCTACCCGATCAGTCATGGTTAAAAATGCCCGGATTTCTATTGGATTCCGTGAAGCGTGGTTAGTGTAGTTTGGTAGGGTAATACCCCATGGACAAAACCGTGAAATGGCATGAGCTTGAAAAAGAACATAACTCGCCACTGAGGCTAGGTTCATCTCCTTCTAGGAAAGTGAGCCAAAGATGAAGGGGTTGTTCTTTGAAACGCTGAATAAACCATGATTAAAAGGAAAGCTAACCAGCTAGAAGCAATGAAAGGGAAGTTAGTCAGGGAAATAACCTTGAGAAAAGCAGATCAGCCGCGAACTCCATGATGAGATTGCTCAGGTGCTCGCGGGCATCAATGTTCATCTCGCATCCCTACAAGTAGAGGCCACCTTCAATACAAAAGGGCTTTCCAAAAAAATCGCCAGCACCCAGCGTCTGGTCGAGAAATCGGTGAAGATCGTCCACCAGTTCGCACAACGACTTCGCCCAGCATCATTGGATGATCTCGGGATTATTCCTTCCTTGAAGAATTACATGAGGGACTTCGGAAAAAGGACAGGTATTTACTGCCACTTTACTGCTTTTCCGAAGGTTGAGGCGTTGAATAGTGCCAAGCGGACGGTGCTTTTTAGGGTTGTTCAGGCGGCGCTGGCAAACGTCACTCAGCATGCAGAGGCGACGCAGGTCCATGTTACAATCAGCAAGTTTCCAAACGTCGTGCGCATGGAAATCCATGACAACGGCAGGTCGTTCGATGTCGAGCGTGTGTTCTCATCCGGCATGAACAAGCGCTTGGGTCTGGTCGGCATGAGGGAGCGGATCGAAATGGTGGGAGGCTGTTTTAATATCGATTCATCGCCTAAGCAGGGAACCACTATACGCGCTGAAATTCCCGATCAACACAAGCCCGTCTACGGGAAACGATCAGTTCGTGACATCCTCTTGCCACCGTTTTGATATGAATCCCATCAAGATTCTCCTGGCTGAAGATCATATGATTGTCCTCGAAGGTTTGCGCCTGCTTCTTGAGGCTGAACGCGATCTGAAAATCGTTGGGGAGGCACAGACCGGTCGTATGGCGGTCGAGATGACGCGCAGCGTTCGGCCCGATGTCGTGCTCATGGACATTGCTATGCCCCAACTCAACGGCCTTGAGGCTGCCAGACAGATCCTGCACACCGATCCGGCTTGCCGAATTCTGATTCTTTCGGCCCACGAAAATGATGCCTACATTGAACGCGCCATCGAAATCGGAGTCGCGGGATTTCTGATCAAGCAGACCTCGGCAAACATACTGGGAAAGGCGGTGCGGGCCGTTGCGGCTGGCAAGTCGTTTTTCAGTCCCTCGGTTGCCAGACGAATTTCTAGATACGAAAAAAGTGTCGGAATCGGCGGGTGCGTGAAACATCGAAGCATCCAACTTACATCCCGTGAGATGGAAGTTCTGCAGCTCATTGCTGAAGGAATGGCGAACAAACAGACTGCATCAGAACTCGGGATCAGTATTAAAACGGTGGAGAAGCACCGTCAGAGCCTTATGAACAAACTCAATGTTCATGACACGGCGGGTCTTACACGCCATGCCATCGACTCAGGAATCATCCAGAGTGGCTAACCCCACCAGTAATCATGCCGAATATTCAACTGCCATTTACATTTTCCAAACCCATGACTAGCACACTCCGGGCAATCCCTTTTCTGATTGCTTGCGGAATAGTTTTTAGCATTTCAGGGTGTAGCATCCCAAGACTCTCCCCCAATTACGCCTACGGAAATCCGGCTGTACTCATCCTTCCAGTCTATATACCGAGCTATGGTTATGGATACTGGCACGACGGCCACTTCTGGAAGTATCGCAAGGGGTATTCTTTCTATAACGGCCACTACTACAGTGCAGCCGGCTTGCGGGGCGGTGGCTACGGAGGCAACAGGGGGTATGGTGGTGATGCAGGTTGGAACCCCAAAGAAGGAGGGTACGGCAACTAGCAGTTTTCCTAGCAATCTTCAGCGAATAAAATTATCCCGTTGGATCATGAAGCGGACGCCCTTCTTCAAAATCGATGCAATCAAATATTGTCTGGTTTTCAAGGTGGTTATCAGCACCTATTTCCTTCAGGCGACGTCTGAGTGAGGGTGTAGCCTCATCTCGCCAGCCCCGCTTCATCAAAAATTCATTCCAAATCTCAATCCCTTCCTCTGATGGTGCATTCCCATGCTGGATCGCCCAGTCAAAGGCTTCTTGATTTGTAATGCCGTCCTGCCGGACTCGGGTAGCAAGTTCTTCGTAACTAACCCCGAATAGGGAGCAGCAACGCATGTCAAAGTATCTTCCTAGTGTCGGAATGTAATCTTCGGGAAGGATTCTGGCGTCTCGGAGGCGCATCTTCTCAACCATCCTGGTGAAATAGACCACCCCGCCCACCCTTTCGTAGGGACTGCATTCTATTACTGCTTCACTGAATTCACTATTCCTTGTTTGGAATGCATGATCTTCGCTATGGGTGTGATTTTTCATTTCAGCAGGTTGTATCCTATCCTTCTGTATTTTTTCCATGGGGTATTACCCTCCACTTCCATAATGAGGATCCAGAGAAGTCAGGATATCGAATTGTGAATGGACGATGGATCTGGTTCCGACCGGAGCATCTGTCAGGACAAGAGTTGTGCCGGTTGAAACGAGAGCTCGGATCTGTGCGCGAAATTGTGGGTCAACAGTGATAAGTTTTTTCAGTTCTTTGATCTTCGGTGCATATCCGACAATGCTCGCAGTGCAAAACCAATCCCGCTGTCCACTGGCATCAGTCCGTGACAGGGCTGAATAAACATATAATCCAGTAAGACCGTGTAGCCCTCCGAGCGGTGACCGACCGATTTCCACACCATTTCGGTAAACATAGATCTCTGCATCGGCACTACTGACAATGATGGAAATTGGGCCGTTGGTAGCTTTTGAAGGATCAATGAACGTTATCCCCTTGGGAGGAGTGGCTTCAGTTGATGCATTGAACAGAATAGACGGAAACTTGCTGCTATCGGATCTAGATCTATGGTCCGTTACAATGACCGTGGTTCCGTTCGTTGTCACGGCGTAGAGCTTCCTAGCAAAATCAAGTGGCAAGCGTACACACCCATGCGAAGCTGGATAGCCAGGTAGATTTCCGGCATGCATGGCAACACCGCTCCAGGTTAGGCGCTCCATGTAGGGCATTGGCGCCCCCTTGAAAATGGTTGATGTGTGCTTCACATTCTTTTGAAGGATTGTGTAGACCCCGGTGGGAGTTCCATGGCCCGGCTTCCCGGAACTTATTGTCGATCGCCCAATGCGCACGCCATTGCGGAACACATAGAGCACTTGGTCGGACAGGCTTGCGATGATAACAACCGGCCCATCTGAAGATGATTCCGGGTGCCATGTGTAATCTCCCGATTCAAGTGATGAGGAGGAAGCTGGGAGTTGCCGTCCATGATCGCTTCCAGCGGCCCAACTCAATGGCATGGGAAAAAGCAGTCCGACGGCAGCAATTGGTACGAAGTAGAAGAATCTCATTGTAACACTTACGGAATAACTGGATCACTCGCTTGCGACAAACTTCACAAGACTGATTTCACATTCAGCGATTCCAACTAATGCGAGTAATAAGGAGAAGCTGGGACAAAGAAATTCAATCGGTTGATATTTCATTCCAGAAAAATGGACTATCCTACGCAGTTGCACCATGGGGTGTTACCCTTCCGTCCCATATTGTGAGGTTCATCTGGAACTTCAAAATCACAGCACGATCGGGTAGGTTTACACCCCATGGCGTGGGATTGGATGAAGTTATAACCTCTGGATATGAAGAAAATTATGACAACAGTGGTTCTGATCAGTCTAGCGTGCCTATCCGCCTGTATCAGTGTGACAACCCGCAGAAGCCCCTCATCAAGCACCACGACCACGACTAGCCAAGGTAACAGTCCTGGGGAGACGACCTCCTCAACTCAAACGCGTACCAGCAATTAAGTGCGGAAGTCGTCCTTGAATGCCATGACTCAAGGGCATCGGTGAGTTATGCGGAATGATGTAATGAAATGGATGCTGATAACCTCATGAAAGTGAATCTCCTAAAACAGGGGATTGTAATGTTGAATTCCAACGGCATCGGAACTGTTACACGAAAAATGGTCAGGGAGCGCGCAGTGGAACTGACGCTTATCAAAGGTCTCCCTCCACAGAACGTGTCTAGATCGGAGTGGAATCAGGCTATGAGAGAATTGACTGGTAAGGGGGAGAGGGATGCAACCGATTTTATTTTGGAATCGGCTCCTGAAGCAGAACGATGGGATCCGGTTCACGGATCAAGAGGATCCAAAGCCAATGAGTCCTCAAGCGAAGATGAGGATGATGATGGGCGCAGCGACAGCGCAAGGCTTGTTGAGGAGGGAATTAGCGAAGCCGCACATGATCAGATGCTTAAGTCAGCCGTAGCTAAGCCGATATGAATGGCCAGTGATGCAACCTCTTTGGAGATACATGGAGCAACACCCACCATGATCGCCAAGCTTGGAATTCTGATTCTCTTATTGCTTCAGGAACTGGGAGGCATCTTCCAGATGCTGATTGAGACTGCTTCTGAAATTGTGGAGTGCATACGCCAGCACAGGAAACCAATGCATTTGGAGGAATTTTTCTTTCAAACTAACAGGACAGGCATCGGCTCAATCCCGATGGTAGTGCTACTCTCGGTATTCATCGGTCTGACCATGGCATTGCTAACGGGTTATCAGCTCCAAATCTTCGGGATTGTCACGTTGGTTCCCGCTGTGGTCTCCGTTTCCTTTACAAGGGAGATGGGTCCGCTCTTTACAGGCATCGTGCTGGCTTCACGAGTAGGCGCTGCATACACAGCAGAACTGGGTGCCATGACTGCCGATGGAGAAGTAGATGCGATTGAAGGTATGGGTATCGGTTCACTTCGCTATCTGGTTACCCCTAGAATATTAGCTATCTTCTGTCTCACTCCGTGTCTGACAGTAATATCCATCATCTCCGGTATCTTTGGGGGAGCCTTCGTTTCCAATCTACTGCTGCAGATAGGTTATGGTTTTTTTTATGATCAAGTGATGACCTACTTGCTTGTGAAGGATCTCATGGCGGGGGTCGTAAAGAGTTTTATGTTCGGAGGCATTATTGGACTTATTGCATGTTACAAGGGGCTCTCAATGCGGGGTGGTGCAATCGGCGTAGGTAATGCAACGACGCAGAGTGTTGTCGCATCTATCGGCACCGTGATCGCCTGTGATTCAGTTTGCAACATCATCATGATCACCTTTTTCCCATGATTGCCCCACTTGAAAATCTCCTTGAGATGCGCGGTATTAAACTGCAATTCGGCGATAAGGTAATCTTAAATGGAGTCGATCTCTGTGTGCGTTCTCAAGATGTCCTGGTTATCATGGGACTTAGCGGTTGCGGCAAGAGTACACTACTGAGCATCGTCCTAGGATTACTTAAGCCAGACGCAGGTTCAGTATTCTTTAAAAAAGAGGAACTGACCGAGCTTTCCCGTTGGAAACTAAACAAAGTTCGAATGCATATCGGAATGGTGTATCAGAATGCAGCACTACTCAGTTCCCTGAATGTAGGTGAAAATGTGGCCCTCCCCTTGCAGGAGTTGACCCATAAAACGGTCAGAGAGATCAGGTCCATCATTGACGAGAAACTCGAACTCGTGGGCCTCTCGAATGCAAGGGACAAGTTTCCATCCGAACTCAGTGGCGGCATGCAAAAGAGAGCAGGCATGGCACGCGCGCTTGCGCTAGATCCCGAGTTGTTGCTTTTCGACGAGCCAACGGCTGGACTCGATCCGATCAACAGTGATTTGATAAACGAGTTAATTGTCACATTGCGGGAGAAGCAAAAGGTAACCTCCGTCGTTGTTACACACGAGATGGAGAGTGCCTTTTCCCTAGGGACTCGCATGGCCTTTTTGGATGAAGGGAAAATGA
>Ga0364900_10134_pt1 | contig 31147 bp, 43 predicted proteins | sample ExccelJu500002D3_FD_206974 | JGI IMG/M metagenome (GOLD analysis project Ga0364900, IMG submission 206974) | Enriched cells from Trout Bog Lake Hypolimnion, Wisconsin, USA - BchlTB.July09.5000.02.D3 | ecosystem: Environmental > Aquatic > Freshwater > Lake > Hypolimnion/Profundal zone | place: USA...
CAGCAGCTCCGAGCCGGAAAACCTGGGCCTCGCAAAATCTTGTTGCACGGCCCATCCGGAACAGGAAAAACCTGCATTGCAACCATGCTCAGCAAGGTGTTGACCACTCAAAATATCAACATCGCTGAATACGACGGTGCAAAGCTCAACAAAGACGATGTGGCTGGCTGGGTGACAAGTTTGCAATACTGTCAAACTGGGATTCGAGTTGTTCTGATAAACGAAGTGAATTTCTGCTCGCAGGAGGCAAAACACCTATTTTTGTCTCTGTTTGACAGAGAATTGGAAAACCACGTGTTTATCGCGACCACCAATACAAAACCAGACAACAGTGCCTTTTGGTCTCGCTGGGTGCCGAATCTGGTTTCACCGCCAACAAAAAAGGAAATCGAAGTTTGGCTCGAATCAGTAATGAACATACCGGGTGTAAAGGCTCGGAGTATCGCAAGAACTTGTGGGCAAAATGTTCGTTCGGCCCAAACGGCAGCGGCAAAATACGTCCGACCCTAGAAATGGGGTATTTAAAATAGCCCGTGTCTGATCTCACAAATTTGCCTTAGCTTGGAGCCGGCAACGTCGAATTAATATAAGCCGAAGCATTTCTGCTCGGCTGTGAACGTCACGTTGTCGGCTAACCAATTCAACCTTAGCCGAGGCGCCGTCTGGGGGGCGGTCAAAAAACAACTTGATTCCTTCATTGCCGCCGGCGGCCAAACCCGGACGAGCTGGGGAAAACGCCCTAAAAAGCAGAGCCCAAAAATGCTGGTAAACTAGAACTAAATTCCAACGAGTGTGTTACTGAGGACGCCCATTAGTAAATCTGGGCATTGTCTGGCGACTCCTGAAATGTCGTGACACTGCGGCGAAGATCGTTGGCGGTGAGCGATAATTGACCAAACAACAACGAACTATGAAAACCCAATTAGATCCAAAACAAATAGCCTGGATCAACGACAACTTGAAACAAGCAGCACTTCGCGGAGACACTAAAACCGTTCTCTGGTTTATTAAACAGGCACCTGAACAGGTCGCGAGCGTTGCGGCAGACATGGAAGACCTAGCAGAGGAAAGCAAACATCTGGTAACTGCGTCTGCTTTTTGTCTTCTAAAACCCAACTCCCTCGGTGAATACGCACGTGACGTGAGGTCGCCCAAGGCTATCGACGGCCCTCTGAACTTCACACCATCCTCAAAAACAAGTAACTCCGGCGTGTGGAGGGAGCGAGGACCCAACAATTGGGTCAAAAAATCAAAAGGCATCAAAATGCTTTGCATGTTCATGCTAAATACTGCTCAGGAGTTGGGCCTTCTGGAACACCAAAGGTTTGACTGTCGCAGTGTTGTAATTCGGGTGCAATTACCAATCAATAATGACTCTATTGAGGCTACAGGTTACGTCGGAAAAAACCCGACGTATGTCGGGCGCCATCCTGATGCACCATTGAAAGACGCTTGCTTATCCGCTGATGTGGGAACGCCGGAATTTGACAAGTTAATAGCACGAGATTTGAACAAATTGAGCCAGGAAAAATTGTGGTGGATTGCGACAAACATGGCTCGATTCCTCGACGAAGGGCGAGCCGTTAATCGAGCTTTGGCAGTAATTTGCTCTGATACGCAGCGCATTAGCGAGGCAACTTTAGGATACTTTTTTGGCGACAATGGACCACTAAATCTCGAAGAAGGGTGGCATATTGGCGCAGTTCGGCGGTTTTTAGGTCACAAACCCGAACTCAAGGTTTTTCTTGGACCAAAGCTGACTGCCGTCATGCTCTGAACCTAGTGAAGCGCAGCGCCGGTGGGCGCTTTAATTAACCAAGTGAAGAGCTTCGCCGGCGAGCGATAACCCAGCATAGCAAAACCCAGAGGAAAACTCTCCGAGTCTTTTTTCCCATCTACGACGGTAAAGCTGGCGGACTGAGCATTTCACACAGCTAATTTACATTCGAGCCCAAAACGCCTGCTATAATTCCTTTTGGCCCGGTGAAGAGCTTCACAGGTGGAGCGATAATTAAGATGTTAGTAAACAACAAAACAATGAAACAAAACATTATGAAAAAAAAATACCAAGTAATGTGGGCAGTTGACACTGTCATTGCGTCAGCAATCTGGTCCGATGCGGTCAGTCCTGTGATATTTACTTATATCGCCGCCGGACGCCAGGAGAGGCAAGTTCCACCATTGTGCTGCAACGTAGCAAGTTTCGGACACAACCCCGCCGTGGCGTTGCGCACCGCGTTGGAAATAGTTGCACAGGAGGAAGGGACGGATATGAAATTAGTGGATGTGGCTATTGAGGCTATGACCACTATGAAAAAATACAAAATGATAGTGATTTGCAAAGGGCATTACGACGGTGGAGGTGAACCCATCGAGGCAGAAAATGCAAAGGCAGCCTTGGCGATAGCAGTTGAAAGCGAACGTGACGTAATCGATACTATGCGCGCCGAGTGCCCAGAAGCCTTCGAGGTTGAAATTACCGTAACGAACCTGGCCGACGAAGAAGACACAGCGTCCCAGACTCTTGCGATACTGTCATTGGCTGAACTCGAATTGGAAGAGGCAGACGCGGAGGATGGTGAGGAGACGATTCCCGCAAAAGCATCTTGATCAACAAAAGGAAAAATACATGAATTCAATAGACGTTCACTCAAACTTGGTTAAGGCCTGGGGCAATACTCCCGTGCGAATCCTTGGTGAATACGCACCGATCGGCTACAGGCTACTGGAAAATCTTCAAACTGGAGCGAAGGCTGTCGTAACTCCGACCTGCGTCACTTTAGAAAACGAACCCATATTTCGCATTCTTGCAGCAGCGGTGATTCCCGACCCTGAACTGGGTCGCTTAGACAGCGAAAACCGGCGTTGGCTTGAAAAGTATTAAACATCGGCCGCCCTACCAAAAAGCCTTAACTGAGGTCAAACGAGGTTGAGATGCGCTTCGGGCACGGCGCTGAACAGCCAAAACACGGCCAACAAAAACCATTGTGCTTCCGCCATCGTCGCGATTAGCCTTTGGCATGGCGACCCCGGAAATAATCCACTCCTTCCAGAACGTGGTTTACGCAAGCAACCATGACGACAGATGCTTTTACTGCCCCCGGCGAATCGGCGGAAAGCATCTCAGCCACGCAGCCGTTGACCACCTCTGGCCAGATTCTCTGTTTGGCTCGAACCGGCCAGCAAACCTTGTCGCCGCTTGCCGTATCTGCAACTTGAAACGGGGGGACGTATTACCACCAGGCTTTGAGGTCAGTCGGGAGGAAATCAAACGCATCAAACGTGAACTAGAAATTGAAAATAAGCGGGAATACCCACCCTTGCCTTGGATGGCTTTTACGAATTTGGGAACATTTATATCAAGCTCGAGTTCAGAGAGCAATTTAAGAAAAAGTTGCGCAAATTGGTTGCTCCAAAGCCCAACACCACTTTGGGCGACCGTCGAAGTGCGATAGCTACAATTCGAGCCCAAAAGCTTCTTTCAAAAGAACCATATAAATGCTATTTGGCGGAATGAAACGAGAAGACAGAATCAAAAAACTCGCCGCTGCGATTCAGAATCAAATCATTAGCTGTCCAAACGAGCAGTCGTATGACGAAGGCGATGTCATCTGGATTTCCGGTTCCTGCACCGACCTCCAGGATTTGTTGATGCAACACGAGGTTCCGGAGGATCTCGAAGAAGATGTTGTCGCTAGGCTCCGGTGCCCCAGTTGCGGGACCTCTTTCGACACATTTTCGGAAGTCGGCACCAAGCACGACTTCGAAATCAGCCACGAAAACATCATAGACCAAGCCATGGCAAAGCATGGCAAACAGCTTTTCAACTTTTACGGTTTTCTCCATAAAAGCCCCCTGCTCGGAGCACAGCATCCCTTCGGCAAAAAGATCCTGAGCGAAATCACAAAGGCACCGCGGGTTTCATTGCACAAATCGGAGTGGTTCCGTGCACGGGTGAATAAAAATCACGGATTTGGCCCGACGCCTGCGGAACTCGTGGCCGACCAGCGATACAATAGCTCGGGTCAAGCCCGGTGGTATTTTGCGGACAACGCAGAAACGGCAGTGGCGGAAACATCCATGGATGGCACGGCTTGGGTTCAAAAGTTCGACGTTGGCAGTCTGGACGGATTGCTCGACCTGCGCGCCTGGCGGGCCGACGACGACCGGGCGCTCGACGCTGAAGGCGAATATCGGCCGCCGCACGATTTGTTGGTGGTGTCGTTGGTTTATGGCGATTTGCTCACCCAACGGTACTATCTCGACGACATCGCTGGCCAACCCGACGGCGAAACCAGGAAGTGGAAACCTGAGTATTTGGTGAGTCGCTACGTTGCTGAAGCGGCCTGCGCAGCAGGATTCAGAGGTTTGTTGTGCGGAAGTGTGCGTTATCCAGGTGAGAACTTAGTTGTGTTCGATTCAAGCTGGAGCCCAAAGCCCGTTGGCGACCCAGTTTTAGTTAAGTTGGATGACGATTCAATGCGTCTTAGGAAAAACTATTTTTTTAACCAGGGAGAAGGATTGACGATTCCCGATGTTGGTTAAACCATCCGCAAGTGTTTTGGGATAAACGAATCAAAGTTGCGGCCGCTGAACTTGCGGAGCAATTGATAATTGAGTTCGTGGATAAACCCATGTTTGCTTTGCCGTCCAAGCGACAGCCAACTGCTGAGTCCATCGCGGCCCTCCAAGCAAAGCTCCTCCTGTATCAGTTTGCAGCCGTCCTGCTCGCCGTAATGACAGAGGAGCAGAAAAGCGCCGATTTTTGCCGGCGACATTCGCAAAAGGCGCCAACATGCTCGATGAGCTGCGATCGGCAATGTCGTCGCTATCGGATTTGATGACTCCGTGGCAGAAGCCGCATCACCTCAGCTGGTCACTAAAATGGTTCGAAAGCGTGGGCATCGACGAGAGCAATCCCGTGGTTTTACACAGCTTCGGGATGCGCTGCATGGCACATTTTACCACCTCAGTCGAGGCGTTGAAGAAGTTCAAGCCGATTTGACCGATTTCTCGGCCAAACCGACCTGTCTCTGTTCTCTCCCCAGTTCAGGACCACGAACCCGTGTGGTTGTATAACGACCCAGGGATATTCGACCCCGTGATTGGAGCAACCAACGTAGTTGTTGGTTCTGACGAATACCAAGGTTCGACGGTGTGCTGCATCGGTGTTGATTCGACGAGCGGGCACACCACTAAAAACCAGGTAAACCCAATGGAAACGATGATAATAATGTATTTTTTCATATAAGTATTTAGTCTTGGACTCCTCATTTATCATCGGTTTTCGATGTCAAAAACGAAGATGTCCCATAGTTAAATACACAGAATTCGAGTGAAAAACCGTCCGGACAGCGCTTTTTTTGAAATATTTTCATCCGCCTAGTATTCAGCGGCTTAAAAGTCAGAAAATCCGCTTAAAACTCCGAAATAGCGTCGCGAGATATTTTTTTGGTAAACCCGAGGCCAATTCATGCGAGGAGGTAGTTGTGAGGGCATTAACAACCCATCGGCTTCGTCCGGCGGCGCCCCTCGCAGACCGTAAATACACCACAAAATCATATGAAAACTGCATCAAAAATCGCAACAGCCCAGGCGCTGCACCGCCTTTTGCCAAAAATAAAACGCCGCGCTTTTTTCGAAATCCTACAACAGCCCCAATGCATTGGGGCCGGAGTAACCTACTGGTTCGAACGAGGCCAAATCCCGTGGGATCAGAGGACCAACGAAGTAAAAAAAGCGGCTAAAAAGGCCGCGTTAAAACTTATTAGAGTTGCATTAAAGTCGAGATGGGTCGCTCCGAGCGATGTTAGTGACGCGGCAATACACGATCCAAAAATGACGGCCATTCTGATGTAAAAACCCAACACCAAGCAACAACGCAGGAAAAACCGAGGCCAATCCTTCGGTTTTTCTTTTCCACCAATGATATCACGCGTCGCCACGTGATGATGTAACGAGTGTTGATTTGGCAAAAATAAAGCCTATCCGACAGTTCGCCGATTTTTGGTAAACCGCTCAGCATTTCCAACGAGGTGGTTTATGTGAGGGCAATAACAAACCGCCGGCTTCGTCCGGCGGCACCCCTCACACACCGTTAACATACCTCAAAATCCCTATGAAATACAAACTCCCCGACCAAAAGACTGAAGAAACCCTCAAACGCGTCGTCTTAAGCGAAACCGGCCACACCGTTAACAAGTTCGAAGATGCCTATGCTTACGGCGGCGCGTATCGACTCCCTAACGGCAATTTTATTCCGGTCATGGTGACAGATATTTGCGACTGGCTGTATTTTAACAAAAAGGACAAACCGACCAGAAACATGGACCTCGCCATCCACATCGCGGATGAACGAGCTAGCCTCTACGCAGACAAGCTTTACCGCGATGACACTGCATGGCGGCTACGGGGTGATATTCAGGAAGTGGTAAAGTCAGAAAAAGCTGGCGTGGTCACCTTGCCATATAGCGACTCTACCTCGTTCTCCATTAAACGGCAAAAAGACGACTTCGTCCACGTTATCAAAGTCACTCAGCCCAAAACACGGAAACCCAATCTAATGGTGAAATACTCGGTGAAACCGGCGGATATCGACGTCGAATTCTACGGCTGTGTGGAAGACATCGCTGAATACATCGAAAAGAATAGCTGAATCAAACAAAGGCCTTACCAGAGTCGGTCAAGCCAAGCCGCTGACACCTGGCGTCGGGGGAATCGGTCATCTTCGAACTCAACCCAAACAAGGTCCGAAGCGGCGTCATCCGGATCCACCCAGATATCCTCGCTCCGTCCGTAGCGGATAGTGCCAAACTTGCCAAGGAGGGTGTTGTTCTCGCGATCAAAGAACGTGACGACGGTTCCTTCGGGAGGGCCGACAAAAACTACGCGCATTCCGTTTTGAACTTCGCCACGAGTCACGACGCGAAGTGTAAACGATGGGCGGCGCCGGGTCCATTGGGTTTTGAGCATTGCAACCACACAGCGCTAGAAGATTCAAATGGAAAACCAGTTTTAGGCGGACTGCCAACTTTTATCCTATGCCTAAAAAGCTGATAACATTCTTTTTGGCTTGGTGAAGAGCTTCGCCGACGAGCGATAATGTAGATGACGGTAAAAACCAACAAAGAATAAACAAATACTATGAAAACAATACAAATCGGAAAAAACACAGTCGAACTGAGTGATACCCTTGTGGCTCTCCTTATCAGCACGATCAACAGCTTCCATGGCTACAACATAACTAAGCTCGACGACATCACTATCACACTGGCTCTGGTGGCTACGGTCACGAAAGAACTGGCCGAATATGAGGACGATGAATTCACAACCGCGGACGTGAACGCCCTCATAAATGCGCTCAAACCATCTGAGGTCGCCCCTTGCTGGGAATCAAATCGTGAACAAGATGCAAATGGCACTGTAAAGCTCTACCCTGACGGTAGCGTTTTGGACAACGCCGGCGACGATATGGTGTGGGCGGACGTGGGTTACATGCTCAGCCGGCAAACACAAGATGGCTGTAATTACAAGGAACTGGCTGAAAAGGTACTCGAAATGAAAATGCCCACAGAGTATCCGGATGACATAGAAGAACATCTCGATTATTTGGCCGAGCAGGAGCTCCTAAAAGTGCAACGGGATAACCAGGAACAGACGTTCGACTTGGTCAAAAACATTAAATCAGAAGGACTCACGGTCGCATGGGGAAAATACACCATCGTTGAGTTTTTGGGATCCCAAGGCGAAGGCGACAATAAAACATCGCTCTACCGGAACACAATTGATGATCTGTTAGCCATCACGACCAACGCCACCCCAGCCTTTGAAGGCGATGATGGTTTCCAGGAAGAAAAAAACCGCATCACCCACGAAGACGCCCTCCAAATCTTCTGCGACAGGGGCAACGGATTGGAACTAGACGGGTGCTGGGGGAGCGAATACGCGCAATATACAGACCTTGATGCGGCGATCGACGGAGCAAAACACCTTGCGAAGGAATATCCAGACTGTGCATGGGTCGTCTGCGATGCCAACAAAAGCAAACTCCACCGCATCGAAGCCACAGAATAACGACGAAACGGGGCAATCTCGTCCGCTGGTAAACGCAAGCGCCGCAATTTTCCCCGCCCAAAAGGCGCCAAAACCCGGTGAACATCCCGGCAGGAAAATGAAGCTGGCCACCGGTGAGCGATAATGGGGATGTAGAAAGAACAACAAACAAAACAAAAACTATGAAAACCGCAATAATCATTCACGACAAAAAAGTCCAAAGAGTCCTTCAAGCCCCGGATAGCCTTGAGGGCCAAAACTCAGATAACAACGCGCTGTTGGCAAAGATTTATGAGGAAGCCAACGCGATTGGTGAAGCCGACGCCAAATCAAGCGGCGGAACAGCTTGGGTCACAGTCCAATTCTGGAACCCTGCGACCGGCGAAATGGAGCTCGAACAACGCTTCGATTACACCCCCTGCACCTCAAGCACCGTCGTCATGGAATTGAGATCGTAAACCAGAGCCACCGCTAAACCAAAAAGCAACTCAGCCCAACCCCAACAAACTATGAAAATCATCGCCTCCACAACGCTAGCCACATCCATCCTCGCCGCCCTCGCCGCGAACTCCGTCCCGGATGCCCCTGCCAACGCCCACGACTCGGTCACCACCATCACCAAGGCAAACGTCGCCCACAACGACGAGCAACTCGTGCTCTACAAGTTCACCGAGTGCGTGGCAGCAGCGCAAACGGTGGAAGGCCGCGAATTCGCCGCCGCGTTGCCCGAGTTGGATAAATTCATAGCAGAAGACATTGAAAACAACCTCATATCTCTGCTAGGCGATATACTCATAACCAGCCTCTGCGCAAACTGCGCAAAGCCGGCGGCGCAAAAGCGTATCGCCGAGCTCCACAGCGATCTATTTGACGAGTGGAATCAGACCGTGACCAGCTGATCAGCGGTCCCAAATAGGAAAAACACCGTCGGAATTCCAACGCAGTTTTTTGTCGCCTAATAACTGATCACTTTTCGTAGATTTTATCCTTAGCTGCTTCTAGCAATGCCTTTTTTTCTTCTTCCTCCATTTTTCGTTTGCGTCGCTTTTCCGCTTCTTCGTCGTCAATATTCAGTTGCAGTTCCTGCGGCGGCATTTGCGGTGGCGAAGGGGGTTTCGCGACCTTTTCCGGCTCCTTCGTTTTTTGCTGTTGTTTTTGTGGCGGGATCGGTACCAGCCTTTGACCTAGGGTTAACGCCTCCGAATTGCACTGCACGACCTGCCGGAGTGGCGGTCGCAACGGTGAAGATTTTGCCATCCGTGCCACGACCTCAGCGGGATTTAACCCAGCCGCCTTTGCCAGCACTGCGGCTCGGTCCACAGCGTCGGCACGTTCCAAGGCTACCAACCGGGCATACGCGGTTGGCAGAAGCGCCTGTAGCGGCTCGGAAACCCGCGCGTGGGGCTGTCCGACAACGGTTGGCATGGATGAAACTTTTCCAACCCCTCTCACAACTGGCAACCCAGGAGCGTTAATTGATGTTGTCCAGCCATCAGCCTCCAAAACCCTGACTAGGTCGTTTGCAACCATCGATATTGAATTTATCGCAGCTTCCCGTTGCTCGACTGGGTAGCGCATCGTAAAGGTCACGTTGAATTTCTCGACCCCATCGCGCATCTCGCGGACAACAAAGTTAGGTTCCAGAGCCAAAGCTGTTTCGAGTTTAGCCGCCTTCACGCCATTAATCGTGAAGGAACGCCAACCATCATCCATAGCGGGGCTTAAATAAATGTTGGCTAGGCGCTTTTCCATTTTTGTTGTTGGCTTTCCAAGCACCACCCTATCCTCCGCCACAGCAGTGCGGTATTCCTTGATCAATTGATTTACCTCCTTCAGCGTCATGCGGCGTTGGCTATTGCCGCCAATATGTTTGATTTTGACGCGATATTCCTGCCACGGCAGGGTTATTTCGGTTTGCACGGTTTTGCAGATATCCGAGTAATTCGGAACATATTCGGCGATCGAAGCCGTGTGCTGCCACTTGCCAGCCAAAAACGTCTGTTCTTCCTGTGGCAAGCCCAGCATCCATTGCCCAGATAGCCCAGTCAGATCTTCGATAGTCCGTTTTGTCCATTTTGCATTTGTCCAACGGCCATTACGGGGGTGCATGGGTGAATGCTCTTTGTTCCCAATCAACACCAGACCGCCGCGATCGCCCGTTTTGATGCCTAAATTGTTTTTTAATAGCAACTCATTCAGCTCTCTGCGATTTTGATCCTGCTGTTCCGCCAATGTAATCCCCGCAGGCTCTGACAATGGTTTTGGCCCGTGGGGATAATATTCTTCACACAAAGCCCGAAATATATTCCCAGGATGCTGGCGATGCCGGTGGTGAACAGCGTCCAGAGGTGGCAGACCAACTGTATCAATGTTTTCATCCAGCCCATCACCAAGAACAACGTCACGTCCCTCGCCGAGGTCTTCCACGATCCCAGTTTCCTTCGCCCGTGCCTCGCGTCGTGCCATTACCTTACAGTCAATTTTGACAATGTTGCGTCCATCTTCCTGCCCAACATAGTAAAGCAGGTCATCCTCAGCAATCAACCCACGCTCACGCAAAACTTCCTGCCGGGCATATGCGAATGCAAGTATGTAATATCCTTCATTGATTCGGATGTTCTGCAAGTAAACTGGGTGGACCGTGCTCATACCGACATGTGGATGAACATTGTCGGTATCGATGTGTATTGCAATCACCAGCGGCTGTTTGCGAAGGTCCACATTTTCCTGCCGTTTACTTTTTTCTTTCCGAACGCGCTTTCCATCCTTGTCGAACTCGCGCACCTGAGGGATCGTGACATACGCAAATTTGGATACATAAAAAAGTAGTCGGTCAATATCATCGTAAATTTGTCGTGACGAAAGGATAACCCGGGGCGGATATGAAGTGATCCAAGACAAATATGCATTGCGTCCACCTTGGAGATGCTGCGCAGCTCGTTCGATGGTTTCAATTGAATCCGCATGCTGATCCATATTGAGCTTCACCGGCGCACACAATAATTTGTCGCCAAGTTGTCCCTTTTTGGCCAATACTCGATCCTCGGCATAACAGATGCCAGATCTTACTTTCGTTTTGTCTTTGAGTTGAACTTTAACGATGAGCTTTTGCATGTTATTTCTTTCTACATTTTGTTTGCGGTTTATTTACGCTCTCTATAGTTGGAACATCCAATATCTATGGTAGCTGCAATTGTCTCAAAGCGTCTCCACAGATTGCTGCAATCAATGCAGGCTGTGTGTCCGGCTTCGAGTTGTTCTACTACGTTGTGTAGCTCAGTCGCCGCATTTTCTTTGCGAATGCCAGCCTTTGCGAAAATCTTCTGGACCTGATTAATAAGCTGTCCCAATTTTGCTACATCTGGGCTTGGCGTTAACCACGGATTCCAAAGCTTTGCCATGCTAAGTGCGCGATGCATGTCAGCGAGAACATCATGCTCCGCGACAGTCGCAAGCACCGGCACATGTTCAGAGGTCACCAGTTTGGCGACACCCAACGTTGCTAACACACAAAATGTCACGGGTTCGGGCTTCGCTGGTGCCGGGCAATTCTTTGGCCAAGTTGCATTTGATGCGTTCTGTATAAGCTGGTTCCAGTCATCGTCGCATATCGTAACTGATACCGTTGTCCAGCCTTGCGGCTCTGCTTGAATCTCGGGCGTGGTATTTGGCAACGTCCAAAGTCCGAGCCCAATACCAAGCATCATTCGACTCAGCGCCATACTGCGATTTTCTGCTCGATCACGAAGCCACTTAGCTTCGCATTGCTTTACGCTGATTATGTATTCCTGTGTCGCTGGACTTCCGTCTGGCTTCAAGCCCGGTCGCATCTGCGGCTTCCGCGGCTTGGTAAATTTGTTTTTTGTTGGTGATGGATTAACGACCTCCGGTTCCATATGCTGAGACTGCGGATTCTGTTTTGAAATGCTTTGTGGAGCCGTGGCCGTTTTGCTTGCTCTTTGGCCGGCAAGCGATGATTCAATCATTGACGAGACGGAGTCACTTTCTGGGGGCAATCGGCCATTCCACACTTTTCCAGTATGGTCGGTAAAAACAGCGGCCTCTCGATTTGAGCGATGGTATTTCTTAGCCATAGCCCAAAATGCCGTGTTGGGTCTCGTCCGGCTACGAATAGTGCCGTCCGGTTTGGCATTGCTAAGCTCAACCGAATCTCGGCCTCGTTCTGAGGCCACCAATTGCGGTGCCTACACCGCCGGAAAAGCCACTCCGTTGGCAAACCAGCCCCTCTGGCAGCGGAGCGAAAAGAGCAAGATCACACCGTCGTGACACCACGCCGCATGGCGGCGGTGAAAACGCGTCGTGTGGCAGGTCTAACAATGAAACACCGCCCGTCGGTGGCATTTTAGACCTGCGACATCTTGCCTTACTTTACCAAAGCCGCATTTTGTCGGGGTTGGTTTTTATGGATTTCTCCCAGGTGTGTGGCCAAACGTGGCTAGAGGTGTGTCTGTGGATTTTGGGTTATATGCTGAGCAGATGGGTTTTGGATGGAGCGTAGTTTTTCTCCTGCGCTGTTTGTGGACCACCTCGTATTAACACCATGGGGAGTAGTTAGGTTTTACCGTAGTTGAGGCTCAGTTTTGAGCCTATGTGAGGCCAAGAATATTTCTTGGACGAGGCCAGATTTGGTAATAGCTACAGTGCTGGGCATTTGGTAGCGGAATGTAAAACTATGTTGAAACGAAGGTCTGTTTTTCTCATATACGCCGCCAAATGGCGGCGGAATCAGAACAAAAAAGGCGGTTGGATTTTGTCCAACCGCCTGTGCTTAACTAATGAAAACGCAAAACAATCAGTGTTATTGCAAAGCTGAAATTCTTTACCCAAACAATGCCCGGGGTGAGCAATGAGACATTGCTGGGGCTTTGTTTGGAAACATTGCTGATACGCCGCAAAAAATGCGGCGTATTCAAACAAAAAAGCGAGGCTGGCGGATGAACAGTGCACTGCTCATCAAATACGCGATCAGCCCCGCCGGATGGGTCCTGGAGTCGAATCTGTTACGCTCTGTGCCATCATCCAAATTGTATTTTTGAAATGAGGCAGGAGGCCTTACGACCTCCTGCCACTTCGAGCTTCAAACTCTGTTGAGTTGTTCGTCTCTTTTCCTTTTGTTGGTATCACTGTCGCCCCATGAAGAACGACGGAACTCTGGAGCCATGCGACAGTGCCAATTGTATCGGCATTGTGTTTTACCCTGACATCCAGATCATCCTGAACTTTACCCTGGGCATTGACTTGGGTTGCCGTCGGAGAACGGCCAAGTCAAAAACTGGGCCTACCCTCTGTGGCGACATTGCTGGGCAATGACGCAATCCCCCAATAAACCGGACAGAAGCATTTTGTTTTAGCTCACATCTAGGCGGACGCCAGAAGTCCGCTAAATTCTTAACTGAAAGGAAAATAAATCTATGGCTAAAACAAAATCAGTTGAAAAGAATGAATACGGATTCCTGACACGTGAGCAGGCAGCTCAGGTGTGGGTATCACCTAAACCTGATCCCAATAATATGATCAAGACGGGTGACAAACCCCGGGAGAAATTCAGTTCTACCAGCATCGTATCCGCACCTGAGGCGTGGCCGAGTTTGGCTGATGCTTTGCTGATGAAGGGAGTTGGTAATGGAAAAGAGTTGGACTTTGTGAAATTGGCAGAGCACTTCAACGAAATCATCAACAAGGTGAGCGCCGGGAAATTGCCAGAACCAAAACCATTAACGGCCGGAGATATGCGCAAACTTGCGTTGAATTTAACACGCGAACGCCTAGCCGATGCTAAAGCTGTGTTGGCAACCACACCTAACGATGCTGAGGCGCTGGCAAATCAAAAGCAGGCGAAAGACATTTTGGCAAAACACGGCTGGGACGAAACTGCTGTAAAACGCGAAAAAAAAGTAAGTGGCAAAACTAAGAAGGGTGCTGAGCCAGAACCGAAACCGTCAGCAGTTCCGGCACCAGAAAAGTCGATTGAGAAGCCCAATATTTTGACGCCTGATTCTAAGCCGGCTACCAAACCCGAGCCGACTAAACCAGAACGGTTCTACGTAAAAGGCTGCACACCTTTTGTAAAAGATGCATTTGAGAAAATCGGTGGCGGTGTTTATGATCCGAATGATAATAAATGGCATTTCCCAACCGCGGAAAAAGCCACGATCGCCCAGAAGATCCTCGACGATTTCTTTGCCAAAAACGGTAAAAGATAATTGTCGCAACTGACCACAGCCGGGGTGGATTTACTACCCCGGCTTTTTATTTGCCGCAGGCTTTGACCAACCGATCCAGCCGAGCTTGGCAGGTGGCAAGGCGGTCAGCAGGCAACGCTGTTTGTGCCAGCCGTTCGATGATAACCGGCACGCGCACCAAGCCATGCCGGAACAAGCCATTCAGAAAAGCGACGTCTTTTTCCCGTCCCGCAACCAATTTGGAAACCGCCAGGTCGTGGATTTCCAGACACAGGCCAGTGCCTCCGCCGGTATTTTCGTTGTGCACCGGCACGAGCCGTTCCCGCCATCCAATCGGCAGGACGGCGGTTTCGACACTGACCCCGTGTGCGTAGTAGCCAAAAGTTTGATGAAAGGGGGAGCCTTCGCCAATGGAACCGTCGATCAAGTCACTATCCGCTGGATCGCGCAGGGTAAAAACATCAGCTTCAATGGAGATCAGCAATTCAGCGGGGGCCTGGGGAAACTGACCCAACACGGCCTGACTGCCGACAATGACGAATTCCGACGCGCCGGTGATGCCGGCGGACGCGCGGATGATATGTTCAAGCTGTTGCCGGTGCATGGCGGAAGCGGGATTTGACCTCCCAGACTTCCGTCGACGTCAGCACACCGGCAAAGGGCGAATTTTGACGCAACCGCTGGGCGTTATCAGATTCAGAGCAAAGCAAAGTGCAGATCTCCTCCACTGGGCGGGAGAGGATTTGTTGCCATTCTGCATAGCATCGCAAAAGCGACGGGGCGGAGGCGTTTTGTTGCGACCAGCGCACGAGGTTGGCCTGGGCAAAAGCAATCAGCTCCGGACGCAAGCGCAGGCGTTCAGCCACGCGCCGGGCCAGTTCCAAGCTCACTTGATCGATTTCAGAGTGGTTCATGCTGCCGTTCGGCAAACTTTTGCCTTGAGATACTATGGTTGTTTTTAACGGCTGAGGCAAGTCTGGCTGTTTCGTTGCATCGCTCACGTCAAATTAAAGCAGTTTGGCCAAAAGGCTTGGATATTGCGCGGTTAGACTCTCAATGATTTTCCTGCTGGTCGGTTCCTGCGTAATTTCTGCCAATTCGTCAAAAACGGGAAGGTTTTCGCCCTGGTCACTGAGAATCTTTGTGGCCTTCATATGAAATCAGGTCCCTCCGATCCTTGTGTTTGCTGTGCGGCCAACTGTTTACGATCGAGGATGGCTTCGGCCTCGCGTACTTCGGGGCCGGGATCGATGGGTTCAAGTCTTAACACATCTGGTAGTTTTGCCACCCATGCCTTGCCCCCGCAGTGGTGGCAAACGATTTTTTGTTGTGGAACTGTCACTGGCAGTGATGTTTTTAGAACTTCTTGCATGGGGTGTGGTTCTCCAATGATGTTGAAGAGTCCTGCTGCGAAGATTTTTGTTTCTTCGTGGCAATGGGGGCAGATGACCATTCCAACTGGAGGTTGGGTATGGTCCCAAACCAGTTTGGGGGTTCTGTATTTCAAGGTTCTGAGGAGCTTGGGATCTCCGACTGGTGTGATGGTTGTGCGCATCGTGTAATTGGTCTTTGCTGAGGCATCCACTGGGGTGGCGCCCTGGATTTACCGTCTGCCATTTTTGGCAAGCGGCTCTCTACGGAAATTATTCCGTTCGAGATTTTGTAATTGTAATTTTTCATTCTTTATGGGGCCATTCAGCTCGGAGTGCTGGATGTTTTTTTCAAATCAGATATGGCAAGATGTGTTGGTGCTCAGCGAGTCTGGCGCGAAGTTTTGGTGTCAGTTTTGCGTGGGCCTGAATACAGGCGATGATTTTCCTGTGGAATTGTCCTTTGTCTGGTCGGAGGGTTGCGGCCAGCTCTGGATGGCACAGTATCAACTTAGCCAGCGGCCGAGCATAGCCGGTGGGGTCATCCCGGTCAGCGCGTTTTTCCGACAACAGCGATTCAACTAATCGTGGCGACAACAATTGCCATCGATCGCGGTGGAATCGGGGCCAGTGACCTTTTCGGAGTCGTGGCGTGGTTTTTACGCGAATGGAAAATATTGGGGTTATAGTAATACGGCGGTGATCTCAGGGTTTTCCAACATTTTACTGCGTATATCCTCAGTCAACTTGGGGTGTATTAGGATCGCGTGCACGAGTTCACAGTGAAATGTGTTGGTTGCTGGGTGCAATCTGGCAATGAGGGCCGGATTTTCCTTAATGCGAGTGAGGAACACTCCGACGATTCCTTCCCGCCCACTGCTTCCGAGCGGATACAGCTTCAAAATATCCTTCCCCCGTGACCACAGCTCAGATGGTTCAGCCGGTGTTGCAATTGGAGGGCATTGGTTGGCTGGCATAGGAATTTTTAGGATGCTCTGCAAATGCTCAGTGATTTTTTGTAATATTAGGTTCATTGTTAAAGGAGCAGAGGTGGGTGTCTTCACCGGCGTAAAAGAAAAACCGAGGGATTGGCCCCGGTTTTTCTGCGGTGTTGCGGCTTTTACATCAGCAAGGCAGTCAATTTTGGATCGTGTATTGCCGCGTCGCCAACATCATTTGAATCGACGCGTCGCTCTTTTACTGCGCATCGAATCAGTTTTAACGCAGCCGAATTGGCCGCTTTTTTTGCTTCGTCGGTCCTCTGATCCCACTGGGTTTGTGAGCCTCATTCGAACCAATAGGTTACTCCGGCCCCAATGCATTGTGGTTGTTGCAATATTTCGAAAAATGCGCGGCGTTTGATTTTTGGCAAAAGGCGGTGTAGCGCCTGGGCGGTTGCGATTTTTGATGTTGTTTTCATAGTGTTGTGGTGTGTTAACGGTTTGTGAGGGGCACCGTCAGAGTGCTCCACCGGGCGAAGCCGTTGGTTTGTTTTGCCCTCACATGAATTCTCTCGCGTGGATTTCGCACCGGTTTACCCACTTTGTTGAAATATTTTCCAGCAGGGGAATTCCAGCAGAGGAAAAGCAGAAAAAAAGGCCTGAGCGGAGTCAAATCCGGCCCGGCCTGTTGAATATCAAAGCATTTCTGCGCAAGCCTTGGGATGTTTTGCAAGTTGCTCCCGAAGCTCTGGGGTGAGTTTTCGCCTTAAAAGCTTCAATATTATTTCCCAGTGGAACTCAATTTTATCCGGTCGTAGTTTTGATGCCAGATGTGGACAGGCAATGATGTTTCTGAACGGTCGCTCCCAATTCCAATACGGCTTTTCTATACCTTTGGCGTCTAATGTTTCAACCGCGTAATTCCACGGCGATTTCCCGCCTGAATCTATCACGCGGCTTAATTCGGCTTTAGTGCATTGAATTAAATAGCCATATATCGCTGCATAATGAAGCGGTGTTTTTCCTTCTTTATTCCTGACAGAAATCAGATCGGCAATGGTTGTGCCTTGTGGAAGCACCCCCCTGCCGGCGGCTAAATGAAGGAATGTTCCCATCCGGTTTAGTTTAATTTTTTTAAGATCCTGTGCCGTTATATCCAGTGGGAGCCGCGGATTTCGAGATTGAATTAATGTCAACAACGGTCGACAGTGAGTTCCTTCGCGCATTTCCAGAAGATCATTAATGCTGGTTCCTTTTGGAAGCTTTCCGTTGCGAGCAGCTATGTGGAGGCACGTCTCGTGGCCATAAAAACGAGATTTGGCCCGCACTCCTAGCAGATCTTTAGCTGTCATGCCGACTGGGAATTTCCCAATAGATGCGGAATCCAATATTTGTTCGGGGTTAAATTGCTTTTTGCTTTTCATAGTATTTAGTTTGTTTGCGGTTTGCTCGGGACGCCGTCGGCTGTTGCCAGCGGGTTGTTATTGCCCTCACATGAACCCTCTCGCGTGGATTCGCGTTGGGTTTACCAAGTTTGTAGAAATATTTATCAAGTGGGATTCCGCAGTAAAAAGGCCGGAGCGGTTTTGACGCCGCCCCGGCTGAGCCTCAGCCACAATTGGCCTAGTTTTTTCCGTGTTTGCTGTATTGCTTCGGCCACCACTTTTGGGGTTTTGGGCGAAGGCCTAGACGCTCCTCATTCCACTTTTTCCAGCGCTGTTTGTGCTGCTTTGTTTTTTCCGGCACACGCTGTAAAACCTCGAAGATTTTGCCTTTGCCAGATGCTCGGGCGTACTTGCTTTAATTACATTGCACCCGGCTTAGCTTCCTTCGCCTTTTACAAAAGGGCGGCCAGCAAGGTTGGGTAACGCGCCAGAATGTTCCGAACCTCTTGGGGTAATCCCTGCTTAGTCGAAAGCTTTTTCAATATTGGATAACGTCGGCGATATGGGATAGCCTCCTGCAAAACGCCAACGAGTTCTGGATATTGAAGCAAACAGGTGACCACTTCATCCTCACAACGCCATATCACATCGCAAATGTCCTGACATGTCCGCCACTTTATCTGAGGAATTTGTCCTAGAAAAAACTGTTTTAGAAGACTTACACGGTCAGCCTCCTTGCCTATGAAGTTCAGATGTCTCAGTGTTTCCTTCGGACAAACTTTTAATCCAAATGGAACTAGCCACGGAACGTGGGGCGCGTCACGTATAAAATAAGGCATCCACATAAGATTCATCCCTTCGGTCATAAGCTTATCATGTGATTTGCGTTTGAACGGATTAAGCTGAACCAGCAGCTCTGGGAAATCTTGGATTAGTGAGTTAGCTCGAGAAAGTCGTATCCTAAATCTTAGATTTGTAATGCTCTCGTCAATCTCACTCGGTACGCGGGGACGTTTGGGTGGCCTGATATTGATTTGTTTAACGACCATGTCCCAGCCTGTTCCATATATAGTCTTGGAATTCTCAAGATCATCTTTGGTTACCCCTTTTGGTAAATGTGCATTTCGAATCGCCAACTCCAAAGGAGAACTATTCACAAAAGCACCGTCATGATCTGGATGCAATCTGTTCCCAAATTTTTTCGCGATAGTTTTATCGCGTTGCGGCATGTAACTTTCAGCAAGGATTAGATGTTCAATTTTGGTTCCGCTTGGGTAGTTCCCCAAGGCTGCTGCGTAGTGCATTGCCGTGCAACCCCGGTGATCAATGGCTCTTGCCAAGCGTTCCGGTTTAATCCTCGGAACTAGACCGGACGATCTGCCCCATTTTCCGAATTCACCGAAATTCTTTAAAATTTGCTTATTCGTGATTCGGTTGTGCTTTGTTTGTTTTTTCATTGTATTTAGTTTGTTTGCGGGTTTTCGGGGCGCCGTCGGCCCTTGCCAGCGGGGTGTTATTGCCCTCACATGAACCCTCTCGCGTGGATTCACGTTGGGTTTACCTAGATTGTTGAAATAATTTTCAGCATTGTTTTCGCAGTAAAAAAGGCCGGAGCGGTTTTGACGCTGCTCCGGCCATCCCTCGACACCAGGATCGTCCTAGTTTTTTCCGGGTTTGCTGTATTGCTTCGGCCACCATTTGCCGGGTTTTGGGCGAAGGCCTAGCCGTTCTTCGTTGTATCGTCGCCACTTTTCTTTGTGCTGCTTTGTTTTTTCAGGAACGGTTTGGAGGATTTGGTAAAGTTGTCCTTTACCACTCGCTTTCGCGACATTGTTCATCGCGATAACCAACTCCTCCATTTCTCGGAAAGACGGCATATACTCAATGTATCCACCATGGATTTCTCTTACGCGCGTGTGAGCATCCGGGTTGAGCACGAGAACCACGCACGGGTATGGCGATGGCGGGTATTTTTCTGTCTGAAAGACGAGCTGGTCTATGCGGACCAAGCCATCATCGCTCGCATAGCAGATTTTGTCAGTGGGGACGATCGCGTCTGCCGTGTTTTGATCATACGTTGATTCTGGTTTAGTTTGTGTTGGCGTTCCCGCCGCGGTTGCGGCGATGGTTGGTGGTTGGTTGGTGGTTGGTTGTTTGCATGAATTCATGCGTTGTCCTTTCGTTGTTCGAGCGGTTGTTGTTGCCGCGCTTTTGCTCGGTTGTGGGCACGGTGTTGCAGCTTTGGTACGGCACACGCCAATTCCTAGGCTGCGAAATTATATTTTTAGGGAGGCGCGGAATGCGCCAGAGTCATTGCCCGTTAGTGGTGATGATCAGGCCGGTTTTATTCACAATTACGACTATTGGCCCTGGCCGGTAAATCAGGTCGAATGTGATGCCGCCGTCAGGACCGTGAAGTTTGACCTCGCAGTGGGTCGGCATCTTGCCACCGCCACGCGATTGAAATGTCCATTTTCGCGGTGGGTCGAGTTCTGGGTGGTGGTCAATTTCCAATAACTCCGGCCTTTGTTGACCAGAGAAGCGCAGTTGTGCGGCGAACCGTCTGGTTTGCGGGATATGGAGAAGGTCAATCAGGCAACCTCCCCCGCCGCGACAGCCATTGGAGCGTTAACACGGCCTCTCTGTTATCGGCATCGTCTCTCAGCCGCTGGACCATGCGCCGGCGCAGTTCCTGACCTTGGTTCCGGCAATGGTGAATCAACTCCGCTTGCCATAGCACGGCGATATCATCTTCCCGGACGACGTCGTCAATCCTCTCGGGTTCACAGTCGCGATGCCAGTGGAAGAATATTTGGCCACGATCTTGGCAACAATGTTCGCGAAGTTCATCACGAAGCACTTCCCAGCCGACTGGCCAAGTCAACCTCGCCCACCGCACGGCGAGGTAAGCCAATCTTGGATGGCTTCGTTTGAGCCGTTGTGCCCACATCGCTTTTTGGTGATCCGGTGCACCAGGTTGAAGGACCAGCGCCGACACTGCGGAAATCGGGTTTCGTTCAGCGAAAATACAGACTCGACCAAGCCATTGATCGGCTAGTCTTTGATCCAAGGCAATAGTTGCGCTCCATAAATCGTTTTTTTTCATTGCCATATCTACAAGCGGGGCAGCAATGTCGGGATTTGACTTCCAAAGCGCCGCAGTCAGCCGCGGGTCACAGGCGACACCGCCGAGCATCGGTGTCACGTCGCTTTCGAAAACCACGCCTTGCAGTGCGAGAAAACTTCCAAACCAATGCTTTTTCGTAAGTGATATTAACCGAGTTCGAAGCGGGCCAGGCAATGGGCGAAGCGACAACAAAATGACACCGGCAACGACGCCATCGGTCTGTTCATCCAGCTCATCTGGTGCGTATTCGTGGCCCTCAACATGGCCTGCCAGTTCGCCAGCGAGGCAATGTGGTAGCAGTCGAATTAACTGAGCATTTCTCGCCAGCCGCTTGCGGTGGTGATGATATGCGGCCAACCACTGTGTTGGCAGTCGCCGATAAATAAAAGGACCGAGGCCGCCGACAAGCGTTTCCGGTTGCTCCAAAAATAACAAGTTTTCGTCATCGAAAATTTTTGGCAATGCCACGCCGCAACTGCTCATGTATTCCGACAGCCGTGGCCACGGCAAGTGCGGCAACAGCTTCGCCAATGCCGCTTGGGCCTCGGCCAGATTGGGTTTGTGTGAATAAATCATTTTTTTGTTGATGAATGGAGGGTGAAATGGAGGCCTGTCGAATCGAGAACCACGCCGATCGTGATCGGGAAGGACGCAATTTGTTTGTTGATTTTGTCTGGGTCGTGGAATCCGTCGAACGACGTAGCGCCCAAATCTCCATTTATTTCTGAAACTTTGGTGGTGATGCGGACGTAGCCTGCCCGCACTTCTTCCATCGTTGCTTTTTCTGAAAGCAACGTTCCGTGGGCTTGGAGGAGTAACGCTTTAGCCGGAGATGATCGTTCACGCCGCAACTCCCATGTCTTGTTCCGCACCAAGGCCCCAACCTCGTTTTCAAAACGGAATTCAACGCGGAAGCCGGTGCTGTTTTGCTCGAGATCCCAGCGCGTCATATTAGCCTTCGTGTAATGTGACGCTTACTCGTCCTCGCAATACGAGCACCGCAATGGCAGGGCCTTGTGCGAAAGCTTTAAGCATAGTGACCATCCAGGTTTTCTGCGGAGTGTTTGTGAGGTTTCGAATTATTGCTGGCCCAGTTGATCCAGCCAGCCTCACCACAAATTCCGTTTCCATGTTGGAAATCTGGCGCATTTCGCCGTCTGGCTTCCGGGTTCTAGCTGGCAACTCAATGATCCAGAATTGGGGCGGCGCATCCGATTTTGTATTGGCTGCGATGGTCGTCGACCACTGTCCGTCGTCGCCCGTGAGGACGATCGTGACCTCATGCGAATCGTAAAGTGACTGAGGACGGCAGACGCCAATTTGTTGTATGGTGCGATCGTTATTTTTATTCATCTTGGATTATTTCTTTTGTTTTTTTGGGGGAAATTGGCTCTGCCTGCATCGAAAAATGAAGCCACAGCTTTTGAAATCAGGTCGTCACGCTTTTCAATTTCTTTGGCGGGAATTCCAATCGCATCTGCAAGTTCAGCCGCTCGCCCCTGAACCTCGGCAAGATGCTTGCTGAGTTCCGTTATGTTGTATTGAAGGCCAACTCCGTGCTTGGTTTCGCAGTAGACGAGGTCGTTGCAAAAGCAGAGCGCAACCGCCATGAATGTTGATAAATCGCAGATCTGCGCAAATGGGGATTTGGACGTGATTGGTGCCAATCGCAGGAAATAGCCCATGTACGGCCAACGTGCATGCAGGGCTTGGAAATATTTTCGAGCCTCAGGGCTACCAAAGACATCAGAAGGTCCCTTTGCATCCTGAATTCGTAAGCGCACCATTCCATGCAGCCCATAAATTTCTGCATCCGGAATTTGCTCGGGATCCACTGGAAAAATGGCACTGTCAATATCTCCTGATACAATCTGCGCCTTGGTGATGAACCATGTTTTTTTGGCCAAGCTCATATCAAGATTCCTTGCTTGAATTGTGCGTTGATGGCCGGGTGTCTAGCGTATATGGACTCCACTGGAAGCTGGGCTCTTTTGCCCAGTTGGTAGAGAACGCGAAGGCAAGTTGTGTGATATTCCGTAAGCTGTGGACCAACTTTGATACGTAGTTGATTCGTCGTTGCCCATCGGCATACCACCATGTCAGACAAGGCCAGGCCGAGGCCCAGCAATGGAAAATTATTTATGCTGTTGGCTGGACCAATCGGCTTTTCTAAGTTCAGGAAAAAGCCAGACCATGGCCATATCGCGTGGAGACGCCGGAGAAGAACTCGAATTTCTGGGTGTGTGGAAACGGCCGCGTCTTCCACGCCCTCGAACCCTAAAACTAAATTCCCAAAAAGTTCCCTGATTCGACTGCTGGGTAGTCGAAATGGATCATATTGTTCTAAAAAATCCCTTACATCTCCCGTCAAGATTTGATCAAGACGAAACGTGTAAAGAACTTGCTCCTGTTTGTGTTTATTTTGAATTTTCTTCATGCCTTATCTCCCCTTAAAACGAGGCCGTGCTGGGAAACTGCTGGAAGCGAGTCAGCCGGCACTCGTAAAACCGCCCCCCAAAGCAGAAAGAATTCAAACCACGTTTCGTGCTCGTTATTTAAGTGCACGCTGGACAACAGCCGTGAACTGATTAAAAGTCGTCCATGGCATTAACCAAACGCGACCTCGTAATCCGCATCAGCGAAGAGACCGGGTTAATCCAGACCCAGGTCTTTGATGTGGTGCAGAAAACCTTGGATCAAATTTCCGAGGCCCTCGCCACAGGCGGCAAGGTTGAGCTTCGCAATTTCGGCGTGTTCGACGTAAAGATTCGTAAGGCCCGCGTTGGCCGCAACCCGAACAAGCCGACGACCGACGTGCCGATTCCCGCCCGAGCGACGGTGAAATTCAAGGCCGGCAAGGAAATGAATGCAGAAGTCTTGAAGCTGACGCCGAAGTCACCCAAGAAATGACCACGCCTTCCACATGGTTTTATTGGGCGTTGTTTTCAGCGGTGTTTGCCGCCTTGACGGCTATTTTTGCCAAGATTGGGATTCAAGGCGTGGATTCCGACCTTGCCACCTTGATTCGCACCGCGGTTATTATCGTGTTGCTGTCAGCGTTTGTCTGGTTCGCTGGCAAGTGGAGCAATCCGCTCGCTTTGTCACCAAAGACCTGGCTCTTCCTTGGACTGTCAGGCTTGGCCACCGGCGCATCGTGGGTGTGCTATTTTCGTGCGTTAAAAGTGGGTGAAGCTTCAAAGGTGGCACCGGTGGATAAGCTCAGTTTGGTACTCGTCGCAATTTTTGCCTTTGCATTCTTAGGCGAGCGTCCCTCGCTTCGCGAATGGACCGGCATCGCCATGGTTGCCGGCGGCGTGCTGGTGCTGGCGTTCAAGCGATAGTTCATACCAATAATGAAAAAGCCGGAATCGGTTAAGACTCCGGCTTCATCGTAAATAGATCAGTGATTATTTTTTCTCGGCTTTAACTTTGGCCCACCGAGCCTTGGCCGCTGCAGAAATCTTCGCTTTGGCGGCCGCGCTCATTACGAATTTCTTCTTCGCCGGCTTGGCGGCTGCGACGACTTTGGCCACGGTGACCGCTGGTTTCGCCGCGGGTGCCACCTTCGCACCTTTGACCTTGGCCCAGCGCGCTTTTTGTGCTGCGGCGATTTTTGCTTTGCCAGCGGCGCTCATGCCGCCCTTTTTCTTCGGGGACTTGGCGGCGACAGGAGCGGCGACAGCTTTGGCTGACGAACCAAGCAATTGGTTCAGTTCATTTTCCAAGGCGGCTATCTTTTCTTTGAGGTCGGCGGCTTGGCGTAATTGTTGGGCGGACAGGTTAGCAATTGAACTCATAATGCCGATATTAAGGCGTTTATATTGGGAATAGTCAATGATCGGGTGGCGATTTGAAGGATGCTTTCGGTTTTCTTGCGTTGAGCCGGAGCCGTTTGTTACGCTCCGAATAAAGTTTAAAAACCGAGAAGAAATCACGCAATGGATTCAAAACCGAGACCTAAAATAATTCTTGGACCATATTTTGTTGGCTCAACCCAAAACCCCGACGAAACAGCCAAGGTATCCGAAAGTGTGGTTGGCATCGGTGTAGTGATGGAATTTGCCACGACTGCTAGGTCGTATCGCATACCGTTGTTTCGCAATATTTATTCCTTTGATCCAAGCCGCTTACAACTGGAAAACTTGCAACTCCATTCAAAGGACATCCCTTGTGATGTTGAATATCGCCCTTTTTACGCCACAGAAACCGTCGTCGGAACATTTATTCCGCTAGATGCGGTTCTCGCCGGAATCTTTCGCGAATTCAAGGTTGAACGCTCGCTTCTGGCAGTTCTCTCCGAACTTTTGGAAGTGGTCAACTTGGGTTATTCATTTTCATGTCTTGCCGGGTGCCTGATTGACCCTCTAGAAAAAGATGGATTTGAATTATCCTTACAAAGTTCCTACGGTCGGTCAGTCTGCGGCGTCATCTGCTGGGTTCCACCATCCCAACGAAAACAAACTCCACCTGGGGGAATTCTGGTCAGTTCGGTCGATTTCAGACCCCGACCCGATGGGACTCTTGGGAAAGGCTCGTGGAAAGAACCATGGAAAGAATGTCTCTCCAGTGAACTTTGTCGTTTGCTTCGTGACCGGGTTCGCGCAACTCCATTTGAAATTTTGACTGATTTTGGAAAAGAAAAACTGCTCGCAACCTTTGAATGGACACCGCTCGCACGCCTGACAACAAAGCAAGCAAAGGGGGCAAGAATTGAGTTTATTCGAGCAAATCCTCATTTGCAAAAAAACATTCGCTCTTTAGCGGAAGCACTGCGAAATGCTCATCTTTATGCCGAATCCACAACTGTTCATCAAGTGATGAAATTTCTTCCAGGACTGATCCAAGAAAGCAAAGTTCCGACCGCTTAATTTGGTTTCTCGCCCCACAAGTTCAGCACCATTTCCCTTTGCGGTGTGAACGGGCACTTGGCCTTTAGCATGGCGTGCGCTGCATCCTGCTTGCTAGCGCCAGTTGTGCACCGGTTATTAACACGGCTTTTCCAAGCTGTTTGCAGAGCTTATCTATGTCAAATTTCGGGGGCATACGTATATTATCTGCATCTTTGGGCTAAGGGCTTTATTATCCAGCATGGCCATAAAGTATTACCAGCAACGAGGCGATACTGATGAATACCCAGAGTAGCATTCCCTGAACAGCGGCCTTCCAACCGACAGAATGCAATGTGCGGGGTGAAAGGCTTGCGCCGATGAGGCAAAGCACTAGCGTCAATCCACCCTTGGCGACATGAGAAATTTCAGGCGACCAGGTTGCAATCACCGGCATGTAGCTGCGTGCCAGCGAAGCAAGCAGGAAAAATCCAATGAACCACGGGATTCCCACTTTCGGTTTTCGTGCAATCGGGTGCGAGCCAATGCTTGCCGTTGTCCCGCCCGACGGTTTCATTCGATGACGGCGACCGGCGGCAAACACCAACCCCAACGTGAGGGGAACAATCCACAAAGTGCGCGACAGCTTGACGGCGGTAGCCGTTTCCAAGGCGTCGTTCCCATAAGGCAGCGCGGCACCGACCACCGAAGAAACATCGTGAATGGCCACGCCCGCCCAAACCCCAAACTGATGCTGGCTCAAGTGCAACGCATGGCCCAAGAATGGAAACAGATAAAGTGCAACGGCGTTCAGCAAAAAGACGGTTCCCATCGCCACGGCGATTTCACCTTCCGTTACAGCCAGGACTGATCCAACGGCCGCGATGGCCGAGCCGCCGCAAATCGCTGTTCCAGCCGAAATTAAAATGGAGGTGTTGCGGTTTATATCAAGTCTCCGGCCAATCCAATAGCCCAGCGACAAAGTTGTTCCGATGGTCAGCGCGGCAAACAGTGACCCATTCCAACCTGCCCGCAGGATGACCGGCAGATTCATGCCGAATCCCAGCATGACGACGCAGATTTGCAATAGTCGTTTGGCAATTTCGTGTCCGTGATGATGGAATGGATTGCCCAGGCAGAGCGCAAAAACCATCCCGGCGATCAAAGCAACCGGCGGAGTCGCCCATGCGATTAGCCCCGCCGCGACCAATACGAAAACAATGACCTTCGCTGTGTGGCTCGGCGAAGTGATCCAGCCGGCGGTTTTGGTTTCGGGACGCAATGTATTCATATTTGAACCTTATTTTAGTTTTTGTCTGATATAGCACAAAGACATTGTTTATATGTGATGCATAGCTTATTGTTATTCAATGAATCGAAATCATCTGGCGCTGTTTCACGCCGTTGCCCAGGCGGGCGGCATCAGTCGCGGTGCAGAACGGCTGCACGTCAGCCAGCCCGCCGTTTCCAAACAAATCAAGGAATTGGAAGACGCATTGGGGATTCGCTTATTGGAACGATTGCCACGCGGGAGCCGACTTACCGATGGAGGAAAACTGCTGGCCCAATATGTTCAACGCATGGCCGTCGTTGAGGAAGAAACGGCGCGGGCAATTGACGAGTTTCGCGGACTCAAGCGGGGGCGCCTAGCCGTGGGGGCGAGCATGACCATTGGCGCTTATCTGTTGCCCCAAGTGTTCGGCGAGTTTCATCGGCGGCATCCTGACATTGAACTGGAACTGGAAATTGCCAACACTGAAACCATCCAGCATCAACTGATGGAAGGTTCGTTTGACATTGGACTGACCGAGGGCTTGATGGAAGCCGAGCATCTTGATTCCGAAGTTTTCCACGAGGACGAGCTGGTCGCCATCGCTCCGCACGGTCATCCGTTGCTGAAACAGAAGCGGGTCACCGCCCGCGAGTTTTGCCGTGAGCCGTTCATTTTGCGTGAGGCGGGTTCCGGCACACGGGCGGTGGTTGAGTGGGCGTTGGGCAAACGGGACCTGAAGGTTAAACCAGTGTTGTCCCTGGCAAATCCCGAAGCGATCAAGCGCGCGGTCATCGCCGGTTTGGGCGTTGCCATTGTTTCTCGGCTGGCGATTGCCTGTGAACTCCAAATTGGTTCGCTGGCGGTCGTCCCGTTGAAAGACTTGGTGATTCGCCGCCCGTTGCATTTACAACAGTTGCGGAGTAAAAGCCCAAACCCGGCGGCAATCCAGTTTTTGAAGCTACTTCACGCGCACAAGGGCAAAGGCATCCGGTGAGATTTCACGCCAAAGTCGTTTCCAACTTCGCACAGTTTGAAAACCGATGAGTCAGCGGTGGAATAAAATACATAAATCCCCTGCTTGCGGCGAGCGAGGATGCCATTGTCAGTCAGAATCTTGAGGTGCTTGGAAACATTCGCCTGGGACAAGCCGGTGGCGGCAATCAACTCTGTCACGTTCTTCTCGCCATTATCGGTGGCAAGAATCAACTTGAGCCGGCTTACTTCCCCCAATGCGCGAAATCGTGATGCCATCAACTTAATGGCTGCTTCGGTCATTTTTTGAAATGAAGCGGTTTTTGGCATGGTGATGCGTTTCACAAGTTGCGGCTTGCTGCATCTAGTTAGGCAAATATAATCACGTTGTCAAATTGCATGGCCATTCCACTCACCCCCGAAACACCCGATGCCGAGTTGGTGCGCCTGGCCAAAGCCGGTGAGCTGGATGCTTTTGAGGCGTTGACCAACCGTTATGAGCAGCGGGTTTTTGGGCTGGCCATGCGAATGCTACGACAGGAGCAAGACGCCGAGGATGTCACACAGCAAACGTTTTTAAGCGTGATGGAAAACCTTGAAGGGTTTCGTGGGGAGGCCAGTTTTTCCACCTGGGTGCTGCGCATCGCCAGTCATGCGGCGCTCAAAATCATCCGCAAACGAAAAGGACTGAACACCGTTTCGTTGGAAGAGGCGACGGAGCCATCTGACACGCTCGATTCCATCCCGCACCCGGAATTTATCGCCGACTGGCGGCAGTCGCCGGAACATCTGGTGGAAAGAAACGAAGTTCGCCGCTTGCTCGACGAGGCATTGAAGCGGCTGGATGAAAAGCATCGTTTGGTTTTTTTGCTGCGCGACGTGGAAGGTCTGTCCATTCAGGAAACGGCCGCCGTGCTTGATTTGAGCGAGGGCAATGTGAAGGTGCGGCTGCTCCGCGCCCGGCTGCAATTGCGCGAGGATTTGACCCGCGTGTTGGGCGATCCGGCGCGGCAGTTGATCCGGTCGCATCACCATCACGAATGAAAACGCATTTTACCAGAAACCTTGTAACTTTTGACCGGCTCATGGCTCGGTCATCAGAGAGCTAAATACCATGAAGTGCGAAGAACTATTGGCGATGTTGAACGAATATGTGGACGGCACGGTGGATCCGGCCGTCTGCGAAGAGTTCGAGAAGCACATGGCGGGTTGCAATCCGTGCCAGGTCGTCGTGGACAACATCCGCCAGACCATCACGCTCTTCAAGGACGGCCAGCCGTATGCGATGCCGGTGCAATTCCGTGAAAAGATGCACGACACGCTGCGCAAAAAGTGGAAAGAAAAATTTCCCGCGAAGTGACCTTGCTGCCGTTTTGCTTACGACGACCTGTTCGCGTCCCGACTGATCGTCCTTAAATTATCCCCGGTGGCAAAAGTTTTGTAACTTTCGCACTCATGGCGGCTCAATACGGCAAAGTATGAAAGAAACGAATTACTCCTCCAAAACCATCGGCGGCACCGACCGGGCCGAAGCCAAAGCCCGCTGGAATCCTTACCTCGTTGGCATCGGCATTGGCATTTTGAGTTGGATCGCGTTCGGCGTCCTGGATGAACCGCTGGGCATTTCCACGGCCTTATCCTCGGCCTCCAGCGTTTGCGCGCTGCCCGTCATGGGTAGCGAGGGCGTGGCGCACAATGCTTACTGGGCCAAGAATCCGCTCAAGTGGAACGGTGGCATATTATTCCTGATCGGCACATTTCTGGGCAGTCTGCTGAGTGTGTTGGTCAGCCGCACATTCCGACTGGAAAAAGTTCCCGTCACTTGGTCTCATCAATTTGGCAGTTCGACCGCCAAGCGCTTGGCGGCGGCTTTCCTCGGCGGCGTCATCATCATGTTTGGCGCACGCATGGCTGGTGGCTGCACGAGCGGACACGGCATCAGCGGTTCGCTCCAGTTGGCGGTCAGCAGCTGGACTTTTTTCCTGACGATGTTTGCCTCGGGTATCCTCACTGCGCTGGTTCTTTTCCGTAAACGCTCCGGCGCATCCAAGTAAACCAGCCTCAACATTTCCATTTTATGAATTTTCCTGTCTCTGCTGAAACTGCCCGTTGGCTAGCTATTCCCGTGGGCATTATTTTCGGCGTGCTGCTGCATCGGGGTGGCGTCGCCAACTACAACGTGATTGTGAACCAATTTCGGTTCAAAGATTTCACCGTCCTCAAAGTCATGTTCACCGCCATCGTCGTCGGTGGCATAGGCGTGTTGCTGCTGAAGAGCATTGGCCACGCACAATACCACATCAAGCCCGCCAATATGCTGGGCGTGGTGCTGGGGGCGGCGCTCTTTGGTGTGGGCATGGTGCTTTATGGATACTGCCCCGGCACGGGCGTGGCGGCAATGGCCACTGGCAGCCTACACGCGATAGTGGGTTTTGTGGGGATGCTGGTGGGCGGTGTGCTTTACGCCTTGAGCTTTACCTGGGTTGAAGCGCATATCCAGACCGTCGCGGCGATGGGCAAAGTGCGCCTGCCGGACATCACCGGCGTGCCGGATTGGGGCTGGTTTGTGATTCTCGCCGCCATTGCGGGCGTGGTGTTCTGGCTGATTGAAACCCGGTTCAAGACGCCCGGCGGCGACCGCCATGCTTGAATCTTCGGATTGGTTTGTTCCCAGTGAGAAATCGAATGGCAGGTCTTTATTGTAACTTTTTCCCGATTGGCGGCTCAATGCCAGCATGAACAGCTTGGTATGGATTCTGGCCGGCGCACTAATCCTCATCAGCGTCTGGCTGTCGCAAGTGGTCAGTCAATGGTGGCTGCTGCTCACGTTGCTGGTCAGCGCTTATTTGGTAATCTCCGGCTTCACCGGCTATTGCCCGTTAAAAAACCATTTAAGAAAACATCTTGGCGAAGCAGCGGAAGACGACGACGAGGATTAACCTTATGAATTGGACAACCACTTTAGTCATCGCGGCCATTGTCGTGGTTATTTTTATGA
>Ga0364900_10115_pt3 | contig 30483 bp, 24 predicted proteins | sample ExccelJu500002D3_FD_206974 | JGI IMG/M metagenome (GOLD analysis project Ga0364900, IMG submission 206974) | Enriched cells from Trout Bog Lake Hypolimnion, Wisconsin, USA - BchlTB.July09.5000.02.D3 | ecosystem: Environmental > Aquatic > Freshwater > Lake > Hypolimnion/Profundal zone | place: USA...
TAAGTACAGTATGTGCCACCGCTAATATCCTTCAAGCCTAAAGCCAATAAACGCTGCCGGGCAAGCAAATAGAGATTTGCCAAATACTTTCCTTCGCGCCCAGCAATCGGAACAAAAGCATCAGGCGGAATTGGCAGCCCATCTGAGCAAAATGCATCAACAACGTCTTCGCCGACCTCAAAGGCGTGTGGGCCAATCGCAGGCCCCAGCCAAACCAAAATATTTTCTGGTTTTAAGCCCGTACTCAGCCGAAGGATCTCTTGCACCGTACTTTCCAAAACTCCCCCACAAAGACCGCGCCAGCCGGCGTGCGCGACCCCCACCACTTCGCCATTGGAGCTACTAAATAAGACTGGCAAACAGTCTGCTGTCATCACAACCAATACTTCATTGGGAACATTAGTCACTGCAGCGTCAGCCTCAATACCTACTTTTTGAAAAAGGGACCTAGATATGGGCGTGCTCACTGCAACACCATGGCTTTGCTTTAACCACAGTGGTTCACTTGGTAATTGAGTCTTCAGAATATTGCGATTTTCCAATACCGCCCGAGGATCATCGCCTACGTGATCGCCTAAATTTAAAGAGGTATACGGCGGCTTGCTGACGCCCCCGGCACGCGTACTAAATCGTGCCTGTACCCCTGGCGGCAAAGACCATTCTGGTGTCAAAAGAGGCATTAGCGGTGATCGTTTTGGATGGAGGCCATTAAGCCCGCCTCTGTTGGAAGGCTATCTAATTCAATTGCCACCTCAGACATCAAGTCCATCAGGTCAGCAGGCGGTAAACGAAACCAGGTCATCGTCTCATGGGTAGCGGGATGTTCCAAACTCAGAGCATAGGCATGCAATGCTTGCCTCTGAAATGGCAGCGTTTTAGCTGCGCCAGGCGTTTTTTTGCGATAAACGGGGTCTCCAAGCAACGGAAAACCCAGTGACTCTAAATGCACTCGAATTTGATGGGTTCTGCCAGTCTCTAATCGGCACTCCAATAAAGCAAGCGGGCTTGCAGCAAACTCGCCCTTGGCCAAACGCCGAAATAAGGTAGCCGCTGGTTTGCCTTGGGCGACACCGGCTGCCATACGCAAACGATCCCTTTGATCACGTCCAACTGAAGCCAGAACTTTGCCTTGGCTAGGTGCTTCACCCCAAACCCAAGCCAAATAGCGTCTGCCAACGGTTCTTTCTTGCAATTGACGCACCAGAGCAGTTTGAGCCAGAGCGGTGCGCGCCACCACCATCAGACCAGAGGTATCTTTATCTAAACGATGCACAATGCCAGCCCTAGGCAGCAGCTTGAGCTCTGGATAATGAAACAAGAGTCCGTTGAGCAAAGTGCCCGTCCAATTGCCTGCTGCAGGATGGACCACCAAGCCAGGAGGCTTATTAACCACAATGATGGAATCGTCTTCGTACACAATGTCCAGGGGGAGGTTTTCTGGACTAAAAGCAAATTGTTCAGGCATTTCTTGTGGAAAAACCTTAATACTTTCGCCACCACGCAGTAAATACCGGGCTTTGGTGATTTTTCCATCGACCATCACAGCCCCCGCCTCAACCCAGGACTTGAGGCGATTTCGTGAATAATCAGGCAAAGCAGCAGCCAAAATCTTATCTAAACGCTCGCCTGCCACCTCATGGGACATTTCTAGAGCAATGAAATCCTCTTCATCGATATAATCAACGGGATTCGAATCAGGAGTTTGCGGCAATGCCACGCTTAAAGAGCCTTTCAGTTATGTCGGACGTTATTTCAAACGCCAGTTTAAGGCTTGCGGCTATTGTTGAGTCATCTCGCCAAAAAGGCCACAAATCTTTCAAAATTATCCCCGGCACCCTATTACTCACCCTCAGCGCTGCTTGCTTATTACTCACTGCTTGTGCTGGTAGCGATGGCCAGAAGGATGATACCGATGTATGGTCTGAAACCAAGCTTTACTCTGAAGCAACTGCAAAGCTCAATGATGCAGACTATGCAAAGTGCGGTAAATATTTCGATAAATTAGAAGCCCGCTTCCCTTTTGGCCCCTACTCACAGCAGGCACAAATTAATGCCGCTTATTGTTACTGGAAGGCTGAAGAGCAACCCCAGGCGATTATTGCAATCGATCGCTTCATTAAATTACATCAAGGTAGCGAGAGCCTGGATTACGCGTATTACCTTAAAGGACTCATTACCTTCAACGATGACTTGGGTTGGCTTGGTAGGTTTACTGGGCAAGACTTAAGTGAGCGCGATCCTAAGGCTGCCAAAGAAGCATTTGAATCATTTAAGACGGTGGTTGAGCGCTTCCCAAACAGTAAATATGCGCCTGATTCTCTAGATCGCATGCGTTATATCGTGAACTCGCTGGCAGAGTCAGATGTTCGTATCGCCCGTTATTACTATGAACATGGGGCTTATTTGGCATCAGCTAATCGCGCCCAATTAGTCATTCGAGATTATGACCGCGCCCCAGCTGTTGAAGAGGCTTTGTACCTATTGGTTAAGTCTTATGAAAAGTTAAACATGCCCGAACTGAGCAATGACGCTTTGCGAGTCCTTCAACTGAACTTCCCTGACAGTCAGATCCTAGTGACAGGACAAACCCCCAAGAAAGAGCGTCGCTGGTGGCAGCTGTGGAATAAGTAATCTACTAAGATCGGGAATAAGGGCGCTTTAATAGGCGCCCATTTTTCATCCCATCAATCTTCAAACCGATAACTACTCGATCGATACTGGCACCCGAGGCGCCAGGGCACATAAAAGCTCATAACCAATAGTGCCGCTCATCTGAGCGACATCATCAACCGAAATGACCGTACCCCAGAGCTCTACTACAGTACCAACTCCAGCAGCAGGCGCAGCTCGTAAATCAATAGTAAGCATATCCATTGAAACTTGACCAACGATCGGGCAAGTCACCCCTAGCCCACTCTCAGATTCAACCCAAACTGGGGTTCCATCTTTTGCATGCCGTGGGTAGCCATCGGCATAGCCGCACGCTACCACTCCAATCCGCATATCTTCAGGAGCCTCATAACGACCACCATAGCCTACCCGATCACCCTTTTTAAGTTCCTGAACATCAATGATTTCACTGCGTAGTTGCATGACAGGCTCGAGTTGTGCGTGCGCAATGTCGGTATGACGCCCAGTGGGGGATGCCCCGTACAGCATGATCCCTGGTCGCGCCCATTCACCAACGGCATTGCGATGCCACAAAATAGCAGCTGAGTTACCCAGTGAGCTTGAGGCCTCCAGGCCCTCAATGGTTTCTAGTAGACACTCCATTTGTTGGCCTACTGTAGGCTGTCGATCCATTTGATCGGCATTGGCAAAGTGCGTCATATGGTGCAAGTGGTAACCAGCAGCATGTAGGCGATGAAATGCATGTCGATAGGCCTCAGGAGTAAATCCAAGGCGATTCATTCCGGAATTCAGTTTTAAGAAAATATTTAAAGGCTTACCAGCTAAAGCATTCGTTTCCAACCACTGGATCTGCGCCTCGCAATGGACCACTAGATCCAAATGTAATTCCCGGGCAACTGGGATCTCGTTCTCATGAAATAAACCCTCCAAGAGCAAAATACGGCCCTGCCACTGCTGCGCCCTGAGCCATTGCGCATCCTCAATGTCCAGCAAGGCAAATCCATCAGTCGATTCAAGACCCTGCAAAGCACCTTCAAGACCATGCCCATAAGCTTTGGCCTTAATAACGGCCCAAATTTTGGACTCTGGTGCTAACTCGCGAACACGGTTTAAATTATGCCGAAAGGCACTGGTGCGAATAGATGCCAAAATTGGTCGATTAATCAAGCGATTAGCTAAACCAGTCATATCCACCCCTCCTTTCATGTTTTAATTGCACTAATGACTAGATTGTACGAATGAACCGCAGTTTTTACATCATTATGGCGGCGCAATTTTTTCGTCGCTTGCTGATAACGCATTGCTGATCGCAGCAATCGCCCTCTTGGTCCAGCTCAATGCTCCGGCCTGGATGACTCCTTTACTCAAATTATTCTTCGTACTCTCCTACGTCTTGCTTGCAGCCTTTGTGGGCGCCTTTGCCGATTCCAGGCCCAAGGGCAATGTGATGTTCATTACCAATACCATTAAGTTTGTAGGTTGCATTGTCATGTTGTTTGGGGCTCATCCATTGTTTTCATACGCCATTGTGGGGCTTGGAGCCGCAGCCTATTCTCCAGCCAAATATGGCATCTTGACCGAACTTCTCCCCCCTGAAAAACTGGTTGCCGCTAATGGCTGGATTGAGGGGCTGACGGTGAGCTCGATTATTTTGGGTACCGTCCTTGGGGGCGTCCTGATCAGCAATGCAGTATCCCAAACACTATTGGGCTTTGATATGCCTTTTATTGATACCGGCATAGATACCCCTGCCGAGTCAGCCATTCTTGTCATTATGATGATTTATGTGGTCGCCGCCATGATTAATCTGCGTATCCCAGATACGGGTGCGCGCTACATGTCGCAAAAAACCAATCCCCTTGAGTTAATTAAGGATTTTGCGCATTGTTTTACAACCCTCTGGGATGACCGTCTAGGGCAAATCTCCTTAGCTGTTACCACCCTTTTTTGGGGTGCAGGCGCTACCTTGCAATTTATTGTTATTAAGTGGGCTGAAGTTGCTTTGCATATGAATCTGTCTCAAGGAGCCATTTTGCAAGCTATCTCCGCTGTTGGTGTTGCCTTCGGTGCAGTCTGGGCTGCCTGGCGCGTGCCTCTGCGCAAATCACTCTCAGTACTCCCCTACGGCATTGCTATGGGCGTGGTTGTTTGCATCATGGCTTTATACAACTCCAGTATGCTTCCTGACGCCACACTCTTTACAGTCGGACAACTAAAGCTGAGCCTTAATTTATTGCCGGCGTATGGCTTATTAATACTGGTAGGCAGCTTGGCTGGTTATTTTGTGGTTCCAATGAATGCCCTGTTGCAACATCGTGGTCACGTCTTGATGTCTGCAGGTCATTCGATTGCCGTCCAAAATTTCAATGAAAATATTTCTGTTTTGATGATGCTGCTGGTGTACTCATTGCTCATTTGGCTCGATATCCAAATTCAATTTGTCATTATTGGGTTTGGAATCGTCGTGAGCGTCCTCATGTGGCTTGTAATCAAGCGCCATGCCGCCAATCAAGCCCAATATGACTCAATGCATCTGATTGGCGAAAGCAAGCACTAGAGGCTGTGTAAGACCGAGCGAGCGAGGATCAAGTCCTGCCAAAGCAAGGCCTTATCTTTAGGCCTGTCGAGCAATTGATTTAATTCAAACGACGCAATCAAGGGCACTTCTTCATACCCGTCCGCCGCAATACCCAAAACAGTTTCTCTTAACTGAGGCAAGGGATCGCGCTCACCTGAGAGTTTCTGTGCGGCCGGACCACCGAAGGCAAAAGCAATGACTGGCAAAGAACCCAATTGCACCTCTTTACCTACCAAACTTTCTGCAGGGTTCTTCCAAACCCACTCATTTTGGCCAAGTCCTAGGGCGCGAACAATATTGTGAAATAAGGTCTGCGCATCACCCTGGGGTGGTGAACCAAAGAACCACCACATGCCTTTATGCTGCCCTGGTGGACTAAACTCATCCGCTTGTGCGACAGGGCTGGTCGACTCTGGATGGATGTCGGACTGCGGTGTATCTCGGGAAGTCCATTCGGTAATTCCCATTTCTTTTAAGAAAATGGAGCGCGTACTAGTATTCATATTGCTAGCTTAATCGATTTAGCCATCACGATCGCATCTTCACGCAATCCAGTCTCTGGATTGCTGGGGTAATAATTTTTACGGCTGCCGATCGCTTCAAAACCCATCTTTTCATACAACTTGAGGGCATTGGTATTGGAGGGGCGCACCTCCAAAATGATGCGCGGCATATTTTGCTGGGCTGCCACCCCCTCAATAGCCTTCATCATGCACTGAGCAATGCCATGGCGACGCAAACTAGGGGCAACCGTAATATTGAGAAGATGAAGTTCATCCACTGCAGGATAGAGAATGCAGTATGCCCAAAGCACCTCTGGATCTAAAAATGATCCTTTCACAGCCTGATCAGACGCAGGACGAATGCAATACGCCCAATGACCCGCAGCCAATGAATCGGAAAAATTGCCCTTGGTCCATGGGTGAATATGAGATTGATTCTCTATTGCCAAGACAGCCTCAAGGTCTACTGTGCTCATCGGCAAAAAGGAAAGTTCAGCCTCCCCATCTGCTTGTGAACTGGTATTGACCGACATTGCTAGATCCCGAATGCGTTTTCACGCTCTAAAGTAGTTAAAGCTACTTTATTACGGACATACAAGGGCTCAAGAGCGTGCACCTCCAGTTGCCCACCTTGATCCCATAGGTGTTGGCCTTGGAGAAGCACGCCCATAGCATGCACGCCAATTTGAGAATCCATCCTAGCCAGGGGCAAAGCTGGTTTAGCAGTGATCAGTAGACGCTCACCAAATTCTGCTATGGCACTACCCGCTACAAACTGAGCGCCCGTCAGATCGACCTGTTCTGGCGCGCTTAACATGACTTCACTCATACGCCTAGGTAAGGCTGCGGGCTGTGTTTCATATTGAGCCCAATACACCTCGCCCATACGTGCATCCACCGCAACCACAAATTTCGCATGATCCTGAGTCATTACTTGATTAAATGGGCCGCTGACAGACAGTTGTGCTGCGATCGAATCTAAGCTGCAGACCGGCAGGACGGGAAGATTGGCAGCAATTGCTAAACCTTGAACGGCAGCTACCCCTAGGCGAACCCCCGTAAATGCACCAGGCCCAACGCCAATGGCGATTGCATCCAAGTCTTTGAGCCTTGTATTTGCTTGGGCAAGCAGCTCTTCAATCCAGGGAAGCAGTAGTCCGCTAGCGCCTGCAGACACCTTTTGGTGCCTAACTAATGGCGCAGACTCACCAAAAGATAAAGCCACCGAACACCAGGCTGTAGAGGTGTCGATGGCTAATAATGCAGTCAATTTAAATCCTTAATAACAAACCCCAATTGCACTTAATTAGGCGCTCAATCCTTGAATCACTTCAACGGGCGCCTGGACAAGCTCAATTAAAACACCTTCCCCGCTAATCGGGAATTGATCATTGCCTTTGGGGTGCACAAACGTAATGTCATAACCTGCCGCCCCTTTACGAATACCTCCCGGGGCAAAGCGTAGGCCCTTGGCAGTAAGCCACTCTACCGCCTTTGGTAGATCATCGACCCAAAGACCAATGTGATTAAGAGGGGTTTGATGAACTGCTGGCTTTTTTTCAATGTCAAAAGGTTGCATGAGGTCAATCTCAATCTCATGCGCACCTTTACCAATTGCGCAGATGTCCTCATCGACGTTTTCACGCTCAGATACAAAAGTGCTCTTGTACTCAAAACCCAATAAGTCTACCCAAAGGGTTTTTAGGCGGTCTTTATTTTCGCCTCCAATAGCAATTTGCTGAATACCCAATATTTTGAATGGCTTTGTCATTGTCATTTACCTATTCAAAACGAATAATCAATTGATCAACTGCCAAGCTATCACCCTCTTTTGCACAAATTTCGGCGACCACACCGTCTTGACCAGCCGTCAAGGTATTTTCCATTTTCATCGCTTCAATGGCAGCAATTTTTTGACCGGCTGTTACTGCATCGCCCACCTTAACAGCAATGGTTGTAAGTAAACCGGGCATTGGTGACATTACCAACTTAGAGGTATCAGGCGGAACTTTGACTGGCATACGGCGCTGTAGCTCAGCACCCAATGGACTCAAGACCATACATTCAAACTGAGCACCATCGAGCACCAATAGGTATTTGGTGCCACGACGCTCAACCTGTGCAGTTATTTTACTGGTGCCATTAATGGTGGCATGCAGACAAATTTCACCTGGACGCCAGTTACTGACGATGTCATAACGACTAACCCCATCAGCCTCTTCTATATATACAGAGTACACATTTTCTTTTAGCTCTAATCGAATTGGAATCTCATATGGATCTTCTTTTGAGCCAACCCGAGCACCTGTTACCACTACAAATTTCTTGGCAATGATCATTTCATGGCCAACCAACTGACCATCAATCATCTTGATGTGTTCAAGATAGCGATATCGCATAAATGCAGCTAATGCAGCTAACCGTCTTGGGTCAGCTGGTTGCACTGAATCGGTCTTAAAGCCTTGTGGGTATTCTTCTGCAATAAACCCAGTAGTGAAGTCACCTGATACAAAGCGTGGATGTTGCAGTAAAGCCGCTTGAAATGGGATATTGGAATGAATGCCGCGAATAACAAAGTCATTTAAGGCAGAACGCATCTTCTCAATGGCCTCCGTACGATCCTTGCCGTGCACGATCAGCTTAGCGATCATCGAGTCATAGAACATCGGAATCTCACCACCCTCGTAGACGCCTGTATCAACGCGCACGCCATCCATTTCTTGGGGCGGGCGGTATTTGACCAGTCGACCCGTGGAAGGCAGGAAGTTACGAAATGGGTCATCGGCATTAATACGGCACTCCATAGACCAACCATCTAACTGAATATCCTCTTGCTTGAAAGCCAGCTTTTCACCAGCAGCGACTCGAATCATCTGCTCCACGAGATCAAGACCGGTAATACCTTCAGTGACAGGATGTTCAACTTGTAGGCGGGTATTCATTTCCAGGAAATAGAAAGATTTATCTTTACCTACGACAAACTCGACCGTACCAGCCGATTGGTAGTTAACGGCCTTTGCTAGTGCAACTGCCTGCTCACCCATGGCTTTGCGCGTTGCAGGATCAATAAATGGTGATGGCGCCTCTTCAATGACTTTTTGATGACGACGCTGAATCGAGCAATCACGCTCACCCAAGTACACCACATTGCCATGTGAGTCACCTAAGACCTGAATCTCAATATGACGCGGACCTTCAACAAACTTCTCAATAAAGACACGGTCATCGCCAAAACTATTGAGCGCCTCTGTGCGACAAGCAGTAAATCCTTCAAAAGCTTCTTTGTCATTAAAGGCAACACGCAGACCTTTACCGCCGCCGCCGGCCGAGGCTTTAATCATTACGGGATAGCCAATGCCCTGCGCAATCTTGACTGCATCCTCAGCTTTATCGATGGCTTCATTAAAACCAGGAATCGTATTGACTTTCGCTTCCAGCGCCAATTTCTTAGAAGCAATTTTATCGCCCATGGCCGCAATCGATTGGTGCTTAGGGCCAATAAAGACAATACCCTCCTCCTCACAACGTTTTGCAAACTGCTCATTCTCAGATAAAAAGCCATAACCAGGATGAACTGCTTGGGCGCCAGTGTCTTTACAGGCCTGAATAATGCGGTCCATTACCAAATAAGATTCGCGAGATGGTGCTGGCCCAATACAAACTGCTTCATCGGCCATCTGGACATGACGAGCCTCTTTATCCGCTTCGGAGTAAACGGCAACCGTTTTGATGCCCATCTTTTTAGCAGTTTTCATTACACGGCAAGCAATCTCGCCGCGATTAGCAATCAATATTTTTTTAAACATGTTGGTAGTCATGATGTATAGGTCCTTACAGAGGAATGTTGCCGTGTTTACGGGCAGGATTCTTCAAATCTTTATCCTTCAACATGGCTAAGGAACGCGCGATACGTTTGCGGGTCTCATGCGGCAAAATGACATCATCGATATAGCCGCGACGACCTGCTACAAATGGGTTCGCAAATTTGGCTTTGTACTCAGCTTCACGTGCTGTAATTTTGGCTGGGTCTGATTTTTCCTCGCGGAAAATAATTTCAACCGCACCTTTTGGCCCCATTACAGCGATCTCCGCTGAAGGCCAAGCAAAGTTCACATCGCCACGCAGGTGTTTAGAAGCCATCACATCATAGGCGCCGCCATAGGCTTTACGCGTAATCAATGTCACCTTAGGAACAGTGCAATCAGCGTAGGCATACAGGAGTTTTGCGCCATGCTTAATGATGCCGCCATACTCTTGTGCAGTACCCGGCATAAAGCCAGGCACATCAACCAAGGTGACTACTGGAATATTGAAGGCATCGCAGAAGCGAACAAAACGAGCTGCCTTAATAGAAGCCTTGATATCAAGGCAACCAGCCAGAACTAAGGGTTGATTTGCAACAATGCCAATCGAGCGACCCTCCATACGGGCAAAGCCAATCAGAATATTTTTGGCATAGTCAGGTTGCAATTCAAAAAACTCTCCATCATCAACAATCTTGGCAATCAATTCCTTCATATCATATGGTTGATTGGGATTCGAAGGGACTAAGGTATCCAAGGAAAAATCAGGCTCTTCATTGCGGTTAGCACCTTTAATCAGAGGTGGTTTTTCGCGATTTGATAATGGCAAGTAATTGAAGAAACGGCGCAACATAGAAATGGCCTCTACATCATTCTCGAATGCCAGATCGCAAACCCCTGAAACAGTGGAGTGCGTGACTGCTCCACCCAACTCTTCAGCCGACACATCTTCATGCGTTACGGTCTTGACAACCTCTGGGCCGGTAACAAACATGTACGAGCTATCTTTCACCATGAAGATGAAATCCGTTAAGGCTGGAGAATAAACCGCGCCTCCCGCCGATGGACCCATAATGAGCGAGATTTGTGGAATCACGCCAGATGCAGTGACATTACGCTGGAAAATCTCTGCATAGCCGCCCAAAGAAGCAACGCCCTCTTGAATCCGCGCCCCACCTGAATCATTCAAGCCAATCACAGGTGCCCCCACCTTCATCGCCTGATCCATGATCTTGCAGATCTTTTCTGCATGCGCTTCAGAAAGTGAGCCTCCTAAAACGGTAAAGTCTTGCGAAAATACAAACACCAATCGGCCATTGATCATGCCGTAACCAGTAACAACACCATCGCCTGGCACCGTTTGATCGGCCATGCCAAAGTCATAGCAGCGATGCTCGACAAACATATCCCATTCTTCGAAGGTGCCAGCATCAAGCAAAAGCTCAATACGCTCTCGTGCGGTGAGCTTACCTTTTGCATGTTGCGCCTGAATACGTTTTTGCCCACCACCTAAACGGGCGAGTTCGCGTTTCGATTCAAGCTGTTCAATGATTTCCTTCATACCGACTCCTTAGAAAAATTCATGCCCCATCACTTCCAGTAATCGCCTGGCGGCAACTGATGGAGCTATGGTTCCCTGATTTACGGCAGCACTCAAGCTGGGTAAAAGTTCTTGTACTGCTACATTATTTGCAAATGCATTTTTTAAGCCCGCATCAATACGATCCCACATCCATGAGCCCGCTTGTTTTTTGCGTCTTGCATCAAACTCACCATTAGCCTTTTGCAGCGCTTCAAATTGCTGTATTTGTTCCCATAACTCAGGCACCCCATTGCCCTGTAGGGCACTTAAGCGCATGACGATTGGGTGCCAATACTCAGCTTGATGTGAGGCATGGTCGGGATTGCCTTGAAACCCAAGCAAGCGTAATGAGCTTGTAATAAATAATTGTGCGCGCATCGCTGCATCTGGATCGATATCGACTTTATTAATCACAATCAGATCGGCTATTTCCATCACCCCTTTTTTGATGGCTTGCAAGTCATCGCCAGCATTAGGTAATTGCAAGAGCACAAACATATCTGTCATACCAGCCACTGTGATTTCGCTTTGTCCAACGCCGACCGTTTCTACAATCACCACATCAAAGCCAGCAGCCTCTGCAACCAATAGTGCTTCGCGGGTTTTTTCAGCAACACCCCCCAAGGTTCCTGATGATGGGCTGGGTCGAATAAAGGCATTCTCTAAAACAGATAAACGCTCCATACGGGTTTTATCACCCAGAATAGAGCCGCCCGATAAGCTAGAGGAAGGATCAATTGCTAAAACTGCAACGCGGTGACCTTTTTCAATTAAGTACAAACCTAGCATCTCAATTAAGGTTGATTTACCAACACCCGGTACACCGGAGATACCAAGACGAAATGACTTACCGGTCTTCGGAAGCAAGGTATTAAGAACATCGTCGGCACGCTTACGATGATCTAAGCGGGTTGATTCCAGTAAGGTGATGATCTTCGCTAGTGCGCGCCTCTGTTTAGGCGACGGACCACCAGTGAGGTCACCCACTAAAGCCTGGTCAACAGCATTGAGCATGCTTTGTATCCGCTTAACTCGTGCTTACCGATTTACGAATCTGCTCAAGCACGTCCTTGGCCGATGCTGGAATTGGGGTGCCAGGCCCGTAAATGCCCTTTACGCCTGCTTCATATAAAAATTCATAATCCTGCCTGGGGATTACGCCACCGACGAAAACAATAATGTCATCGGCACCCTGCTTTTTGAGTTCAGCAATGATGGCTGGCACTAAGGTTTTGTGACCAGCAGCTAAAGTTGAAACACCCAGAGCGTGTACGTCATTCTCGATTGCCTGGCGAGCACACTCTTCAGGCGTCTGGAAAAGCGGTCCAATATCAACGTCAAATCCCAAATCAGCATAAGCAGTTGCAACCACTTTAGCACCACGATCGTGACCATCCTGTCCGAGCTTGGCAATCATCACCCGCGGGCGACGGCCAAAGTCTTTGGCAAAGTCAGCAATTTCTGTTTGTAATTTTGCCCAGCCTTCGGCTGAGTCATAAGCAGCTGCATACACTCCGGTCACCTTTTGCGTATCGGCGCGATGACGCCCGTAAACTTTTTCCAATGCATCAGATACTTCGCCAACCGTTGCACGCAAACGAATTGCCTGCACCGCCAAATCAAGCAGGTTGCCTGTATTGTTTTCGGCGGCTATGGTGATAGCTTCTAATGCGGCCTCTACTTTTTTGCTATCGCGCTTTGCTTTGATAGTTTGTAAACGTGCAACCTGACTCTCTCTAACCTTATCGTTGTCAATCATCAAGACATCATGCAGATCTTCCTTTTGAAGCTTGTATTTATTAACTCCAACAATCACATCCGTTCCGGAGTCAATTTTGGCTTGTTTTTCAGCGGCTGCAGCTTCAATTTTTAATTTAGCCCAACCACTTTCTACTGCCTTAGTCATGCCGCCCATGGCATCTACTTCTTGAATAATTTCCCACGCCTTATCGGCCATTTCTTGCGTGAGGCTTTCCATCATGTATGAACCAGCCCATGGATCAATCACACTAGGAATGTGGGTTTCCTCCTGGAGGATGAGTTGTGTATTACGCGCAATACGACTTGAGAATTCTGAGGGCAAAGCAATGGCTTCATCTAGAGAATTCGTATGTAGTGACTGAGTGCCGCCAAATACTGCTGCCATTGCCTCAACAGTAGTTCGTACTACGTTGTTGTATGGATCCTGCTCAGTCAACGACCAACCAGACGTTTGGCAGTGTGTACGCAACATCAACGACTTGGGATTTTTTGGTTCAAAAGACTTCATAATCCGCCACCATAAAAGACGAGCGGCGCGTAACTTTGCCACTTCTAAATAGAAGTTCATCCCAATCGCAAAGAAGAAAGACAGGCGACCTGCAAAACCATCCACATCCAAACCCTTAGCAAGAGCAGTTTTGACATACTCTTTACCGTCGGCCAACGTGAAAGCCAACTCCAAGACCTGGTTAGCGCCAGCCTCTTGCATGTGATAACCCGAAATAGAAATCGAGTTGAACTTGGGCATATGCTTGGCGGTGTATTCAATAATGTCGCCAATAATCCGCATCGAAGGTTCTGGTGGATAGATATAGGTATTGCGCACCATAAACTCTTTGAGAATGTCATTCTGAATCGTGCCAGATAGGAGCTCTTGTTTCACGCCCTGCTCTTCGCCCGCAACAATGTAACCCGCTAAGACTGGCAAGACAGCGCCATTCATCGTCATGGAAACAGATACTTTGTCGAGCGGTATTCCGTCGAACAAGATCTTCATATCTTCCACTGAGTCAATGGCTACGCCTGCCTTACCAACATCACCAGTAACTCGCGGATGATCAGAGTCATAACCACGATGGGTTGCTAAGTCGAATGCAACCGAAACACCTTGCCCACCTGCATCTAGAGCTTTGCGATAAAAGGCATTGGATTCTTCAGCAGTAGAAAATCCAGCGTACTGGCGAATCGTCCAAGGGCGAACCGAATACATGGTTGCTTGCGGTCCACGCACAAATGGCTCAAAACCAGGCAAGGTATTGGTGTACTGCAAGCTCTCGGTATCAGCCGAGGTATAAAGCGCTTTGAGGTGAATGCCATCAGGAGTTTTCCAACCAAGATTTCCAACATCCCCATTGGGAGCGGATTTTTGCGCTGATTTAGCCCATGCATCTAAATTGGTCTCAGGCACATTAGGCCAATTGGTCGTTGGTTTGTTCTCGTTGGTACTCATAAAGCACTCCTGTTTGGCTTTATTGCATAGTTACAAAAAAATGTAGGGTTATTTTGCTAGACAATATTCAATTTGTCCAGTTAAAATGAATTCATAATTATGAATACAAAACTGAATAAAAGACCCTTGTATGAAGAAGTTGCCGAGCGCTTACGTGAGCAAATATTTGCCCATCAAATGGCACCTGGCAGTTGGGTGGATGAGCAAAGCTTAGCCCTGCAACTGGGTATTAGCCGCACACCCATGCGAGAAGCCATTAAGGTTTTGGCAGCTGAGGGGCTGATTACCATGCATATGAACCGAGGCGCTTATGTCACCGAGGTGGACAGGCGTGACTTGGAGCAGATCTTCACCGTCCTATCCCTACTCGAAGGCCAAGCTGCCAAAGAAACAGCTTTGAAGGTCACTGAGGATCAATTGACTGAGCTGGACAATTTGCATCACCGCCTTGAGAAAGCCGCAGCAGATCGTGATCTAGACCAATTTTTTGAGATTAATGTCAAGTTTCATGAACTAATTCAAGATATTGCCGGGAACCGCTGGATGAACAATACGATAGCGGACCTCAGAAAGGTCCTCAAGCTTCAAAGAAGGGATTCTTTGAATCGCACTGGCCGAATGCAGAACTCGGTCATTGAGCATCGCCAAATCTTGCAGGCAATCCTCAAAAGAGATCCGATTGCGGCAGAAGCTGCCATGCGTAAGCATTTGGCGCATGGGCTAGAAGCGGCGAAATAAAGGTTTAATTCGGTTTACAAAAATCAAACCTATAAATAACAAAGGCTTAGAGTATTAGTCTAAGCCTTTTGTTTTAAAGTAAATGAACTTACTTTTTAACTACAAAGTTTCCTGGTAAGGAGGCTACGTAAGCAGCAATATCACGCAAATCAGCATCAGTTAACGGCACTTGCTGCGCCTTGATTAATGCGGACATGGTGGCATTGTTACGTCCGTACAAGTGATTGCTGTCACCCGCTTCATAAGCCTTTAAGGCGTAATAGATGTAGTCAGGATATTGACCCGCTAGTTTTGGGTAATTAGGGGCAATCGGGGCATTCAAACCAGCGCCGTGACAAGAAGCGCAATTGGCCTTTTCAGCCAATGCTTGACCTTTTTCAACGCTAGCCGCATTGGCTATACCAATGCTGGAGAGCAAAATAGCTGTAATTAGTGCGAATTTCATAAACGTGCCTCTAAATATCACTTCAATGGGTTGTTAGGTGAGCTGGCAGTTTGCGCAGCATAGTACTCGCCAATATCAGCCATATCTTGATCAGACAAACTGGCAGCAATAGAACGCATCGTTGGATGCTTTCTTTCGCCTTTTTTGTACTCAGACAGAGCTGTAACGATATAGGCAGCATTTTGTCCGCCTAACATCGGTACGCGGTAAGTCAATGGGTAATCGGCACGATAGTCAGGGATGGAATGACAACCGGTGCAAAGCCATACCTTGCCTTGACCTGCTTGAGCAGAACCAGTCACATCGGCATATGCTGAGAACCCGGCAAAAGCCAAGCTAGCGCATACGGCAATTTGGGAAAGAATGAGGTGTTTTTTCATAAAAATCATCAATAGTAGGTTTGATTTCAATCAATTTGCAGAGAGTATAGCGGAGTACGCCTGAATTCGTCATTTCAGCTGTAAAAAAACAGCATAAATGCTGAAAATTAAGGCTCTTTTACCTATACTGAACCCTCGCTAAATCGACCCCGAACCCTAAACAGATGACTAAAAACCAAATGCGCTTTGATGGCTCGTCGAGCTACGTCGCCACCGATGATCTGAAACTGGCCGTAAACGCCGCCATGATGCTGCAACGACCTTTATTAATTAAAGGTGAACCCGGTACTGGCAAAACCATGCTAGCCGAAGAGGTGGCTGCCGCTCTCAAAATGCCACTCTTGCAATGGCATATCAAATCAACCACCAAAGCCCAGCAAGGACTCTATGAATACGATGCAGTTAGTCGCCTACGAGATTCTCAATTAGGTGATGACAAGGTCAATGACATTCGCAACTACATTATTAAAGGTGTGCTCTGGCAGGCATTCGAGGCAAATGAGCCAACCGTTCTGTTAATTGATGAGATTGATAAAGCAGATATTGAGTTTCCGAATGATCTTTTACGCGAAATTGATCGCATGGAGTTTTATGTTTATGAAACACGCGAACTCATCCAAGCCAAACACCGCCCTCTCGTCATCATCACTTCAAATAATGAAAAAGAGTTACCGGATGCATTTTTGCGTCGCTGCTTCTTTCACTACATCTCATTTCCAGACGCACAAACCATGCAGCGCATTGTTGATGTACACCACCCCAACATTAAGCAAGACTTACTCGATGCCGCTTTAAAGTCTTTCTATCAAATGCGCGCTCTACCTGGTCTCAAAAAGAAACCTTCGACCTCTGAGCTCATTGATTGGCTCAAGCTCTTGTTAGCGGAAGATATTGCCCCAGAAGCGCTGCACAGTGGTGATGACAAGATTGTTGTACCTCCTTTGCATGGTGCATTGCTAAAGAACGAGCAGGATGTTCACTTGTTTGAACGCTTAGTACAAATGAACCGCAACAATCGCTAAGCCCCCTACTGTCTCATGTTGATTGAATTCTTTCTGAAGCTCAAAGAGGCTAAGGTGCCGGTTTCAGTGCGGGAATTTTTAACCTTACTAGAAGCGCTCAAACAAGGGGTGATTGACCCTTCGATTGATGATTTCTACCAATTGGCACGCATGACTTTAGTCAAAGATGAGCAGCACTTTGATCGCTTTGATCAAGTCTTTGGCGCCTACTTCAGCGGTATCGAGCAAATTATTGCTCTGCAGCCCGATATACCGCTAGACTGGCTCGAGAAAAAACTGCAACGCGTGTTAACTGAAGAAGAAAAAGCTGCGCTCACAAAATTAGGCGGGCCTGAGGCTCTCAAAAAGCGCCTGGAAGAACTCTTAAAGGAACAAAAAGAGTGGCATGGAGGCGGCAATAAATGGATTGGCGCAGGGGGGTCCTCTCCTTTTGGTCATAGCGGCTACCATCCCGAAGGGATTCGAATTGGCGGCGAGAGCGCTGGCAATCGTACTGCAATCAAAGTATGGGAAGCACGTGAATTTAAGGACTATGACGCTAATTTAGCTTTAGGCACACGCAACATCAAACTAGCCTTGCGTCGTTTGCGCCGCTTTGCACGAGAAGGGTCTCATCTCGAACTAGATTTAGATCAAACGATTCATGCAACTGCTGCAAATGCTGGCATGTTAGACATTAAGATGCGGCCTGAACGACACAATCAAGTGAAAGTATTGCTATTGATGGATGTGGGCGGCTCGATGGATGATCACGTTAAACGGATCGATGAATTATTCTCTGCCGCCAAAACAGAATTTAAACACTTGGAGTATTACTATTTTCACAATTGCGTTTATGACTATCTATGGCAAAGCAATCGTCGCAGGCGTGACCAAGTTACACCGACTCAAGACATCATCAACAAGTATGGCCCTGATTACAAATTGATCTTTGTCGGCGATGCCACTATGTCTCCTTATGAAATCCTCAGCCCCCATGGTTCAGTCGAATACAACAATCCTGAGTCAGGAGCTACTTGGATGAATCGCTTGTTAGACCACTTCCCCCACTTTGCATGGCTTAACCCAGAGTCTGAAGGGGTTTGGCAATACCGCCAGTCGATCGACATCATACGCCAGCTGGTAAAAGATCGGATGTATCCGGTTACCTTAAATGGTCTAGAAAGCGCTATGCGCCAACTTTCAAAGTAAGATCTTGGTGTGAGTCTCTTTCATAATTTCCTATCTTTTATATTTTTTTATTCATTCTTTTAGAAGCCCCTATGACCAGCTTAATTACTGAACGCCTAAAAACCCTTGGAATCGATTTGCCCCCACCAGGCCCTCCTGCTGCAGCTTATGTCATGGCTGCAACAACAGGTAATACCGTTTTTCTATCTGGCCATATTGCCAAGCGCGATGGCAAACCTTGGGTTGGTAAGCTGGGTCTCGACATGGATACCGAGACTGGTAAAGAGGCAGCCAAATCCATCGCAATTGATTTGCTTTCTACTTTACAGAACCACATAGGCTCTTTGGATAAAGTCAAACGCATTGTGAAAGTGATGGGTCTGGTGAACTCTACCGCCCAATATACCGAGCAGCACTTAGTCATTAACGGCTGTTCTGAATTACTCTTCGAAGTCTTTGGCGATGCCGGTAAACATGCGCGTAGTGCCTTTGGTGTTGCACAGATTCCATTGGGCGCTTGCGTTGAGATTGAACTGATCGCAGAAATTTGATTTAAACCATTGAGTTTGGTTGAGTTATTTTTCTCAATAAAAAACCCGACTGCTTAAGGTCGGGTTTTTTATTGGAGGCGGATTAAATTAATTAGCCTTGAGCTTACCTTCTTTAAGTCTGGGCTCAACAAAGTGGCCTTTGCGGGCACGATTACCTGCGAAAGACTTCAAAGTTTTGGCATCCAGATTGAGTTCAGTTGGCTTTCCTGCGCGGCCAGCCCCTGAGTAAGTTGCCCCTTCAGGACCCACTGCAATGGCTGAGGCTAATTTCTCTTTATCGTCCAAGCCCATCAAGATAACGCCCTTGCCGCCTGTAGGTAGGCGCTTGAGCTCATCTAATGGAAATACTAATAATTTGGCTGACTCAGAAAGACAGGCAACTTGCTTCATACCAACAGAGACTTTGGCGGCACCCAATGGGGCATCTCCACCGGGAAACTTACTATCTATTCCCACAAATGATTTACCAGCTTTATTACGGGTGGTCATATCCGCTACATTGGCCAAGAAGCCATTGCCAGCTCGCGTTGAAATTAACACCAAATCATCTGACTGCCCTGCATAGTAAGCAACCATTTGTGAGCCGGCAGCCAGATTAATAAAGCTTGTCAATGGAGAACCATCGCCACGTGCACCAGGTAATTCACTGACAGGAACGGTATAGACCCGTCCGTCACTACCGAAGCCTTGCATCACATCAATTGTGCGACATTCAAAGGTGGCATATAAGGCATCGCCCGCTTTAAAGCCAAATTGCGTAGCGTCGTGATCATGACCTTGACGCACGCGCACCCACCCTTTTTGCGAGACAATCACGGTCACTGGCTCATCCACCACTTTGGTTTCAGCAACGGCACGCTTATCTTCCTGAATCAAAGTGCGACGATCATCACCAAACTCTTTTAGATCAGATTCAATTTCCTTAATGATGCGTTTACGCAAAATGGCATCACTTTGTAGTAGACCCTCTAAGTCATCCCGTTCGGCCTTCAGCTCTTTGAGCTCTTGCTCAATTTTGATGCCTTCCAAGCGCGCTAATTGACGCAAACGAATATCTAAAATATCTTCCGCTTGGCGTTCGCTTAATTTAAATTCTTTAATTAAATCGGCTTTGGGCTCATCACTGTTGCGGATGATCTTAATCACCTTATCAATATTGAGAAGAACGGTTAAACGCCCTTCCAATATATGCATACGGTCTTTTACTTTACCCAGGCGATATTGAGTACGACGCGTTACTGTAGTGACCCGGAATGCAATCCATTCGGTCAAAATTTCTTTTAAGCCTTTTTGACGCGGGCGACCATCATTACCAATCATCACCAAGTTCATCGGCGCATTGGACTCAAGTGAGGTATGCGCCAACAAGAGGTTCACGAATTCATTTATGTCGATATTCTTACTCTTTGGCTCAAATACCAAACGTACCGCAGCATCTTTACTCGATTCATCGCGCACGCCATCCAAGACATTGAGGATGGTTGACTTCAAGTTGTTTTGTTCTGGAGTGAGGGTCTTTTTGCCAACCTTCACCTTAGGATTGGTAATTTCCTCAATTTCTTGCAAAACGCGTTGGGATGAGGTGGCTGGGGGTAATTCATTGACCACAATTTGCCACTGGCCACGCGCCAATTCTTCTATGGACCAACGGGCGCGAACTTTGACGCTGCCACGACCTGTTTCATAAATCTGTGCAATCTCAGCGCCAGAAGAAATAATCTGACCACCGCCTGGGTAATCTGGCCCTGGCATGATCTCCAGAAGCTCTGGGGTTGTCATCTTGGGTGATTTCATCAGCGCAATAGCTGCGCTGGCTACTTCACGTAAATTATGTGACGGAATTTCGGTAGCCATACCTACAGCAATACCAGATGCGCCGTTCAGCAATACAAATGGTAAGCGGGCGGGTAATAATTTGGGTTCTTGAAATGAACCGTCATAGTTCGGCGCGAAATCTACCGTGCCTTCGTCAATCTCACTCAATAATAAACCGGCAATCTTAGTCAGTCGTGCTTCGGTGTATCGCATTGCTGCTGCGCCATCACCATCGCGAGAACCAAAGTTACCTTGACCATCAATCAGCGGATACCGCAGTGAAAAGCTCTGTGCTAAGCGTACCAAAGCATCGTAAGCAGATTGGTCGCCATGTGGATGAAATTTACCCAACACATCACCCACCACACGCGCGCTTTTTACTGGTTTAGCATCAGCACGCAAACCCATTTCACTCATAGAAAACAGAATGCGTCGTTGCACTGGCTTTTGACCATCAGAAACATCTGGTAAGGCGCGGCCTTTTACTACGCTGATGGCGTAATCTAAATAAGCCCGCTCGGCATACACCGCCAGGGTAAGACTATCGTTGCCGTCTTCGTTTAAATCGACCAACTTGGGATCATGTGGATCTTTTGGACCATCAGTCGACGGTGCTGTAATTTCTTGTGCAATTTCAACGGTATCCGCAAATAAATCAGCCTGCTCTGCTGCAGCAATTTCACCAGGAGTCTTTTTAGTTGTCATTAAATATCCGCCTCTACTTCATTGCCGCGCTCTTCTAACCAGTCTTTGCGCGCTGCTGATTCTGATTTGCCCATCAACATATCCATTGTTTTGATTGTTTCTTCTTCAGTCCAGGTTCCCAAGGTAACTGGCAGTAAGCGACGTGTATCTGGGTTTAAGGTGGTGTCCCACAACTGTTCTGCACTCATCTCGCCCAAGCCTTTAAAGCGGGAGATTTGCCAAGCAGACTCTTTCACACCATCTTTGCGTAATTTATCTTCAATTGCCTGCAACTCATTTGCATCAAGTGCATAAATCTTTTGGGCTGGTTTTTTACCGCGCGCAGGGGCATCTACCCTAAAGAGCGGTGGGCGAGAGATATAGACATGACCCAAGTCGATGAGTTTGGGGAAATGTTTATAAAACAGGGTTAGCAATAGCACTTGAATATGCGCGCCATCCACATCCGCATCTGAAAGAATGCAGATCTTGCCGTAACGCAAATTGGATAAATCAGGGGTGTCATTAGCGCCGTGTGGATCTACGCCAATAGCTACTGCAATATCGTGCACTTCATTATTGGCAAATAGGCGATCACGCTCTGCTTCCCAGGTATTTAATACCTTACCGCGCAATGGGAGAATAGCTTGGTACTCTTTGTTACGACCCATTTTGGCTGAGCCACCGGCCGAATCACCCTCTACCAAATAAATTTCATTGAGGCTGATATCTTGGCTTTCGCAGTCTGTCAATTTACCGGGCAGCACTGCTACGCCAGACGATTTTTTCTTCTCGACTTTTTGACCGGCACGGGTTCGTGCTTGCGCTTGCTTGATGACTAAGTCGGCTAATTTACGACCGTAGTCTACGTGCTCGTTGAGCCAGAGCTCAAGGGCTGACTTTGCATAAGCTGAAACCAAACGCACTGCATCACGTGAATTCAGACGCTCTTTTATTTGCCCCTGAAATTGTGGATCCAATACTTTGGCAGACAAAATAAATGAGGCGCGGGCAAAGACGTCTTCAGGCATCAGCTTCACACCCTTCGGTTGCAATGCATGCATCTCTATAAAGCCCTTGACTGCGTTAAAGAGGCCTTCGCGCAGACCACTCTCATGCGTACCACCAGCCGGGGTTGGGATGAGATTGACATAGCTTTCACGCACAGGAGCGCCATCTTCAGTCCAGGTCACCACCCAAGCCGCGCCTTCGCCTTCAGCAAAGGAATCATCATCCCCAGTGCCAGTAGCATATTGCTCGCCTTCAAATGGGGGAATCACTTCTGGGCCATGACCTGCTTGTGCAATGGCCTCCGTCAAGTAGCCGCGCAAGCCTTGAGCATATTGCCAAGTTTGGCTTTCACCAGACTTCTCTTGAATCAAGGTTACCTTCACGCCGGGCAGTAGAACTGCTTTCGAGCGCAACAAACGAATCAGTTCTGGCATGGGGATGGCAGAACTATCAAAATATTTACCATCAGGCCAAGCGCGAACACGTGTACCGTGCGACTTATCTTCTTTGCTTGCAGGCTTAGTTTTGAGCTTTTCAATCACCAAGCCGTCAGCAAAGGTCAAGGTAGAAACCTGGCCATCACGCCAAACCGTCACTTCCAGACGTTTAGATAAAGCATTGGTGACCGATACACCCACACCATGCAGACCACCGGAGAAAGCATAAGCACCGCCGGTGCCTTTTTCAAATTTACCGCCGGCATGCAATTGCGTAAAAACGATCTCTACAACAGGTAGTTTTTCAGTTGGGTGCATACCCACCGGAATGCCGCGACCATCATCCTCAATACTGACACTGCCATCAGTGTGCATCGTTACGATAATTTGCTTACCAAAGCCGCCCAATGCCTCATCAGAAGCGTTATCCAATACCTCCTGAATAATATGCAGGGGGTTATCGGTGCGGGTGTACATACCAGGCCGTTGACGGACTGGTTCTAGCCCCTTTAGGACCTGAATCGACGATTCACTGTATTCGGATGTTTTACGAGTAGCCATGCGCGCAAATTGTAGTCATGTCTGAGCCGAAACCGGAACTTTTCCCAAATTAACCCCTCGTTCATGCCAAAATCAGCCTATGGGAGCACTTAGCCACATTCGCGTTTTAGACCTCAGCAGAGTGCTGGCAGGCCCATGGTGTAGCCAAAACTTGGCTGATTTGGGGGCGGAAGTGATTAAAGTAGAGCGCCCTGACATCGGAGACGATACCCGGCATTGGGGCCCGCCATTTGTGAAAGATGCCCAAGGCCAAGATACGGCAGAATCAACTTATTTTGTCTGCATCAACCGCAATAAACGCTCCATTACAGTCAATTTAAGCAAGCCAGAGGGTCAAGAGATCATTCGGCAATTGGTTTTAGAGTCTGATGTCCTCATTGAGAACTACAAAGTGGGTGATTTAGCCAAATATGGACTTGACTATGCCAGTTTGCGCCAAATTAAGCCCAATTTGATCTATTGCTCGATTACAGGCTTTGGACAAACTGGTCCATACGCCCATCGTCCTGGGTATGACTACATTGTTCAGGGCATGGGTGGTTTTATGAGTGTTACCGGGGAGGCGGACGGGTTCCCAGGAGGCAGCCCTCAAAAAGCGGGGGTGGCCATCGCCGACTTATTTACTGGGATGTACGCCAGCAGCGCTATTTTGGCTGCAGTCATTCATCGAGATAGAACCGGCGAAGGTCAAATGATCGATATAGCTCTACTTGATACCCAAGTGGCCATGATGGCCAATGTAGCAAGCGCCTATCTCAGTACCGATGAGGTGCCACGCCGCTGGGGTAACACCTCACCCATTGTCGTTCCTTACCAGACCTTTCCAACATCAGATGGCTGGATGATTGTGGCTGTGGGTAATGACAGTCAATTTAGACACTTTGTAAAAGTGGGTGGCGAGGAACATTTAGCTGACAATCCTCGTTTTTCCGAAAACCCATTGCGCGTTCGACACCGCACAGAGCTAGTGCCATTGCTAGAGGCAATGACGCGGAAAAAAACCAAGGCGCAGTGGATCTCTTTACTCGATGAAATTGGAGTTCCCTGCGGACCCATCAATAATATGAAAGAAGTATTTGCCAATGGACAAGTTCAGGCGCGCAAATTAGCCATCAGCGTTCCTCACGATACCGCTGGCACTATAAAATTAGTAGCAAGCCCAATACGAATGTCAGCTACCCCGACAGAAATTCGGACAGCGCCACCAACCCTGGGTCAGCATACCGATGAAATTTTGCGAGAATACTTAAAACTCGATAGCAGTGCGATCGAAGCACTTCACAAGCAAGGCGTGGTTTAAACACCCCCCAATCATGAATACATCCACACAATCCAATCGTTTATCCCTAGCTCAAGTGCTGATCTTTGGTGGCCTGATGGTCACCCTGTCCATGGGCATTCGTCATGGCTTTGGCCTATTTAATCTTCCCATTACGATGGCCAACGGCTGGGGACGAGAAACCTTTGCCCTTACGATCGCCTTGCAAAATCTGATCTGGGGCGCATTCCAACCAATTACTGGTGCGCTGGCTGATCGCTATGGAGCCCTCAAGATCATGGTGATGGGCGGCATTCTTTATGCACTCGGTTTAGCAGGCATGGCTCTGTCTACCGATGTACTGAACTTTACCGTTGCTGGGGGCCTGTTCATTGGCTTAGCTCAAACTGCGACGACTTATAGCGTGGTGTATGGCGTATTGGGTCGAAATGTCTCCGCCCAAAAACGGGTCTGGGCGATGGGTATTACTGCGGCGGCAGGGTCTTTTGGTCAGTTCCTGATGATTCCAACTGAACAAGGATTGATTAGCAGCTTTGGCGCGCAAAATGCATTAATGCTCTTGGCCCTAATGGCAAGCATGATGATTCCGGTAGCGTTCATGTTGCGCGAAAAAGAATTCACTCATGTACATCATGCTGAGGATCAAACCATCATAGAAGCACTTAAAGAAGCACTCAAAAATTCCAGCTTTCAATTGCTCGCTTTTGGTTATTTTGTTTGTGGTTTCCAGGTGGTGTTTATTGCGGTCCATTTGGCACCCTATCTGAAAGACCTCTCTAGTATGTATCCGAGTGTTGGTGCACCATCCGTTGCAACAACTGCGCTAGCACTAATTGGTTTATTTAATATCTTTGGAACATACGGAGCAGGTATATTAGGCCAACGCATTCCAAAGCGCTATTTACTCGCGGGCATTTACTTAAGTAGATCCATTGCGATCATTGCGTTTATAAGCCTTCCACTGTCACCAATGACAACCTATGTTTTTGCATCTCTCATGGGTTTTTTGTGGTTGGCTACCATTCCATTAACCAATGGCATTGTGGCGCAAATCTTTGGGGTCAAGCATCTATCCATGCTTTCTGGTTTGGTTTTCTTCTCGCATCAAATGGGTAGTTTTTGTGGCGCCTATTTTGGCGGCTATTTATTTGATAAAACCGGCTCCTACACCATTGTCTGGCAAATCTCGATTGCCTTGGGCTTCATTGGATTCCTAGTGAACCTACCAATTAAAGAGAGAGCCGTGACAAGAACGCATAAAACAGCGGTCGCCTAAGTTCATTAGTACAATCATCCAAAATCTTAAAGAGCATCATGACTAGAGCATTATTTATCCAGCAGAAAAAGAAAGCCCCCTTTTTGCAATGGGCAACAGCAAGCTTAGTACTATTGATACTGGCTACCGTCTTTGCAAGCTACTATGCTCCCGATATGATGTACGCCATGACCAGTCAGCTAATGACGATGTGTGGCTGGCAGTAAGCTAAATCTATCGCTTATTGAGATACAAACTCGCCGTAGCACAATGGATAGTGCACATGCCTCCTAAGCGTGGGATACAGGTTCGATTCCTGTCGGCGGGACCACAGCAATCCCTCAAGATTTACAACAGCACCCAAATATAAAAAATCATGACATAAAAAAGGGTGGCACATGGCCACCCTAAGCTATTACAGAGATTTATTGGAATGATTAGAAACGATATCTCATGCCAACGGAGATTCCTTGGATACGAGTACCAGTCCAGCAGTTTGGTCCAGCAGTTCCTGTAGTTCCACCATTTGCTGGAATTGGGCCACCAGAATCATGACAGTCGACGTAGTAACCATGGCCACCAGCACCCTGATCATAGTGAGCGGCAGCGCCATTTACTGTTAAAGCATAGTTGGCATAGAACGAAAGGTTGCGGTCAACCTGATGTATTCCAGCAATGGTGTACATATTAGCCGAGTTATTGGGTTGCTGGCCAGGGTTACCGGCAATATTTCCATCATTGTGCTGACCTGGATCACCAACAGCTGTTCCAGCATGAGCCCAGCCAAAATTCAATTGATTTGCGCCAGGTAAATCTTGTTGAATTAAAAGCCAAGTACCATTACGTTGACGCTCATTTTGATATGCCAAAGCTGGATCAATATTACGCTTCATACTTTCAAAAATTCCGCCAATACGCGTTCCTGTTGATGCAAAACGATACATCAAACCTGCTTTTGCAGCCGATTCATTGCCAACATCCATTGCATCCAGCTGAGCATTTGTATAGCCAGCAGGTAGACTTCCAACTCCGGTTAAATCACTTGAGCGGTTGACGTTTTGATGAAGCTCATAAGCAGCTAAGGCATACCAAGCTTTTTTATCGTCATATACTAAGCTGGTGCTGAACGCATTACTAAACCCACCATCGTTACATTCAACTACACCATCTAAATTAACCGTATTCCCACTTCCAGGCACATTTCCGCCGTTACAGTTAGAAGAACCAGCAGAGATCCCACTGGAATCGGTCGTATGGTTCTGACCGGGTGAGAATAATGCAGCAAACGAAATGTTATTCCAAGTAGGGGACTCATACCAGATAGAGTGCTCCATCATCGTGTCAAACTCTACACGATTATCTCCACCAGTATTACCCATGACAACATTCATACTACCCAACATTCCCTTGAAAGGGTTAAAAATATTAGTAGAGCTTGCGTATGGTGTTACAGTTTTACCAACTTTAAGAGCGCCCCAATCCTTAGACCCCAAACCAATGTATGTAGTACCGGTCGTCAATGCTCCTGAGGCAACATTATTGGATGCTGAATTGCTTTCGCCAGTTCCAGAAACCGACGAAAGTGCCAAGTTAGTTTGCAACTGCCATAAAAATTGGGTGTCATGCCAATCGGCCACAGGCTGATACCCACGCAATCCAATATAGGTATTATTCGTGGCAATCGCCGCCATATTACTTTGACCCCATGGTCCAGTCCCAAGCCCGCCATTATTACCAATGCCATTATTCGGGGCGCTATTAATACCGTTATTGGAATAATCAAGGGACACATCCAAATTACCGTACAAGGTAATTCCACCACCCCCCGGCATAGTAAAGCTCAAGCTGTCATCACGCTCACGTTGCATAAAGTTTTGGCTATCAGCAACTTTGGGGTTTGACTCCCCAGTGTACATATTGACGGTTCCCTTTTGATAGCTGTTAGCCTGCTTTGGAATATCGATCTTTTCAAAGATCGTGCTAACACTGGCCTTAGCATCTGATGCAGTAGCCGCAGCAGTAGTGGCTGTAGCAGCTGCAGCTGTTGCGGTTGTATTTGCTTTTTGTGCTGATTGTGCAGCTTGCTGAGTTGCCTGAGCTTGCTTATCCACCTGTGCTTGAATAGCTTTTAATTGGGCCTGCAAAGCTTGAATTTGCTGCATAAGCTCGGCAGATGATTGTGCGGCTGCCATTGTCGGAATCATGACTGCTGATGCCGCAAAAGCAGAAGCTAATAAAGCTGATATAGCTTTCTTTTTCAAAATTACGTCTCCCTTTATATTTACCCCCTTCTTTGATGCGGGGGTTTAAATGATTATTGTTTTTGCAGGCAAATCAGAACTTGATGAAAGTCAATTTTTACTTAAATACACCCTAGGGATTTGTACTAATAATCCACTAGAACTAAATACCTAATTGAGTGCTTTGTATGTTGCATCCATTGGAGATGGTTCCTCAAGAGCTGCTTATATTGCATTGCAACCTACGCATGATTTCTTTTGTGAACTTTTGATATGGCATAAAAAAAGCACCTCGATCTGAAGTGCTTTTTATTGGGGTATTTACTGAATCAACCTTTAGTGATTTTCGCAGTAGACATCAACTGTTGAATCGCTTTTTGCTTATCAGCTTGCACCATCATGCTGGCAATACCTTGCTTGACTTCATCATACGGCGGCACTTTAAATGGGCGGATGTCATTTACTTTTAGAACTACCCAACCATAATCTGTTTTTACAGGGGTGCTATCTACTTTACCTTTGCCGGTAGTGAGGAGCGCATCACCGATGGCTGGCAACAGCTTACCTGGTAATGACCAGTTCATCTGACCGCCTTGTGCTCCACCCTGCTTATCCAGTGATTTTTCTTTTGCCAAGGTGGCAAAGTCTGTACCCATGTTTGCACTGGCAATCACTTCCTTCGCTTCAGCTTCCGTGCCAACAACAATATCTGAGAAAAGATATTCATTTGCATTTTTTGGCTCTTTACTTAAAGCAACTAACTTGTCGTACTCACCTTTAACATCTGCTTCAGAAATGGGATGAGCCTTCATATATTGAGCAAACCAAATATCGACCATGGCCGTTTGCTGCGCCATGCGGATGCGAAATTCATTATCAGGTTGAGTAGCTAGGCCTTTTTTCTTGACATCTTGCATGACCGCTTCACGGAAGACTAAATCCTCAAGTACGCCCTGTCTTAATTGAGCATTATCAGTTGCACCACGTGCTACCTCAGCCTTCACCATCTCGTCTACTTGACGCTGATAGATTTTGGTTCCATTGACTGTCACAACCGCTTGACCGCCAGATTGTGAATAGCTATTGATGGAATAAAGGGAGCTCACCGCTACAAGCGCTAATGCAATATTTCTAAACTTCATTGGAATCCTTTGTTAGTGGGTTATTAGAATGATAACGAATTAGTAGTGAATATCTCGCACACCGGTATCCTGCATGACCTTTTGGAAGTCAGGTGAAGCCAAAATAATCTTTTTGGCTGCAGCCCTGAGGCGGTCAACCGCCTCAGGCGGCAGAGTGAAGGACGTGGGTAGGTTGTTGAGGTATTCATATTCCTGCTGATCTTTCAGCATCTTGAACGAAACATCCACTACATACAAGTCAATATCCGGCGTGTTGACGATTTTCTCGAGTTGCGGGTTTTTATTGTGAGCAAACAACTTAGAGTTCCGCAGGATACTCATACTCTTCCAGCGTGCTTGAGTATCTTTCAAAGATTCAATTTCTTCATAGGAGTAATGATCAATGGGTACACCGGTTGCCTTAAGTAGGAGCTCAATACTCCCCGGCCCATTTTCTGATTGATTCCAATCAGTCTTGGGCGAAGAAAGTGAATTGACTACTACCACCACAATACGCTTGACGTAATCCAAGGGTGTAGGCAATCCTGCAAGTCGCATGGCCTCAAGACCTTCTAAAGACTCTAGAACCCCACGAATACCTAAATTATCCGAGACCCCGCCATCAACCAAATGAATGTAAGGATTATCTTTGCCATCATGGTAGTAATCCATCTCCTGCATCTGTTTAATTAAACGTGCCGCAGGTCTTGGGGCAGTAGCCTCATTCACAAATGGATCAATATAGCCGGGGCGCTTATAGACGCAGCTGCCGCCGTAGTTATTCATCGTCACTGGTGAGAGCACTAAGGGAACTGCAGATGAAGCTGCTGCAGCCCTAGAAAGATTCATTGGCCCAACAGTTGAACAAAGGTTGTCATAAAACAATTGGGTAAAGGCAAATCCAGCACCAGTCGATATATCGGTAGCAGTGGTGAGAATAAAGGGGCCGCCGCTCTTTTGTAAATCATCAAATGTTGCCCCATGAAACAGGATTTCATCATAGTACTGAGCAGCTAATTCGGATCTCCCCCAGCCCGTGGATGCAAGCTTACCCCAATTGAGAGGATTCATTACCCGCCCAACGATCTCGCCTTGAACATCGCGCTTTAAGAAATCAGACTCGTAGGTATCAAATAACCTTTCACCATAAAGGCCATAAGCAAGTGCAGTAAAGCTACCGCCAGATACGCCAGAAATCAGGTCAACCTCATCTAATGCGCGAACCCGTTTTCCTTGTTTATTTGTGAACTGAATATCGCGCAGCGTTTCAAGAACTCCGTATGAAAATGCTGCCGCCCTCGTACCGCCACCTGAAAAGGCCAAGACAACTAAAGTATCGGGAGTCTTTTCCTTGGAATATTCAGTAGAGTTCTTGTATCGATATCCTTTATTGAGATCTACAGCGTCAATAGGTGGATTCACGGGCCTAGTAGCGCAACCGCCCAATACGGCTAGTAATAGGCAGT
>Ga0364900_10139_pt1 | contig 30345 bp, 30 predicted proteins | sample ExccelJu500002D3_FD_206974 | JGI IMG/M metagenome (GOLD analysis project Ga0364900, IMG submission 206974) | Enriched cells from Trout Bog Lake Hypolimnion, Wisconsin, USA - BchlTB.July09.5000.02.D3 | ecosystem: Environmental > Aquatic > Freshwater > Lake > Hypolimnion/Profundal zone | place: USA...
AGCGGGATAGTGAGGAGAGTGGGGCTGATCTGATTCAATTCCGACGATGATTCCTGCACGCCAGCTTCTCCCGGTTCGCGTTCAGGTTGTTCTTCCATTTGGGCATTCGCTTGATCTCCACCAGAATGTCCGGCCCCATGAACTCCAGAATCTTCATGGCCAATCTTTGCTTAAAATACCGAATCGTTGACGGTTCCACTCCCAACTGACGCCCAATTTCAGACGCATTAAAACCAGTCAACAACCCCTCGACCACGGCTTTTTCCCTCTCCGTCAATGATGCGATGAAGAATTCCCAGTCCATTTTCCTTGCCGCCTTTTGTCCCGGATCTTCATCGTCAAAGCTCAGCACATCATTGACGGTGAATTCCTCTCCCAGTTCAGACAATTCATGAACGGGTTCATCAAAGCTCGTGGTTGTGGATCGGCCATTGAGTTGAGTAGCCGATCCAAGGACATCCACGCTCGAATAGCCGGTTGATCTGCGGCCCGATTTCATGTGGAGGATGGTGTAGTAGGCGATGTTTCCTGCCGTCACTTTCTTGTTGGCTTTTTCGCAGTTGTCCATGAGTCGGGCAGCCATACAAACGGAATCTTGAACCAGCTCCTCGGCGTCTTCTGAGCCGATTTGATTTACATTGCGAGGGATTGCGGAACGGAGTCTGGGAACGACTTCTTCCTGCAATATCCAACCTGCTTGCGGGGACATATAATTTCCTTTTGTTGAGGGGGGATGAAAACGAAGCAGCCCCTCGAAATGAATCAAGGGGCTGAATTCGTGATGGAAGAGTGACTAGGCCAAAAGCCAAGTCGCCATCATTGTATTATCCCACTTTCCTTAAGATTCTATTGGGTGGGGAGGAGGGTTGTGGCAGGTTTGATATGAGGCTCGAATCCTAATGATAGCAGAATAAAAGTGCTTTCCTTGCAGATAGGCCAATGCTTTAATGACGGCACTATGATTAACCTTACGTCATCACAACTCCGTCAAGCCGCGAACATCAAGGACAAGATCGCTGCGCTAGAAAAACAACTGGCTGCAATTACCGGAACCAAAGCCGCTCCTATTGCTAAAGCTCCCAAGAAGAAGGGCGGAATGAGTGCAGCTGGAAAAGCCAAGATTGCTGCGGCTCAAAAACTTCGTTGGGCAAAGGTTAAAGCTGCCAAACCCGCTGTTGTTAAGCCTGTGAAGAAGGGCGGAATGAGTGCTGCTGGTAAAGCCAGAATTGCCGCCGCTCAAAAGTTGCGTTGGGCGAAGGTTAAAGCTGCGAAGGCCACTCCCAAAGCCGTTAAACCCGCTCAAAAGCCGGCCAAGAAGAAGTTTAAGATGTCTGCCGCCGCCAAAGGTAATCAATCTGCCAAAATGAAGGCGTATTGGGCGGCGAAGAAGGCTGGCGCTGTGAAGAAGTGATTTGTTCAGCGCTTGTCGATCCATCCTCAATCCCGCAAATATAAAATAGCCGGCATTATTGTCTTGGTTGTTGGAGTTGCAGTGGCCGGCTTTGTTTATTGTTTTCGGGTCAAAGCGCTGATTGACGATCTGATTGTCGTCGAAGGGTTCACTAGCATCTGGTGGCTGAACGAATCACGATGCGGCTCTTCTCGCCCGGCAGAGCCTTGTCACCAATATGGACGGAGTTGGTCACGGCAAAACAACTGATGCGCCACGGCAACCAAGGATCGGGACTTCCAATCGCCTCAAACTGGATGGCCGCCCCGGATGGCAGCGGGATAAAGTCCTTCGCCTCACCTATGACCATCGGTCTGCCCGCCACCCAACCCGTCGCATAGGTCGAGCAATTCGGATCGGCGTAAAGCTGTTCCATCAGATAAAACGGCACGACATAAATCTGTCGTTCGTTTGTGTTTGTAAGACTGATCGAAAATCTTAACCCCTCGGATTGTTTCAGTGAAAGCGTGGCATCGCCCGCTGGTGCCAGTCCAATCACAAAGACAAAACAAGGCTAAAGATGACGGTTGATTTCATGCTCTTATTGCGGTGCAGTTGCTTCCCAATTGCGAGAACTGTTTGCGTTCGCAACGCCACTAAAAGTGACATACATAAAATCATTTGGATAATTGTTGATGCGGAATGAAATGCCAAGTTTGCTATAAATATGACCGTTGCGGCTCTGAATAAAGAGGGCTTTATCAAGCGCGCCAATACCATTGTTATTTCCAAAGGTTCCATTTGATTGATACCCGCTCTCTGGCGCTGCATAAGTTACACCCCATTCCTTGTCAGAGGTTTCAATGAAACCGCCATTTACAACTTCTAAATCAATGCCCCATTTCTGAGGATTGTGTTCCGACACTTCGCCTACCGGACGGTTCACTGTAATCTTCAGATCGCCGCCAGCCGGAACAACTTTACCCGCAACCAAATCAAAATAAATCGGGGCATTGGTGTAGTGGAGTTTGAAAATCTTATCAAGGCTCGCCAACGGCTCTGCTCCTTGCAACTTCCACATTTTTATTACCGTTGGATTGTTCGGGTCGGGCGTAAAATGGTCGGAATACATATAGGAGTATTTAAAATATGTATTCTTACTCGCCAGCACATATCCTGTTTTGCTCGGCACAACCGACAGGCTTTCTCCATTCCCATGACTGATATGAAAAAGTCCGTTTCCATCGCTGGTCGCGGAAAAACGGTCAACGGTTGATTGGAAGCCGTTATAAATGCGAACACTGGCCACTATTTGCGCGCCGACAACCGGGTTGCCAAACTGATCTTCCAACCTGCCGTAAAAAATAATGGGCATGTTGTTCAACTTCGCCAGTCCTTCTTTGATTTGCTCGCCCTTGTCCGGGCTGGCAGGTGCTGTTGCGCTTGTCACCGGTGCCGCTGGCGCAATCGAGCTGGCCGATGCGCTCACCGGCTGCCTTGATGCGGTAGCGGCTGGCGGAACGCCATTCGATTCAACCGAAGCAGTCGGCGGCATTTCCACCGGCGGCATTTTTCCATACCACAACGCAAACGCAATCAGCACCGCAACGATGGTGATAAAAGATAAAACTGAACGTCGGATTTTCATTTTTATTTCAGGTTGAAAGCTTCATTTCCTAATAATTCGCTCCAATAACCTTGCTGTTGCCAATAGTCGCCGCGAAATTCAGCACTGTGCCAGAAGTGAGCTTGGTAATTATTCGCATCGGTCGGCCAAATTGGCGTTATTGTCCGAGTTAAATCAACATTCTGAATAAGTCCAGCTATTCCTGGCGTTGCTCCCAAAGCGGTCGAACGCGATTCGGCAGCATAGGCAAAGATTCTATAGTGGTTATTCAAGTTGGTCACGATGTCAATGTATGTATTGCCGCCACCCACATAGGGGTAAGTGTAAAAACTGTTCCAAGGCGCGGAGTTAGCCCCGCTCCGGCCAAAATCATAGGCATACTGGGTGTTCGGCGGGATATAATCTGGTTTGGTTATTTGGTCAAAGCCCCAACGCGGCATCGCCAGAGCAAAATCATTTTGATTATAGAAGTTGATACGCCGATCAACAGCAGCGGTGTTGGTAGCCAGCCAATTTACATAAATGTTGGGAGTGTTCGGGCCATAATTCTGTTCTCCTGCTCCCCACAACGGCCCAGAAGGATACCAGTATGAAAATGGCAGCAGGTAAGGAGTGGTGACGGTCGCATCGTAATCGTGAGCTGGAAGTGCCGCCTGGCTTGCGACGTAAGTATTCACCACCTGACTATTTCCAGCCAAGCGCAAGGCTTCGCCCGCAACCACATTGCCCATGCTGTGTGCCATCAAATACACATGGTTGGGGTATGCAGCATTCATATCGTATAGTTTATTAAACAATCCTTGAGCAGATTGCCACGCCTGATATTCACTATTGTCAAAGTTTCGTGCGTCGGTCAATGCCTGCAATGTGCTGCCAGTAAATCCAAAACCAGTTGGCCAACGAAATTCCCCAAACCGTCCTTGATACCCCTGCCAGTAGAGCCGCTTGAAAGCTGTTTCGGCAAAACGGTCTTTGTCGTCTGTCCGCATGTTCCAGCCGTGAACAAAGAGAATATAGGGTGTATTCGTATCTGACGTTGAAATGTAATTGAACGGCATCGTTCCCACTGCCAAATCATTGACCGCATTGGTCGCTACGGCCAACGGCACGACATTCGGATTGTCCCCCACCGTCCAGCGTTCATACATCTGCTTGATGTCTTGGATTTGAATGTAAGCCGTGGTCTTTGCCAGAGTGTTACCGCTGCCGTCCGCAATCGTCATGGTCAAGCCACCTGTGCCGTTGCTGACACCGCACCAGATGTAATAATTTCCAAGCCAGTTCCCCGGTTGCATGAAGCGGGCGACATTCAACTGTATGCTTTGGCCCGGACCCAATCGTCCGGCGTAAGCACTGCCGTAAGCACCGTTTGCCATGCTGACTTGATTTGCCGCAACCGTGCCGTTTGTCAGGTAGCCGATGCCTCCGTCGGCATCGACGGCGATGAACAGATCAATCGTCGGATTGCCGGGATTGGGATTGCCCACATCGCTCCAACTCAATGTCACCGTGCTGTTAGTTGGCAATGCCGCCAGCAAGTTGGAAGTTACGCCGCAAACCCATAGACGGGCATAATCCTCAAGGTCGCGGGCGGTAGGAATGGCCCGACCGCCAGATATGGAATCCGTATAATTACAATCGGGAACCCGCTCGTTGACCGGTAGTTTGGCGACATTAATCGAATTCAGATCATCCTCATAATTTTCATTGTCGTCGCCATCGTAAAGCCACCGGTCATAATTATTGTTGCACCAGAAAACAAATGGTGCGCTTGACGAGGTGGCATCCGTGCCATTGAAACTCAAATCCATGTTGCCGTCATGGTTCTTGTCCAGTTGCAAAGAAACACAATATACCGTGCAGGTGCCGCGCGCTCCGGTGTCCAAGTCCGGCATCGTCACCAAAGCAGTCGGCCCTGGTTCCGTGGCGAAGAAGTTGCCATAAGGCGAGAGGATGCCGGTGGTGTTTGTCGTCGCCACGCCGTTCGCCATCTTGTAAGCCCTGTCGAAGTATTGGCCGAGATAACCATAAACACCAGTATAACCGTTCTGGATTGCCAGCTTCGCATAACCCGCAACTTGGATTTGCGATCCCACCGAGGCGAAAAATTGGCGGCTGACATTTGTCGGTGAAAAGTCCGGATTGCCCGGCAACATATCTGCCGCAATTAATCTTTGCGATGATGAGTCCCAAACCGAATAAGGGTTCCAGAAATCATATTCCACCGTTTGAAACTGTGGTTGTGCGGTTTCAGAATACAAATAAACCGCTGTTCCCAATCCTATATGCAGGGTATTGTTTGCGTAAAGGGTGTTGAAAATCAAGCTCGTGCCATTATAGTAGTTGGCTTGAACCAGCTCCGCTGAAAGGTATTGAAGGCCAAAATAATTTCTTACGTCACCGGCTATGGAGTAATAGCTATTTGTTCTGGAAACGCCGCCTTCTTCTGAATATGAGCTGGCTGGTGGAATGGAGCACAGCCAGCGCGTATCACTTGCACCAAGCAATCCCGGTAAATTGTTCCAAACGTTATCCAGCGTCTGAAATTGGAAAGTGTTGGCATTGGTTGACAAAACAAGTTGAACTGACTGGGAGTTCGCGGATCCGACCCCCGTATTTAAGGCGCCACTGGTTGAATTAAGATTCGCCACATTATAGACAAAATTGCGTTCGATGTAGTTTTCCTCAAAGGGGAAGAGGTCGTCGAAAAAATTGTAGAGGTATTCCAATTGAGTGACATGATAAAATCCCGAATAGACATAATTGGATGGAGCCGTGACATAGTCATAATAAGAATCCCAATCATATGAATAATTATGGTAACCAACAAAAGAAAATGGCTGGTTAACTTGTGCGGCGCGCAATTTGAAAATGAGATTTTGCTTCAACTGCGTCCGCCCATCGTGAAATGGTGCCACCATCCAGTTGGTGGCGAGGTAGAGTCCTTGACCGAAGACCATTCCCAAAAAAACATTCTGACTCAAACTGCCATCCGCACCAACTGCTTGGGCCAGCCAGTAGCAATCATCTCCGCCCGTCGTTTGAACATTGGGCAGGACCGCGACCGCGTTGGTAAAATTCCCGATGGGAACGTCAAAACTGGTGACATAAACATGGTCATAATCCTCGTTGTTTATGGCCGTTTCATTCATTTCCGTTAGGCGGATGGCTGCGGTATTGGCGGGTATGGTTGTCAGGGTCAAAAGAGGTGTTTCTTGTGACCCGGCATTAAGGTTTGCCGCGAAGTTGGCCGCTTCCAATGGAACGGGCGCGCTCCAGGCAGAATTTCCGCTCGCGAAATTTGCCCGCACCTGAAACGTTGTCATGATATTTCCCGAACTCCATGGGTCGGGTTGGTCTGACGCTACGCTGACAGTATAGGTTGTCGCACTTGCGGAATAATCGGTGATTTCAGGCGACGAGAAGAAGTAGGGGGAGTAGCTTTTCTCCACGGTGTAGCCGTTCACATTGCCCGATGCCGGCAACCAACTGATTTTAGCCGTGCCCGTATTTGCATCGTAAGCGACAGTCACTCCTTGTGGTATGGCGGGAGTATAAAATTGGTTCGGATTCATCCCGTTCTGGAATTTCTGCAAGTTGCTATACCCATCACCCGCAGGATTGCCGTAAGGGTCAACGCCGTTGGTTCCGAAGTATTGCAACTGCCACCAAATCGGCAACCCGCTCCCGTCGTCTGCCCAGGATTTCAAACGCACAAACAGATTTGTCCGCCCGTTTTGCGCCACACTCAACGGCGTCCAGTTCGTTGTTTCCGAACCGAAGATGAAGCCTTCCGATTGCCAGTCGCTTTGCAAAAGATTGGTGCGGGACTGGATTTCATATTGCACATCGGTAAGAGTATTCGTGCCGATGCCCGCCAAATAACCGTTGGTAACGGATGTTTGGGCAAGCCATAGGTTCGTGCCGTAATAAAAGGAGTATGAGACTAAATTGGGCGATGCGCCGCCGGAGTCACCGCCGCCCGGACTTGGAACATCCATGCCCAGTGCCCGCATCGCGTTCCGCTCAAAATCAACCTCCTGAATCCGCTCAATCAAATCGGCCACGGCATTGCCCAACTGATTTACGGCTACCGTAGCGGCGGCGGTGGCGGACATGGCTTGCATCCCGCTCAATCGCCGGGGACTCATGTTCACCTGTCCGCCAGTCTGATCCACCAAAAATATATCGTCCGTAATGGCGTAGATAGGTTGGCTCAAATCTTGGGGCGGACAAGGCAACGGAGCCATGCCACCATACGGCATGACCAACCAGTAGGTGCCAAACAACGGCAAATCCGCCGGGGCTATCTGCGACAAGCCCTCAGCTTCAGCCGTGATTTGAACGATGGAATCCGGCGAAGATTGAACTGGTGGCAACAGCTCGATGGGCTGAATGGATTGAACCGTCAGTTGTGCGTACAGAAGAACCGGCAGTGCGAACAGCCCCAGCCCCATGATGACATTCCTGAATGATTTCATTTTTAACCCTTCCCTTCTTTGATGTTGGTCGTGTTCTAACAGGGCTTTGGGGTTCCGTCAAAGGTCATTCGGCTAAAAATGTAAAGTATAACGCCGACTACGATTGATTGTTCCTGTTGCTTATGGATTGATGTCTGGCAATCCCCAAACCACAGAAAAGGAACCAAAATCAAGCCGGCCTAGTCTGATTCAACCCCAAGTTCTTCCAACCCCTCACCCCTTGCCTTTCATCAATCTTCTGCGGCCAAGGCTAGATGGGCTGCTAAAAAGGCTGGTCAGAAGAAGTGATTTGATTCAAACAACGAAGGCCGCTCTTTTAGGGAGTGGCCTTTGCTGTTTAAAAATGAGAGGGCTGGTTTAGCAAGCAGAATCATTAAGAGCTGAACACCTTATACCACCAATCACTCAACAATGGAGTCGCCAAAGCTTGCAAAGCATATCTATGAATCAGTATCTTGACATGTAACATTTGATGTATAAAACATGAGATTATTGACCATTTTGTTGCTTCTAGCATTTTCCGGACTGGTCAACGCTCAATTCTTGTACAGTGAAAGAAATGGCGCAATTACCATTACACGATACATGGGTTCTGAGACAACCGTGCTTATACCCAGCACTATCAATGGCTTGCCAGTGTCTCGGATTGGAGTAGGGGCATTTATTCACGCTAGGATTACCAATGTGACGATTCCAGATAGTGTAACTAGCATTGGCAACCGAGCGTTTCATTTATGCACCCGACTTGCACGCGTGTATTGCCGTGGAAACGCCCCGAGTATTGGCGCGTCTTTGTTCACTGGTGATAACAATGTAACCGTCTTTTACTTGTCAGGCACGACGGGCTGGAACGCAACTTTTGGCGGTCGCCCAACTGAACTGTGGAACCCGCCATTACCATACGATTACACGATTGATAACGACACGGTTACAATCACCCGGTACACCGGTGCCGGCGGGGCGGTCACCATTCCAGAAACGATCAGCTTTTTGCCGGTTACGAGCATCGGGTTCGCGGCCTTTGCGGACTGTTCAGGCCTGACAAGTATCACCTTCCAAGATACCGTTACTAACATTGGGAGTTTAGCTTTTATCCGGTGCGGAAGCCTGACCAATGTCATATTTGGAGGCAATGTCAAGAGCATCGGGGAATCGGCCTTCACCGGCACCGGCCTGAAGAGCGTCGCGATTCCGGATAGCGTCACCAGTATAGGGGCTGGGGTATTCAGTTCCAGCAGCAGCCTTGTGAGCATCAAGATCTCTGACCGCATAACCGATATCGCGGACCAAGCTTTTTATGACTGCACAGCGCTCACAAGTTTCACCATACCCAATGGCGTTACCAACATTGGCCAGTCTGTCTTTGCATACTGCTCATGCCTGACCAATATAACGATTGGCAACAGGGTCAGAAGCTTAGGGGACTATGCGTTCGAAGGGTGCCTCAACCTGATGAACCTCAAGATTCCAAACAATGTCACCAGCATCGGTCAGTATTCGTTTATAAACTGCTATGGCCTTACCAATGTCACAATTGGCAATGGTGTTAACAGCATCGGTACCGGGGCATTTCTTTACTGCTCTGGCCTTGCCGACGTCACACTAGGTATAAACGTATCCAGCATTGGAGACGACGCGTTTCTAGGCACTCGCTTAACTGGCGTAAGGTTTTACCACAAGATCAAGACCATCGGTAGGGATGGCATTTGCGGGCACCGGCTTGTTGAGCGTTGATATTCCCAATGGCGTAACAAACATCGGGTATGGGGCGTTTGCCAATACAAGACTCGGCAAAGTAACGATTCCAAATAGCCTGACCTTCATCGATGGTGCCGTTTTCTCCGGTTGTTCAGTCATGACCAATGTTTATATTCCAAGCACAATAATTAGCATCGGGGAGGCTGCGTTTTCAGGCACAAGTCTGGCTACAGTAAACATTCCCAATAGTGTCATCAGCATCGGTGACAATGCGTTTTCGGGCTCGCGTCTGACAAGCATTCAAATCGGAATGAACATCACGAGCATAGGGGATGGCGCATTTTCTGGCACCAGCATTACAAATGCTTTGATTCCAAACAGTGTGACCAATCTAGGTGGTTCTGTGTTCCTTGGGTGTAACAGCTTGGTCAGCGTTACAATTGGTAACGGGGTTACTGACATTGGCAGCTCTCTATTTCAAGATTGCGCTAGGTTAACCAGCGTCACGATTGGAACCAATGTCGCCAGCATTGGCTATGCTGCGTTTGCCTATTGTTCCGGGCTGGCGAAGATCACCATACCCAACAGTGTCAAAAATATCGGCTACATTGCATTCATTTCCTCCGGCTTAATGAGCGTTACCATCCCCGATAGTGTAACCAATATCACTAGCTGGGCTTTTTCGTATTGCCCCAACCTGAGAAGCGTCACTATTGGCAATGGTCTCACCACTATCGAATATGGAGTGTTCTATAGTTCCGGTCTTGCAAGCGTTATAGTTGGTCCCGGTGTCACCAATGTTCTGCAAGAGGCGTTTGTTTGTCCTGGGTTGCTTGGAATATACTTCACGGGAAACGCTCCTGCGCTTGATTCCGGTGTGTTTGGATATTATGGTTCCAACAATACGACGGTGTATTACATTCGGGGAACAAGCGGTTGGGGCACGACATATGGAGGTTTTCCGACTGAGATTTGGGATCCATCGTTAACTTTCAATTATACGATTTACGACGGATCAGTCACCATCGGCCCATATAACTGTTTTTATGGAACAATCACAATTCCTGTTACAATCAATGGACTGCCCGTGACCAGTATCGGGGACAATGCCTTCGATCAATGCGAAACCCTGTTTTGCATAACGATTCCAAACACCGTAACCAATATCGGAAGCTTTGCGTTCGCCGGCTGCAACCGCCTTACCAGCATCACAATTCCCGATAGGGTTATCCACATCGGCGACGGCGCCTTCAGATCCAGCAACATAACCAACGCTATACTTCCAATTGGACTTTCAAGCATTGGCGACTTTACGTTTGAATCATGCATCAAGCTTATTGCGGTGACAATTCCGAGCGGTGTTACCAACCTCGGCAATTATTCGTTCGACAACTGCCCCAGCTTGACCAGTGTTATTTTTAGTGGGAATGCGCCGACTGTCGGCATGTCAGTTTTCGGCGGCTACAACAACGAAATCATTTACTACCTCCCCACCACGACAGGTTGGAGCCAAACATTCGACGGTCTTCCGACGATGCCATGGGTTCAGCAACCCAAAGTGAGCATTGCAAAAACTGTGGTCAAGCCCGTCGATTTTGGACTGAAACCAGATGTGCAAAGCAAGCAGTTTGGCTTCCATATGACTGGCGCTAGCAATGCGGTTGTCGTAGTTGAAGCGTGTACCGACCTTGTTAATCCTGTGTGGCTAGCGATTCAAACAAACACCCTCACGGGCGTTTCTATGTATTTCAGCGATCCGCAGTGGATCAGCTATCCAACTCGTTTCTACCGTCTCCGTTCGCCGTGATTTGATTTGCCTTATTAATTAATATTTGGCCGTAAATAGTTCAGATTCCGAATCTCGCTTCAAAGCCATCTGAACAGCCTAAAAACCCGACCTTCTAATGCCTTGTAATTCCCTCCACCCAATCCCAGAGAAGGAACCAAAAGCGGCCCGGCACATCATTCCAGCCCAATCTCGCAATTCAGAGCCAAATACTCTCTCGTCCAGCCTTCATCCTCACCCGGCAAGTCTTCAATTCGGCTTCTTTACCTTATTATGAACAAGTCCTCCAGAACTCTCCAATCCCAGAGCTTTCATTTGCCATTCTCTGCCCATTTTCGTTAATAAAAGCCCTGAATGCCGGCACTGGTTTTGGAAGTGGATAAAAGCGCATGGTACTGGACTTGGCTCTGTGGTCCCGGTCTTGTATGAAACTCGCAATGTTATAGATACGAGTCCCTGCCATCTATGCCTTTGAGAAACATATAGCAACTCACCCGGCTATTAGTTCCAGTGCCAAACATACAACAACTCCCAAGCTGAAACTATAACTTGAGCCCGTTGTTGTAAGTATTGCCATTCCTGAAGCCCAGAGACCGATCCCAGCCCTTCACACCTCAATCCGCTCTGGTGAATGGTCGGACTCATAAACTCGTCAGGAACAGCCTTCAGGGCTCGAAAGCTGGGCACGGAAAGAATACCTGCCCGGAACTTCATGTTAGGCCTAGAAGTGTGGCTTGATCAGATGCCAGGGTAGCTATGCCCTGCCACCCCTCCTGTTGCAATCCGTTCTCATCCTTCACATCCCTCCTTATGGACAGGTCAAATGTATTCTTCATCAAATCCACCATCATCTGTCTGAATGGCGCCCTCTTGATGGGTTTAAGGTTCTTTTGCAGGGAGAGATGGCTGAAGATGGTATAGGCCTGCGTAACCGTAAGGATTGAGCCTGGACGTTTCTCCAACATTTGCTCTGTGAAGACCCTGGCAAGTCTCTCTGGTAGTTCTGGGCCCACCTTGCGCTGGTTGGGTGATGTTGGACTGAAGAATGACTCGTCGGCGGCTAGAATGGACTTGGCTCTCTGGATGATGAGCTTGGTGCAGGGGTCAGAGCGGAACTTGCTGAACAGATTTAGCAGGGTGACGTTCTGGGGCATCTCCTGGGCGCACTTCAACAACAGGGCTCTCAGGTGGTTCTGGAGCTTCTCTGGGCTGGTGGTCTTGTAGATGCTGTCTGAGTCTTTGAAGTAGAATTGAAGTTCGGGCTCATAATATACAACTGAGTGGCCGAGTTTGCTGTCACCTTTCAATATGCCAGCGAAAAAATCGTAATTGATGTCCAGAGGGGTCACAGCTTCAAATCCATTCACTAGAGGCTGCCTGTGCTCGATGAATGGGCAACTGTATATTCTGGTTTCCTCTGGGTATCTGTATGAAAACCATTCTGCTGGCGTTCTGAGTGTGGGTGCGTATTGAGGCTCGCCATAGACAAATGGAGGAGCCTGATATGAGTTCAGTTCCAGTCTAGGGATGTTGAACGGGCTGATTTCGTTTAGTGCTGCGCCGGGTTGTTCTTTCGATACCATGTCAATAGCTCCTCGTCGGTTGGTTCTTTGCTGGGTGTGGCTGGGATGGATCTGTAGAATTGCAGGATCCACTCTGACTCGACCCACTGCTTCCTGGCCTTTTCCAAGTCATCTAGGCGCTTCAGGTAGGGGTTATTGGCGTCTGTATATTTGGGCATACGGTCTTTTGGGCTTGTTCGTCTTCCAGTTCCTGCAAGCGAAGCACGACGGTCAGTTCATAAAGGTGGGTCGGGCTGATGTGTGGCTGATTCATATACTTCAACAGCATCAATTCCCTTTTGGTTCCGACAACCTCTTTGATGTAGGGGTTGGGTGGGGCGATTGGGTTTAGGGCATTCATATCGTTGTCAGTGGCTGGGTTTGAATCTCTCGAACTTCAACTCGTATGGAGCCGGGCATTTGCGCAGTTCAGTGGTATTGGTGCGCTGGCTGATTTTCACACCATTGGCCCTGATGTCGCCGTTATGTTGGTCGCCAAAGTAAATCTGGCATTGGTCCTGAAGATCGCCGGGTTTGCGGTTTACTCGTGATTTCAACTCATATTGATGGGTACGGCAGAGACCACTGACTTTTCGGATGCTCAGCCATTCCGTTGATTCTTGCTTGTGCGTGAGGATTTGACCCAGGTTAACCAGCAGACAAACGAAGCTGTCGGAGTCCTGTTGGATTTGCATGGTTTCCGTCTCTGCAGGTTCAGACCAAGTTCGGGTGGGAGTGATGATTGCCATATTCGTTCTTTGGTTATTGTTTAAGATTTTCCCATCGATTTGTTCACTTTTGCGTTCTGATCTTCCCAGTCAAAAGAAAGTTCATAATGTGACCAGTGATAATGCTCCCACCCCTATAGGAGATATAGGGGGTGGGAGGATCATAACTCACGGCATGTTCCCAGTTCCTTTTGCTGGGATTAATGGGGTGCGGATCGATGGGAAGATCACTCTCATAATGTCTTCTTTGCCTGTTCTTGAAGATTCGGCAGGTAGTAATGACCCTGACTATTTCTTTGGCAGGCATCCAACATCACGGCTGGATTGACTTCCTCTGACTGACGAGAGAGGAGAACCTTGGGACGCTTTCCTGTGCGTGAAACCGAGACTTCAAACAACTCGTCATTATCCAGCAGATCGGCAATCAACTCGCTTGCCAGATTCCTACCAAGACCGTTTTGGCGACAGACTTTAATCAGATCGTCCTTGGCTATCAGCGCGTTCTGGGGGACGTGCTTCAACACATCCGCAGCGTTCTTCCCGTTGTTCGCCTTCAACGCCTCAGCCTCACCAATGGCCATCTCATTCCAACAAATGGTGTCGGGCTTTCTGCTGTGGCCGATGTATTTCTTGAAGGTCAGACTTTTCCCGTCCGCCGTCTTCCACTTCAAACGCTCACCACGTTTAGAAGCAATCAATTCATAAACATTGTCGATGTCCGTCTTGCGTACACCCAAGGTCGCCCTGCACCAATTTGACCACTCTGCACTACCCGCCCCCAAATACGTGAAGTCGGTCATCTGCTTCTCCGGGTCATTGCTGATCTTGTTGGTGTGATGGATGATGATGGCTCCGCAGTTGTGTTTGGTCAGCAATGGTGCCAGATCGTTGCGAAGGAACCTACCCACGTCTTTCTGGCTGTTCATGTCCCCGCCGATGTATGCCAAAGCCGGATCCAACCACAGCAGGTCGGGTTTTTCATCCGTGAGCAGTTTGGATATCACCTCCCTACACAGATCACTGCCGGTCTTGCTGCTTTCCTGATAGACCAAGATGTTCTGGCTTGCGGCTGTCTGTTCAGCTTCAGTCAGGTTGAGACCGTTGAACACGCCGAACTTCATCTCTGCGAGGTCCCCATCGTCATTTTCGGCCTGGATCAAGAGCGACTTGACGGGGCGGGCAGGTTCAAGACCGAAGGCAGGCTGCCCCAGTGCCCATTTAATCATCAACTGCATGGCCAACGAGCTTTTGCCCAGACCAGTGGCCCCGACGAGCAGCATACCACCGCCACGACAAAGGAAGCGGTGTTTCAAGAGTTCGCCCGGGTCATTTATCTGTGGTTTTAAGAACTTGTCGAGGGTTCGGGCTCTGGGTACTGCGCTTGGTTCAGGAACGGGCGCCAGCACAGGCTGACGGTATTCATGGGTAGCGGCAATTGGTGTGGCCACTGAAGACAAGCCCGCACGGATGCTGGACGTGTCATTTACGATAGGACTGATATTGTTATTGGTCATACTTTTAGATCTATGAGGAGTTGTTGTTGAATGCCAGCCTCCCCACGATGCTGGATGAAATCGCACAAATCTTTTACGCAACTGCCGGCCGCGAATTCAAAGGCGCGGAAGTTGAAGAAATCTACCTGCTTGGCCCTGGCTTTATAAAGTTGGAGCTCCCAGCGTTCGGCCGCAGCAACGCCGGGCTCATCCTGGTGCGGGAAAATCCTGACCTTTTTGCCTTTGAAAAAACAGAGTGCATCGTCGGCAATGTCACAACTGCTGCTCAACATCGCCGCCGGTCCCACCCAGCCACCCAGACCTTCTTCCCTGATAATCTGGTGCATGGCCAGGAAATCAGGCATCCCTTCCACCAAGGCAATCGCATCACAATCCAATGCCTCTGCGATCCCCAGCGGCCAGTTCTTTCGGCTATTTTTCAGGGTATGGCTTTTGTGGGCGGGCATGTCTCCATAGGCCTCGAACCACTGACCGTCCAAACGGCGCAGTTCCACGGTGCGTTGTGAAGTGTCAGTCAACGCATAAACCTCCTGCCCATGCCAAACGCCAAAACGCAGAAATTTATCCTCACTGGCATCGCGCAAGCCCTCCACGCTGATTCCTCTCAATAATGATAGCCTCTGGATCTGCTCTTCGGTGCCAATAGAGAGAAATCGCGTGTCCGGGATTTTATTATAGTCCGGTTCCAGCCTCTTAAAAATAAGGGGAGGCTCTGCTACGGTTTCTCTGGCATGCTTTTCATACAGTTCGAGAAGGCCTTGGAAATCCTTCTTCTGGTCGAGCTTGTGGAAATTAGCCAGTAGCGATATCTCGTCACCACTCTCGCCGGTACCGAAGTCTTTATATTTCCAGCGGCCATTCTTCTCGTAGATGCCCCAGGACGCGTTTTGATCAGGGCGGAAGGGGCTGGGACAACTTTTCTTGGCATAGCGCTCAAGACCCAGCCTCGTCATCAACACGGGTAGCGGACATTTTTTCCTCAATTCAGATAATTCGTGATTCATACAATTAGCTCCATTTGAGGCTGCCTTCGTCGCCAGCCAGATCAACTAGCCAGCGACGAAGAGAGCCATAATGATCATGCGGATTTACCTCCCTCCGATTTTACCGCTAACAGTACGGCCTCCGGTGTGCGCGGATAAATGGCTTCGACATCCACCAGCGGGAATGAATATTTCTCGTCGTCGTGCTTGGCGTGCACCAACTGCACCTCGCAGAGCTTGCCAACGAGTTCGGCTTCCAGGTCAATGCGCTGATTCGATTTGCCAGCGAAGTACCCCGATCCCAACAAGCCTTCAAGAAATCTGCGCAACTCGCTGCCGACCTTCAAATCCAATGGCAACACCTTGCGCGCCAGACATTCGTAGTCATCCATGCCCGGCACTTCTACCCCAAACATGATGATCGCCTTTTTAGTTATGCCTCTGCTGGTATCGCATTCTTTTGTCTTGTAGCCCACGATGCCAGACTTGAATCGGCCTTCGGGGAGTTTGAACGTCTGGTCTTTGGGAACGATGATTTCCGTTGATTTCATGCGACCTCCAAGGCTTTGAGTGGTTTCAGTTGCCAATCCGCCCATTTCTTCGACTCGACCTTGAGCGTCCTAAACCCCACTCTGACCTTATCGTCTTGCGAACTTGTGTAGTCGTCATAGGTTTGCACGATGAGTTCATGCAAGTCCGACCATGACATCAAGACCGGTTTGGTTGCGGCCAAAGATTTGTCGCTGTCGGCATCCTCGCCTTGAGATACAAATGGCACCAATTTGGCGTCAAAAGTCACGGGCTCGGCGACTGTGACTGGTGCGGCCTCCTTGCTATCGTCGGCAGCGGGTTTTTCCTTCGGCGGGAAATACTTATTCTTGGCTGCCTGAAAATCAGCGGCACTGGCATCTTTTTCACCGACCGTCTCATACACTTCCTTGGCCACCTTGACCTGATCTTCGGCGGACAAACCGGCTATGCAGCGGACCTGTGAAGGTTGGCTGGGCACGCATACCTTCACGTCCGCAATGCTTTTCAGGTGGTTCGCACACTGGTAGGCTTGAATGACTCGGTTTGCGTGAGCCTTGCTGAAGTCCCACTCACGATTGCAAAACTCCTCGAACGTGGTTTTTTTATCGTCGCGGTACAATCTTTGTTCGCGGATCTGCCAGAGTCGGTAGCCTACGACAAACCATCCTTGAAGATTTTTGTGGATGTCGGTTTTGCACTCGGCCAGAAGTGCTTTTTCTTTTGTCGCCAATGGCCCGTATTGATCCTGGGTTTCGTTTTGCTGAATGCTGTCTGCTTTGACCGCAACAACGATATTGGTTGTGCTGGCTGCGGAAACCAGTTGTCCCGCTTTCTTTGGTGCCGATTTAACGGCGGTGTCTGTATGTTTCATTCTATTTATTCTCCTGCTGCTCACTCTGGAGCATTGGTTACTTGCCCAATTACGCGTTGGGGCTTTCGCGTTGGGGCATGGAAAATAACCGGACACCTGCTTTTGATTTTTGAAGCACCACGGGCACTTTCCAATGCCCACGCCAGAGGTTTGAAGTTTTTTCCTACTGACGCTAACTACATACTAGTAGTTACTAGTCACATGTTATGAGATGCATAATAAGATGTCAACACCATTCTTATTCATCCTATAACTAGCCTGTCGTCATCTTATCCATTTTGGGCGCATTGATCAAATCGGAAAATGGGCGTTAGCTGGGTTGAATGAGTCTTGCATTGGTGGCACGGTGCTTTTCCATCGCCTCTCGCATGAGCTTCTCCTCGTCAAACAGCAATGTCTTTTTCGAAGGATTTATTTCCACAATGGACGGACCGGGGATGTCGTCGCAAAAATTAAGTTGGGAGCCTTGACGGTGACCTGAGCGCGCCAAAATTGTTTTCACATGGCGGATATACTTGGGCCAGCCATCCAATTTTGCCAGCGTCCCGATCCGTTTGATTGGTTTCTTGGCCAGCCACCACTCTTTACACACGACCATATTCCGGTAGGGATTCCAGTTGCGTATCTTTGGCGGGGTGAAGGTGTCGGCATAGTGGAGATTGTGAGCATCAGCTGGCACAATATATTCCAAGACGCGGATCTCATTCATGGACAGGCAGGTGGTGATGAAATACTCCGTGTCTTTTTCTTTGTAGGTAAATGCAGTGAAGCCGTCGAGACTTAGACAGATGAGCGCCTGGCCACCGTTGACTTTCATGCCGAAGATGGGGCCGGCATAAAAGGTGTTGAACATGTCCGCCAGGTTTTCGGCCACCATGTTTTCAGTCCTCTCAACGTATCTGCCCAGGGCGTGATTGGAGAATGCTATGCGTTTCCCGGACAACCGAATCTCTGGGAAGAAATCATCGCCAGCATAGAACCTGAATCGGTGACATAGACCTTTTGGATGATACTCGGTGATTTGCTGGACAATGGCGATTTTGGCGACTTTGTCCGGGTTCAATAAACAGAACAGGCGCAGATGATCAGGGCGTATGGCGTGGGTGTAATGGCAAAATGCGAAGACATGGTGCCGGAGTACGATCTTGTGGTAATCGTCAGACTGCGCGTTGACCCCGAAGACCTTTTTGTGCAGCGGTGCCTTGAATTCCTGATTCAACGCCTTCCACAGCGCCGGCAGTTGGTCGGTGTGGGGAAAATAGCTGACTCCTTCCCGGCGCTCTTCAACGACCTGGAAGTTCTCGCGATACTGGGATTGGAATTTGTATTGTCTCATGGTGATTTGTTGGCCTGTTCCCACAACTTTTGCCACCAGCGATAGGACATCTGCCGGCCACCATGCCAAGGGTACTGGTATGGATTGTTCACCAAATCAGAGCCGCCGTTATTATTGAACTGAGCCGAATAGCTAAATAAGTAGCCGATTGGCTCCTGACGTTTGTTGTTGCCACTTGAGGTTCTTCCAGGGCCATACACGATTTGCGCCCGTTCAAACCGCCGAATCTGCCGCTCACGTTCACGATCCAACTTTTTCAGTAACGAAGTCACCAAGGGTTTTCCATGCAAGGCCCGGAATCCATTGGCCCAGCACATTGGCAGAGGTCCGTCAGTCGGTTGATTTACTCGTATCCGTCCAACACCTTTGCACGTGAGTTTGCTGCGAACCGAATTAACCGCCTGTGTTTTGCTGGCTATGATCGTTGGTGCTTCATATGGACGGGGAAATGGCCTGCTTCTGGCCAACAATCCGTATTTGGCGTCATCTACCGTTTCCTTCAAGGCGTTCAGTTGCTTTTCAACTGACTTTGTCTTGGGCCGAACCAAGCCATCGTAGCGCACCTGATAGCCAACGAACTGAACCCAAGGCACACACCCGAGCCACTTTCTACCAGTCCAGCAATAGGGGGCTTTTGATTTGGCTTCCCAGAACTCCTTGCCGTAAAACTCAACTGCCTGCGCCGGGTGATATGGCAGCTTCAACTCATCCAGAGCTTCCAAGTAGGCTTGATACGCTCTCTGGCATGTGGCTTTGCTGGGCGATATCAAAATCATGTCATCGCAGTACCGTAGATATTCCAGTCCAAGACTTGTTTGTTGGATGGCCTTGATACGTTTATCCGCCTGATCGAGCACGAGATTCGCTATCAGGCACGAAATGGCTCCGCCTTGGGGGACTCCGATGCGGGCTTGCAGCGGATTGCCATGATGTTTGCGGAGCGCATCCGCCGGCCAAGGGAACCTCCCGGCCTGGATTTCAGCTCTCAAACGGTCTGCCGCCTCCCCAGGACATTTTGTGGGAAACTGAAACAATCCAGATAAGCCCGAAAGATGGTGGCAGCCCGAGCGTCCATCACACGGTCAGTGTTTAAATGTTCCACGTGTAGCGCCAACCTGTTAAATGCTGCCAAGGCGACACCATGATCCACACTGTCATAGAATCCCCGAATGTCACACTCCCCAACATATAGATCTTTGTTTTTCGTGGTCTGCCTGATTTGGAATATGCGATTGAACGCGGTGTGATGTGTAGGCATCTCGCGTTTTGGCCTTGCCGCTCGGAAGGCATACGACGATTCCTCAAAGACTGGATCAAAAAAGTCTTTCAGATATTTAGCCGTGAGCCCGTTGATCAGGTTGTCTGTCAGGTCAAAACGGCAAATAGCACGATAATCATGATCCTTTTTTAGTTCCCACCCAACCTTTGGTAGGGCAAAAGTGAATGAAGAAGCATGTAAAGCTCGTTGCTCAACCAGATCAATAAAGGCGTTTAGCCGAATGACCCAAGGCGCATTGGGTTGCGTAACCCGCAGAGCCAGGGTTGCTCGAAGAAGCGCCGTATAATCGGGATTCGTACCCGCATGACGGTAGCGAGAACGAAACTTTGACCAGGCTTTTCTGGGAGGGAGCATATCGCCCACCTCGTCATCACGGTCCTGCTGTGGACGACCGCCAACCAAACGACCAACGTATTGCTGTTCGTTGCTCTGTTCAGCTTGTTTAATTCTGGTTTTACAGCATTCCCGGATGATTTGTTCGGGAGTGAAATATTCGGTAAACGGTTTCATAAAATAGAGAGAGCTTGGTTGCGGGATGCAATTCGCGATTCGGGTTCAAACCTTGCATTACTGGCTGGAGCTGCCCATCGAGGATGGACTGGCCACTTTGATCAGCCAACGGTTCGTGACTGCCTTTCGGGCATCAACGCACGCTACCAAGCTCAAATTATCATTGGAAGAATACGGTTTCATTTTCAAAATGGTTTTCTCAGGTGTAATAAAGGACAGGCTTGAATTTTCCTGAACAATTTTGAACGCAGGGCCGGCCATGGCCAAAAAACGCCATCGTTAATTCCTGTTTATCAACATGATGCGATTTGATTTTAAGGCGCCTGAAATTTCGGCCTGATCGCGCATCGTTTTTTCGTTCATCGTGCCGCAAATCGGATTTTACGAGGTCGTATTTTTGGAAATGTTGAGATTTTTGTTTTTACTGGCGGGCAAGCCGGGGGAAACTTCCCGGCTCGCCCCAGAATTGGTCATCATGCCCTGGCCGGATTCATGATGACTGGCGGCATTGAATATGGTTTGGCCTTTAGTCTTTCCGAGATTCGGGTCGGTTTGCTCTGATTGAGCATGTACCGCAGTTTGTCCACGCCGGATTGGAGCTCTTCAGGAATCACGGCTTCAATGCCTAAATGGACAACCTGAATTGAGTTGGAGTGTTTCAGGAACGGGATGCGACGTTGACCATCCGATTTCACCCACGGATACTTTTCTGAATAATCACGATAGCGGTCGTTAGAAATAATTTGTGTGCCACGACAATTCGAATACGCCAGGATATATTCATCGGCATCGGTTCCGAATGGCGTAACAACGAATTGATCCGGAAATTCACGACAAAGACGCCCGTAGGCTTCAGCCTGGCCAAACAACGCACGTTTCTTTAAGGTGAAAAACGTCGGTGAATCAAAGAAACATTTGAAGGAATAGCCACGACGATGCAACGCAATCAATAGCCCAAGCAAATTCAGGAGGTTGGGTTCCGGATTGACCGCCGATCCATAGATGACGTTTTGACCGTCAACCAAGACCAATTCAGGCTTTGCCATTAGAATATTCGCACCGGCCGTTGCGGTTTTGGGCTTACTGACGCGATTGTTGTCAAAGTCCGCAGCCAACTGGTGCGTGACGGGTTGCGACTTTCCGAAAAACGATGCAGGTGATTTAAAAAGATTTGAAAGTTTCATAAATGTATTTTTATTTGAGGTTTAAGGGCCGGGCACCGCTTTAACACGATGCCCGGCTTGGTTTGTTGTGCATGATTAGGCTGCCACGGGCTGCGGAGCCACAGCCGGCAGATACTTGTCAAACACGATGTGATTCAGATGGTTTTTCTTGTAAACCACGTTGACTTGTTTTCCAACCACGAGTGCCGGATCAGGTTTCTGGGCGAGCTGCAACCGGGTCAACGGCTTCGTGAGGAACGATTCCATTTGGCTCTTGTATTGCGCAACGCCACGTCCATTGGGCAGCATATTGAAGGTATGCTCGATTTGGATGGGCTGACCCAGTTCGTCTTTTTCTTCGAGTTCGACGACCAGAACGAGGTCTTTGCGCGGATCACCATTCTTCTTGGGCTCAAGATCCCAGCGCATGGCAGTGAACTTGCCGGGCTTGGAGCCTTCGGTCGGCTGATAGACCAGCGGTTCCAGGATCAGGTCTTTGTCGTCGATGTTGATGTTGGTTTTTGTGTTCATACTTATTTCTTTCTGTTGTGCCAGTTGTAGCTGGCGGTTTACTTACATCTGCCGGATTTTTTATTTGGTTATCCGGCTGGCTCTTGTTTGTGTGATCCAAGTCCGAGCCAGCAGACCTGGATAAATCTGGTTAACCTTGCCGTGAGCCCGCTTGTTCACTCATCAGCGAATTGATGTATTGGCTGACGCTGCCGAGGTGGATGAGCCGGCAGCCATGCACATTCCCTTTATGGCGGAGGAGCACTGATTTCACTTTGCCTTCGGCCATCAAGTTGTAGAGGGTGCCTCGCTTAATTCCGAAATGGCGCTCCACATCCCGCCACCGTCCAAATTCAGGGAGCGTGCTGGCGTTGTTGGTGCTCGCTACGCTGATCGGTTCTGTTGTCATCGTATTCATATCGTTTTTAAATTTGTTGTTTGTTGCCTTCACTATTCGTGGCGAGAACTTTCCGCGAACCCCTTCAACTCTTTTTTACGCCTCTTCAGGTTTGGTTCGTTCTGGTTCAAGCTGTATATCACCGTCTGTAATCACATGCGGAAATGGCGGTCAAAACCCTTCAAAAGATTTCTAATTGGCAAACACTCAAAGAATTAGGATGCTATGGGCATGAACGACCTGACATGGCTGTTGAAGAAAGTTGGCGAAGGTAAAGACCCAAAGGCCCAAGAAGAATTGTTGGAGGTGGTTTACAATGAACTCCGCAAGAAAGCCCACTTGGAGATGGCGGGAGAAAGGTCTGAACATACACTACAAGCAACGGTCTTGGTCAACGATGCTTGGCTAAAGCTGTATCCAGCTGGCTCCAAGGTCATATTCAAGAACCGAGCACACTTTTTTGGCGCTGCGGCGGAAGCGATGCGCCGGATATTGGTCGATCACGCGAGAAAGAAGCTTGCGATCAAAAGAGGCGTCCGTCCCCAGCTCACTCAAATTGCGACCAAACATTTGGCGGATCTTCCTCCAGGTGTTGACAAAGTGAAAATGCCTGACGAAGAGAAAATGGCTAACGAATTGCGCGTTGCTGTGGACGATGTTTTGAAGGAGATTTCCAAGAAGGATCCAGAAACAGCTAAACTCGTTGAGATGCGCTTCTTTTTAGACATGACGATGCCTGATGTCGCAGAAATGCTGGGGATTTCACTGAGCAGCGCCGAGAGACAATACCGCGAATTCAAAAAGAAATACAAAAACCGCTTCGAGAGCTTGGTGTAATTACCAATCAAGCATGGAAACCAGAACGGCAAATCCGGATCCTGACAACGAGGATGGGTCAACAGCCGGATACACTTTGGGAGGTGCCCAAGGCGCTTCATCGCCGGCAGCTAATTTGGATATTCAACTCGAGACTGTCATTGATGAGGATTTTCAAGTTTCAGGCATAGTTGGCCCAGGCGGCTGCGGAATGGTTTACAAAGCTCGGCAAATTTCTATACCAAGGGAAGTTGTATTGAAAGTAATCAAGTCAGGACTGTCGGTTCAGGCTGTGATTGAGCGATTTAAGCTGGAAAAGGCTACGCTGGGATCCTTGAATCATCCGAACATCGTAAACGTTATCTCCAGCGGAAATCATAATGGACAGCCATATTTCGCAATGGAATATGTGGATGGTCAGCATATTACCAAATACACTGACAAACGGAACCTTCCTGTAAACAAACGTCTAGAATTATTTTTGCAGGTATGTGATGCAATTGATTATGCCCATGAACGTGGCGTCATTCATCGCGACCTAAAGCCTGCGAACATTCTCGTCACGGAAAAGGTGAATGGAGAACCGCTGGTCAAGGTCATCGACTTCGGAATCGCCAAAGTCGTGAACAACGGTCTGCCGCTGGCCTATGCCACGCAAACAGGACAACCGATTGGAACACCGGCATATATGAGCCCTGAGCAAACTGGCGAGGTTGCCGGCTCGGTCAGCGAAAGCAGTGATATTTACTCACTCGGTGTGGTGCTCTACGAATTGCTTGTGGGGAAGTTACCGTTGGAAATCATAGGGTCTCAGGATGATCAACTTAAGATGATTCGCGAAACCCCTGTTTTGCCACCCTCTTCTAGGATCAATGAAAAAGACGATGTCACATATTTTCAGGTGGCTCATAAAAGGGGAGTAGATCCAGCAGAACTGGACGAGATCGTGAGGGGGGAGCTGGATCGGATTGTGATGAAGTGTCTTGAAAAAGAATGCCAGAAAAGGTTCGCATCCGTTGAGGAATTGAAAGTTTCGATTCAGAATTATCTCGCTGCGAATCAGAACAATTCATCAACGAGACTCGGCATCAATAAAATCCCCGCAGACATAGCTTTGACTAACCAAAACCAAAAATTTAATTGCGTGCCGGTTTTTGAAAAGTGGAAAGAACCGAGTTACCGAGGATTTGGTTTAGTGGCAATGTTCATGGTGTTTGTTGGGATTCCTGTAATGGGATTAGTATGTAGCCTTTTTTTAGGACCTACCCTAGGATTTGCAATGCCGATTTTTTTGATACCCATAATTCTTTTATTCTTTTTTTTGGATTTGTTATACAAACGCCGATTTAATTACAAAATCTGCCAGAAATGCCCTGTGTGCGACTTTGTATCAAGTTCTTGGCCGCCAGAAATATTAACGCAAAATTGGAAAAGGGCTCAATTGGTAAACCATAAAGGCTGGCTAGAAGATTGCAGTCTCGAAGATTATTTGGAAAGGTTTGATGAACGCGGAAAGTGCTCAAAATGTGGAGCTGTTGAAGGGAAAGCCTTCAAGCCCGCTTGAAACCATGAGCATTGCAAAGATATTAAAAACGATTTACCCAATTTTGATTCATTGGATAAAACGCTTGATCAACATTATGGAGAGCAATTTAAGACAAACCAGGCAACTTTTCCAAAGCCGTTTTCAAAGATTCCAATTCGAGGTGCGTTTAGCCGCGATGGATTGGGCTGTCAGATAACGGCAAAACCCAGAGAAAACAATCATTTCGGCAACAATACCGTATAGCTGGTGCTCCGGCCGCCAACTTCCTTTTTGGCCAATATTTTGCGATTCACCAAATCACTGATGTCGCGCAGTGCCGAATCCTGCGAGTTTTTTAACCGCAGAAAATGCGGTGATTGAGCCTCGTATTCACCGCACCTGGCAACCGCAATCCACGGAAGTCATTCATCCCAATCGTAGTCTTGAATGGCATGCCACGGAAGATAGGTGACGCCGTTGCGTTCCTGTTTTTCTGTGCCACCATAAACCACCACGGACGCCACTGCCTGTTTGGTTTTAGCAAACAGTCCCATGATTTTCTGATTGTTGGCGGCCCAATCTGAAGAAATTGTTTGGCCGGCCTTTACCTCCACCAGCTTTAGGGCTTTTCGACCTTGCACCAACACGTCACTTTCCAACCCGGCCTTGTCGCGGAAAAAATAGACTCCGTTGGATTCGCCGCGATTAAACCGCTGCTTGATGATTTCCGACACCACCCATGACTCAAAGATGGCTCCTCGTAACGGATGCACATCCAGTTGACCCACTTCACGAATGCCCAACAGCCAGCAAGCCAGCCCCGTGTCATAGAAATGCAGCTTCGGCATTTTGATCAGCCGCTTGGAAATATTCCCGTGGTAGCTGGGAAGCCGGAAAGCGATAAAGCTCGCCTCCAATATTGAGGACCAGGCTTTGGCGGTCGGCTGGGAAACCGCGCTATCACTCGCCAGCGATGAGAAATTCAGCAGTTGCGACAATCGCCCGGCGCACAACTGGACAAACCGTTGGAATGCCACCAGGTCACCAATGTTGCTAATGGCGCGGACATCCCGTTCCAAGTAGGTGGCCACATACGCCGACAGCCAGTCCGCCGGCCTTAATTGCTGGTCCAAAATGCGCGGATAGCCACCGGTCAGCAGCGTTTCATTCAGCGTCTTGGGGTGCTTTTCAAAAGAGACGACTTCATGCCGTGAGAGCGGCAGCAGGTGCATCACCGCCGACCGTCCCGCCAGCGACTGGCTCGTGGACTCCATCACCGAAAGATTGTGCGAGCCGGTCAATATCCAACGGCCTGGGGCTGGGTCTTTATCAATGATTTCCTGCAGATAGGATGTTATCTGCGGTGCGTTCTGAATTTCATCCAGAATCGCTCCCGTGGGAAACTGCTTAAGAAATCCGCGTGGATCTTCCAATGCGAATGCCCGCACATCGGGTGATTCCAGCGTGGTGTAGGGCAGCCTGGAAAACACTTTCTGACACAAGGTGGATTTCCCGCTTTGGCGCGGTCCGGTCAAAACGATCGCCGGGAAATGCTTCGCCAGAGATTTTAACCGGGGTTCGACATCGCGAGCTATCATAACGCTGCCAATTTACCGCGCCGCCTACTTCAAAGTCAAACTTTGAAACGGGCAATTATTGTTTCGCGTCAGAAAGGCTCGGCAACTTCTCCAACGCCGCTTTCAACGTCTCCATTTCGAGGTGGGTGTAGCCGCGATGGATTTCAGCCGATTTGTGGCCGGTCAATTTCATGCGGAGTTCGGGTGAAACGCCGGCATTTGCTAGAGCACTGGTGAACGAATGACGCAACGCATGGAATGTTCTTTTCGAGATCATTCGCACTCCAGTCCCTTGAACAGTCTGCAAATCCAAACCAGCGTTGACCACGATTCGCTTGAAGCTTTCCGACATGCCATGCCTGCCACCAGAGCCGGACTTCGCCATTTTGGGAGTCACATATTTTTCTGCTTTATCACTGGTCGCAATTTTCATCAAATGGTTTGCCAGTTCGGGGTGGAGTGGCATGAGGATGTGTTTTTGATTTTTCCCTTCAAAGAAATTCAAAGTTCCTTTGGCCAGATCCAGGTTTTTCCACTCAATTTGGGTGCAGTCAGTTAACCGAGCACCGGTGTAATACCCAAACAAAATCATGGTTTTCCATTCAGTGTTTTTGGCCGCAGCAATCAAAAGCTTAACCTCGGTCGGTGTGAATGTTCCCCGTTCAATACTCCGCTTTTCCGGCAGTTCAACGGCTTCGGCGGGATTGATTGAAATAAGCCCTTGTCGCTTGGCACGGTTGAGGCAGGTTCGCAATATTTTGCCATCAACATTGACGGTAGCCGATGACACTTTTTGTTCGATGCGCTTGGTGACATAGCCTTGAACGTCGCGAGCTGTGAGCACTGTGAGGAGCTTGTCAGCGCGATCTTTCAAGTGTGCAAGAAAGGCATCAACTACGTACTTGTAGCGCTCGGACGTGCCTTCTGATTTGCTGGAGGTCTTTTCTTTGAGCCAATCCAAAAACCATTTTCTGATGGTGGGAACATCCACCAGCGGCTCACCCACTTTTTCCAAGATGTCGTTGAGCACTTGGCGGACTTGGGTTTCCACCATTTCGCCCTTCTGGGTTTTCCGGTCGACACGCTCCAACTCCACCGCAACTTGGAGAGCCTTGTTGCGTTCAGTTTGCTTGGTCGAGCGCATTTGAAATTTACCATCGGCATCGCGCCAACCGGCGTGCCAATACTGGGATCTGGGTCTGCGATATACGCTAGCCATTTGCTGCTAGCATAAGTGCTAGCGTCAAGGCCATGCAAGTCAATTCACGCCTTTAAAACACAATGAAAATAACGACATATTGAGACTGGAAACTAAACGAGGGTTCGATTCCCTTCGCCCGCTCCAATGTTTGCAAGGGTTTCGTAAGGTTAGCCGGTTTTTGCATCAGTTTTGCATCAGCGCGGAGCTTTCCGCCGCCTGACAGCCTTTCGCGCTTTCGACCTTTCCCCGCCGTTCCTTTTCTTTCCCGTCAGCGCGGGCTTGGAAAATATTTTCAAGCCAAAATCGCAACTTCTCGTTGCGGAAACACCAACGCCCCATAAAACTAGATATGGACATTGGTGTTTCTTCCAAGGAGAGAAAACCGGTTGCGACCGTGACGGTCGGATCGGTTGCCATTTCCATTTACGCCGCGCCGGTCACGGTCAGGGCGGCGGCCAACGGTGACGCGGCCAGCGACACGGTCAAGACTTACGAATCGTTTCAGGTTGCGCACTATGAAGGCGCACGCCGGATTTTGCAGCGGCGCAACACGCTGGACAAGGCCAAGGCGCTCGCCAAGGAAATCGCCAACCGCTTGAGCCGCGACGGTGCCCGCGCCCAATACCTCACGGAGAAAGACCGGCGCGTGCTGATTCTGGCGCAGACCGCCACCGCGCCGCTGGGCTTGGAGGTGGACGAGGTTTGCCGCCGATATGCCGAGTTTCAGGCGCGGCTTACGACCGGCACGCTGGACGAGGCGGTGAGCTTCTACCTTGCCCACGGGCAGCGCGTCCGCCACGGCGCGACCATCGAAAGCGTTTACGCCGAATACTTGGAACACCTCGTCAAGCGCGGCGTCGGCCACTACCACCTGCGCGACGTGAAACGCTACGTTGGCAATTTTGTCGCCGCCTTCCCCGGCTTGATCTGCGCCATCCAGACGACCGCGCTTGACGCTTACCTGTCGCGGCTTGGCGGCAATGCCCGCAACAAGAACAACCACCGGCACGGCATCATTGCCTTTTACAACTTCGCCCAAGAGAAAGGATTTTTACCGCACGGAATTATCCACGCCGCAGCGGCAACAACGGACTACCGCGACCAACGCACCCAGATTACATCCGAGCAACAGGCAATTGATTTGCTCCAGCCCACCGACATTTATTCGCCGGAGGAGATGCGGAAGATTCTGGCCGCAGCCGATGACACGTTACGCCCGACGCTTGAGATTAAGGCGTTCTCCGGTGCCCGCACCGAGGAGGTCACGCGGCTTTGGTGGGTGATGGTTGCGGAGGCAGAGCAATGTTTGAAGGTGCCCGACGCCGTAGGAAAAATCTGTGCGCGGCGCGTGCCGTTGCTGCCCAATCTTCAAACGCGCTTGGCGAAATACACCGCCGAGTTGAAACGCGAACGGGTGTCGGTGGACTGGCCCAGCGCCAATTCGCTGACGCGCGCTTGGGCACGCACCGCCGCGAAAGCCGGTGTGCCTTACAAGCGCAATGCCTTTCGGAACAGCTACATCACCTATCGGCTGATTATCACCGAGGACATTGGCAAGGTGGCCGAAGAGTGCGGCACCAGCGCGAAGATGATCAAAAAAAATTACCAGTCGCGCGCGGCCATTTCCCCCGCCACAGCCGAGGAGTGGTTTGCGCTATGAAGCCAACCCCGCACCAAGAGGAAAACTTCGTCCCCATCAAAAATGGAAACCGCACTAAAATAATTTGATGACTGATTTATTTGGAAAAATCGAACCCGGAACGACTCACGCCACCGCAGATAAGCGCGGATTGGCGGAGCGATATATGGTTGGCGTTCGCACCATCGAGGCTTGGCAGAGTGCTGAAATCATTCACGGCACGCGTCAGGGCAAGCGGATTATTTTTGATGTCGGCGACTGTGACCGCCGCTTGCTGCAATTCGGAAACCAGAAGGAGACTTATGCTAACAACTGATAACAACCCATCGGATCGGCGCTTCGCCGATAAAACGACGCTGGCGCAACGCTACGGTGTCAGCCCGCGAACCATCAGTAATTGGATGAGCACGGGCTTGCTCGCGTTTTTCAAAATCAAGCGTGTGGTGCGATTTGACATTCCCGCGTGTGATGCCGCCTTGCGGCAGCACGGATTCACCAACAACTTTTAATTTATGCAACTAGAAATGCACCCCCACGACGGGCTTCAGCCGGAAGGCCAGAAGCAAAACCAAGATCAATCCATTCCAGCCAAGGCGACGCCGAAACCGGAAGTCACGATCACGAACCCGCTCATCAAAGCCCAGATGCCTGGCCCAATGCCGTTGAACATGGCGGCGGCGGAGGCGGTGGATAAATGGGTCAAGGCTCATGCCCCCGGCCAGAATTCCATGTGCCCTGACATGGTCGAGCTTTCCGCCCAGCATCGCCATTTCAACATTGGCCAGATTGACCTGCTCCGGCCAACGGTCTATGGAGGCGCAGCCGCCATCATCTTCCGGTATCAAGACCGCACGACCGGCCAGGTTCAGGTGGTCATCATCAAGTTGGATCAGCGCGACCATGCCATCCCGCTGGCGCGGGCGATAGCGTGGCGGCGCATCCAGTTGTTTCCTTACGGTCAGTTCATTCAGGGCACGGACAGCGATTTGACCGACTGCCCGCCCTTCAATGCCGGGCAGTGTGTGGATAATTATTTCCGGCAACGCTGGCTTGCCGATGCCAACGCGAAGCTGGCAGCCGACCGGGCGGCGGTTGCACAGCCTTTGGAAAAAGCGACCAAGAGAATTGCCGAGTTGGACGAACGCGCCAGCATTGATGAGTTACAACGCAACGCAACCTTGACCACGTTGATCGAAACTGAGACGAAGCTTAAGTGGGAAC
>Ga0364900_10140_pt1 | contig 30149 bp, 22 predicted proteins | sample ExccelJu500002D3_FD_206974 | JGI IMG/M metagenome (GOLD analysis project Ga0364900, IMG submission 206974) | Enriched cells from Trout Bog Lake Hypolimnion, Wisconsin, USA - BchlTB.July09.5000.02.D3 | ecosystem: Environmental > Aquatic > Freshwater > Lake > Hypolimnion/Profundal zone | place: USA...
ACACACCATAGCGCACAATAAAATAATGATTATCGACGGCCAAACGATTCTAACCGGGTCTTTCAACTTCACCAAGGCCGCCGAGGAGCATAACGCGGAAAACTTGCTCGTAATCCAAGACGTTGCCTTGGCCACGAAATACACGGCCAACTGGCAGGCCCATTTGAAACATTCTGAGAAATACGCCGGCAAGCCCAACTGATATGGCAAAGCGAATCAAACCACTCCAACCGCCCGACAGCATGTATTTGACGGCGGCCGAAGGCTGGCTTGGCCTTGGTGATATAAACGCGGCTAGCGCGGAGCTGGACAACATCACGCCTGAACTGCGCGTCCACCCGGACGTCCTAGAGGTTCGTTGGCAAATTTATGCAAAGGCGAAGCGCTGGGATGCTTGCGTCGAAATTGCCAGAACGCTGACTGAACTCGTCCCAACGAATGTGAACAATTGGGTTCACCTAGCGTATTCAACCCGCCAAGCGAAAGACGGTGGACTTGAGCCTGCTATGGTGATTTTGACTGGAACCGTTGATAAATTCCCGAAAAACCCGCTCATTTGCTACTACCTTGCCTGCTACACAGCCCAGCAGAAAGAGTTGGTCGTATCAAAAACCTGGTGGGACAAGGCCATGGATATTGCGATTGCCAATGGCTGGCAACAGAAGCTCCGGCTGATGGCCATTGATGATCCGGAGTTGGAACCGCTGATTAAGGGTATCTGGAAGGAATGAAATATTGAGATATTCCCAAAAAACCGAAATGTTGCCATTGCGCAATAATGCGCAGTTTAGTTGTCAGGAATTTGTCAGGAAACAAGTCTGAAATAAGTTTCGATTCTGACTTGGTCAGTCAACCAGCCGAAAGGCGCGAAGGTCAACGCGAATCGCCTTTCGGAGATTCTCCGGAAGAGCAACAAGATGCACTTTTCGACCTGGATCTTCAATGCCTTCGATTTCGTAATCATTTTCATCGTCAGCATCAGCGGCGGGATCACCACCGGTCAACAAGTCAAATGCCTGCGCACGCGTATAGAGCCGGTCAAACATCCGTTCGTCGTATGTTGCGGCCAAATATGGCAGTGCAACTTCCAATCCGTGCAATTGCGTTTCATTTGCAGCCGAATGATTTGAAATTGCTAGCTTTCTTTCCCGTTGCGTCTTGCTGCCGATCCGATCCACTCGGCCGGTGCGCTGTTCAATGGTGGCCGGATTCCAGCCAAGATCGTAATGGATGACATGTCGACAGTGACGATGGAGGTCGATTCCTTCCTGACCCACTTGCGTACAGATCAAGATTTCGGGAAGCAACGGGCTATTAAAGCCCCGAAATACTGCATCCCGCTCGCGCGTCGGACCAGATACAAGAACCACCGCCTTGCCCTGCGCATTTAGGGCATATCGCAAGCTGTGATCTCGCTCGTCTGTGGTCATTTGTGATAATTCCTCGAGAAAATCAGCCATTTTAGACGCCACGGGTTCTCCGTTATTTCCAAACAGCTGGGAGTGAAAACCCCGAACCAGCGCCTCGCTCCAAAATTCATCGTCGCCGGTAAATACTTTCCGTGGCATACGAAGCAGAAAATGATCCCGCAAGAAGGCGCGGTTTACTGCATCTACGACTTCACCCCGCTGCCCCCACTGCATTCCGTCGGATTGAAGTGTGATGTTCCACAGCTGCTCCGTCATCCGCCGGGAACGCTCCTGAGACTCTGAATCCAATTGAAATGGATCAAGCGGGACAAAAAGGTTGGGGCCGCTTACCAACTTACCGATCACGCCGCCCGCCCCGCGGTCGAATGTTTTTGTAAAAGTCCGCAGCAGAGCCGGCCATATTTCTGTATCGGGTTGATCCCTCAGCTCATAGCTTGCGGAAAGGCTGGATCGAGTGAGCGCATCTGCGTCGGCCCCGTCGCTGTCGTCTGAATCCGAAGGTTGGCGCAAATTGAGCGCATAGCGTGACGTTATCCAGCTTGGGTCGGAAATTCGGGTAAGTATCTCTTTGCTGGTGGGGTTAATGTCTGACAACAACCTGATATATTTTACCGCTAGGATGTGTTCACAAATACGCGCCAGCAAAACACGGTCTGGCTTTTGCATGTCACGTATCGCCGGCCGGCCTTTCACATACGCGCGTGCGGCCAAAGTCGCGATTGCCTGTAAATCATTAGACTCAAGCTTTTGGATGGGCCATTGATTTTTCTGCGCCCATCCAAGAAGTACCCGATCCATGAAAGCGGGGAGAACTGACCCGGTGCGGGCAGTCAGTGATTTTTTGAATTGCGCTAGCGCTGTTGAATCGTTTGCCGCACGATTGTCTTGGAGCAGAGCTTTGCGAGCACGACTGATGCGATTTTCGATTTCACCTTCTATCAGATCTCGGAGCACGTTAGCTGTCGGTATTCGGAAACAGAATATCAGTGTTTTCTCATCCCGCTCCCACCCTTCGAGTGCCGCCTTTACGGCGAGTCTAACTTTTGGGTGGTGTGAATCCATTTGGTTGGGAATGGATTTGCCACCGGTCAACTTGGACAATATTGGGAAATAGGCGGCGGCATCATTTTGCGCGGCGGCCGACATGGCCTTGCGCCCTTCGCTGCTATTCCAGAGTGTTGAATACGCACCCGTAACATCCATCCCGAGTGCGGTTTTCCGGCGCCCACGTGTAGCAGATGCCACCACTTTCATTAATAGAAATTGTGCCAGCTCAGCTTCTTCGGGCACACGACTGCCGCGATCCGCATGAAGTTGATGCTGGTCGGGCCGGATCGCACCGTTCTCCTCCGGGGGGAATTCGCGACCAACGCGATATCGACGATGAGCGGTTTCACGACGATGCCGAATGATTAGCTGACGCATCACCGTGCCGAGCCGTTCGTTTGCCGCTTTCAGCTCAAGGGCTGCCGCAAAGAAAGGTCGAAGCCTGCCTGGTAAAGCTTGCAATCTTTGCGCCTCAGAGCCAAGCCCAACATGAAGACCTTTCCAATAATCATCAATTTCACGGGTGTATGCCTCGCTTTCTTCAACATTCGATTGGTATAAATTTGCGGCGTCAGACTTAATGGCTGACAGATCATCAGCCAATCGTCCCCACAACCTTGAAAAGGCAAAACCTGCCTTCTGCGAAACCTCCATCGCGCCAAGGATCGCTTGGCGCCTGATTTGAAGTTCAGAGACCCGATTCTTCCCGATCGTCGGTAACATGGAATCACCAACCGCCAAAATTCCGTCCAGTTCGATACGGTCGAGTTGAAATGGGGTGGCGGTCAACAACAACAAGCGATGTGTAAATGGTGCAAGATACTTTTTGAATGAGCGGCATCCTTCGGTTTCGCGACGCCAGTGATGCGCCTCGTCGGCGATAACGAGCGGTAGTGAACGAGCCATTAAAAATGGGAAAAGGCTCCGATACAGCGCAGAAACACGAGTGATAAATCCATCGAAGAATTCCTCGGCTTTTCCATATTTTCCTGCAATCCATTTGCAGTATGGAACCAACCCCACCGGCTCCTCGGTTCCGTCGAAAACCGACAATGAGTAAAGCGCCTCCTGACCATCTAGTGTTTTACAAAATTCTGTAAGGGCATTGCTCATCTCGTCATATCGAAATGGCACCGCTTCAAAAGCGCGGCGTTCCTCGATTTCCTCACGTTGCGGATCATCTGCAGCGAGACTTAAATATTTTTCGTGGGCGCTAAAATCCCACAATTCCACATTGATTCCTCGCCGAATGCCATCAGCCCAGTCTTCATAGCCCGAAACCTCTGCGGCGCGGCGAATGACATGCCGGCGAACTTCGTGAAGTAATCCTTGACCCAGCCATTGAAAAACTGAGGCGGCGAGAAATCTAAGTTTTGCACCTTTTTCGCGAATGCGTTTGGTGAAGATACCAACTTCACAGATCAAGACGGTTGGCACGCTTCCGGGTTTTCGCCTGAGATCAGATGCCCTGCGTAAAGCGATGAGTAAATCCTCTGGAGTGAAACATCGCGTTGAATTAAACCAGCGCAACTCTTCGGGTTTGAGTCCGCAGCGTTTAACCATAGCACCAACTTCATCCGTCCACTTTTGGGCGAGAGCGTGATTGCCAGGTGGCGTGACCACCACCACGGCACGATACGCATTATTCATGTCTGCCAGAAACGGAGACGGATTGGAACTCCGATAGCCTGCAAGAACAGTATGGGCCACACCCAAAGCTACGAAGGTTTTGCCCAGGCCAACTTCATCCGCTAGCAACTGAATTTCTCGCCGGTTATCTGGAGAACAAAAAAATGCATCCAGTAGCTGATCCACCGTCGCGTGCTGCCGAGTAGCGTCGTCATTGGTCATCCGCTCATGGTCCTTCCCCAAGTTGAGCAGGCTGGTGTCCAGCGAAGGGATTGAGTCTGGAGATTTCAATTCGAAACCTTTCTCACCTCAATAGCCTCTCTGAAACGAAGAGCTGTATGTTTGCTTAATACGCCATCAACGAGTTTGAGAAATGGCTCGACAGTGCAGGCTTTGCAGAAGTCGGGGCGAACAGCAGCAACGCGGATAATTGACAGTAAATATTCCAGTGAACGCTCGCGCGTTTTAATAAACCAAGCGGGCGCCATTTTTTTCTCCCCAGCCCCATTGGGCAGGGAGATGTTCTCGATCAGGCGAAGTAACTCAACCAACTGAAAAGCAGTAGCGGTTGCGGTCCGCCGATGTGCCGCAAATGCCTTTTGTGTCTCATTCGCTAGACGCACAGGACTAAATTCACCGAGCATGGCCTGCTCGAAGACGCGGGGAGATGATGCTGAATTGCGCAGAACATCCTCCATGCCGTAGAGACCCTCGAGAAACTCCCGAACCACATAATTTTGAAGTTCCCGACCCGGAGGAACAATTTCAACAGCGTGACCAACTGCCAGCCTTCGGCTGCGTTCAAAAAGAAGGCTCATGAGGTCTTCCTCATCAATACGCCCATGAAAATACGCCAAAAGATCCTGCTCTGTTGGATGCTGACCCAGCACGGCAGGAAGCCCTGGTTTGCAGTCATTGGCGATATTGATCGGAAAATATGCCCTGCATTGTGGTTCACCCCAATTCACAACAACTCGGCGACGAACGAGGATGGATGAAATCTGTTCAGCATCGAGTGTGGCGGTGCAAATACCCTCGGCTGAAACTTCGCTGAAATTGATTGGAACAAATACATCATCACCTTTTTCCCAAGCAATTAAAAAAGCAGGAGGCGACACGCAACAGATTCTCATTGTGCCAGTAATGGGTTGCGCTTCCCACAGGAGCTCCAATTCGATTCCAGTTATGAAGCTTGGCCATGGTTCCACCTCAATCTCCTTCTGCGGTTCCGCCATGTTTCCGGCGCAACAGTCACTCCACTTCACAATGCCATCCTCAGCAATCGGGGGAGTGATATTGCCACTGTTCAACACATTGGATGCTCCTTTTAGGAGCACGCAAACTTCAATGTTTGCCTTGGAAGGATCAGGTAGCACGCCCAGACCGCGACGAGTGAAGTTCGCGGAACCGAGCAGCATCAGCGCTGTTCGGTCGCCTCGCAAAAAAATCCATTTTGCGTGCAGTTGTCGCTGATCCTCGGCTCTGCCATCGGGAACCTCGCTGGCGAGAGCATCAAGGCGCACAGGGCAAATTGTGGCGTTAACAGGATTGAATCCACGTTGTGCTAATTGCTCGACGAGTTGAAAGGGGAAACGCGGGCGTCCACGCACACCGGGCGAATCAGCGACTGCGAACAATTGGAGCTTGGCGTCATCCACCTTCGCACCACGCTGGTTTAGTTCGTGCCGAAGTACATCAAATGGTGTCTTGGCCTCACCTGGGCTCGGCCAGAAAGGCGAGCATATCTGCCATTCCTTTAGCAGTTCACCCTCAGGCCATGCCTCGACGATTTTCCGCCACAGCGGAACCTCGCCCCCTCCCCAGACAGTGCGAAGTGAATAGCCGCCTACGGCCGCAGGCTTCCAAGCCATAGCGGCCTCGACGGCTTCTGAAAGCGCTCGACGAAAACCTGCCGTTACCCCCGAGCCGAGGTGAGCAATCCATTGTGTTGCGAAATCGGCAAGAATCTGCGGCGATAAATTGCTGTGTTCATCGAAATCAAGAACTGCCGCAGCTTCGCGATTCCGGCGAAAGCCTTCGTGCGTGAGGTTGGCCGAGGCGATCACCAAACGAACGAGTCGTTCACGGTGGATGAGCACGATCTTTGGGTGATGAAGTTGGCTCCCCACCGGGATCACATCCACTCGTAAACTTGGGCGTCCTCCCTGTGCCAGAGCATGCGCGTCACATGCTAAGCCGCAGTAGATTTGCCCCAGTCGGCGCTCAACATTTGCCGGTGACGAATAGCCGCGTTCACGCACACCGCCGAGACCTAGCAGCGTTGGTAAAAAATCTTGCTCAAAAAATGGCGGCTCACTGAGCGATAGACCATAGGTCGATAGCAACACCGATTGAAGCGCTCCTTCGCTGTCCAGCGGGCGCATGAAGTCCATGAGGGGAGGTGTCTCTCGTATATTCATTTAATCCGGCATTGCCTAATGAAATTTCCAGCAGCACCTGTGCGATATGGATGACGGCCAATATTTCGCCAAGATTTTGCGTGATCCGCTCTCAATAATTCATTTCTTTGCGAAGTCAGTCGCGCGATGTCGTTTTCAAGGCGCAGCCAAGGTGCCTTTTGTTGATTCCGATCAAATTTGCCTGATTGAACCGCCGTGTGCCGTTGGATTAAAACCCGAGCGGCCTCTGCCTCGGTTCCAGCAGCAGCAATTCCTTCTGCAAGGGTATTAATGCCGCTTTCGTGCATAGCCTGACTGATGGATAAAGCCACGGCTGCATCAACTTTTTCGCCGTCTGCTATCTGCTTACGTAATAATGTTTCGTGGCGTTTGGCAGCCGAAAGCGCTTCTCTCGCTTTGGCATTATGATTAAGCGTATTCAGAGCACAGCCTTCGATATTTTCGGTGGCAACAGCGCGAACCTCGTCAAAAAGAAAAAGCAAAGACTGGTAGGTTTGCTCCAACCTTTCGATGAGTGGTGCTACGACCTGGAGTTGCCGAATTGCCACAGCTTTGCGGTCGTCACCGAGCGTTTCCTTTGCCACCAGAATGCAGAATTGGCGTAAGCACTCGATCTCATTTTTTCCATCGGCCGCGCCAGCAGCTTTCAACAGTCGCAACGACCACCACCTTACGTCATCTTCGCGTTCTGCTTCAATTCCGCCTCTGAGGCCTTCCCGCATGATGTTGGCCTCATTTGCCATCATTTTGTCGAGGCATACATTTTCACCCCATGCAATCAACGCTGTTTTAGAAATTCGTTTGTTTGGGTGTTCTGGCGACCAGATTGATGGTTCAGTGAAACAGTCGGCCAGTTTCGAGCCGAGTGGGCGAAGTGTGAGCGTGAACCAATCCACAAAGTGACATTCTTCGAGCATCTGCCCGTACGCACCAATGCCACCGTAACGCACTTGGTTGGTCAGCAGGTTGAGTTCCCCGATGCTAAGATCCTGCCGCCCGGCATTTGCTTGAAGAAATGGCCGCACGTAACGTGAATATCCCCTTAATCCATCAACTGCTTGGTCGCCTTTTTTCTCTCGGGCCAGGCCGCATGCGACGGCCCACACTTTTTCAAAGTTTCGAAGAGCCTCGAGGCGTTTGCCCCTTGCCTTGGCCGGCTCGTGCCCCTCATCTCGGGGGTGCAAGCGCTCGGCAAGGCGAATGCCTGAACAAAGCATGGGGAGGTAGCGAGGAACACTCGTGACGGTCGTGAATCCTGGCAATAATCGATCGGCTAGTGCGAGGTAAGCTTTCAGGAAGCCGAGTGGGTCAATGCTGTCTGAGGCGAGATCGAGTGGGTCGTAGGCGGTCGTAAAGATCGTCAACCCAGTTGGCAAATTTGAGGTGATTGTCGCGCTCATGGCGAAATTAACAACATGGATGAACTGGTTTTATTATTCCGGCGATGACCCTTTGCGCCCAGTGAAAAATTGCCAAAGTCGAACCATTGCAAAAGTGTCCAGCCTGCAATATGCAAGAAGCTGTTTTTCAATCTCACTTTTTCGCTCATTAGCCGTGCTGGGCTGAATTGCTTCACAAAATACTTCTTGGGCTGTTCCTCCATCACAGACGCCTTCAAGATCATCGTAGCTCAAATCAGGCACGACAGCGGGCAGCACCGCCTTGATGCTCCAGCTGCCTTGCTGGCTGGGGTGGTAGTAGCGATTCCGTGCAACTGGAAGAAGATCGACCATTCTTTCAAGGATTTCCTCCAATGGCTCGGCCAAATCAGGGAAACGCTCGGCTAATTCTCGAATACGGGTTGCTTCGAATGCCGAATTATAGACGAAAACCGGCCCTGAATCGCAGCATGCCGCAATGAGCGCCCTTGAAAAAGATTCAGATGGGTCGTTGCCAGAAAGGTCAAGGAAGGCGGTGTGCGTGAGTTGCCCAGACTTCGACAAGATGTGAAGGCTGAACTGAAAAACAAGTTGCTGATACGGGCGGGTGCCTTTCCAAATAGGGACGGCAAACTGAATGCTCTCGAAATCGAGGAAATATGCCGGAAACCCGTAGGGTGCCAGATCCGATGCTGCACCTGCTGCATCAAAAAAGATTTTGTTGGCCAGTGTATATTCTTTAACCATGGCCTGTTTATCGTTGAGCAGGTCGTCAGGCACCTCTCGAAGATCATCCACGCCTTGTTCAGCCATCTGCTCGCGTTTGCCGGCGGAGAAACGTGGGAGCCAGTTGATTGGATACTTTGGCTGCACAATGCCTTTTTTGCAATAAGCGCAGAACCCGCATTCAAATGGGTCGTAACAATGATCGCCGACGGCAATTTTGGGTTCAGCCGATTGTGCTACGACCTTGTGGGCCTCAGTGATCCACCCCCGAACTTCGTCGAACCGAGCAAAGGTTTCTGCAGTGAGCTCGTTTTCAAACAACAATCCGCGGTAATCTTCGTCTCCTGGATAAACCCACGAACTATCAATGTGTGCCAGGGCAATTAATTTCAAGTTCACTCCAGCGGCCTGTGCCACGAATGCTTGAACGGCGATGTCATCACGATGGTAATCCTTAACGGAGGTGGAAGATTTAACTTCGACCATTTTCCAAGTGGTTTTCCCTTGTTCAGCTTTTGGCAACATCACGTCGGCAAATGCCAAAGCGCCGCCAGCCTTGAACCCAGCTTCAAAAATAGGTTGGTGTGATTCATTTAGCAATTTTGCGCTACGTTCAAACGCCGCATCGAAGCCTTCGGTTTCGATATCGATTTCCGCAGCTTGCCCGTCTGGGTCATAGAGGCGCTTTGCGATGTCTCCGACCTGATATCCAGCCTGAAATCTTGCCTGCGTGGCCGACGAATCTTCACGCAACTCTGGTTTGTGGACTTCCAGCCAGAGCCGCTTGGGGCACTGCCGAAATGCAATGATTTTTGATTTGGATAAAATTGGCATGTTTGTTACTCAAACGACAGGTGCGGTTTTATTCTTTAGTTTTTGTTGTAGCCAAATTTTCGCGAAAGCATCACTTCTTTCCAATGCGATTCCCTTGCATGAATGAGTTCATCCGAGGTTGTGAAAGCAAACACTTCCAGAATCGAAAACTTGAAATTTGACAGGGCATAATCAATGCCTTTGTCATTAATTGTTCGCACTAGTTCATCGTTCCAGCCATGCCCTGTGTTAATGTAGCAATTTAGGCGAGACCATATTCCAGCGTCACCATAGGCTGAACCGACGTAGCTTTTGCCGTTGGAGGTGTCCATGATAAGATAAATGCCTTTGACGGCCATCAGCGATGCTTTCCAATCCTGCTTTTCCTTGTGAAGAATTGGTTTAAGCTCAGAAAAGCCGTGGTTTACTGATTCGTAACCGCAGAAGCGCACCCCATCGTAACGCTCCGGAAGGATTTCCAGCACCTCGAACGAGTCGAGATACCCCTCAAGCTTAAATGCCCTCCCTCGAAGCCCTTGATACCGAAAAAAACTACACACAAGCCGTCCCTCCCACTTTGAGTAGGCAGGCACTTCCTCGATTACATATTCGTCCGGAAGCCTATCCTTGATTTCGAAAACGCCTCCGAAAAGGTAGGCGTTGCTGAGCGGGTAAAAATGAATGAATGAGAAAATGTAAGGACGATTCCATTCGTTTTTGTCGCCCCGCCATTCGTTCCATCCGATCCAATTTGCCCGGTCTTCAACGTATTCGTTAAGCGGGTGTGTGCCTTCGGTATTAGCACATGCGAGGTGCAACTTAAAATCAGTCGGATTTGGAACCGGAATTATATCGGTCAGTTTTATTGGCGTGCTCATAACCGTGCGTAGATTATTTCCATATTTCCCACCAGTTTTTTGATTTTGTTTGTGTCATCTGACAAGTGCTGCAAATAAAACCTGTTTTGCCGTTAATCTTGGTCAATTGTCCTTTTGTGAAGGTTTGGCCACACATTGCGCATTTGTCTGCTGATGAAGATGTTGTCGGTGAAAAATCTGCTTGAGTCGTTTTTCCGCCTTGGCGTAATTGGTTGATATAGAGAAGCTCGTTAATGGCGACCTTGCTATCGGGTTGGAATTTTAGCGATTCTTTGAAAACGCCTTCGGCTTGGCTCAATTGTCCCATTTCGATAAATACGGAGCCGCGTCCTCGCAAAGCCCGGGCGATGTCATCTCGACTGACGTGTGGGCCAGTTTTATTTATTGAGTTGTAAAGGATCATTGCTTGTTCATGCTTTTGCATCCTCAATAATGCCATGGCCTTTTCAAAAATAAATTTTGGATTGGTCGGTTCGAGTGTTGCTCCCTTGTCAAGAAATGGAATTGCCTCGGCAAACCGCTTAGATTTAACCCGCAGAAAACCGAGATGAAAAAAAGCCCTGGGGTATGCATTGCCGATCCATGTAATTTGCTTTTCAGCGCCTTGGTCTTTTTGATAGGCAACGTAGTGTAAAAACTCTGCGCGATCCCAAAATTTCACGAAGAGAATTCCACCATCCTCATACTGGTTCCTGTATGGATTTGGAGTCCTTTGAATTACGTCTTGGAGAAGCGATTCGGCCCTATTGTCTTCCCCTGTATTAATTGCTTGGATTGCGGTGTCAACGGTTGTTGAATCGGAAGATTCAATTTCATTTGCTGAATTTGCTTCAGACATAATATTTAAGGAGGGTTAATTCCACCAAGTTCTGGCCTTGGATGAAGGCGAGGTTGATTCAATTTGTTTTCCCAGAATCTCCCTTTTGGATGCAACAAGCAGGCGTTTCTTTACGATGTTTAGCTCAGCCAATGTTGCATCGCGGTGTTCATCTTGCGCCAGCAAAGCCGCGTAGAGGAGATGGGCCGGAAAAACCACACCGTTCCCAAGTTGAGCGTATTGTTCAGCATCTGCAAAAATCTGTTTGGCCGCCGAACTGCGGCGCAACCGTTTTGAATCTTCAAGGGAGAAACGCGGTTCAGGCAAAGTTCGGCGCAATTTCCGTCGAAATATCTTTGCTTCCAACCCTGCTGCGCGAAAAACATTTTTCAATTTTCTGACTTCCCGGAGCAATTCTTCGAGAATTTCATTCCGGTCTGGAGCATCTTTTGAAATGAACTCCGGTAGATCGAGATCCACTACTTTGCATAAACCAAGCAGCAGGTGGGGCGGCTCAATTGTGGATGCCTTTGCATGCCGGGCCTCGAATTCAGCCACACGCCAAACCAACATGAGACTGGTGGAATACGAAGTTTTCATGTGGTTTTATGGGTGCAGCCTTTGCGAACTAGTCAGGTGCGATTTCTAACACAACTGACCGGTTGTTTATATTTGGTGATGTGAAGGGGCGTTGCGTAGCAGCACCGCTGACCGCGCTCAACTTGTCTGATGGGAATATTTCAAGGCCACGTAGGAATATCAGGACACTTTTGGCTCTCAAATTGCCTAGTTCCTCGTAGGTTTGTGCGCTCGACCAAGGCCATGTAGGAGACTCGTCTTCCGCAAGGCCAACGATGCGAATTTTGAACTTTGCTTGAGTTTGAACAAGCGCTTTCGCAAGAGATTCAAGTCGCGCTTTCGCCCCGATCCTGAAATGTTCATCACGGTCGAATAGCCCGGGATCAAAGCTAATGACCCATGTGTTGTTTCTAACTGAAACGGTTACGCCGGGTGTTCCTGGGTTAAAATCAGAGGAATTTGGCAGGGGTGGCTGGGCAAGTTCAGGAGCTGTTGTGACCGATGCCCGAGCCGTTGTTAGAGTCGCCAGTTCCGAGCGTGTTAATTCAGTAGCATGCTGGGTTTCAGCTTGCCGGTTTTTGAGCTCGGCGATTGATTCACCAAGTGCTGTAGCCTGCGCACGAGAGGCGTTCTGGCCCTCCAATATAACAGCTTGGTTCGTTTGGATTGATGCGATTTGGTCGGCCAGCGCTTGAATTTGGTCTTTTTGTGTTTGCTGCATTTTTTCAAGCATTTGCTCAACATTGTGATTATCAATTGCAGTCGACGTGTCTGCTGTTGCCGGTGAAAGGACGATGGCGCTTTGTGAATTTGGCGCTGGTTGCGCTGTTTTATCTTCGATCAGATTGACTTTTACTGGCACTGGGGCAGTTCGATTTGACCAGTACAACAGGCCGATAATCAGAAGTATTACGCATGCCCCTATGCCGACCCGGAGGACGGTATTGCGTTCGCCGTCTGGCAGACCTTTTCCGGCCTGAATGTCGGAAAGTTGTTCGAGACAAGTTTTGTAGTTGGAATTGTCGCGCTCCTTTTTGAGCGCGGCTTTCCAATATCGAGCAGCGTCCTCAAATCGTTCTTGGTGCACATTTATACGTGCCAACAGGTCCAGTTCACGTGCTGTCTCTGGAACTTGGCCCTTTGGTGAAAGCATTGCCTCAGCTTCCAAATATTTTCCCGAGCGAACCAGTTCGGTTGCTTGAATAAAACGGAGGTTCTCGATGCACTGCTCGAGCCCCGGATAATTGCCTTTTGGTGGCGGGCTTTCAGAATTCATAAAATATTTGTCAGCGTGTTACGCCTGATTGGTATCCACGTTTGGCCGCTTGAGCGACTTCATCGGGAACTAAATCCCAAAGCTGGCGAACGACATTTTGTAGGCCGGTGGTGTTGTTGCGAGATAAGCAATCTCGCCCTTGATCCAACACTTGTTGCGCACGAGCAGAATCCAGCATTTTATGCTGAACTTTCTCCATTTCCTGAAATTGGTAAACCCACCAGGCAGGTTGAGCCATGACAATTTCGTAATAAAGGCGCGCTGTCATATCGATGCGTTTACGAAGTTTTTCAGCAATCTGGTCCTTGATGGCCTGCTCGACTTGCGCAGTTACCTCCTGAGCCCTTTGGACCTGTTGTTTGGTTCCGGATTTTTCAACATTCCGAGTGAGGTATCTGAGCCAATCTTTGGCCTCTGCCACAAGAGCTGGCCATTCGAGTGCATCAACGGCTGCGTCTAGTTTGAGTTTCAACTCAAGAAGACGCTTCTCGAATTTGGCGGCTGAATCCACATCGCCTTTGATTGCAGCCAGCAGCTCTTTCACTTCTCGGAGCAGCGGGGACTCCTCCACTTCATCAACCAATTTTTCGGCGCTTTCGGCACCAGTTGCCTCTGCTTTGTCCTTTGTTGCCTCGAACCGCGTCATTTCAGCATCGAAATCAGCTTGGAGAAATTCAGGGTTTGCTCCCTTTTTCCTGAGTTCGATTTTCTTCGAGAATTCTTCATCCAAGGTTGGGACGTATGCGGTGACCGTGATTAAACGAGACTCGTCCATCCGAAGAGTCACTTCGACTTCGGTTCCGGCTGGGAGGTCTCGGCGGATGTTTGTCGCTTCAATGTGCAGGTCGTCGATGTGACGATTGCGGTCAGCAAGTTCGTTTTCCCCCTCAACAATGGGGATTTTGATCAATTCTCCTGTCTGGCCCTGGCGGATAGCATGAATTGTGCGGTAGTCGCGCGTTGCCTTTAATGGTAGGCCTCGGCCTTTTTCGAATAGCCGGTCGTATTCGTTGTTTGCCAAGGCAATGCCCATTGAGGTCGTGAGCGGCTGCTCTTCGACCACTGCTCCGATGGTGTAGGTCAGGCTGTCAGGCTTAATTTTTTGCTTCCGACCAGTCTGGTCGCAGAGTTCGATTAAATATGTATGTCTTTCGCCTTTTTCGGCGTGAAGGTTTGTCATGAAGACGCCTTCTGCGCTTAATGGGATCTTGCCGCTTCGCCACTGCGTCTTGGCGTTGACTAGTTCAATTGTATATCCGGTGAGGTTTTGGGCTGAGGATCCGCTTACGGTGCCGCCAACGATGGGCGAACTGTCGAGGCCAACGGGTTTGTGTTTGAGATCAATGTGGAATTCTCCAATTGCAGGTGCAACTTTTGGTCCCGATGAGACTTTTTGGGTTCCAGCAAAGACCGAAGCCCCTTTCGCCACCACCGTCAGCGGGTCAACGCTGTGATCCAGATGGATTCCCAATTGAGCCTTGAGCATCTCACGGAAATACGGTGCTTTTGTTGGGCCTCCGACCAAAATAATTCTTTCGACCGACTCCCGCGGGAGATTTTTTTCGTGGAGGACCTTTTTTGTAATTTCGACTGACCGCTGAATAATTGGTTCAGCTACTCGGATAATATCCGATTGTGTCAGCTCGCACTCAAATTCTATCGGTTCGCCGTTTAGATCTTCGAAACGGCAGTCCAAGGACGAGGTTTTGCTTATGGAGAGTTCAATTTTGGCGATCTCCGCTGCTCGTTTCAGCAGAACAAATGGTCTCCGCCATTTGCCATCTAAACCGGAATGCTCACGACTAAAATCTTCCAAAGGGAATTCTTTCAAAAGACGTGGAACCAACAGTTCCTCAACAATGGCCCAATCGATGTCAGAGCCACCGAGGAAATTGTCGCCGCCGTGATTAACGACGTGGATGCTGCCTTCCTCGGCTTTGATGACTGCCGCGTCGAATGTGCCACCGCCGAAATCGTAAACGAGCCAGTAAGCTTTTTGTCCATCTGCCTGAAATCCATAGGCGAGAGCAGCCGCAACAGGTTCTTGTAGCAGTGGGCTGTCCTTCAAACCAGCCAGCTGAGCCGCTTTGCGTGTTGCATCGCACTGGTGAAGCTCAAAGGCAGCAGGAACGGTGATTACAGCTGATTCGAGAACTTCCCCGGTCTTTTGTTGCACGTCGCCTTTGAGCGACTTGAGAATTTCGGCCGAGAGATCTTCTGGTTTGCGCTCGAGACCGCTACTTTTGAATTTATATACGTAATCTGTGCCCATTCGGCGCTTGAACTCGGTATAAACGTCACCACCCTCATCGAGGATGCGGCTTTTCGCCGCTTCCCCAAGACGGATGTTTCCCTTTTTTCCGATATAAACGGCAGAGGGGGTTATGTCGGCATCTTTTTCGTTATTTTTGATGATTTCTGGAACCACACCATTCAAAACGGCAACGGCGCTATTGGTTGTTCCCAAGTCGATTCCGAAGTCAATTGTTGATCTGCTCATATTGGTAAAATTTTATTTGGTTGTCGGTGTGGACGGAACGGCGATTTCGATTTCTCCGTGCTGAATGATTTTGTCATTCCAATAAATGGTTGGAAGCAATGTTTCGAGGACGTATTTGCGTGTAGCTTCCGGCCTCGGGTTGCTCGTAATGACTTTCATCGGCTGGCCGTCGTCATAAGCATCACCTGTGTGGTTTTGAATTTTGAATCCCATTTCTTCAAGATGACGGCTGATTCGTTCAATGTCTTTGTAAACACGAGCCATTGCCTCATGTGGTTCACCTGTTGTTGGGTCCAGCATCTTTTTCCGTGCTCGAAAATAGCTGTTGGCAATTGCGATCAAACCTTTGGTGACGTTGGATGGCACGACCTCAACGAACCGCTCAACGGGATGGGCTTGCGCTGGTGGCATCTGGCCACCTTGTTCGCGTGCCTGGAAATCTCTTATCGCATGGAGCGTTTTATTTATTGTAGCCAGATCCGCCGACGGAGCCGGATTCACCGGGAATTTCGCCTGCAACAACCTTTGTTTTTTCAGTTTGGTGCTGTTTTTCATAGAATTATTATTGGGGGTTTTGTTGCCGGTGTGTTGTGATCATTTTTTATCTCGAAGTTTGAAAAACGCTTTGGTGATTTGCTCGAAAATCACAGCGTTCCATGCATCGCGAAGCGCAAACGATTTTGTAAATTTCTTGTTTTGGCTAGAACTAAGATTTAGATGGCCTTGGTGCACTACAAAGCGCACATCAGACCAAGGCACTAAAATCTCTTCCTTCCACATCAGAATTCCAACCGTGGTGCGTATTCCCCTTGGTGTCAGCCAAGAATCGCCCATTTGAAGATCTTTTCCGGTAGCAATTTGCTTGGCCAAACGAGTAACCAGATCAGGGATTACATGATAAAAACAGGAGTCAAGAATCGCCTCAAAATCCTTTTTCGCCTGATCTTCACTTCGAAAGAAGCGCTTACATTCGATTTCAATATGCCCATGTCCATTGCTGAGAATCCCAATCGAATAGGAAACGGAACTTTTTACCCCATTCGTGTACTGTGTAAAAATCCCAAATTTAATTCCGGTGATTTTATCGTTTGGAATGATGGTTGAATTGTATCGAAACTTTTTTGAGGTGACTTCGATCTGGTCGTCACGAATGGATAACGAGACGTTACGGGCGTCCTGGCGCTGTTTAATTTGTCTGATTTGCTTAATGTCGTCAGAGATTTTATTTTTAAGCTCAGGCTCTGTTGCAAACCCACTTGCGAGTTCGATGATCTCCAAGGCTAATCCAGGGTCGCCAAGCTCGTTGTTTGCATCAATCGAAAGCCCTCTGATAGCCAGAGCGACTTCTGAATATAAGCTATCCATTGACTCGCGAACATTAGCCTTGTCATTTTCACTCGATTTAAGGCGGGGAAGAAGCTCGTACTTTATACGATCTAGTTTTTCGAGAATGGTCTCCTTGCTGTTCTGAATTGACCGTAACAAATCGTAAACTGGCTGGAGACGGGCGTAGGCGAGGTTGCCCTTACCAATTCCGAGATTTTTGTTGATCCGAAGCTTTAATTCGTCCGAGTTTGCAAGCTGCAAAGCTTGCTCGAGTAGTGTGACAAAAGTTTGGTTGTCGCCGGTCTTTTTCTGATGGTCGACAGCCGCGTCCGTAACGGTAAAAGCAATTTCGTCGAACAAATCATTTCGGGCGTGATTGTTTTTGGAATAAAAGAGGTCAAACAGTTCCAACAAAGGTTTGGCGTGTTTTAGTAAACTTCGAGCCGCTTCGTCTGCTGTTTCTGGACTGTCATCGCATGATTTCTTTGTTTGCTGAATTTGGCCACGAAGCCGGGTTTTGATTGGTGCAAGAATTAGGTCGGCAGTTTTTTCGACATTGTTGAGGCCCTGGTTGGTCTCCCGCATGAACTGGATGTGAAAGCGAGCCATGCCCATGTTGCCTTTCTCGGCATGAAGCAAGGCCAGCTCGGCATTGATTTTGTCCAAAGCCTCCGGCAACGTGCTCTTCATCCGGCGATGGAAACCAGTCGTAAGGCGAGCGTCATCAATTTGACGGATTCGCTCACCAACTTTTTCCCATAAAATATCTTCAACTACCAAGTGTTCCCAATATTTGAACGATTCACGCCAGTGCCCTTCGATTTCAGGGTTAACTTTTTGAATTTCTCGAGTTTTTGGCGCTGCCGCAACTTCAGCTCCGCTGTGGAAATTCTTGCGCCAATTGCGCTCAACATCGGACATTTCCTGGTGGATTTCCGTTTGAATTTCTGCGTTTAGCAGTTTGTGTTCGCCTTCCAAGGACTCCAGGTGCCAGAGGATTGCCAGATTGTGCTTTGCGACGATTCCGTCAGTGTGATTGTTTTTAACTTCATCCCGCCAAATTTGGTGAGCTGTTTGCGAATCGTTTTTGGCGAGCGCTTGAATTGCAGGGTCTGATTGGCCCTTGCCAAATTCCGCTGGCCAGAACCAAAAGAATTCATCAATCACACGTAATTCCGGGTCTTTGAGCTTTTGAATCGCTTCGCGAATATCGTCTGTTGTCGGTGCGGGATTAAGGGCAAACGCGCATTTGATTCCTGATTGGGTTTGTCCCAATTCAGCCATCATTTTCAATTTTTCAACATGCTTTGCGATTTCACGGTTGGTGGCATCGATCGGCAGCCCCGTGATGCGAAATGCATTGTTCCTGTATAGATTTCTGGTGGCGGCGTTAATGAGCGGCTTGCACTCAAGTTTTTCGGGATGCCTCGTTTCGTTTTTGTTCGGTTCTGCTTCGGGTTTTGAATCTTGGTCCGGAAATTCGAATTCGATTTTACAGTCCTTATTCATTACCAAATACGCTGCAAATGTTTTGCCAGCTTTTGATATAAATCCATCAAGAAGGTCAGTACGCCCGGCATCCAACAGTTTTGCAACTTGAGTTTGATGAATAATCTTGCCGAGAATGACGCCGCTAATTCTGAAATTGCAATCGACAGAACGACAGTAGTAATCATTCTTGCCTTCAAGAACTCGGTCTTTGCACCTCGGGCAAATTGCAACCAGATTCATCAGGTTTGTGTTTTTTTAAGGGTCATCTGCCGTAGGTCCTCAATTTGGCGTTGTAGCTATCCACGCGCTCATTGAATGCACTTGTGGCAGCTTTCGCTTGCTGAGACAGTGTATTGTATCGGTCAACCTTGGCATTGAATTCGTCCACAGCGTATTGACTCGTTTTATCCAAATAAAGACGCTCAGATTCAATTTGGCGTCCCAGGGCATCAACTTGATCTCCCAATTGGTTTAGCGCGACGCGGTCTGCTTCAATCTCCGCCTTTTCGCGGTCAAGGGAACTACTCGCGCTGCTAGGAACCCGATATACGTTTCCGTCAGAATTCCCACTGCGCACAATTGATGGTGCTGATGGGGCTGGCTGCGTGTATGGAACGCTTTGAGACGGCGGCGGCGTGTAGGTTGACTGGGAATACGATGATCCACTGCTGGAGGAACTCATCATGATCATTATTGTGATGATGAGCCCAATGGTGACGGCGATGTGCACTTTGTCGCAGGTTCGCAACGGTGCCTTTCCGAAGAAGCGGTAAGAACTACCGCTCCGCGTGACTCGATAACGGCATATTGGAAAAAGCGGAATCATCAAAAACACAAAATAGTATGTGGTCAAGTATGAGCCGGTCCTTGGGTCTGGGTCGGATGATCCATAAAGCGTCAAGCCAATGCCGTTTATGGTTCGCAACTCTGGAGCAGCATTGATTGGTTTGAGATTGCTGAATATTTTATTTTCCCGTTCAACATCGAGGTTTTTGTTGAGAACGCTGATATTTTCCTCGATTTGCTTCCGCAGCTCATTTGAGGAAACAAATGGAAGAACAAGTCTTAGAATTTCAATGCAAGTTTTATTATCGCCAGTTGCCTTGTGGTAAGCGATGGGGAGGCGGTTGCAAATTACGGCTACTTCATCATATAACTCGTTTCGTTCGTCGCTGTTTTCCCCCATGAAAAGGTCAAACAAATCGATCGCCTGGCGAGACTGTTTTAATAATTCACGAGCGACGTTTGCAGCCTCCCGTGGGCTTGCTTCGCCGCGGGCAACAGCTTGGCGACTTTGCTCTTTGAGGAGGTTTTTTGCCGGAAGTAGGACGATTTCTGCCGCATGCTTGAATCCGCTCGGGTTTGGGTTCGTTTCGCGAATGTAGGCAACGTAATCCTTCGCGATTTCAACCATCCCAGATTCGGCATAACAAAAGATCAAGTCGGCGTTGATTTTATTCAACGCATCGGGGAGCGATGCTCGCATCCGGCGCGCGAAACCAGTAGGGAGACTCGGTTCGTTGAGTTGCCGGATTCTGTCAGTCAATTTTTCCCACAGTTTTTCGTCGTCTTGGATTCTTCCCCATTTGCGAACAGAACTTTTCCAGATTTCGGTAATTTTTAGACGCTTTTCATCAGAAATGGGATTCCCCGATGTCAAATGCCCCAAATCGAGTGCGATTAAAAAATAGTTAACTGCAAGATTGTGTTTGGCGACAATGCCGTAGGATTCCTCACCGATTCTTTTTCTCCAAATTTCGTTTGCTGTCTTTGTGTCGCCTTTTGCCAAAGCTTGCAGCGCTGGGTCGGAATCGCTTTTTCCAAACTCTTCCGGCCAAAACCAAAAAAACTCATCAATCAAACGCTTCTCTGGGTCTTTGATTTTCTGAATTGCTTCGCGAATTTCGTCAATTGTGGGCGGTGGCTCAAGTGGATGGGAGTTGCTTTTTGCGTGCGGAGATTGGCCAAGTTCAACAAGCATTTTCAGCTTGTCTGCATGTCGAATAACCTCACGGGCTGTCGCATCCACAGCAAGGCCGGTGATGCGGAATGCATTATGTCGAAATAAATCCTTCGTTGAAGCCGCGATCAATGACTTGCACTCTGGAGCGCCACGTTGTCTCGTTGTTCTGTCGCTGACTTGTTCACTTGGAGTGGGCATGTTCGTTTCAGGGTTACATGCTAATCCCGCATCGCCACAGTTTTACCTGATGAGCATATTTTTGCCGCATCTCCGGAGAATTATTAAAAGCTTCTTCCATCAAATCAGCCGCTTCGGCGAGCCGGCCCGCCTGTCTAGCCTGAAATGCTTTTTTGGTCAAAGCCTCCGCTTTTGTCTCGTTTGCAGGCGTGGGCACGCCCAAAACGGTTTTTGACGCTTCGGTTGAGAGTGCTTTTGCTTTGGGTTTAGGTTCAGGAGCCGCCGGTCTCCAGTTTTCCAAGACGGCCAGTAGTTCCATCGCGGTGGGATATCGGTCGATTGCCTTTTTCTCCAGCGTTTTGAGAATAATTGAATCCAGTGATTTGTTGACGTCCGGATTTATTTCCGATGGTGGAGTCACTGGCTTAACGAAAAGATTTTTGCTCTGCCAATTCACGTCTGCTGGAATCTGAAATGGGAGCGAGTCCGTCAGTAGCAAATAAAGCGTTGCCCCTATTGCCCAAACGTCAGCAGCGCATGAATCCCCTTTTCGTTCAGCAAAGGCCTCTGGCGGTTTGAATGCCAGCGTGCCGGCTGCTGTCGCCAGTAACGTAAGTGGGTTGACTTTTTTGGCCAGGCCGAAGTCGCTTACACGTGCGCGTAATCCATCAGCTTCGTAGCCGACGAGGATATTTTGGGGTTTGATGTCTCGATGTATAATCGGAGGTTTTTCGCGGTGCGCCAGTGAAATTCCGCGGCAAACCTGTTTCGTAAGATCGACGGCAGTTTCCACGGGAACGATTTTCGTGCCATGGGAACGCCAAAATTTATCAAGGCTCCCACCGGGGATGTTTTCCATGGTGAAATATCCAAAAATTCCCCGAGTGGATTGTAAAATATTGGCATCAAAAACCCGCACAATGTTTGGGTGTCCGATCTGTGAAAGTAAAATGGCCTCGCCCAGCATTTCCTCGATTTCTTTGAGATCCATGCCAACACGCTTGAAAACCTTCATGGCCTGACGTCCCAGAAATCTGTGTTTTACGCGATAAACCTCTGCAAACGCTCCTTCTCCCAAGAAACGTTCGACTTCGTATGTGTCACGAATGACTTGTCCGTCTTCGAGTAAACGCATAAGGTCCTTAGGCCTAAAATGGTAATGCGTTCGAAAGCCACTGAAAAGAGAAAAGAAAACCTGGGGTCGATCAGAATAACAAATGCTTAAGATTAAAATCTCACGAATGAATATAAAATGTTCCCGAATGCAAAAACTGTGAAGCAAACCATTCGTGATTCAAAATTTAAAAGCCAGTGTTTTCGCTTGGCTTGCAAGGCGTGATTCCGTTTAATTCGGATTCAACAACGCAACAAATACACAATAAAAACATGGCTAAAGCACTGTCCAAATCACAAATCGCTTCTGAAATCGCTGAAAAAAACAGCATCACAAAAAAGCAGGCTGTCGAAATCCTCGAACAGATTGCGGCGCTGGCATACAAGCACGCCAAAGATTCATTCACTATTCCCGGCCTCGGCAAATTGGTTCTCGTGAACCGCAAGGCTCGCGTCGGCCGCAATCCGGCCACTGGCGAAACGATCCAGATCAAAGCCAAAAAGGTCGTGAAGTTCCGCGTCGCCAAAGCTGCGAAGGACGCGATTCTCGGCGTGAAGAAATAAATTCACTCACGTATTTGAAGGCACTCCGTTCATTCGGGGTGCCTTTTTTGTTTTCGATCAATACCGCCCTGAAATATTCATTGCAGAACGATGCTATCCACCGCCGAACAAGGGCCGAATTGTTCAATGAAAGGCCGTCCAAGCTGGCGTGAATTTTGAAAACATCCACGCCAGCCCGAATGCCCGCTTTTTACAAATTAAACCTGCCGCGCACTAGCGAGGTGCAATTTTGCGATGTTGAGTTGGTTGATCATTTCGGAGACTGCCTTTCCATCGGAGCTCTTTTCACAAAACTGCATCAACATTCCCTCCAGCTTTTGCAGGCGACCGAAACCACTCGCCACCGCTTGCTCGGCCAATTCCACCTGCGGGTAGAAATCCCAGACCCATTTGTTTTTGTCCAAGTCGAACCATCTGTTCTCTGGATTTGGTATTTCGACCCGTTCCACCTGTCTTTTGGATGTATTTGCGAATTGCGCTTCGTCTTCGATTGCTCGGCCGAGTTCCTGCCGTGATTGATTGTCGCCATGCACCAAAAACACCCGTTTCAGAGCCTGGTAGGGTAGTGAGCTGTTTTTGCTAAAGATGAAGTCCAGCAACCCGCTGTGATCAGCATGGCCTGAGTAAAAACCTGACAAATCAACGACCGTGGCTTTGATTTCGTGTCCAGCAATGCCCCACGGGATTCCGTCAATGGCCGCGTTTGGGTTCGCTGCACGCTTCATCAGCTCGGCGCCTGGTGTCCCGCCGCCTTGGTATCCTGTGATGACGACGGTTGTGTTTTCGTTTGGCAGATTGCGTCGGAGGTGCCCCATGATACGGCCACCGGTGCACATGCCTGAGCCTGCCAGGATGATTCGCAGGCCAGAGTGGTTGTGATTTGCTGGCGTTCCGAACCCCAAGGTGTAGTTCCGGAAACCACGGTTGTTTTGGTCTTTGCCGAAAAGCCGCGCCAGCAATTCCGCAAGGCTTTCGTGATCCAGGTTGAGGCGCCCTGACAGTTCTGGATTCAGGTATGAATACTTCCCGTTCGCACGCTTGCGAAGGAGTTCCCGTGAAAAGACCTCGCCGTATTTTCGTGAAAGCGGTGAATCGATGATGATTTCCGGCAAGGTGCCGAAATTCAGTTGGCCAAGTTCAGCTTCGTCGAGATGTTGCTCCAGCAAGATGTGCAGGTCCAACTGCAACTCCTGCATCCGTTGCATCGTGAAGCAGGGGAAAATGATCGTTGCTCCGGTGCCACGAGTTGCCGCTTTCAGCACCGTCTGTTTTAGCGACTGCATCCGCTCCTCGTAATTGGTGAATCGTGAATCCCGATCCCTACCTCCGTAGGTGGATTCACAGACCAGATATTCTGCGTGTGTTGATGGATATTGCCTTGAATTGAGAAGTGATTGATAGCAATTGCCATCCACGTTGCACCCTATATCGCCGGAAAAGACGATGGTTTTGCGGGATGCCGCCTTACCATCCCGGGCCCCAGCAAACTGAAACTCGAAACCCACTGAACCCAAAACGTGGGATGTGCGGATGAGGGCGACGGAAAAGTTTGGTTCGAGCCCGACGGACTTGCCGAACTGGAATTCTGGGCGGTCATCCAAACAAATGAATTTGAGGCGGTCAACATCGTTGGCGGAGAATTGGGCAGCCGGTAGAGACGCCGCATCGGTTAAAGCCAGCTTTGTCAGCTCGGCTGTGGCACGGGTGCAATAAATATTTCCACGAAACCCCTGTTTCACCAACTGAGTCAACATCCCGCAATGATCAAGGTGGGCGTGGGTCAGGAATACGCCGGCAATGCCTGCGGCCTTGAATGGAAGCTTGGCGTCAGGACCATCATTGGCATCATTTCCCTGCGTTGCGCCGCAGTCGACGAGGTAATAGCGATGGCGATGCGTTAACAGGGTGCAAGAACCAGTGACGGTGCCGATCGCACCAATAAAGCGAATTTTCATGGCGCGCTCCTTTCACTTGGTTGTGGTTGCTGGTGTTTTGGTCTCGCCGCGGTAGCAGAGCCGGAAGCCCACTCGCTTGCCTTTGTAAGCACCATTGCTACGTGCGCTAAAACGACCCTTTGAGGCCTTGAACCCCGGATTGCAAAGCGATTCCTTTGTTGCCGTGTTTACCGCGGCCGCTTCTTCATTTAGCCATTCGCCGAATTCTGGAGAGGCCAAGAATTCGATGTCAGAACTTGTGCAGGAAACTTGGAGATATTCTTCTTCCGTCAGCAACCGAACCGGCAGTTCTTTTGTTTTGCTGATCCAGGCCGCGTAAGCGTTCGCATCATACCAGGTGACGACTGCAGGTTGGTTTTGGTCCGATACGTTGTTTGCCGATTCCCACGGATCAACGTCGCCCAACTCCCGGCTGTATTCCGCGTAATGGGAATTTTTACGCATGAAGTCATTGAATTGCGCCATCGTAATGAGGTTGGACACGTGCATCAGCCGACCGCCAATCAACACCGGGATGAACCCATCAGATGGAAGCGCAGTCTCGCAGAGGGGCTTGTAGGCACCTTTGAGTTCGAGATGGTTTTTAAGTAACGCTTCGGAACCAGGGTGTTGTTTGGGCTCTCCTCCCATCGCATAATAAGTGATTTCAGAGCGATGCTCATCGTCTTCCAGCCACCCTGTGTATTCGAAATAGAGCTTTCGTTTGAAATGATATGAATCGTTGGATTTTGGCACATCGCCGTTTTTAAGGTAAGGCGCGTGCGGGTTGTGGTTGAACAGCTCGTCGCGCATGCCTGGAAACACAAAGTCGTATTCGCCGTCTTGACCTGCCATGAAAATTAGGCAGTTGTTGAACCGTATCACTTGAACCCAACCCTCTTGTTGTTTTGCCATCCAGGCACGGAATATTTTGGCAACATCTCGACATCTTTTTTCTTCCTCGTGGAAATGTTCTGGCGAGCAGGTCTCCGGGCGATACAGCCCGGGAACCAAAGTGAAGTTGTTTGATTCCTCGTCATTGCTGGAAAAAAGCACGTCTCCAAGGAGGTTTGTAAACGACATAATGGTGAATTGGCAGGCAGCCACTGCTGCTTCCAACACCGCATCACCGGAACCGGGTTTGTTCTGATTTGCATGATCGACCTCTGCCATGACAATTTCGTATGGCAGGGTTTCATGATAAAATGCCTGATGCTCTCGCCATGGATTATGGCGGAAATGACGGTTGTTGATTTCAAACCAGTCAACGTTGTAGCCAGTGAAAACCCTATTGGGAAGTTTGTCACCGAGCGAGAACAGCCGATCGCTGAGGTTTCGTGGCGTCAGCTTAACAAATTCCATGTGGGAATTGGGCCGGATTAAATCTGCACGCTTCTTAAGCCCGTGCTTTTCCATGAACGCGACCAGTTGTGGGTAGCCTTGCTGGAAACCAGCAAAGCCCGCCTTAAAGCCTAGCCGGCGGGATATGTAGTTGAGTGCTGTGTTGTGTTTGAGGTCTGCCTGATCCTTATATTTGGTGCGAGCGAGGGTTGCGGCCTCTTTAATCGCATCCGGTGAGATGTGAGTTAAGGGGGCGAGATGAAACTCCCCCTCGAAGGGGAGAATTTTTACCAAGGAGTCACCGCTGATATTTGCATTTTGCATAATGTTCGTAGTTTTTGGACACAGTTCTTCCCTTGGAAAATTTCAGAACTTTTGAAAAACTACGCAGTCGCAAAACTGTTTTAACAATTTGTTCCCAGCCCCAAGGTTTCGGCCGAGACAACTGGCTTGCTAAAGCCAAGAGCACATTGCCACACACCTAAAAAAATGCAAATGGAAAATGGAAGGTTCGAATTCCGGATCGACTCAATCCCCCCACCAAGGCTTCTCAAACATATCCCGATCAATCTGAACGGGTTCAACGCACCGCGGGTCGTCGAGCTTCACGCTGTTCATCACTGGGTTTACCGGGTAGATCTTCAACGGTGCCTCTTTTGGGTTGTTTAGCGCCGATTGATAAAGCTCGCTGCCGGGCTTGTCTTCCAGCCACCAGCGGTAGTGCTCGGGCTGGATGATGACCGGCATCCGATCGTGAAGCGGGGCAATTGTTTTGTTGGCGGCTGTGGTGATAATCGTGAACGACTCCACCGTTTGGCTGGGCGGAGCTTCGTCCAAATCCGTATCAGGCAGGCCGACCGCCGGAGGCCGAACCCACCGCTCCCAGAGGCCGGCGAAGCAAAAGGGTTCGCCGCTTTTAAGCATCACGCGGAATGGCTGGCGTTTTCCTTTCCGTTCCTGCCACTCGAAGAAACTGTCAGCGGGAATCAGGCATCGGCGTTTTTTGAAGGCCTCGCGAAATGCAGCACGGGTAGCCAAGGTTTCGACCTTTGCATTGATGAGAGCCCCTCCCGTGGCCTCGTCTTTAGCCCAGTGCGGCACCAACCCCCAACGCATCAACTTCACCTCTGGCTTTTTGTTTTCGACGTAGATCACCGGCGCCATTTGGGTTGGGGCAATGTTGTAGCGGGGAACGAAGCCGAGGCGCATGACGGCATCGACGAGCTTCATCATCTCGGTCAGATCCTTGGCATTTGAATAACGGCCACACATAAAAAACTCAGTCCCCTTAGTCAAAAAGAATCCCATCCCCAAACTCTTTCGACCAAGTATCTCGATTCTTCCAGGCCCAAAGTTTCAGGCTGGAAACACTCCTTGAATCAATGATCTGTCCTCGCCATGTTTGGCCCAGCTCCGTTTTGCAAATCGCCGCGGTTTTGTTGGCTCGATGAACATCTGAATCAACAATAACGACCAGTTTTACGGTTTTTGCACAAAGTGAAATAATTTGTGGCAACCAGTGTTTTTGGCCGAGTTCCAGAAGCTCATTGTATTTGCCCAGTAAATTTTTGCCGTCAGGCATTTGTTTTAGCCTCGTTGGAGAAAGGGTCGACCAGGGCGACAGATCAACATGCGCCGCGTTGACCTTGAAATTGGCGCCAAGGATGCCAATGGCTTCTTGGTAATTCCCAAACCACGGGTGCGGGCGGGGAGCGACCGACCGAAAATAGGACGCAAGTCGCCTGGCGAGGAGGTCTGAATCCATTTCCGTTGTTGGCCACTGACGCCAGGGCGCAAATTCGGTGGATGAGGGGTTCAATCCAATTGTCAAAACTTGCGCCGATTCCAGGTTGCCAAAGAACGGGATCGGGTGCAGTGGTGTGTCCAACCGTAGAACTGGGCCGAAATCTCTTTTGACGATCGGCTTCTTTTTTTGCAATCGCCCAATCATTTCGACGACCGCCTGGCTGGGGCAGAGCGTGGTTTCAATGCTATCAGCGACGACTTCGTTCAAAACCTTCGTTGCGCTTGCAAATGGCACTCCCAATGAACAGACGGGGTGCGTGTCTTCGGGCAAATCATAAATTGCGATGTCTGGTTTGGCTGCGTAGGACGTGAAAAACTCCTTCAATTTCCATTTCTCCGCTGTTTCCAGAGCATATTCGGATCCGCCTTTGGACCATAATTGCAACACGAGGCCTCTCTTTTTGAGGGACGCCAAGTTCTCCCGCACGCCTGGAATCAATTGGCCTTCGTCGTCGAGCAGCGTTTGATCAACATCAATCGATAAATGCGTTGCCATGTTTCAGCGGATTTTATGCGCGGTGATTTTGGTGCGAAAATGGGAAAATTACAACCTCACCGGCGTTTGGCTGTGATTTTTTATTTTCAAATTTATTCATCGTGTGGTCGGGGGTTGGACATTTGCTGTCCCTGTGAATAACTATTTCCAACTTGTTTCCTTGGGGAACTGACGGATGCGACTAAATTCGGGATGCGACATGAAACCCGCAAACCGTATTTTCCACGTCGATGGCGACAGCTTTTTTGCAAGCTGTGAAATCGCGTTGAATCCTAAGCTGGAAGAGCAGCCGGTATGGGTCGGGGGTGGCCGTCGGGGCGACGGCATCGTCATCGCCGCAAACCGCATCGCCAAAAAATTTGGCGTCTCCACCGGCATGGCTTGCTTCGAGGCCAAGCGATTGTGTCCAAGGGGTGTCTTGTGCCCGCCGCACTACGATGAATACCGGCGCCTGTCGCTGGCAATGTTCAAGATTTTGGAAGAATACGCGCCAGTCATCGTGCCGATGTCAATTGACGAGGGCTTCCTAGATTTGTCCACGATGAATGAGCACTTGTGGCGTGACACGACGCCTACCGCTTACATGCGGAACATCGGGCAGAGGATCAAAAAAGAGGTCGGCCTCCCCGTTTCCGGCGGTCTTGGAAATTCGTCGATGATGGCCAAGCTTGTCACCGACGCTGCCAAACCCGGATTCATGGAGGTGCCGGTCGGCCAAGAGAAGGAATTCCTTGAAAACAGGCCAATTCGTGAGCTTTCCGGCATTGGTAAAAACCGAGAACGATCCATAAAAGCACTCGGGGCACTGACATTCGGCCACGTCGCGGAATTGCCATCAATGCTACTCCGGCAGAAATTTGGCATCTGGGGACAGCAACTCTGGCTCTTCGCCATGGGCAATGGAATGAACCGCTGATTCTCGAAGTTAAAGACCGAACAACAATCTCGAGTAGCACCACATTGCCGCACGATGAGCCTGATTATGAGGCGGCGCTGATGTTCACACTCAGCGAGGCAATACGCATCGTCGGTCAGCTCCGCCGCGAACAAATGCAAGCCCGAGAAATCAGCCTGGCGGTTCGGTTCAATGACTTCACGGAGGTCGGAACCAGTCACCGATTCAAACATCCGCAATTCTTGAACTCAGTCATGAACTCGACGCTGGATGCGATGTTCAGGGAGATCATGCAAAATGCTCATCGCCCCGTAAGGCAGATCCGTATTGCGATGTTTAATCTGGAACGACTCGACACTCAACCGACGCTCTGGGGCACCACCGAAGCTGAACGTTGGGGCGCTTTGGATGAGGCCGCTGATAAGCTCCGCAAACAGCTTGGCAAAGCCGTGTTAATAACTGGTGCACAACTGGCGCTACGCAAGCAGGATGCAGCACACGTCACGCCGAAGGCCAAGTGCCCGTTCACACCGCAAAGGGAGATGGTGCTGAATCTCTGGGGAGAGGAATCAAGCTAATGCCTGCTGGACATCGAAATCAGCCGCAGCGTCGCGGGTTGCAAAATCTATAAATACAAAATCCGATTCAGAATCAGGATTGAAAACTGAGCTGTCTATCACATAGCGAATGCCATGCTGCACCATCAATCGGGCAAATTCGTCGATATATGGCAGGCGGCATTGACCGTATTTTTTGTCATTCCCACCGCAAAGCCGCATGCAATAACAGCAATCGAGTAAATAATGACTAGAAATATCACTTTCTTCGTGGTTCAAAACCCTATCGATTTTTTGAATTCCGAAAAATTCCGGCGCGTGCTTTTGCAAATCCGGAATTGTTGCAATTATTTTATACGCCTCAGTTTCAGCGGCAAAAACCAGCTTGTTTCGCTCATCATCAAAGTTGTCCTCACCGCTATAATCTGGGTGACGATTATTTTTGAAAAGCTTGTAGGCGCGCTGGTTGTCCCTATCAATTACCACAGTGGCAAACGCTCCCCGTTCACATCTGGTTGTTTTTAGATCCATAATTCTTTGGTTTATCTCTAAACTACCGCTTGAAGGCTAAGACCAAAACACCGCCGGCAACCATGGCGATGCCGGTCCATTCGCGAAGTGAGGGACGCTCGCCGAGAAATGCAAAGGCAAAAACCGCCACAAGCACCAAACTGAGCTTGTCCACCGGCGCCACCTTCGAAGCTTCCCCCACCTTTAGCGCTCGAAAGTAGCAAACCCAAGACGCGCCTGTGGCAAGGCCTGACAGCCCAAGAAACAGCCACGTCTTTGTTGGCAAAGCGAGCGGATTGCTCCACTTACCGGCGAGCCAGACAAATACCGAAAGCACGACGATGATAACAACGGTGCGAATCAAGGTGGCGTAGTCGGAATCCACGCCTTGAATCCCGATCTTGGCAAAGATGGCGGTCAGGGCGGCAAACACCGCCGACAAAAGCGCCCAATAAAACCATGATGAAGGCGTTGTCATTTCT